>Ga0207674_10000022_pt1 | contig 161298 bp, 138 predicted proteins | sample KBSCornC72_FD_184303 | JGI IMG/M metagenome (GOLD analysis project Ga0207674, IMG submission 184303) | Corn rhizosphere microbial communities from Kellogg Biological Station, Michigan, USA - KBS Corn C7-2 (SPAdes) (version 2) | ecosystem: Host-associated > Plants > Roots > Rhizosphere > Soil ...
TATCGCGTGTTCTACGGCGAAGCGCTGGAGGACATCGAGGCGTTCCTCGCGGGCAGGCCGGTGCGCGTGATCGACGCCTGACACGCCGTCATTCGACCGTCTGCAGCCACTTCAGCATCGGCGCGGTGGCGGCCTCGTAGCCGGGCTCGAGCATCAGCATGTGCGCGAGCCCCGGCACGATCACGGCCTCGACGCCGTGGTGGTGCGCGGTCGCCCGCACGTCGTCCGGCAGGCAGATCCGGTCGCCCTCGGCGCCGAGCACGAAGAGCGGCGGCGACGCGCTCTGGGGCAGCGCCCAATGCAATCGCAACGACAGGTCGAAAAGCGCGCGGGGCGATTCGCGATTGAGATGACGCAGCGCTTGCGCGAGCACGCGCGGATCCGTGTCGTCACCGAAGTAGAACGGGCGCAACGCTTCGAGCACCGCGGAGGACATGCGCGACGGATCGAAGTGCCCGATCTGCATCGCGTAATCGGGATGCTGCGTCGCGAGCCGCGTGGCGACCGGAAGGAGGCCCGCCGGCGGAATGGGCGCCAGCAGCGCCGCGCCGCGCACGGGTCGCCTGGCGACGATCAGCTCCACGATCGCCGCGCCCATGGAATGCCCGATCAGCACCGGCGGCTCGGACAGCCGGGCAGCGGCGTATTCCACGTCGGCTTCGTAGTCGGCGAGGCCGCTGATGAACAGCATGTCCGCGCCCGGGCTCGCGCCGTGGCCACGCAGGCTCACCGCGTGGGCCGGGTAGCCCCGCGCGGCGAACCAGGGCAGGAAATAGGGTTCCCAGCACCACGAATCGGAGTAGCCGCCATGCACGAACAGAAGCGGCGGGCGGTTCGTCTTGTGCGCCGGCAGGCGGCTGCGGATCTCGAGTCGCGATTCGATCATCGTGGGCGAGCTAGAATCGCGCTTCCCGCATCGGCGGCGCTTGTACGTCGACCACGCGTCGCCATCTAAGATGGTTCCGATGAAGCAAAAAGCGGCCATTCTGCCAGACGCGCCGGCGCTCGCGTACGACGCGAACTGCCGCCGCTGCGCGCGACTCGCCGGCTTCCTCGACACCGTCCGCGCGCAATACCCCGACTACTGGTGCCGCCCGGTGGCGCCGTTCGGCGACCCGCAGGCGCGGCTCGTGATCGTCGGCCTCGCGCCCGGGATGCACGGCGCCAACGCGAGCGGCAGGCCCTTCACCGGCGATTACGCGGGCATCCTCCTCTACGAGACGCTGCACGATTTCGGATACGCCGACACGCCCGTCTCGCGCACCGCGGCGGATCGCATCACGCTGACGGACTGTCGCATCACGAATGCGGTGAAGTGCCTGCCACCTGAGAACAAGCCCCTGCCCGCCGAGGTGGGAAACTGCAACGACTACCTCGCGGCCGATCTCGCCGCGCTGCCGCGCGGCGGCGCGCTGCTCGCACTGGGGCGCATCGCCCACGATGCCGCGCTCGGCGCGCTGGGATTGCGCCGTTCCGCCTATCCGTTCACGCACGGCGCCAGGGTCGACCTGCCGAGCGGCGTCGCGCTCTTCGACAGCTATCATTGCAGCCGCTACAACACCAACACCGGCCGCCTGACTCGCGCCATGTTTCGCGCCGTATTCGAGGACATCGCGCGGCACCTCGGCAGGCCCGCCGCACCGAGCGCATGACCAAGGTCTCGCGTCTCAACCGCCGCCTGGTGACCACCCCGGAGCCCGCAGCGGCCGGCTTCGATCCGCGCGAGCTGATCGCCTCGCTGCCGCACCGGCCGGGCGTGTATCGCTTCTTCGACGCGCAGGGCGCGGCCTTGTACGTCGGCAAGGCAGGCGATCTGCGCAAGCGCGTCTCCAACTACTTCCAGAAGAGCGAGCACGAGCCGCGCATCGCGGCGATGATTCCGCAGATCGCGCGGGTCGACACCACCGCGGTGCGCTCGAACGGCGAGGCGCTGCTGCTCGAGAACAACCTCATCAAGGCGCTCGAGCCGCGCTACAACATCCTCTTCCGCGACGACAAGAGCTATCCGTACGTCTGCCTGTCCGGTGATCCGTTTCCGCAGCTTCGCTTCCATCGCGGCACGCTCGACCGCAAGCACAAGTACTTCGGGCCGTTCCCGAGCGCCGGCGCGGTGCGCGACGGCATCGCGACGCTCCAGAAGGTGTTCCAGATCCGCACCTGCGAGAACACCGTGTTCGCCAACCGGTCGCGGCCCTGCATGCTGCATCAGATCCAGCGCTGCACGGCGCCCTGCGTCGGGCTGATCGGCGAGGAGGAGTACGCGCAGGACGTGCAGAGCGCGCTCCTGTTCCTGCAGGGCAAGACCGACGAGGTGCTCGCGCAGCTCAAGATGCAGATGGACGACGCGTCGGCGAAGCTCGACTTCGAGCGCGCGGCGCGCATTCGCGACAAGATCCATCGATTGCAACAGCTGCAATCGAGGCAGTTCGTCGAAAGCGCGACGGCGGGGGACATCGACGTCGTTGCCGCCGCCATCGACCAGGGCGTGATGGCGGTGAACGTCGTGATGATCCGTGGAGGACGCCACCTCGGCGATCGCACGTTCTTTCCGCGCAACGCCGAGGCCGGCACGCCGGCCGAGCTGATCAACGCGTTCCTGCCGCAGCACTACGTCGAGCGCCCGGTGCCGCCCACGATCGTCGCGCCCGAAGCGGAGGACGCCGAGGCGCTCGCCGAGGTGCTGACGCAGCAGGCCGGACGCAACGTCGAGATCGTCACCAATCCCGGCGGCGAGCGGCGCGTGTGGGTGACGATGGCCACGCAGAACACGGTGCTCGCGATCCGCCAGAAGCTCGCCCAGAAAGCGACACAGGAGGAGCGCCTGGCGGCGCTGCAGGACGCGCTCGGGCTGCCATCGACGGCGCAGCGCATCGAATGCTTCGACGTGTCGCACACGATGGGCGAAGCGGCGGTCGCGTCGTGCGTCATCTTCGACCGGCTCTCGATGCGCACGAACGAATACCGCAAGTTCAACGTCACGCCGGAGCACGCGGGCGACGACTACGCCGCGCTGCGCGAGGCGCTGACGCGGCGCTGCGCGCGCATCGTCGCGGGCGAATATCCCGCACCCGACCTGCTGGTGATCGACGGCGGCAAGGGACAGGTCGGCATCGCGGCCGAGGTGCTCGCCGAGCAGGGGTTGCACCAGACGCCGCTGATCGGCATGGCCAAGGGCCCCGAGCGCAAGCCCGGCCTGGAGGACATCGTCTTTCCCAACCGTGACGACGTGCTCAACCTGCCGTCGGACCATCCGGGGCTGCATCTGTTGCAGCAGATCCGGGACGAGGCGCATCGCTTCGCGATCCAGGGACACCGCGCGCGCCGCGCCAAGGCCCGCAATACCTCGTCGCTGCAGGCGATCAGCGGCATCGGCTCGAAGCGGCGCCAGGCGCTCCTCGCGCACTTCGGAGGCCTGAAGGGCGTGCAGGCGGCCAGCGTCGACGATCTCGCGCGCGTGCCGGGCGTGTCGCGCGCGCTGGCCGAGCGCATCTACGCGCAGCTGCATTGAGCGCTGCGCGCGCTCGGCCTCCCCGCGAGGGTAGAATGGCGTGCCGCCTCGGGTGCGGCCCGCTGTCATGCTGTTAAACCTTCCTACCACGCTCACCTGGCTCAGGATCGTGCTGATCCCGGTCTTCGTGAGCGTCTATTACCTGCCGGACGCGTGGCTCACGCCGCCGGCGCGCAACTGGATCGCGATGAGCGTCTTCGCGCTCGCGGCCATCACCGACTGGTTCGACGGTTATCTCGCGCGGCGGCTCGGCGCGGTGAGCGCGTTCGGCGCATTCCTCGACCCCGTCGCCGACAAGCTGATGGTGGCCGCGGCGCTCATCCTCCTGGTGCAGCTCGGACGCGCCGAGGCCTACCTCGCGATCATCATCATCGGCCGCGAGATCGCGGTATCGGCGTTGCGCGAGTGGATGGCGCAGCTGGGACGCTCGCGCAAGGTCGCGGTCGCGTTCATCGGGAAGATCAAGACGGTCGCGCAGATGACGGCGCTCATCGCGCTGCTGCTGTGGGAGCCCGTCATTCCCGGTATATCGACCCGCGTGCTCGGGACCGTGGCGCTGTGGATCGCTGCGATCCTCACGCTGTGGTCGATGTTGCATTACCTGCGTCTCGCAGCGCCGCACTTCGCCGCCGAGCCTGTGCGTGCCGAGTCGCAGGCTCAACCGGTGGCACGGCCCGCGACCAAAACGCACGCGCGGCCGCGTCACGCCAAGAATCGCCGCGCGATGCGGCCGATCAAGCGGCCGGGGCCGCAGACGCACTAGCCTCGAGCGGCGCGTTGCCTGCGCCGCCGCTGTTCCCGTATCCTTGCCAAAGGAATACAGGGGGGGAGACCTGTGCGAGACCTTGGGGGCCGCGCGTCGGCATCGCGCGCGGAGGTCGGTGTTTGTCGCGCGACGATGATGCACGGACCGGGCGTCCGGTGAGCCCGGACGTTTCCGCGCACCTCGAGCGCTGGGCGCACGAGCGTCCCGACGACATCGCGATCGTCGACGGGGACCAGCGCGTGTCGTATCGCGCGCTCCGGGAAAGCGCTCTGCGCATCGCGCGTGGCGTCGCGGACGCCGTCGCTGGCCGCCGCGGCGTCGTGTGCCTCCTGTTCGTCGACAAGGTGGCCGGCATCAGGGCCATCGCCGGTGCGATGTGGGGCGGTCATGTCTGCGTCGCCCTCGATGCGGACGATCCGCGCGAGCGGCTGCGCTTCATGCTGGCCGACGCGGACCCGCTCGCGGTCCTGACCGATGCCGCGCACGTCGCGCGTGCGCGCGAGATCGTGCCGGAGGGCTGCGCGGTGATCGACATCGATGCGCTGCCCGACGGCGTGACAGTGCCTCGTGCGCACGTCGACCCCCATGCGATCGCGTACGTCGCCTATACGTCGGGCTCCACGGGCACGCCCAAAGGCGTGATGCAGACGCACGCCAACCTCGCGTTCTTCACGCAAAGCTATGTCACCATGTTCGACGTCGGACCTGGCGATCGCCAGGTCACGCTGTCCGCGTTCGGCGTGCCCGCCGGCATTGGCGACATCCTGCGCAGCATCTCGCTCGGCCTCACGCTATGCGTGTACGACGTTCGTCGCAACGGCATCGCGGACATCGCGGACTGGCTCGACCTGCGCCGCGTCACCATCTTTCACTCGGTACCTACCGTGTGGCGCGAGATGACTGCCCGCATGCCGCCGCAGCGCGTGCTGCCGCACCTGCGCCTCGTGCACCTGGGAGGGGAAGCCGTCTTCGGCGGCGACATCGCGCAGTTCCGCGCGCACACGCCGCCGCGATGCGTGCTCTTCAACCAGTTCGCGGGAACTGAACCGGGGATCGTTGCGCGTAACGTCATCACGCATGGAACGCCGGTTCCGCTCGAAGGCATCGTGCCGGCCGGCCGGGCTATGGAGGGCGTGGCGCTGCGCATCGAGCGCGAGGACGGCACATCGGCGGCCGTCGGCGAGGTCGGCGAGATCGTCGTGTGCAGCCGGTACTTGAGCCCCGGCTATTGGCGGCGTCCCGATCTCGATGCGAAAGTGTTCTCGGATGATCCGATGCGTCCTGGATGGCGTCGCTATCGCAGCGGGGATCTCGGAAGCCTCGATGCGGAAGGCCTGCTGCGCTTCCACGGACGCCACGGAACCCGCGTCAAGGTGCATGGACATTCCGTCGACCTGACGGAGATCGAGGCGGCCCTCGCAAGCTGCCCGGACGTCGCGCGCGGTGCAGTGGTCGCGCGCCCCGGCGCCGACAATGCCGATTCGGTGCGCATCGTCGCGTACGTCGAACGCGCGGCGAGCGGTGCGTGCAATCACAAGGACGTGCGTCGCCACCTGGCGAGCCGGCTGCCGCGGTACATGCTGCCCGCCGAGATCCTGTTCGTCGCCGCCATGCCGCTCGGTATCGGCGGCAAGGTCGATCGGCGGCGCCTCGCCGACACGCCGACGCTCGCACAATCCGAGCGCGACACCTGGCGGGCACCGCGCGATGAGGTCGAGCAGGCGATCGCGCGCGAGTTCGAGCGTCTTCTGGATGTCGAGGCGGTCGGTACCGACGACGACTTCTTTCTCCTCGGCGGCGACTCGCTCATGACCGGTGACCTCCAGAGCGGCCTGCTGCGGGCGTTCGGCATGCACATCGGCAGCCTGCACGAGGACGCAACCGTGGGCGGCATCGCGGCGAAGATCCGGGGGGAGATCGCGCGACGCGACGGAAATGGCCGCCGCCGCATGCCGGTCGTGCTGCCGCTGTGGCGCAACGGCGCCGAGATACCGCTGTTCATGGTGCACGGCCGAAACGGGCAGGCGTTCGTAAGTCCGCACTTCATGCGGCTCCTCGGCGACGATCAGCCCGTGTGGGCGTTCCAGGCGCGCGGCCTGGACGGTACGAGCGAGCCCCACGCCAGCATCGAGGCGATGGCCGACGAGTATCTCGCGGAGATGCGCCAGGTGCGGCCGCAGGGGCCGTATTTCCTGGGCTCGCTATGCGCGGGCGTTTTCATCGTGACGATCATGGCGCGCAGGCTGCGCGCGGCGGGCGAGACGGTGCTGCCGCTGCTGCTGCTCGATCCGCCGAACAGCATCTTCCAGCCGGGTTATCTCAGCCTCACGCGCGAGCAGTTCGAGCAGAAGATGCGCACGCGCAAGGCGAACGGCGGGACCGGCGGCCCGATCGACGATCCGGTCTACATGCAGGCGCTCCTGCGGACCGTGCTCGCGTTCGAGCGTTCGATCGCGACGCATCGTCCGCACCCGTACGACGGCGACGCGTTCCTGTTGTCGAGCACGGCGCGCTCACAGGGCGCCGACGTCGCGTTCTTTCGCGAGATGTTCACGGGCAACACGGTGCGCCATGAGATCGGCGACACGCACCGCAGCGCCCTCAGCCCGCAGAACCCCGCATTCGTGCGTGCGCTGGAGGAAAGCCTGGCCCGCATTCGCCAGGCCGCGGCGCACGCGATCAGCTGAGAAGCGAACGCGCGTTGACCCGATTCCGGGCCAGACGCTATAATTTAAGGCTGTTCCCCGATAGCTCAGTTGGTAGAGCGACGGACTGTTAATCCGCAGGTCCCTGGTTCGAGCCCAGGTCGGGGAGCCAAGTCAACCAAGGGTTAGCGCTACGCGCTGGCCCTCTAGCCTTCCTCAGTGTGACAAAAATGTACCAACGTTGTCACGCTTGCCGCGCGCGCCGACTCGATGCGCCCGGACGCGGCCCGCAGATTGCCAGTTGGGAACTTAGCGCAGCGATCCACCATCGATGACTCTGCCAGCCGCTCAATTCCTTGAGCTCATCGCAACTCGTACCGGCCTGCCCACGCCACGACGCCCACGCGCGATTCCTCTAGACCGCAGTGCCTGCTGGCGCTATCGACCGTGAGAGAGAAACGCGCCGAGTGGGCTGCGACCGTTCTCCTTGTGGAGTCGACCCGTCTACAGGTACGCGTTCTTCTCGGTCATCGTTTGCCATGCGAATTGTCCGTCAGGCAGAAACTCGCCTTGCGGTATCCGTAGCGGACAATCCGAGGTTCAGTCGACGACCGGACGCAGTTCGAAATCGCCGGTCAATCCCTTCAGGTTGGCGGTACGCGCCGCGCCGAACGTGAAAGTCCCGAGACTTCGAACCAGTTGGTATACCAGGTCGGACGCAAGGATCTCGCCGCCAAGCGCCAGTGCACTGATCCGAGCGGCGATGACGACGGTCTTGCCGTAGAAGTCATCGTCGTGCCGAATCGCCTCGCCGCTATGGAGGCCGGCGCGAATCTGCACAGGAAGTCCGTCGAAGCCTTCCGCGATGCGGTGGCGCATGACGAGGCTCGCACGCAACGCGTACGCCGCGGAGGGAAACGCGAGCAGGAAGCCGTCGCCCTGCGACTTGACGACATACCCCCGATGCTGTTCGGCGGCGCTGCGTACGATCTCATCATGCCAGGCGAGCAGTCGAAGGAAGCCGGTGTCTCCGAGGCGATCGAGAAGAACGGTCGAGGACACGATGTCGGTGAATGCGATCGTCACCGTTCCGTCGGGTGCTGAAGCTCTACTGACGTCCGGCCGCTCGACGCGCACGTCCCGCTCGATCCCTTCGATGCGTGTGGTGAGTCTACGTCTGAACACTTGTTCGTTATCCTGCCCGACGGAGGCATGCATCTGAACGAATCGCCAGTGACCGCGCTCGATGGCGAGCACGGCGGTCACGCGCATCCCGATCACGGCCTCGGCTCCCTGTACCGTGATGGTCAGGCGATCCGCGATCCATCCAACGCTTCCGCAACTGAATGCGGTAAGCGCGGACGAACGGATCGTGATGCGTCCCATCTCCTTTGCCTGGAGCATCCAGATGTCGAGCGCATCCTGGCCGTTCCACCATTCAGCGGAATCGGTCCCGATGATGAGCAGCTGTGGTTTCGCCGAGATCACTGCGTTCATCGTGTCGAAATCCCACACCTGCCACGCCGCGTAGAAGCGGTGCATGAAGGCCAGCAGCTCTTCGTTCGGAGCGATGTCGGTCATGATGGGCCGCGCCTCAGCGGGGGAGACGCCGGCGACGGTAGCACGGCCGTTTTCGAGCGGCAACGCAATTACCTGGCGCTGCCGCGCGACCGCTCTGGCGAGCGCTGACCTTCGAACGCGCGATCCATCACGCGGTGTGAAGGCGTACGATCGAAGGTCTACGGGCACCTGTTGGTGTCGTCTTCGATCGCGTGGTACGCGCCGCAGTCGCCGTACGCGGCGGCGCGGCTTTCCCGGCTCGCTGTCGCAGGTCGCAGTCCTGCTGCCGACGGCGCATGCGGGGGTCCGTGCACGGCTCGATGTATGGCTCTAGCCCCTCGGCCGCACGCCGGCAACTCCGTCGAACATCATGAAAAGGGCGAAGCCGCGCTCGCGACTTCGCCCTGCCCAATCACTCGCGCACGCACGCGACCTCAGCGCCGCGTGATCGGCGACGCGCAAGCGTCAGTTGCCGCACCCTAACGTCGTGATGCGCGTCAGCGCGGCCTTCGCCTGAACGAGGCCGAAGCCGTATTTCGGATCGCGTCCCGGGTCTCCGAGGTCTTGAGCGCTGAGATCGAGCGTGTTGCGGATCTGCGCCGCCGTGCACTGGGGGTAATAGCTCCAGACCAGCGCAGCGACGCCCGACACGTGCGGCGTGGCCATCGATGTGCCGCTGTAGCTGGCATAGGCGTCGTTGGTCCTGAACACCGCTACGGTCGCTGTCTGCCCCACCTTCTTGAGCAACGTCTGACCGGTTGACTGCAGCGTGCCGACCGAAGGGATGCTCGTGACGGTCCCGCCCAGCGTGCCGTTGAGTTCGCCGCCGGTGTTGTTGTAGACGATCGCACCGACGCCACCGCTGCTCTGGCAGTTGACCACCTTCTCGGCGAACGAGATCGAGCCGCGCTGAATCACGCACACCTTGCCGGTCATCGAGCCGGCCACGGCCGTGTCGCCGAGGCCGAAGTCCGCCAGCGGGCCGCTCGCCGACGTCAACGGCGATCCCTCCATCGGCAGAGCTTCATAGGTCTTGTTGCCCGCCGCGACGCTGGCTCCGATCTGGCTGCCTATCGGCACCGTCGACAATACGTCCACACCGGGCGCGGCCAGTTCCACGTCGGCGTTGGATTGCGAAAAGGACGCTTGGGTCTTGGTCGAATCGACCGCGGCAACCGACACGACATCCGCAAATCCCGCAGGATACGAAATCGACGTGTCGCCGTCGTTACCGGCAGCCGCGATCAGGAGCACGTTGCTTTGCGCCAGCTTCTGGGTCGTACGGCGTCCAATCTGCGTAGCATCGGGGCCGCCCAGTGACATACTGATGACGTTCGCTCCCGCCGAGCCGCAATCGAGCATGGCGCGCGCGATCACCGAGTCCGGTGCCTGTCCGCTAGCGTCGAAAACCTTGGCGATGTACAGGTTGATTTGCCGGTGAGGCATCACGCCCACGACGCCAACCGCGTTGTCGATCGCGGCCACTGTGCCCGTGACGTGCGTGCCGTGCGAGAGCTCGTCGGTGTACCACTGTCCCGACTTGGTCAGATTCTCGCCATTCAGGATGTTGCCGGTCAGATCTTCGTGGCTCACATCGACGCCCGAGTCGATGATGCACAGCCGGCGGTCGCCCGCGGCAGCATCGGACAGCTGATCGGCCTGGACCATGGTGATGCCGTACGGCGTCGTTTGCGGCGTGCCCGGAAGAGACATCGTGCTCGATGTACCCAGCGCGTAGCGAGGCGCGTCGTTCTCGACGTACTCGACGTTCGGATTGCGCTGCAGCGCCGTGACCGCTGCTGCGGGGAGCTCGACTGCGAGTCCATTCACTTCGCTGAGATCTACGGCGATCCGTCCGCCCGCAGCCGCGATCGCCGATCGCGCGGCAGCGCCTGCCCCGGGCTTGAAGCCTACGATTACCCGGGCATTGCCGTGTTCGGCCTGTGCGGCACCTCGTCCCTGTGCGTAGGATGGTGTGGATGAGTCGAAACACGACATTGCAACCCATGCTGCGACAAGCAGCGGAACGCGCTTCTGCATCTTGATTCCCCCATTACTCCGTCGGTCGACGGGAGGCGATACTGTGCGCAGCTCATGGCTGATGCGTCAAGCCGTCCAGCCACTTCATACGCGTGTTGGATTTGGTCAGCCGTTCAACGCTCGCGCGCAGCATGGGTCGCGAGCGAGCGCTGCGGCTCCGGGTCCAACGCGCGCCAGGCAAGTGCCATGTGAGTCGCACTTCGCCAGCGTCCGGCGACGACGCACCTGGGCAACTCCGCGAATAGCGACGTCCCGTGAAAACAATGTCGACTGCGCGTCAGCGACGTTCATGGCACGATCGCAGCTCGTCCTCGATGACCGCGATGGCATTCTCGATGCCCTCGGTGTTGCGATGTCCACCCCGAAATCGTCGCGGCCAATGCACGAGTGCAGCATCCACTCGCCCGTCTTCGCGCTACCATACCGGGATGGCGCACGACCACGACGACGAGCCGCACGACCATAGCGAGCTGGGTGAGATGGAGGCGCGCGTCCGAGCGCTTGAGACGGTGCTTGTGCAGAAAGGCTACGTCGATCCCGGGGCGCTCGACGTTCTGATCGACATGTATCAGACCAAGATTGGCCCGCGCAATGGAGCGCGCGTGGTTGCGAAGGCCTGGTCGGACCCGGCGTTTCGGGCGTGGTTGCTCGAGGACGCGACGGCGGCCATCGCGTCGCTGGGATATTCCGGCCGGCAGGGCGAACACATGGTGGCGCTCGAAAATACGGAAACGCGCCACAACATGGTCGTGTGCACGCTCTGCAGCTGCTATCCGTGGCCCGTCTTGGGCTTGCCGCCTACGTGGTACAAAAGCGCGCCGTATCGATCGCGTGCGGTCAAGGATCCGCGCGGCCTTCTCGCGGATTTTGGCGTCGAGCTCGCGGAATCCACCGAGATCCGTGTATGGGACTCGACGGCCGAGGTGCGCTACCTCGTCGTGCCTCGACGTCCGCCGGGCACTGCGCAGTTGACCGAGGCACAGCTGGCGGAGCTCGTCACACGCGACTCGATGATCGGCACCGGCCTCGCGAAAACGCCAGGGCAGGGCACGTGAGCTATCGATCGCATGCCGACCTCGGTGGTCGGGAAGATTGCGGCCGCGTGGTGCGGGAGGCTGAGGGCGAGCTGTTCCACGCGGCATGGGAACCGTCTGCGCTGGCGCTCAATCTGGCAATGGGTGCGACAGGTGCATGGAATCTGGACATGAGCCGCGCCGCCCGTGAGACGCTACCCAACTACGCGTCGCTGCGCTATTACGAGATCTGGATCGAGGGGCTCCGTAATCTCCTCGTCGAGTGCGGCCTGGTCGTACAGGACGAAATCGCGGCGGGCCGCATGCTGCACCCGCCGAGGCCTGTTCCCCGTGTGCTGAAGGCGGCGGACGTCGCGGCAACTCTGGCGAAAGGTTCGCCTACGGAGCGCCCCGCAACGCGCCCGGCGCGCTTCGCCGTAGGAGAGCGCGTACTGACGCGATGGCGTGAAGTCGATCACCACACGCGATTGCCGGGGTACGCTCGAGGCAAGGCCGGCACGGTCGAGCACATTCGTGGCGTGCACGTGTTCGCGGATGCCAACGCGCAGGGCCTCGGCGAGCAGCCGCAGTGGCTCTACACGGTCGTCTTCGACGGACGGGAGCTGTGGGGCGAGACGGCCGAGGCCCGCTTGAGGGTGTCGATCGACGCGTGGGAGCCCTATCTGGAGCCGGCGTCGTGAACGATCCGCGAGCCGTGTTACCCGGCCAGCCGCACGACGAGGGCGGGCCGGTGTTTCGCGAGCCGTGGGAGGCGCAGGCGTTTGCCATGACGCTTTCGCTGCACGAACGCGGGCTGTTCACGTGGCCCGAGTGGGCGACGGCCCTGAGCGCGCAGATCGCCGCCGCGCAAGCCGCAGGCGACCCCGATCTCGGTCACTCCTACTACCGCCATTGGCTTGCGGCGCTCGAAGCGTTGATCGCCGGGAAGGGCGTCGCCTCCACCGACGAGCTCGCTCGCTACTCGCGCGCTTGGACCCACGCGGCCGAGCGCACGCCGCACGGTCAGCCGATCGAGCTTGGAACCGCGGACTTCGAGGGCTGATTCGGTTCGCCGCAATCGACTGTGTTTTCCGACTCCGGCATTTGCGAGCGCGGCAGTGGCCGCCAATGTCCCGAGTTCGCGAATTCCGGTCCCCGAGACGCTACGCCGATTTTCGCGCTTCGAGGATGCTGATCGGCGACCCGGTCGGGATGATCCGGCACACGCTCAGATCAGCGGAGGCCAGGAGCTCGCGGTGCTCGACCTCCGTGCGTTCGCGTCCGCCGGGCCACACGAGCATGAACAAGTCGAACAGCTTCGCGGAGGAGGGTTCGTTCCCCAACGGCACCATTGGCTCGATGACCAGCAGGGCCGAGCGATCCGACATGGCCGCGCGGCACGTCCGCAGTATGCGAAGAGCCTGTTCGTTCGGCCAATCGTGGAGCACTTTCTTCAGAATGTAGAAGTCGGCGCCGCGAGGCAGAGGACCGGTGAAGAAGTCGCCCGACGAAAATTCGCAACGCGATTTCAGCGCCGGCTCGAACGATTCTTCCGCCGCGGCGGCGACATGAGCAAGCTCGTAGAGGGTTCCGTGTGCCGCCGGGTGCGCTTCGAGCACGGCGGCGAGCAGGGAACCCCGGCCACCTCCGACGTCCACGATCTCGGCGGCACCGGAGAAGTCGAAGGTGCGTCGGATTGCGTCGTCATCTTGGGCGCCCCGGCTCAGCAAGCCTTTGTCGAAAATGCGTGCCGCCTCGGGATTTTGTTCAAGGTATTCGAACAGGCTGCATCCAAAGGCTTGCTTGAACGCAGCCTCGCCCGTTCGCACGCTGTGCATGATTTCCTCCCAGGCTCGCCAGCTCTCCTTTTCGCCCAACATCACGATGAAGTCGTGCAACGAACCTGGAGCGCCGATCTTGAGCAGTTCGGAGTTCGACGTGTTGGCGAAGTGCCCTTCGAAGTCTTCCATGAAGACCTCCACCGATGCGAGTACGCGAAGCACTCTGCGCAACGCATCGGCATCGACTTGAACGCGTCGGGCGAGGTATTCCGGCGCGCGCGCATGGTCTCCGATCAGGTCCGCGATTCCGAGCTTGGCGGCAACGTAGAGCGCACGGGAGATCCAGAACCCCGTGGCCATCGCGAGCAGCGGTTGCGTGCTGGGAGCCGCCGACGTGGTCGAGGCCTGTGGAGTCGTTGCCCGCACGCGCTAAGCTTCCGGTTTGATGCCGACGGTCCGCACGACGTTCGCCCATTTCTCGGTGTCGCGGACGATCAGGGCACGGAAGTCTTCCGGCGAACCCGCGACGGGCGTGATGCCGAGATCGGCGAATCGCGCCTGAATTGCCTGATCGTGGAGAGTCTCGTTCACGGCTTTGTTGAGGACCTGCACCACCGGCGCAGGCACATTGCGCGGCCCGATGAGTCCGTGCCAGGCGCTCACCTCGAATCCGGGTAGAGACTCGGCGAGCGCCGGAAGCTCCGGCAGCGCTTGCGTGCGCCGGGAAGTCGTCACGGCAAGGCCGCGGAGCCGGCCGCTCTTGATGTACTCGACGGACGGCGCAACCGGGCCGAAGTAAACCTGCACTTGCCCCGCCACCAGATCGGTGAGGGCCGGCCCGGAACCCTTATAGGTTACGTGCAGCATGTCGACGCCAGCCATCATCTTGAAAAGCTCGCTCGCGACATGCTCCGGGCTTCCGACTCCAGCCGAGGCGACAGCGAGCTTGCCCGGATGGGCCTTGGCGTAGGCCACGAGTTCGGCCACCGTGGTTGCCGGGACCGACGGGTGCACCTCCAGCACGAACGCCGCATCGAGGATGCTTGCGATCGGCGTTGCATCGCGAATGAAGTTGAATGGCAGTTTGTCGTACACCGAAGCGTTGATCGCGTTCAGGACCGTCGCCATCAGCACCGTATATCCGTCGGCTTGAGACCGCAGCACCCAATCGGTCGCGATATTGGTGACCGCGCCCGGCTTGTTGTCCACGATGACCGGCTGCCCCAAGCGTTCTCCAAGGCGCGGAGCGAGCAGTCGGGCCGCAATATCGCTCAACCCACCCACCGGGAATCCAAGCACGAGTCGTACGGGGCGCGACGGATAGGCGGTCTCGGCAAGCGTTACGGCAGGACAGAAGCTCGCTGCGATAGCGGCGGCGCTGGTCTGGACGAAGTGGCGGCGCGTGCAATTCATGGTGATCCTATGGAGGGGGCGCGAACCAGCAAGATACACAAGTTGCTTACATAAATCAAATACGTTACACTTAATGTCGATGAAGATCGAGCCCGAGCGCTTTCCGCCCCTCAGCACCTCCCTTCCGACCTTCGTGCAAAACGGTTCGGACGCGGAGTTCCGGGCGCTGATCTACGAATTGACGAGCCTGTTCAACATCATGCAGCGCAACCGCCGCCACTTCGGCGGCCATATCGGCGTAAGCGAGACGCAGGCCCTGATCCTCATGATGCTGGCCGAGGTCACCGACGTCACGGTCGGCTACATCGCGCGCCGGCTCGAGGTATCGAGCCAGTTCGTGACCATCGAGGTCGGCAAGCTCGTCGCGTCCAGATTGGTCGAGAAGCGTCCGGATGAATTGGACCGACGGAGCGTTCGCCTCAAGCTCACTGCAAAAGGAGAGGGGCTGGTTCGCGACCTGGCGCCCTTACGGCGCAAGGCCAACGACACGATGTTCCGGTCACTGGACCGCGAGCGAGCGCGCGCGCTGCGCACGATCCTCGCCGACCTCATAGCGGACGGTCGTATTGCACTCCATGACCTGCAAGCGCCTCGTCCGGCCAGGCCTGCCGCCGCGAAGGCGCGCTCGCACGAGCGTAGGCGTGGGGCATAAACCGACCGGCCGCGACGCGTGACGACGCCGCCTGCTGCGCATCGCGCAGGAACCGCACGGCACGCGGCCAATCGGCTTACGCGCCCCGAGGTCTGCGAAACGGCGCAGGCGAGCAGGGGCGCCCGGTCGAGCATCGAGAGACTTTTACGATGTCGCTCGCAGCGCTACGTGCTGCCGCGCTCGCCTTCCCCTGTGTAACAGGCGTCAACAGCGCTGCCTATGATCGCGACCACACGGCTCGTGCTCCGGAATTTCGAACCGGACGATGTGCCATCCGTCCATGCCTATGGTGCCGACCCTTTGGTAACTCGCTTTATGTCATGGGGGCCGAACAAGCTCGAGGACACGGTCCGCTTCGTCGAGACCGTTGTCGCTGAATCGAAAGAGCAACCGCGGCAGAACTTCAACCTTGCCGTGACGCTTCGCGAATCCGGGGAGCTCATCGGCGCTTGTGGCCTTGACGCCGCGGTGCCGAAAGCACATTTCATTCTCGGCTACTGCCTGGCCGCCCCTTACTGGGGCGTTGGTTATGGTACCGAGGCTGTGCGTGCGATGGTCGACTTCGGCTTCGGTGAACTAGGTGCGCATCGAATACTGGCTCACGTGTTCACGGGCAATCTTCGCTCTCAGGCGCTGTTGAAAAAGCTGGCTTTCGCAAACGTGGCGACCCTCGCCAATCACGTGCACATTCGCAATGAATGGCACAACGAGTATGAGTTCGCACGCGACGCGTGACGATGCGCTGAACCAGGCGCGTGGCCGTTAACCGGATCGCGAAGCCTTCCGTTGACTCGGTCGTCAAACGGTAGCTCGCCGTGACGCTGACCTCCTATCGTCGCAGTGAGTCGCCTTCATTGCAGCGCGGGCCCAGTCCAGGATGACGCGTAACACTTCAGTGACCGGATTGGTGTTTCGCCTTCCGTTTCACTCCATGCGCATGATGGGCTTGTGTGCTGACGTCGCAGAATAGTTCGACAGCACCGGCCGGCCGCCGACGATCAACGTCCGGTTGACGTAGTCATTCGCCATGAATCCGATCATCGGCAGGCCGTAGTACGTGTGCGGCGGAGAATCCGTCGAAACGAGACGATGGACCGACCCCGCCGCGTAGGGAAATGGCGACAGTTTCGCCCAGCCGTTGGAGAATGATCCGACGAAGCTTGCAGGACCGACCGCGTTGAGAAGGTTGCCGTTGTTGAACGTGACCACGTTCGCCACCCACGAGAGCGCAAGAGGAATCACTGGAGATTCACCAATGCAGGCGACGGGACCGGCAGTGTTAGTGCGCCCCTCGCGATCCGACATGAGCGGCGTTGCTGCGGCCGGAGGGCACTCGAACTGGCCAAAGAAATCCGGCGCACCGCCGAGCGCAAAATTCGATTCAAACGGCGGCCGGGCCGCGCTACCCGCTGAGGCGCCCGCGGACACATAGAAGGGCTTCGTCGGCATCGTGACAACCCAGTCCGTGAGCGAGTCGGTCGCAGCGTCGAGCACGAACCAGTTCATCAACTCGTTCGCCATCAGAACCGCCGACACCGGGTCGGCTGGCGCACTTCCCTTGCCGACATCCCATGTGGCTTGCTGCATGTCGGTGTCACTGAAGATCAGGCTGACCTTGGGATTGACGTCAGCGAGCGTCGGCGAGGCACTGTCGGGACGACTCCAAAGAGGAACGATGCTGAAGTTGGCCAGCGCCGTCGCATCGTACGAATACATCGTCCCATCGGCTACGCTTACGATGGTGGCGCTCCCCGTGAGGCCACCGCTGGGCGGGCTGATCGCTGCGGCATTGTCGAGAGGCGCGCTCACCACTGCCGCGCAAAAGGGTGCGTTGGGGCCGATGTTGTTCAAGACGGCCGGTGCCGTGACGACGCCCAGGTCGAACACCTCGAAGTACCCTTCGAGCGTGCGCGTCAGCGATGTATCCTCGCCGTCCGCATTCGCGCCAGAGTACTCGCTGTTGCTGAACGCGAGCGGTACAGAACCGCCAATCGCTATAGGATCGACACAGGATTGATCCTGGGTTTTAACGACCGCCCCGCCATTGAAGCGAGTCACGGCACCGGTCCAGGAATCGTATGCCCGCAGGTAGACGTTGAGCGCGGCCACCGGGCGCCCATTCCTGCTCTCACGAAAGCGCACACGGATCACTTTGGTGTCGGCCGTCGTATTGGTCACCGTGAACAGCGTGTCGTACGATCCGTTGGGACCGGACGCCCGCGCGGTGTAATACGGGTAGAGAAGCACCTGGCCCAAGCCCGAACGGCTGACGCTTACCGCGAAAGCGGCGTGCGACGACAGCGCAACCGAGATCAGCAACGCGAGCGGACCCATGCGCCTGCGCCAACCGCTCCATCTGCGAGCGAATTGGATGCACATCAGATTGAGCATTGGGGCCTTCACGCGCGGGTGGGGACGAACGGGCCTGCATTGTAGAGGTGGCCGTTCATTACTGGCACCATGTGACCCGACCGGGATGCCATGACCCTAGCCGTTTCTGCTACCTTGTTCAGTCCGGACGGGGACGGCCATGCGCGTTTATATCTCATCGACATACACCGATCTGGTTGAGCACCGAGCGGCGGTCGCCCGCTTGCTCCGGCAGATGGGCCATGAGGTCATCGGCATGGAAGAGTACGTCGCCGAAGGGTCGCGGCCGCTTGACCGGTGCCTGAAGGATGTCGACTCGGCGGAAATCTATGTAGGTATCTTCGCCTGGCGGTATGGATACGTCCCACCATCGCCACCACCGCCGGCGAACGATCCAACCACCGTCGCTCCGCCCCGGGTGTCTGTCACCGAGTCGGAGTTCCGCCGTGCGGCCGGCAAGCGTCCGCTCGTATTCATGCTGGATCCCAAGGCGACCTGGCCAGTGCAGTACATCGATGCGCTCGCAGGCACGTCGGAGGATGCTGCCGCTGTCAAGAGATTCCGTGACGAGTTATCGAGCCAATGGCTGGCTGGATTCTTCACCACGCCAGAGGATCTTGCTCGACAGGTAAGCGCTGCCGTGTACCGGCGTGAGGTCACCGACCGCCTTGGCACCATCAGCGGCGCGCCAGGTCTCACGGATTCCCTGATGTACGGCGGACCGATCGTAGACTCGACACTGATGAGCTTGCAGCAATCGTTGGTGCGCGCACCCGAGTTGCGCGTCCTCACAGTGGACCTCAGGGACGGCAATTACTGGTGGTCAACGCGCCTTTTCTTTCTCGCCGCTGTCGCCGGGGAACTTGCAGGGACACGTTTGCTGATTTTCACCGAGAACGGAGAACGCTACCTCGGCGCCGCCACGACGGCGACGGTCCGCGATCGACTCGCGAGCATGAGCACGCCGCTGCGTCAATTCCTCGACCAGTGCCGCCAGCAAGCAGTGATCGCCGTAGACCTCGCCCGCGCGCTCGACCAGCGAGCCTACCTCTGGAACACCATCGTAAATCAGGTGACTGAAGACGCGGAGCGCTCGTTTGTCACTGCTCGCGATCTTCGTCGCTGGCTAGGCGACGACTTGCTGGAAAACTCCGTGACGCAGGACGGAGACACCGTATCGAACGAGCTTCTCCGGTCGATCATCGACTGGCCGCACCCTTACGTTCCGATCACCGAAAACGGAAACCTGCGCAAGGTCGTGGCGCGCGCTTCCGTCGCGGACAATCTCGCGCGAATCTTCGTCGAAAGCCTGGACCGCACACGGGCTTGACGCCGTCAGCCGGGCGAGCACATGACAACCAGGTCGGGGCCGTCGCCTTCGGCGATCCACCCCTTCGCGACCATCTCGTCGCGCATCGCCTTTGACCGTCATGTAACCGTGATTCGCATCGCGGCGGTTATCGAAAGCGCGACAGCTCGGCAATCCGGAAAGCAGTCAACGCAATCGTCGACATGCCGGGTGCGGCGTCCGTCCCATTCGGTGAGACTGTCGCAACCACCGCGAAAGCAAGCGTGGTGGCGATGCGGGCAGTATCTCGTCGATCGACACCCATGCGACGTCCTCCGTTCGGTAAGAAGACGGCAACCCTACACAGCGATTCGCAGTGGTGCTATGTTGCGTACGCACGTCGGCATACTCGCCGTGAAGACAACCGGCACGGGCTCGGGCGCGAACAGCTCGGTGCCGCTGCCCCGGCGCGATGGTCGACCTACTTGTAGTGTGCCTCGACGAGGGTTGACGATGACCGAACGGAACTTGACGCGCCGAGTCACGGTGTACGTCGACGGCGAAGAATGGCAGCAAGCCGAGAGCCTGAGCGAGGCAGGCGCGGACGAAGCCGTCTTCGTCGTAGACCACGCGTCCGGCGCCCGTGTGCTGTTCGGTGACGGTACGCATGGGCGGCGTCCGCCGGATGGCGCCATCGCAACCATTTCCTACCGCGATGGCGATGGCACCGAAGGCAACACCGGGGTCTCGGTTACGACACGTTGGCCGCCTGCAGCGTGCGTGTACCAGGTCGCACTCTCGTCGACCGGCGTGTGCATCGATGCGATCGGAGCGGGCGTTGAGCGTCTGTCCGGCGCGAAGCGGGTGTCGTATTTCGCAGGCCAGGTCCTGGCAGCGTCCGATTTCCAGGCGGAGCAGCAGTATCTCATCGGCCGCAGGTGGCTTCACAATCGTCTGCTACATGGCTTCGGCATCGCCGACGGTCTGTCGGTGACGATCGCAAATGACGCATCGTCCACGTCGGTCGTGGTCGGCCCCGGGCTCGCGCTCGATCGACTCGGACGCGAAGTCCAGCTCGTGGATCGGATCGCATTGCCGATAGTTGATCGTTGCGGCCCGTGCTTCGTCATTGTCGAATACGTGGAGCGAGAGACGGATCTCGCGCCGGCGGGCCTCGACGCCGACGCTATGGTCGCCTCACGTATTGAAGAGGGCGCGTTGATTCGGCTTTCGGACCAAGGCGTCACGGACCACGGAGTCGCGCTTGCCCGACTCGTGCCGGATTCGACTGGCTGGAAGGTCGACGCCGCGTTCGAGCCCGCGAGGTGCAATCGCTGCACGACGTGATAGGCGGCCATGATGTCGGGCCTGCTGGCGCATGCGGTTGCCGGGCAACGCCGCATCATCGCGATCGATCCTTGATCGGCAAGACCGCGCCGGGACCATGTGGCGGCCCCTTGAGTCGCACCACGGTCCTGCCTCTGTGCTCCCTTGTCGGCCGCGGTCCTTGACGCCTCGATCTCGCCGACGATAGCGTTTCGCTGCTGCACCAAAACGTGATCACCTTACGGTGGAGGAGAAGCTTCCATGGATTGCATGAAAACAGGTCGGCGCGGCTTCATGCGCGACATGCTGGCGCTGGGCGGTGGGCTCGCGCTCGGTGGCTGCGCGGGGATGCCCGGAACCACGCCGGCCCAGGGCCGGTCTGCGGCCGGCGGAGTTTCGGTGCGCTGGCTCGGCGGCGGAGTGACGGAGATCGCGACCGCCGACTACAAGCAAATCGCGTTCGACGACGCCTGGATCTGGAACAACGCCGGATGGGACCGCTTCGGTGTGCGCAAGCCGCCCGAGTATGCGAGCAAGGAAGGGTTCGTACGCTACGTTGCCGACAAGAAACCGGAGGCGGTCTTCGTGCTCCTCACGCACGATCACGGCGACCACATGGGTGACTACTTCGAGATGCTGAAGGCGCTGACCGCCGCGGGTCTTCCGGTGATGACGACCGGACAGAGCGACCTCATGCGCAAGGGACTTCTCGATGACTTCAAGAGTGCCGGTCTCGACCCCGCCAAGCTTGTCGCCAACGGTGGCGCGGGTCAGAATTTCGGCGGGGTCGCGAAGCACGGCGCCATGACGACGCACCTCGTGCCTGCCATCCATTCCAATCTGCACGGCTTTCCGGCAGCGGGCTTCATGCTCGACATTGGCGGCATGCGCATCTACATCAGCGGCGACACCGACCTCTTCGGGGACATGAAGACACTCGGCGAGCGTTACCGTCCCAACCTGGGTATCGTGTGCGCGGGCGACGGCCCGTACACGATGGGTCCGGAAGACGCCGCGCGCGCGTGCCAGTGGACGGGTGTTTCACAGGCGATACCCGTGCACTATGCGCACAACCCTCAGGTGCTCGGCGTGGAAGCGGGCGAAGACTTCCGGCGTGCGATTGCGACGATTGCGCCAAACGTCGCGGTAACGGTGCTGAGGCCCGGCGAGGCCCACGTTTTCGCGGGCTGACGGAGCAGTACTCGCCGCCCAAAACGGCGGTCTGCCTCTACTCTTCCGACGTATCGACCACTAAAGCTTGGAGAAGCATAAGCGCAGCGTCGACATCTGCTGCCGGGCTGCGAGCGGCGCGGATTGCTCTGATATCAAAACCGGCGAGAGCGGCAGGCGGCTAAGTCCAGTCGACGGCCGGCCACGGCGCGATACAAGGGGTTCCTTCACGTACCAGCGAATCAGCGCCTGTCCACGTTTACGTACCATTCCCGCTATGGTCATGCAGGCCGATGCACTGCATGATCCCAGCCATCCTAAATTGAAAGAGCGAATACATGCCTAGGAAAGAACCGGGATTTGCCGAGCGCCTGCAGACTGCGAGCGAGGCGAAGAAGGCCCAGCTCGAAAAGTTGCGCGCGATGCCGCTGGTCAACGCCGCACAGTCGGCCGAGCGGCAAACCGCGCAGGTCCAAACGGCGGAAGCTCGCAAGAGCCGGGCAGCGGAGCGCAAGTCCTCCAAGCGAGCCGATGCAAAGCAGAGAGAAGCGCAACGCGCGGCTGATAAAGCCCGGCAAGTACAGGCTGCCGTGGAAGAACGTGCGCGCAAGGACGCCGAGCGTGCGGCGCAAGCGGAGGCCGATGCGGCGCGCAAAAGAGATCAGAAGGCCGCGCGCGATGCCAGATACGCTGCGCGCAAAGCGCGCCAGAAATAAGCATACAGCGCGGCCTGCCGAACAGAGGCATAAATGCGAGCAAGCGGCTGTTCCCGCAGCGCTCTACCGCTCTGCTTGGCGCGCTGCCTGCCAAGCTTCCGGTTGGCTCGACCCTCCGTATCTTCTCGGTCTTGGCCGGTGTCTTGCGCGTTTGTTCTATTCCTTGTTCACACCCTGCGCCGCCAGTGCCTGCTTCGCCAGTCGTTTCGCCTGCTTGGCGTGGACGTGCAGACGTTTCTTGGTCTTCTGGCGCTGCCGTCGGGCCTTCAGCATTGACGCATGACTCACGCTGACCTCCGGATGAACGAGAGATTCGATTGACCCTTCAGTTTGATCCGATCCAGCGTCCTTGGCTACCCGACCGCATGAATCGCAAACCGGTTAGGGAATGCGCGTTTCGCCGTCCCCGCTCCGCGAGATTGCGACCAACGGGCGGCATCGGGTCGGACAGCGACCCGCGCCGCGCCGGGGTCTGCGATGGACTTCCTGCAAGGAGGAGAGGCGTCGGCAGCGGTTGGAGCCGCCGCCACGTTTCGCCGTCGTTCCTATCCCAAGCCATCCAAAGATCGCTATGACGCTGTTGCGCGAGGACCTGTCGACTATCACCTCCAAGACGCTCGAGCATTACAACGAGCACGCTGCCCAGTTCTGGGAAGGCACGCGCGACCATGATGTGACGCAGAACATTGCGTCGCTTCTACGACACATGCGCGGCGCACCACCGTTCCGCATACTCGATCTGGGGTGCGGTCCTGGTCGTGATCTCGCGACGTTCCGAGCCCTGGGTCACGAGCCGACCGGCCTGGAGGGTTCGTCGGCGCTCGCCACCATGGCGCGCCGACACAGCGGCTGCGAGGTGTTGGAACAGGATTTCCTCGCACTGAAGCTTCCGTCGTGCTGGTTCGATGGCGTCTTCGCCAACGCCTCGCTGTTCCATGTCCCACGCCAGGAACTGCCGCGGGTGTTGAGCGAACTGCACGCGGCGCTCAAGCCGGACGGCGTGCTCTTCTCTTCGAACCCCCGCGGCCACAACGAGGAGGGGTGGAATCACGGCCGGTATGGCGTCTATCACGACCTCGAATCGTGGCGCGAGCTCCTCCAGGCAGCCGCTTTCGTGGAGTTGGAACACTACTATCGTCCACCGGGGTTGCCGCTTGAGCGGCAACCCTGGCTCGCAACGGTATGGCGGAAGAGCAGCTCCGCCGCCGAACTCGGTCGCTAGCGCAAACCGTACGCGGTCTTGTCGCGGCAGGGCGCGGCTTCGGCCTACGCGTCAGCGGCGTTTGCAGTTTCGGCGGTGACGTAGTGAGTCACCACCGCGGGACGCAGAAGGTACTGCGCGGCGTGTTCTTGCGCGATTGCGTCGGCTTTCGTGACGCGCTCGTGATGACGCATATGATCGAGCCACGATTCATCGAGGAAGGTTTCCACGAGTCGACCGGGCTGGGTTGAATCCTCATAAACGCCCCACGCGTACGCGCCGTCGCGTCGGCGTTCGGCCTCAACGGCCTCCAGCGCGGATAGAAATGCATCTCGATTGGTCGTGGCGACGTGATATTCGACGGTGACCAGGACCGGCCCCGGTTTGTGGCGCAAATCGCTCGCGAGCATCGGGGTAGGCCAGTGCATCGACGGTGTGAGATCCAGACCGGCCCCGGCTTGCAGCTTGGTGCGCCAGGTCAGTGGAATGGAAAGCAGAGCTCCGCCGGCGGCAAGGAAGTGAGCGAGCGAAAGCGTGCTCGCTTGAGCGATCTCACCCCATACGGCGCTTCCCGCGGTGAGCGCGCCGAACATCACGGTGACGTAGACGGCGAGCCCGCGCCCGCGCACCCATTCTGGAAGCGCGATTTGCGCCGATACGTTCAGAGTGGCCACTGCCGCGATCCATGCTGCGCCGGCGAGCACGCTCGCGATGCCGGCCGTAATGGCGTTCGCCGAGAGCGCGAAAAGCACGAGCGCGATTGCCGTCGCGGCGGTCGCGCCGTTCACGAGCCGGTCGGGTCCCAGCGCCGATTTCAGCCGCGGCAGAATGAGAGAGCCGGCGACTGCGCCGGCTCCGATCGCCCCAAGCAGGGCGCCATACAACGACGGCCCGCCACCTATCTGCGTTCGAGCGACGAGTGGAAGGAGCGCCCAGTACGCGCTGGCGAACAGGAAGAAGGCCACGGCACGCGCGAGGGTGGCGCGAAGCGGGCGATTGTTGCGTGCATAGCGCACGCCGATTCGAATCGCGCTTCCCAGGCGTTCAGCCGGCACGCGCGCGACGCTGCGCTTGGCTGGACGCCACCATGCGAGCGCTGCGATCGTTCCCGCGTTGCTGAACGCGTCGAGCCAGAACGGAGCCGCAATGCCGAATGCGCCGGTGATGAGTCCACTCAGTGCAGGACCCACCGCCCGGCTGATGTTGATACCCACGCTGTTCGCCGCGACCGCCGATGGCAGGTCGGCGCGCGGAACGAGAAGGGGTACGACGGACTGCCACGAAGGGGCGGTGAGCGCGCTGCCGACGCTGATCGTGAACATGAAGGCCAGCAGCGAGACCGGCGTGACGAGCTGCAGCGCGACGATGGTCGCAAACAACGCGGATACGACCATGATGCCGATCTCGACGACGATCAGGAATTTGCGCTTGTCGATAATGTCGGCCAGCGCGCCGGCAGGCAACGCCACCAGAAGCATCGGCAGCGTGGTCGCCACCTGAACCAGTGATACGGCCAGCGCGCTGCTGCTGAGACCCGTCATGAGCCACGCGGCGGCCGCGCTGTACATCCATCCGCCGATATTCGAAACGACGGTCGCCGTCCAGATGACGGCGTACGTCCGGTGCCGGAACGGGCGCAGCGCCGAGGCGCTCTCGCTGGGCGTCACATTCGCCACGGAGGGGCTAACGAGCGTTCAAGGCCGGGCAGCGGGCGGCTGCCGTCGTTTTCATGGAGACTACGCTCCTGCCGGCATCGCGCGCGAGAGTGGCGGCGGATCGGCATTCTCGCTCCGAGCCGGGCAGTCCCCGACGGTCGTCCTAGGCCTCGTGTTCCGAGCTCAAGGTCGCGAGAAGGGCCTCGAAGGTGCCGGGCGGTGAAGGCTTCCGCACGTGGTGCTGAAATCCCGCTCGATGCGAGATATCGCCGATTTCGGGGTTCGCGGACGCGCTATGGCTCGCGAAGACGCAGTGCCACGACCAGGATTGCGCTCTCAGGCGCCGCGCCGTCTCGATGCCATCCATGTCGGGCATCTGCAGGTCGAGCACGACAAGGTCGGGATCGAAGGCGGGTGCGATCGTCAGGGCCTGGCGCCCGCTGTAGGCAAGGCGAACGTCGCATCCCAGGAGGTCGAGAAGGAGCCCGAGCGCCTCGGCTCCATCGTGGTGGTCATCGACCACCAACACTCGGGTCCGGGCGTATTTGATAGTCTGTCCAAAGATGCGTTGACTGTAAAAGCTATCGACAAGGTATGCTCCTGCGTGCGACGCGTATGTAGGACGAACCCCCATTTGCGCAAGGCACCACCCCGCTGATGCTCCACTTGTCATTCCAGGCTAGTCGCGCGGTACGATGAGCGCGGACGATCCGCACCAGCTCGGCAAGCGTTACGAGGCCGGATCCGCGCATCAGCGTCGGACCGACGTACTGGTGCGTCGCGTTGCAATCATCGTGGGCGGAATCGCGCTCGCTCTCATTGCGGCCGCGCTCGTCGTGCTGGATCGGTTGTCCTTGCCCTAGCCACCCGGGCCGCACGACACAAGGTGCGTAGGCTGCGCGGTCGTGGCAGCACGAAAGGCGTCGCTCAGACGCCTGCAGGACGCGGTCCGCGTCAGCGGACAGGCACCCATCCCCCGATCGGGCAGCGGTTCCTCGATAGCCACGCTTGGGGACGCTATATCCCCGGGTGCTTACTGCCCTGGTTGCCAGGGTGTGCACCATCGAGGGTCGGCGCCAGGCGTGTCAACCAACGTATGTCGGTGTTTCGCCGACAGACAGGTCGGGTTCTAAACGTACCATGTCGCCCAAGCGCCATCCCACCGGCGATGGCGAGTGGGCATGCCCGAGCCTCGTGGCTCGCGCGCACGACTTGTCTGATTTGCTCATCGGCCAGAACCGATGCCGAGGAGGCAAGCGATCGATGAGCGTCATCGAAACCAACTCCCCTCCACGCTTCACGGAGCCGTCGGAGCGGCACGCCCATCTCCTGCAGTTCTACGAGGACGACGAGGTCCTTGCGGACGAGGTCGCGGAATTCCTCGAGACGTGCGGCATTGGCGCATCGGGCGCCGCAATCGTCATAGCGACAGGCGCGCATGGCGACGGCATCGAGCGATCGCTTGTCGCTCGTGGTTTGGATGCGAGCGCTCTCAAGAGCAGCGGACGACTCACGATACTCGATGCACGGCAGACGCTCGATGCCTTGCTCGTCGACGGCGTTCTCGACCGTGGTCGCTTCGAAACCATAATCGGGACCCGGGTGGCGCGACTCGCTGCGCGCGGACCACTGTCGTTGTTCGGCGAGATGGTTGCGCTGCTGTGGGCAGAGGGGCGTAATGATGCCGCCCTCGAGCTCGAAGCGCTTTGGAACGACCTGGGGCGCGAGCACCGCTTCTCGCTGCTGTGCGCGTATCCGATGCGCGACATGGCGCAAAGCTCCGACGCCGATCTGCGGCACGTCTGCGCGGCGCACGATCACGCGCTGCCCGTGCGAGGGAATCACGCGGATGCGTCGTGGTCGGATCGGCTTCTCGAACGCTGCGAGCTCCAGCGCCGCGCCTGGGCTCTCGAGCGGGAGGTCCAGCAGCGTCGCGAGGCGGAAGCGCTGCTCCAAAGCCGTGATCGCGAGCTCACCGACTTCCTCGAGAACGCGCCGATTGCGATCCACAAGGTCGGACCCGACGGCACCGTGCTGTGGGCCAATCGCGCCGAGCTCGCGATGCTCGGCTATCCGGCCTCGGAATACATCGGCCGTCATATCGGCGATTTCTACGTCGACCGAGGCGCCGCAGCGGGCGTGCTCGAACGTCTCAGCCGCGGCGAGTGTCTGGCCGACGAACCGGCACAGATGCGCCACCGCGACGGATCGGTTCGCGACGTCCTGGTCTCGTCCAACGTTTGCTGGTCGGAAGGCCGTTTCCTTCACACCCGCTGCTTCACCACGGATGTCACCGCGCGCGTTCGCGCGGAGCGTTCGTTGCGCCAGCTCAAGGAACGCACGCAGCAGGTGCAGGAACTGCTGTCGGCGATCGTCGAGTCGTCACAGGACGCGATCCTCAGCAAGTCGCTGGCCGGGAAGATCACATCGTGGAATCGGGGCGCCGAGGACTTGCTCGGATATGCCGCGAGCGAGGCGATCGGCGCATCGGTGCAGCTCATCATTCCGCCTGAAATGTACGAAGAGGAGAACGCCCTCCTGCAGCGCCTCGCGCAGGGCGAAGCCATCGCACAGTTCGAAACCGTCCGAGTGGCCAAGGATGGTCGACGCGTTGACGTGTCGCTGATGCTGTCTCCCATCCGGGACGGTCAGGGGCAGGTGATCGGCGTGTCCAGCGTGGCGCGCGACATCTCGTATCGCAAGCAGATGGAGCAGCGCCTGCGCAAGGAGGATCGTCTCAAGAACGAGTTCATCGCGATGTTGGGCCACGAGCTGCGCAATCCGCTGGCGCCCATCCGCAGCGGCGTGGAGTTCCTGAGGCGCACGCTCGCGGGCGGGAGCGGATCGGGTCAAGTGTGTGAAATGATCGAGCGGCAGGTGGCGCACATGAGTCGGCTCCTCGATGACCTGCTCGACGTGACGCGCATCACGCGCGGCGAGATCCGGCTGCAGCCCGAAACCATCGATGTTCGAACCATCGTGCAGCGCGCGGTGGAGGCGAGCAGGCCGCTCCTCGAGTCGCATCGCCACGAGCTGCAGGTGCGGCTGCCGCAGGACGAGCTGGCCGTCCATGGAGATGCGGTCCGGCTCGTGCAGATGATGACGAACCTCCTCAACAATGCGGCCCACTACACACCGGAGGGGGGACGCATCGAGGTCTCCGTCGAGGGCCTATCGGACCACATCACGATCCGGGTCAAGGACAATGGCGTCGGGCTCGCTCCGGACTTGCAGGATTGCATCTTCGACTTGTTCGTGCGCGGTCCCATGCCCGAGCACGGCAGCCGGGAAGGGCTTGGCATCGGGCTGTCGCTGGTGCGCATGATCGCCGAGCATCATCACGGCACGGTAGAAGCGCACAGTGCCGGCCCCGGAACGGGCAGCGAGTTCGTCGTCCGGTTGCGTCGCAGCGCAAGCGCTGCTTGCCCTGACGTCGATGCAGTCGCGAACCCCGCGACAGGCACCGTCAAGCGCATCGTGCTGGTCGACGACAACGCCGATGCTGCCCAGGCGCTCGCCATGCTGCTGCGGCTGAGCGGTCACGACGTGTCGATCGCCGGCGATGCACGGTCCGGCATCGATTGCATCGCGGCCGTCAAGCCCCACGTCGCGTTCGTGGATATCGGCCTTCCCGACATGACCGGCTATCAGGTGGCGCAGCACCTTCGCTGCGCCGGTAACGGCGCGACGCTGATCGCAATGACCGGTTATGGAACCGTGGAAGACCGCGCCAAGTCAGCGGCGGCGGGCTTCGACCACCATTTGGTCAAACCCGTCGGGATTGCCGAGATCGAGCGACTGATCGCGAACCCTTGAAGGCTTGCTGCTGCAATTGCGTCAGGTGCGATCTCGGTTACGGGGTCGGCGACGTCCCTGGTGCGAGACGCGGGTGCCGACGTGCACGGAACTGAGCCGGCGGGCGATTCTCCAAGCAGTGCAAGGCTCGCGGACGACTTGCCGCAGATACGGCACGACTCCCGTCCACTCGCATGCCAGCGAACCGGCCGATCACTGCAACTGAAACCACCTTCGTCGCCGAATACCCGGCGCGCTCGGTTGCGTGGACGCTCTACCTGCTGCTGTTTCCCGTTGCGGTCGTAGCGTTTCTCGCCGCACTGGCAACCGACGGCGCGTACGCAGCCACGGCGTACCTGATGTGGCTGCACTTCTCGGAGTGGCTCATCGCCGCCGGGCTCGCGTTCGGTGTGCTCGCCGCACTGGCGCTGCTGGTTGCATTCGTCACGACACCCGTCGCGCGCGAAGCACGCTACGGCCCCGCACATCTCGTGCTTTTCTATGTCGCGCTCGTCGTCGAGCTCGTCAACGCCTTCGTGCATACGGCGGACGGGTGGACGGCGGTCGTGCCGACCGGCCTTGTGCTGTCCGTGCTGGCGGCGATCCTGGCGCTCGCAGCGGTCGCAACGCTGTTCTTCGTGCCCGTGGAATGGGTAGGGGCGCGGAGATGACGTTTCGCCTTGCGGCGCTTGGCGCGTGCATGGTGCTGGCTGCGTGCGGGAGCGGCCAGGACGTCGACCCGGCCGCTCAATATGGCCCGACGCCGAGCCTGCCGGAACCGTCACGCGCGCTGCTGCCGCGCATGCACGTGCCCAAGGTGATCGGCTGGGCGTCGGGCGAAACGCCAACCGTGCCGCAAGGATTCCGCATCGACGCGATGGCGACCGGGCTGTCGAACCCGCGCAACGTGTACCCGTTACCCAACGGCGACGTGTTGGTCATCGAATCGAAAAAGGACGCGAAGGAGCCGGTCGAGCGGCCCAAGCGTCCGGTCATGGCGTGGATCGAAGCGAAGGCGCACGGCGGAAACGGCGGCGGCCCGAGCAACCGGATCCTCCTGCTTCGGGACGCCAACGGCGACGGCAAGCCCGACTCGCAGACGGTCCTCATCGACCGTCTCAACTCCCCGTTCGGCGTGGTCCTCGTCGGCGATGCGCTCTACGTGGCCGACACCGATGCCGTGCTGCGCTTCCCGTTCACGCCCGGACAAACCAGCGTTGCGGGCCCCGGCATGAAAGTGATCGATCTTCCCGCCGGTCCGATCAATCATCACTGGACGAAGAGTCTCACGGCGAGCGCCGACGGCACCAAGCTTTACGTCGGCGTCGGGTCGAACAGCAACGCGATGGAACGCGGCATCGAGGCGGAGACCGATCGAGCAGCTATCTGGGAAGTCGACATTGCCACCGGAGCGTTTCGCGTATTCGCGCGCGGCCTGCGCAATCCGAATGGCCTCACGTTCTATCCCGGCTCCGACACCTTGTGGGCCGTGGTGAACGAGCGCGACGAGCTTGGCCCCAATCTCGTGCCGGATTACATGACCTCGGTGAAGCGCGGCGCCTTCTACGGCTGGCCCTACAGTTACTGGGGCCAGCACGTCGACTCGCGTGTGCGCCCGCAACGCCCCGAGCTGGTCCAGTCGGCCATCACACCGGACTACGGCTTGAGCTCGCACGTTGCGCCGCTCGGTCTCGCGTTCTACGCGGGCAGCTCCTTTCCGGCGCAGTTTCGCGGGGGCGCTTTCGTCGGCGAGCACGGCAGCTGGAATCGACCGGAGCTCAACGGCTACAAGGTGGCCTTCATCCGGTTCGAGAATGGTCATCCCGTGGGGCAACCGATGGATTTCGTCACCGGCTTCGTCAAGGATGGTCAGGCACGCGGGCGGCCGGTAGGCGTGGCGGTGGATCGAGCGGGCGCGCTACTGATCGCCGACGACGTGGGAAATACCGTCTGGCGCGTCACGGCCGCAACGCCGTGACGGCAGGGCGGCGCGCCGCGACCGTCGCCCATTACGCTGCGTCCGCAATCAACATGTTTTCTTATCAACCGATTCGGGCGGCGGGAGTCGAACGAAAAGGCACGCGAGGAGGGCGACATGTTCTCGCCGAAAGTGCTCGTGGTCGACGACCACCCCGACGGCGCTGAAGCGCTGGGCAATCTGTTGCAGGCGCTTGGATGCGACGTCAAGGTGGCTTTCAGCGGGGAAGACGCACTGGCGATGGCACCGGAATTCCGGCCCCGCCTGGTGATCCTCGATATCGAAATGGGGGGGCTGAATGGCCTCGAGATTGCGCGCCGCATGCGCAAACAGGACTGGGCGCAGGCGTCGGTGTTCGCCTCGCATTCAGGCTCGGTGCATCCGAAGATCGCGGATATTTCCCGCAAGGCCGGATTTCATTACCACGTGGCGAAGCCGGCACAGCTCGACACCTTTCGCCACCTGCTGGATGCCTTGGAGGACCCGCCGGAGTCGAGCGCCTAGCGCAACGCCGGTCAGCTTTCCGACATGCGACTCGCGCAACCGGCCCGTCACGTCATCCCTGGCCGCCCGACAAGCTGACGATGGCGATGCCGACGGTGATCATGAGCGTGGCGAGCCAGCGATTGCGTCCCACCTTTTCCTTGAGCACGAAACGGGCGCTCAGTGCGATGAAAAGGTAATGGATGCTCGACAGGCTGAACGCGAAGTTCAGATCCGACATCCCGAGCACGGTGATCCACATGCCGAGGATCGCTAGGCCGGCCCACATGCCGACCCATACGCGGAAGAAGAAGAGCAGGCGCCACGAGAGCATCAGCATCTCGCGAAACGTGTTCGCCGGCATGTTGAGCTTCTCGACCGCGGTCTTGAAGCACAGCTGCGCGCCCGTCTCGGCGAGCGAGATCAAGGTGACGAGGATCAGCACGGTCACGTAGTTCGCGAGAGTCATGGCGCGCTGCCTCGCGTCCCTCTGCACGCGGCGGCGATCATGTGATCCCTTTGGCTTCGGCGGCTTGCAAGGCCGGTTGCTTCTCCGTCACCGAGAGCCACGCGATGCCGCCGGTGATGACGAGAATGCCGAACCATCGCAGCACGCCGATGTGCTCGCCCAGGAAGACGATCGACAGGATCGGGATCAGCACGAAGCTCATGCTGCCGAGCGGGAACGCGACGCTGAGGTCGAGCGCGGCGAGGACGGCGGGCCAGATGATGAACGACGACGCCATGCCGGCGATGCCGAGCCAGAAGTACTTCGTCTGGACCGCGACCCACGCGAGATGCAGCACGCTGCCGACGCCCAGCGTGTCGAGCGACACGGGCGGCAGCTCGGCGGCGACCTTCTTGAACGACACCATGATGATGAACTGGATGACGTCCGCCGCGACGACAAGCATCACGACCCTGAGCGTCAATCCGTTCTTCCTCATCGCAGCGCTTCAGGCCAGCCGGTTGGCGAACCAGTTGACGACCGGGTTGGCGATTCGTGTCATCGTGCGCAGCGGGACGAGCTGTGCGCCGAGCTGCAGCTTCACCCGGTCGCCGCCCTGGCTCAGCATGTACGTCTTCAACCCGTGCTCGATGCACCATTCCACGTTGTTCACGAAGCTGACGAAGTAGAGGTTCAGCTCACGCGACACGGTGTAGTCCATGCCGATGAACTTGTCGATGATGCGATCGGCGAAGTGCAGGCAAAAGTTCACGCCGACGAGCTGCCGCCCGCCCGACTCGTCCTTGAGCCAGTACAGGAAGTACACGGTATTCGCCGGCATCTCGCGCGCGAAATTGAGGAAGAAGGCCTTCGTCAGGCGCTCCCATTGCAGCGGCCCGCGGTCGCGCACGGCGAGGTACAGGCGATGCGCGTCGTCGATGCAGTGCGAAATATCCTTCACCACCTCGATCTGGAGCCGACCGCCGCGGTTCTTCTTGAGCTTGCGCCTGAGGTCCTTGCGCCTGGCGGCGCTCAACATCGCAAGATACTGCTCCGTGGAGGTGAACACGATGTCGAGCTTGGCGGTCGGCACGCTGTCGCCTGTGAACCAGCCGCGCGACTTCAGCGGCGCCAGCACGCCGAGGTCGGCGTCCATGAAATCCTTGAACACGATCATCCACGCGCGATGACGCCGCGCGAGAGCCCGCAGCGCCGCGTCGAATGCGGCGAAGAGCGTCGGATCGCCCCGAAAGCGGTCGTCGACGGCAACGAGGCCTTTCTCGGAAGTCGGCGCGCCGCAGAAGAGCGTCCTGAACACCAGAAGCCTCGGCCACCAGCGCTGCAGCTTCTGCAGGCGCGCGCGTCCGCGCTCGTCGAGCGCGAGGCCAAGGTTGAAGTCTGCTGCGAAGAGCGGCGCGACCAGCGCCGGCTGCTCGCCGGCGTAGAGCGCGGCGTAGAAGAACTCGAATCCTTCGATGCCTGCCTGCTCCTGGCAGCGGTAGAAACCCCAGCCTTCGGCAGCCGGCGGCCATACCGCGTCCCAGTGCTCACGCGGCAGCTCGGTGATCGAGGCGTACGTGCGGAGCTGATAGGAGCCCACGGGCGGCAAGTGTAAGGGCGCGTGACGCGGGGGCCGAACGTGCCGACGGACGGTGACGTCATGGCCTGTCGCGCGGAGCGCGGAGGTCGGCCGGATCTGCCTCGGCGGCCCGCGACGCCAGGCGCGAGGGCGTGTCGGCCGCGTGGGTCATGATCTTTCCTGCAGCCCGCCGTGACCGCGCACCTCAGCCGTCGAGGCGCTTTCGAAAGACGCGCAGCGCATGCAGGAGCTCGGTCATGAGCCGCTCCTGGAACCGGTAGCCCATTTCCTGGCCCATCGGGACGAGCATCGACACCGATTGCCCGCGGCAGCGCTCGACGAGGTGCTCGAGCGCGTCGATGGCGGCGTCGAGACGCGCACGCGCGGCCGGCGTGCGCTGATCGGCGCCGGCTGCCATGGCCTCGATGTCGCGCGCCGTCGTGCCCGGCGCGAAGAGGCGCATGACGTCGTTCTCGATGCGCACGCGGTTGGCGTCCAGACGCCAGAGGCGGAGCCGGTGCCAGGCAGCCTGCGCGCCGAACAGCAGCGAGAACGCGAAGACGAGCTGCAGCCATCGCGCCGTAGGCATGATGTCGATGAACCACGGCAGGTATTCGCCGACGCGATCGGGCCCGTCGTTGTCGAAATAGCTGCGCGCCGCGGAGGCGTATTCCAGCCCGGTGAGGTTCGCGCGCTCGCGATTGATTCGAACGAAATCCGGGAACACGCGCATCAGCGCGGTGATCAGCGCTTGCGTCGCGGACTCGCGCGCGCACCCGTTACCGATGATCAGCGTGTCGACCTGCAGGACATGCTTGTCGACCGGCGGCAGGTTGCGGATCGGATCGTAGTACCCCGCACGGATCACGCCGGCGCGCGCCGAGGGCAACCGGTGCGCCAGCGTCTCGGCTTCGACGATGTCCACGATCTGCAGCTTGCGGTCGCGAACGGCCGCCGTCACGAGCCCTGCATCCGGGTCGATCACCATGGCTGCGAGGTCGAGCTCGCCGCGCTCCACCAGGGCCAGCTGCTCGGGCAGCGAATGCGTGCTGACCCGGATGTCGAGCTCGGCGATCTGCAGGATGAGCCGGCGCGCGAAGTGCTCGCTGCCGCTTCCCGCGGGCCCGATGCCCACGCGCTTGTCCCGCAGGTCCGCGACGGTCCTGATGGCATCCCCGTCCCGCCCGAGCACCAGGAAGGCCTCCGGCAGCGGCAGCCGACCGATGAGCTGGAAAGGATGGGACTGCGGCCAGGGAATGCCATCCTGGACCAGCGCGAACTGGACGTCGCAGCTCGCGCGGGCGGCGGCGAGGCGCGCAATGTTCTCGACCGAGCCTGCGCTCGGAACATTGTCGATGTGCCCCTTCTGGTGGGAGGCCTCCGTCGCGACCTTCGCGACCGTCGCGTAGTAGTTTCCTTCCTCGCTGCCCGAGAGCACGGAAGCGTGCAGATAGGAGAGGTCCGGATTGCGCGCGCGCGTCGCGACCACCACGAACAGGAGGATCAGCGCAACGAACAGCAACGCGCTCTTCAGCGTCCGCGAATATTGCCAGGCGCGTTCGAGCATGCGCGCTCAACGCAGCGTGAAGTCCACGCGCGTTGGTTTGCCCTGGTCCTTGACACCCCCGTCGAGCTTCGACGCGGTCACGAACATGCGCTCGGACGGCACGTGCGCGCCGCCGGTGAGCTGATCGCGCACGGCGATTGCCCGCTGATCGGCCAGCCGGCGAAGATCGTCGTCGCTGACCGTGACACTCGCCTGCAGCGCGGTCTCCATGTCCGTGCGGGTCGGTTCGCGCGTCGCGCCGGACGAATCGCGAGGCTTCGGCAGGTTCGCGGCGCGAAACACGCTCGCGAGCAGCGCGTCATATTCCTCGGGCACGATCGTGACCGCATCCACCGATGCGGGCGGCGCACGCGACCTCGCGAGCTGGTCGAACTTCACGGCGCGCACCTTACGGTCGACGGCGGCGCGCTTGAGCGCTTCTCGATCGGCCCCAGGATCGACGCGTCCTGCGATGTCGAGCTTGAGCGCCGGCCGGTCGCCGAGGGCCTTGGCGAGCGAGTCGATCTTGTCGTTCGCCGAGGCATCGAGCGCTGCCGAGCCGGGCGCGAACTCGACGTAGGCGAGCGCCTCCCCGTGTCCAGCCAGCTTGCCGAGCAGCGCGAATGGCGCGGATACCATCTTCACGATGAGATTGCCGAGCGCGCGCCACACGAGGCCACCCACCGAGAACTGCGGATCGTCCAGCGAGCCTCCGATCGGCAGCTCGAAATTGATCACGCCATTGCGATCCTTCAGGAGAGAAACCGCGAGCTGGACAGGCAGCTTGGTGGCCTCGGCGCTCTCGACTCTCGGCCCGAAGGTGAGCTGGTCGAGGATGACTGCGTTGTCCGCCGCAAGCTTGCGATCCTCGACGCGATAGTGCACCTTCATCGAGAGCTTGCCCTTCTCGATGCCGTACCCGACGTACTTGGCGGAGTAGGGCGTCAGCGGCGGCAGCTCGACCTCGCGGGCCTCCGCGGCGAGATCCAGGTACAGGCTCCGCGCAAGAGGATTGATCCGGCCCTTGATCTCGACCGGCGCGCTGCCCTGGACGTTGCCGTGCAGCTCCAGATCGGCGGGATGGTCGAACGCGAGCGTCGACAGCGTACCGCTCACGCCGGTCACGTTGGCGGAGTAATTCGGTCGAATGAAGTGATCGGTGAAGTCCAGGTTGCTCGCGGTGAGCGACGCCTTGCCGAGCCGCAGCCGGCTCTTTACCTCCTCGGCGGGCGCCGCGGCATGCGCATCCTGGGTCGCGCCCGATGTCGTCTCGCCGCTCGGCCGATCGCGCGCGAGGGTCTGCAGGTTGAGCTCACCCTGCTCGCTCAGGATCAGCCGCGCGTAGAGCTGATCGGCCGCGATTTCCTCGATGCTCACGGCCAGCGGTGCCGTGGCCGCCTCGATCCTGCCGAGCGCAAGCGAGCGCCATTTGAGCAGGTCACTGTGCGATTCCTCATCCAGCGTCGCGACGTCGGCGAGCGTTGCGTCGCCCTTGAAGCGCAGCATGGGCGTCGCGTCGCGCGCATATTCGACGGTCCCGCGAAGCGACGCGCGGCCGCCGGTGAGCACGATGCGCGCTTGCTGCGTCAGGTAGCCCTGGAAGGGAACCAGGTCGACGTCCTTCGCGGCGACGTTGAGCGCGGCAGTTCCGCGCGAGGCCGACAGCGGACCCGCGATCGACAGGCTGCCGCGGCGATTGACGGTGCCGCGCACGTTGATGCGGCTCCTGGAGCTGCCCGATGTGGACAGGTCATCGCCGATGGCGACGATGTTGCTCAACGTGACCTTCGCGGGCGGCTGCACCGCTTCATCGACGTAGGTTGCGGACAGTCCATCGAGCGTGGTCTTGCGGATTCCTATCTGCCATGCGTTGCCGGCGGCCGCCGGCTTCGCGCCTGCGGCGGATGCCTTGAGCAGCCGATCGAAGTTCAGGCCGCCGTCCTTGTCCCGACGAACCTGGACGCTGGCGCCATGTGCTTCGACCGTGTCGAAGCCGATCGTCTGCTTGGCCACGTCGACCGCGCCGCCTCCAACGGAGAGCGTGGAGACATGCCACAGCGGTTCTTTCTCATCGGGGAGCCGCAGCGTCAGATCGCGCGCCGTCGCCCGAAGACCGGTGAGCGCGATGGCCTGCGACGCGTCAGCGAACCGGAGATCGGTTGCAAGGTCGAGCGTGCCGTCGTCGACGACCAGATTGAGCGCGCTGCCGTAGTACGGGAAGACGTGCCCGAGCTTCAGTGCCGTGACTTCCAGATGACCGTCGAGTGCCAAGGGTCGCAGCGCGAGCGTTCCCTTGTGGCTGAAGCGCTCGCCGGCATCCGTCGTGAACGACAGCGCGAAGGTCGCGGCACGTCCCGCCTCGCTCCCCAGATCGTTCATCTCGAGGCTGATGTCGCCCAGTGCAGTCGCGAATGCAGGCGCGACGGCCTGATCGGCGTAGCGGACCTTCGCATCCTTCAAAGCGATCTGCGCGACGTGGAACCGAAACGGCTTGCCTTCGTGCGCAGGCGGCGTCGACGGTGACGCAGGCGAGGACGCGATCGCGGCGAGGTTCAGATTGCCGGCGGCGTCGCGACGCACCTCGAGCTCGGCGCCTTCGACCCTCACCGAGCGTACCTCCGCGATGGCGTCGATGACATCGAGCCGGTCCAGCACGACGCTGGCGGAATGGACCGCACCGAGCGGTATCCCCGCGCGCTCTTGCACGACGACATCGTCGACACGAGCCTTCCCGGAAAGCGTCAGCTGCGGCGGGTCCCGGCCGCGGGCCACGTAGCTCAAGTCGACCTTCGCATCGAGCGTGCCCGCCGTGACGCGGACGGGCAGGCCGCCCGGAACATAGTCGAGGTACCGCGGCAGCGGAAGACCCGAGGTTTCCCAATGGAGCACCGTCTCGTGCGTGTCCTTGAACGGCCGCGTCTCGCCCGTCACTGCGATGGGGCGACCATTCACGAGCGCCGAGAGCCTCGGTTCGACCCGGATCTCCGCGTCCACGGGCAAGCTCGAAATGAACGGGATGCCGATGTCGATCTTCGTGACCTCATGCTTCTGGCGCTCCGGCCGATCGTCGAAGTCGACGCGACCGTCGACGACGCTGATGTTGCTCACCGCGAAGCGCGGTGGAGGTCCCGGCGGCGCGGCTCGAGCCTGATCCACGAGATCGGACACGTTGTAGCGCGTGGCGCTTTCGCGAACGACATGCACCGACGGCCGCGTCAGGCGAATCTCGCTGATCACGGGCGCCCGGCGGAAGAGCGACATCGCCTGCAGGTTGGCGTACAACTCGTCGAGGGCCAGCAGATCGGGACCTTCCCCTCGCGGTCCGACCCGCACGTCGTTCAGCGTGGCCGAGAGCATGAGCGGATTGATCCGCAGGCGTCCGACGGTCACGGGGCGCGCGAGCGCCGCGGACAGCTTCTTCTCGACGATGGGCTTCAGGAGCGGCGGCGCGGCCAGGAACCCGAGCGCGACCAGGACCGCCGTTGCAGCCACGCACGCCGCCACGACGCGAACCGTGCGTGACCGCAACGACCGCTTCGCGGTGGGTGCTCCAGTGTCGTCAGGCATGATGCGACACCATTCCTCCCCTTGGCACGCTGCCTATCGCGGGGCGCCGCTCGCCTCACGAGCCCGGCGCGAACGCTGGCCCTCGCGCGGACAGGACGCCGCTGCGGCTGGCTCGCTGAACGTGCCTTCCGGCCATCATATTCTCGATCGACCTCGAATGCGCAAGGGCAGGTCGCGGCGCGGGCCGATAGTACGTCTTCGTGCGACCGCGCGCGGTGAACGGCATCGAAGCAATTCAGAAGCGGGCCCGCGCTTCGCGTGTCGGCGGACGAATGGGGCTCGCTGCGCGGATCGAAGGGACCGCCGTCATGGCGACGTCGTGTCCGACCGCTGCGACGCGCGGCCTGCGCTCGGGACAACACACGCCTTCGCCGGGGTCATCGCGCCATAGGGGCGCGTGAGCGAAGCGGGCGCCGTCGATGCTGGACGAGGGTGAAGCGAGCGCGAGCGTCGGTTGCACGCTTATGCAGCGATTCGCGCAAATGTGCGCCGGCCCGTGACGCGAGGGCCGGCGCAACGCCGTGCGTCTAATGCCGCAGGCTGTCCGGAACCTTGCCGCCGTTTTCGGCGATCTTCTGCATGACCGCCTTGTGCAGGGCGATGTTCTCCTCCGCGCTGCCGTCGGCGCCTGCATGGACATTGAGCTCGTTCGCGAGACCCTTGCGCGCGTTGAGGCTGGAGTCGAGATCGAGCAGCTTCAAAAGGTCGACGATCGACGTGCGCCAGTTCCCGCCGCCGCCCTTCTGCGAGGCGAGCCGGGACAACACTTGGTCGACATCGACCGACTGAAGCCGCTGCTGCGCGCCGCCCGCAGCCATGCCTGCCTGCTGCGTCGGCGCTGCCGCCGTCGCGCCGGCCGACTGCGCCTGCTGCGTGGCAGCGCCGCCGCCCTGCTGGCCCGGTTGGGCGGTCGCGCCGGGGCTTGCGGCTTGCGCGGAGCCCGGGCTGGCGTGGTGCAGGATCTTGTCGAGTATGGATCCGAAGATGCTCATCGGTGATGCTCCTGTGGTGAGGTCATGCTCATGGAAGCGGGCCGCGCGGGTTCGAACGCGAATCGCGGACTCGCTCTTCGAACGGGCTGATGGGATCGGCAGCGTGGCGGCGCGCCCATCGTAGGTGCGCACCCGGACGCCCGCCGTAGGCGCAAATTGGAAAGGCGTGTGCGCGCCTGTCCTACTTCGTGGATGTCACGGAAGCGTCGTGCCCATCGGCGTAACGCCCGCCGCGTGCCACTCGCACCAAGCGCGCACGTACGCGGGCGCGCCGGATCAGTCGGTACAGCGCCACCCCAGGCCGGGCGAAATCGCGGCCTCGCCGCCGTCACCGAGCCGCGTGGGCTCCAGCAGGCCGCCATCGGCGGCTTCCGCGACGAACTCGCGCAAGGTCCGCACGCGTGCGGCAGGCACACCCTCGATGTTGAGGCGGCGCTCGAGATCCGCGGCGGACGCGGAGCAGAGGCGCGATGCGAGCAACTCGCGGAACGAGGCGGGATCGCGCGCACGAGCGAACGCTCGCTGCCCTTCCGTTTCCGGCTCGAGAAGCGCGTCGGTCTCCCCGCGCGCGACACCGAGGACCGCCATGAGGCGCGCGATCTGTTCCCGCGTGTTGGCGCCGATCGCGAGCCAGCCGTCGCGACAGGCGAAGGTGTCAGCCGCGGGGCTGCCGGAATAGCCCTTGTTGCCCACGCGCGGAATGTCGTGTCCCACGCTCAGCGTCTCGCATGCGAACGGGTACATGAGCTGCAACGCGCTCGCCCACATGCAGACGTCGAGGAAGGACCCGCGGCCCGTTCGATCGCGCTCGCGCAGCGCGGTCACGATGGCGAGCGCGGCGATGATGCCCGTGGCGGCGTCCACGACCGGAAAGCCGGTCTTGATCGGCGGGTCTCCCTCGGTGCCGGCGAGCATGGTCATGCCGGTCATCGCCTGGATCACATGGTCGTAGGCGCCGCGAGGCGTGAGCGTCGGGTCGGCGTACCCGTAACCGGAGATCGCGCAATAGACGATCCGCGGGTTGATGCCCTTTACGTCGTCATAGCCCAGGCCGTGCCGCTGCAACACGCCGGGACGGTAGTTGTCGACCATGACGTCGGCGTCGCGCGCCAGCGCCCGCACTTCGTCACGTCCTGCGTCGAGCGCAAGATCGATCTCGCGAACGCGCTTGCCCGCGTTGAACGCCGTGAAGGCGCGCGCTCCCGAAGCGGTTCGTCGCATCACATCGCCACCCCCGGGCCGTTCCACCTTCGTGACGTCGGCGCCGAGCTGAGCGAGGTAAAACGTAGCGAACGGTCCCGCGATCACGTGGCTGAAGTCGAGCACGCGAACGCCACCGAGCGACGGAGGTGGCGGATGGAGCTTCAATGGCGTCACTTCGTGGTCAGATGGGCGGCCCGCACGAGCTTCCCCAGCTTCAGTGTTTCGGCTTCCATGAATTGCGTGAATTCGGCGGGCGAGCGGCTGAGCGAGACCACGGCGCCGGCCGCTTCGCTGTCGGCGCGCAGCGCGGCATCTTGGTACGTTTTCGTGACGGCGTTGAACAGAAGGTCGACTATCGCTGACGGCGTACCGGCTGGCGCCCACAGGCCGAACCACGAGTCGAGCACGAGGTCCGGTGTCCCGAACGCCTCGCTCAGCGTGGGTACGTCGGCGAGCGCGGGCATTCGCGCTGCGCTGGTCACTGCCAGTGCGCGCACCTTTCCCGCGCGTATCTGCGGGATCGCCGTCGAGGCGATCGGAAACGCGAACTGCGTCGTGCCGGAGATGATCGACGGCACGATCTCGACCGAGCCCTTGTAGGGGACGTGCACGACGTCGAGCTTCGCGTGCAGCACCATCGCGGCGGCGCTCAAGTGCGCGGCGCTCCCGATGCCACCCGATGCGTAGTTGAGCTTCCCCGGCGCGCGGGCGGCCGCGTCCAGGAGCTGCTGCAGCGTCATGTAGGGCGAGGTTGCGCTCACGACGAGCACGGAAGGCGTAAACGCGGTGCGCGTGATGTGCGCGAAGTCGGTCATGGGATCGAACCGGACGGTGGGCTCCATCGCTTTCTGCACGATGTGCGAAGACGCGCCGAGGAGCAGGTTGTAACCGTCGGGAGCCATGCGCGCCACGTTCTGCGCCGCCAGGATGCCGCCCGCGCCGACCATGTTGTCGACGATAACCGCGGCATCCTTGTCGAGCACGTCGGCAAGCCGCACCGCCATCTTGCGTGTCAGCACGTCGGGGCCGCCGCCGGCCGCGTACGGCACGATGATGCGTACGGGCCGAGCGGGGAACTTGTCGTTGTTCGCGGTCGCGGGGCGCGGAATGCCTGCTGCCGCCGCGACGATTCCCGCAAGGCAAACGTTGAATCGACGCCGGCTAACCATCGGATGTCGCTCCTGGCACGCGGATGGGACATTGCCAATCTAGACGAGCAATGGCATAAGCAGAAGTTAAATGTGCTTATGAAAGTATTACAGCCGCTAATGACCATGGCGTCGCTGCCGTCGCGCCTCGCGCAGCTGCGCTTGCGCGACCTCACGTTGCTCGAGCACGTCGACTCGTCGGCGTCGCTCACCGAGGTCGCTGGCCGCCTGAACGTGACGCAGTCGGCGATCACGCAGGCCCTGCACGCGCTCGAGGACGCGTTCGGGCAGCCTCTCGTGGTGCGAAGCGCGCGCGGGCAACGCATCGCGAAGCTGAGTCCGGCCGGCGTCGCGGCGCTCGTGCACTTGCGTGTCGCGCGGCACGAGCTGGAGGCCGCGCACGAGGCGGCGTCGCATCCGGGGACCGCGGAGCTGCGCGTCGGCGTGCTGCCCCTTGCGATGGTGCACCACGTCCCGCTCGCGCTGGCCCGGCTCCGGCAACGGCTGCCTCGCGTGCACGTGCTTCTTACCGAGGATACGGTGCCAAACCTCTGGCGCCAGATCGAGGCGGGCGAGCGCGACGCGCTCGTGTGCCGGCTTCCCGAGGTCGGGGAGAGGCAGCGTCTTCCCGCGGCCGTCGCGTACCGAACGGTGGCCCACGAGTCACTGGTTCTCGTGTGCGCGCGCACTCACCCCGTCGCACGACAGCGCAAGCCGAGGCTTGCGTCGCTGCGCGAGTACGACTGGGTGCTGCCTCCCGAGGGCTCCTACACCCGGCTCGAGATCGAGCAGCTGTTCCTGCGCGCGGGTCTGCGCCCCCCGCAGCCTCGCGTGACCTCGATGAGCTTCCACGCCAACTTGCGGCTCGCCGCGAAAGGCGGTTTGCTCGCCATGGCGCCGCGATCCGCGGCGCGCGCGGAGCGTGCCGTCCTGGATCTCGTGCTGTTCCCGATCGCATGGGGGCGCGAAGACCCTCGGATCGTGCTGGTGTGGCGCGAGGCGAACGTGGCGAACCCGGCGCTGGCAGCCTTGCTCGAGTGCTTCTGACGAGCCGCGCGCTCGCAGCTGCGCAGCGCCGTTGCCGATCGGTTGTCGCCCCCGCGATCATCGGCGATTTCCGCGTCGCGCAACGCCGTTCCCGATCGGTTGTCGCCCACGCGATCATCGGCAATTTCCGCGTCGCGCAACACCGGGTCGCTGGACGACACTCGCTCGAACGCGCAGTGCGGCGCTCGCGCAAGCGGCAGCTCGGTGAGATTCCGACGTGCGTGTCGATGCATGCGGATGCCGTAATATGTGCGACGCTCGATGGAACGACGTCGCGCGCCGATGATGCAGCCGCCTCACCGGGCCGCGCCGTCGATTCTCATGCCCGGTCCGATGCTCACACGTGCGTAGCGCGCTCGACTTCAGCTCGTTGCAGGGGCTGTTCACGACGTTCGTGGGCCTGGTCGTCGTCTCGCTGGTGGTCGTCGGCATCCGGCTGCTGGTCATGCACACGGTGCAGCAGAAGCGCGAGCGCGAGAATCGCCAGATCAACGAGCGCCTGCGCACGCTGATCGCCGCGTACAAGACGCTGGGCGGCTCGTTCACCGGCGATCTCGCGGTCGACCCGGCGCATTTGCGCGACGCGCGCAGGGCGCTCACCGAAAACGAAGCCAGCGACGCCGCTGCGGCAGCCGAGCCGTCTGACGGCGATTCGACGATTGCACCTGACCTCTCGAAGGGCAGCGACCGGCGCCGCCGCATCCGCGATGCGGTCGAAGGCGCGCTGTCGGACGTGATGCTCCTCGGCACCGAGGAGCAGGTGCGGCTCGCGGCGCGGGCCGCCGGCGACATGGTCGCCGGACGTCCGATAGAAACCGCCGCGCTGGTCGTGTCGCTGCGTACGTTCATTCGTACGGTGCTCGATCTCGACGCGATCCCGGACGACGTCGTGATACCGCGACAGGGCCCGACCCGACCGGGTGGCGCGACGGCGCGCGGCGGCCGCGATGAGCGAGGCAGCCCGCAGCGTGGTGGCGGGGGCGGCAGCCGTGGCGGCGCGGGAGCGGGCGGCGGGGCGGGCGCCGGCGCGGTCGGCATGACCGCGAGCCATCATGACGATGCGATCACGCCCGATTCCACGCATCACGATTGAGTTCCATCGGCGCGCGGGCTCGACGGACCGGGCAACATGGCGCCGGCGAGCGTCACACGGTTTGGAGGCCCCTATACTGGTCGCATTTCCAAGACGCGTCGCGGACTTGCGAGGAACCGATGAGGCATTGCCGCCGCAACCTTTGCTGTCTGCTCCTCGCCGTGCAATTGCCCTTGGGCGTCGCGATGGCCGACGAAAGCGCTCCTGCATCGAGGCAGGACGAGGTAGCACGCAAGGGCGCCGGCGTCATGCCCTTCGATCTGCGCCGCACGACGCATCACTTCGACGACACGCCGACGGGCGGCATCGAGACGGTCACGGCCAACGACCACGGTGACGCGGAGCAAGTACGTCTCATCCGCGCGCATCTTGCACACGAGGCCACGCGTTTCGCGCAGGGCGATTTCTCGGACCCGGCCCGCATCCATGGTGAGGACATGCCGGGCCTCGCGAAGCTGGCGGCGGCGGGCCCGGCGCTAACCGTCGCCTACCGCGCCGTGCCCGGCGGCGCCAGCGTGACATATTCCAGCGGCGACACGCGCGTCGTTGCCGCGATTCACGAGTGGCTCGCGGCCCAGCGCGTGGACCACGACGCGCACGTGCACATGCACCATTAGGTGTCCGGCTCGCCCCGGCGCGGGCTTCGCGCATTCCGCGAAGGGTGCGCTGAACCGCTCGGCAATGGTTTTGCCTAAAACCAGTCGATCGGGAGGTGGATGATGCACGCCGCGTTGCTCGGGCACGGAAGGTCGGGACGAAAAGTCGTGGTGGTGACGGGCGCGGGTGCCGGCCTGGGCCGCGCCACGGTACGCGAGTTCGCCCGGCCCGGCATCGCGGTGGGCCTGCTCGGGCGCCATGCCGGACGGCTTCGCGCCGCCGCGCGCGAGGTGCGCACGAAAGGAGGCGAGGCGACCATCTTCGTCTGCGACGTCGCCGACGCTGACGCCGTCGAGCGCGCGGCGCAGCACGTCGAGGAGCAACTTGGTCCCATCGACGTGTGGGTCAACAACGCGATGGCGACGATCTTCTCGCCCGTCACCGCCATTTCGCCGGAGGACTTCCGGCGCGCCACCGAGGTCACGTACCTCGGCACCGTGTACGGCACGATGGCCGCGTTGAAGCGCATGATCCCGCGCAATCGCGGCACGATCGTGCAGGTCGGCTCGGCGCTTTCCTACCGCGCCATACCGCTGCAGGCACCGTACTGCGGCGCCAAGTTCGCCATCCGCGGATTCACCGACGCGCTCCGCTGCGAGCTTGGGCATGACCGCTCGCGCGTGCACCTCACCATGGTGCAAATGCCGGCGCTCGACACGCCGCAATTCGACTGGGCGCGCAACCACATGGACAAGGAGCCCCAGCCGGTGCCGCCGATATTCGATCCGCGCACGGGCGCGCGCGCGATCGTGTGGGCCGCGACGCATCGCAAGCGCGAGGTCTACGTTGCCTTTCCCGCGCTGCAGGCCATCTGGCTGAACAAGCTCGTCCCGGGCCTGCTCGACCGATTCCTGGCGTGGCGAGGCTATGCCGCGCAGCTATCCGCGCACCCGAGGGATCCCGCGCGTGCGGACAACTTGTGGCAGCCGGTCGAAGGCGACTTCGCGGCCCACGGCCGCTTCACGAGCCGTGAGCGGGAGGGACGCCTGCAGACGTGGATCACCCTTCATCGAACGGCGGTTCTCAGCGCCGGTGCAGCACTCGCCGCGCTGGCATGGCTCAGCGCGCGCCGCAGTTCGCGCAGCTAGAACACGAGCTTGCCGAGCATCACCCCGAAAATCAGCACGATCAGGAAGATCACGACGGCGATGAAGAACAGCACCTTGGCGATGCTGCGTGCACCCGAGGCCACATTGGTGAAGCCGAAGAAGCCGGCGATCACGGAGATGACGAAGAAGATGATGGCCCACTTGATCATGCGGATTCCCCTGGTTGGCTTGCGATCGGTCGGCTGCGGCGGTTGATGGTGCCGTGCGCGGCGCCCGTGGCCGATCGACAGCGCACGCGCCGCCGAGTTGCGTCGTGGAGAGGGATGCCGCGGCGACGTTCGTTCTCTCGTCGACACGGGCTGCCGCCGGGAATCCGCGGCGATCATGAACCCACCCGGCTCGCAGCGCACCGAGCATCGCATCGAGCTCGAGCACCGCTGCAGCGATCGTCGTCAACCGGGTGGCTTGGTCGTGCCGCCGAGCTTTACGCAAGTGCCGGCCGGCACGAGCTTCCAGTCGTACGGATCGTGATCGGCCTTCGCCTGGCCTGCGCACGCGTGCCGTGCAGTGCCGCATTCGTTCTGTCCCGCCTTCGCGATGCCGTAGCAGCGCTCCTGCTCCGCAGCGGGCGCCGGGTCGTGCGCCCAGGCGGGAGAGATCGCTACCATTGCCGCAAGCGCGGACATCACCTGTTGCTGGATGAGGGAGCGCCTGGATGACATGCCACCTCCTTGGCACCATGGTGCGCGCGCGACGGACGGGCACGCGCATTCCGATACGTCAGGACGACCCGTACGTCAGCGGCACCGCGGCTTCGGGCGACAGCACGCGGAACGTCATGCTCTCCTGCAGATACAGCGACACGGTGGTCGCCGTGTGATCGAGGTAGCCGATCGAAAAATCCTGCCCGACGGTGAGCTCGAAGTCGCCGCCGCGAACGCTGAGAACGGTGGCACCGTCGACCCCCGGTGCCCACACGATCGGTCCGTCGATCAGGCGTCGGACGTGCTCGATCACCGGAAATCCCCCGGTGGTGCTCTTGGTGAGGCCCGTGTAGCAGCGCGGTCCCAGCGCGATGGCGTAAGGGCCGTCGACGCCCGCATCGCGCAACCGATTGATGGCTTCGGCGACCGCCGAGGGATATTCGGCGTAGTCGGCGGTGATCGTGCACTTGCCGGGTGCACCGCCTTCGTTGATGCCCCGGATGCCCGCCTCCGGGTAGCCATGGAACACGACGCGGTCTTCGGCAAGCGCCGCGTTGTGCGCGGCGAGACGCACCGCATCGAGGTCGGGATCGTGCGCGCCGCGTCCAAGGGCCTCGAGCTCGTCCCGGGACAGCTCGAACGGGGTGCGCAATTCCACGAGCGGTTGCACCCTTCGCAGGCGTGCCTCGACGCCCGGCCGCGGGGCGCGCTCGACCGGACGCGTGCGACCGAGTGACACCGCCGAGCTCTCCCAGCCGAGCGGTCCGACGAAATCGACGAGCTTGCGCGCGGCGAGGGCCGTCTTGAGCGAGCGCCTGGCCTCGTCCTCGATCGCGGTCCACGCTCGATCGGATACGGGCGCCAGCGCGCGAAGGAGATCGTTCATCGCCCGCTCCGCACGCGGAGGCTGCCGATGCCGAGCGATCCGTCGGCGCTCGCGACCGGTGAACCGCCGCCTTGGTCTTCCAGCTCGTGCTCGCGTTCGATGACCGACTGCTCGGTGAAAAGATAGTTGCGCAGATGCTCGTCGAGCTTGGCGTCGTGCCGGCGCAGCCATTCCAGCACCATGGCCGCGTGCTCCTTCTCCTCGTCGCGGTTGTGCGTCAGGATCGCGGCGAGGTCGGTGTCGCTCGTGGCGTCGACCCGCTGGTCGTACCAGTCGATCGCCTCGAGCTCCTCCATCAGGGAGTTGATCGCGCGATGACGATCCAGCGTTTCCGGTTTCAGTACATCCAGGCTTTCGTGGTATCCGGCGCTCGACGAGGCCATGCGGCTGTCCCTCCAGCGATCCCCGAACGTTCAGATCGCAGCGCCTTCAATCATAGCAAGTGTCGCAGGGCCGCGAGAACGCGCGATGCATTCACGAGCGCCGCCGCGCGCGGTCACCTCTGCAGCGCTGCCGCCGTCCGGTTGGCGTCGTCGACGCGATCGGCGAGCGTGCGCATGATGAAATCGTCGAAGGCCGCTCCGAGATCGGCCCGCTCACGGCGCATGCGCTCGAACGCCGCGCGCGTGAGCGTGAAGATGGTGGCCGGTCCGAGCGACAAAACCGTCGCGGAGCGGACGGAGCTCCGCACGAAGCCCATCTCGCCGACCATGGTGTGCTTCATGTAGCGGCGCACGCGCAGGCGTTCGCCGTCGCCGCCGACGAGGTCGATGGCGAGATTGCCGACTGCGACGAGCTCCACGGTGTCGGCGGGCTCGCCTGCCCGGTAGATCACTTCCGCGTCGCGCGTGTCGCGACGCGACAGATAGGCCATTGCGTCGGCCGCGACGACGCGCGGCCCGAGCGCCTGCTGGAGCCATGCCTGGAACGCGTCGACGTCCATGCCGCTGTGCAGGCGCGCTTCGTCGAGCAGGCAATCCTCGCACCAGGCGAGCGCGTGATTCGCATCGATGAATGCCTTGTGCCGGCTCGTGCCGCCGATGAGCGAGCCCTGCTCGAGCAGGCGCTGGTTGGCATGCGTGAGGCCGCTGTACACGAGGGTGACGTCGCGCCGGTTGCAGAAGTTCGTGAGCTTGGTGAGACTTGCGACGGCCGACGAATCGGCGCCGGACACCATCGCGAAATCCAGGATCACGTACGACGCACGGCCGTCGGGCAGCGCGTCGAGGTCGCTGCGCACGCGCTCGAACAGCCGTTCCGACGAGCCGAAGAAGATGTATCCGTTGAGCCAATAGATCTGGATGGCGTCCCCGGTCAGGCGCAGAAAGCGCGCCGCTTCCGCCGAGCGGTCGACGAAGCCCGCGAAATGCGCGCGCGTCGCGTGCCGGCGCACCACGCCGATGCGCGCGTAGCTCAGGGCGAACAGCACACACGCAGCGACGATTCCCGCCACGACGCCGACCAGATAGCCGTAGCGCATGCAGACGACCGCGATCACGAGCGCGAGTCCGGTGTCGAGCCACGCCCGCTGCGCGATGGGCGCGCGCAGCGCCTCGACGAAGAAGGTGTAACCGAGATACAGGACCAGCCCGGCGATGATCGGAACGGGGATCAGCGCCGGAAGGTCCAGGTGGAGCAGCGCGACGGCTCCGAGCACCAGCGACGCCATGATGCCGCTCAACCGTGACGCGCCTCCGGCCTTGCGCAGCAGCTCGCTCGTGCCCGTCTGCATGCTGCACGCGATGCCGCCCAGCGGCACGATGACGACGTTGGCGATGCCGTGCGCGAGGAATTCGCGGTCGAGATCGCCCGGTGACTGGCGCGTGACCTCCAGGCTTGCGACCTTCGTGACGAGCGACATCAACGCCACGATCGCAACCGCCACGAACTCCGGCACCAGGTCGAGCACCATCGGGAGCGTCAGCTGCGCACCCTCGACGGCGTGCCACGGCAGCCAGGGCTCGAGGCGACCGAGGGACGGCAGGTACCATCCCGCGCTGCCGAGTGAAATGCCGAGCACGTGCAGGACGCCGACGGTCAGCAGCCACATCGCGAACAGCGCGAGCGGCATGGCGAACGGCGATTTCGTGACGCGGCGTACGCCGAGGAGCATCAGCAGCACCGCCACGGCGCAAAGGAGCTTCACTGCCGCATACGCGCTCAGCGGCGCGCTCATCACGCCGTGCGTGAGCGACAGGCCGCTCGCCATGCGCACGCCGCCGACGACAAGAAAGCCGCCCGTCGCGACCAGAAACCCGGCAATGACGAAGTACGGGATGAAACGGAAATACGTGCCCCACCGAAACGCGCCGATGACGCAGAAGAGCGCGCCGGTCATCAGCGTTGCCGCGGTGAAGATGACCATGACGGTCGCGATCGTCGCGCCCACCGATGCGCCCATCGTTCCCATGACCGTTGCGGCCGAGGCGCTCAACAGCACGAGAAACGCGCCGGTCGGGGAATCGATGCCCGTGGCGAGCGGCGAGATCGAGGTGCACAACGCGATGCAAACGCCGCCGATGCAGCTGCCGACGAGCATGGCCCAGATCGCGACAGGCACGCCGGCCGCGAGATGGCCGGGAAACATCAGCGCCGCGAACGATACGATGTTGGCGACGAGCACGATCGATGCGACGACGCCGGCGGCGGCGTCCTTGACGGCGTGGCGGGCCGACGGCATCCGGTACGACCCGGTTCGGTCGGCGCGCGGGACAACCACTTCATGCGGAAGCTGCCCCTTCGTTTGTTCGACCCCGGCTGCCATTCCCGCGCGCATACCTCCGGATGATCCGGAACGATGTTACGGCATCCCGGACGGCCGCGAGCGGAAGATTCGCGCGGCGCGGCGCCCGGTTGAGCGGTGCACCGGGTGGTCGACTCAGCAAGCGGGACGCGGGTCGCCGTGGCACATTCACGCTGCGGGGCGCGCGTCGGACATGCAGCGACATCGGAATACGACGATGGCGGCGGCGCGAAAGTCGCGATAGCCGACGCATCGGTGCGGCGCCGCACGGCATGCTCCGGGGCTACGATTCCAGGAGACAAGCGATGTCAGAGCGCAACGCCGCAGATCGATCGGGGGAGCCACCGCAACCCGCAACCGGCGAAGACCGGCGCGCGCTCTGGCGCAAGCTCGAGAAGCTGCGCATGGCGATGGTCGCGACGCATGACGTCGCAGGCGAGATGACCGCGCGCCCGTTGACGACCCAGCAAGTCGAGGACGACGGCACCGCCTGGTTCTTCGTTCCCCTCGACGGCGGCGTGTCGGAGGAGCTCGCGCGCGATGCGCGTGCGCTCGTCACTTATGCCGACGTCGGCGACGATTTCTTCGTGGCATTGCGGGGCAGGGGCGAGGTGGTCAGGAACGAGGCGAAGGCGCGCGAGCTGTGGACGCCGTTCGCGGCCGGATGGTTTCCCGGCGGTCCCGAGGATCCGAATCTGGGGCTGCTCCGCGTCGACGTGGAGAACGGCGAGTACTGGGACCCCGTCGCGAGCAAGCTCGTGCAGTTCTTCGCCATGGCCAAGGCGGCCGTCACCCGCACACCGCCGCAGAACATCGGCGAGCATCGCCGGTTCAGCAACTGACCGGTAGACCCCCGGCGGACGCCGCAGCCCTGGGCGCCGCGGTGGCCGCCCGGATAGCGACATCTCCTGGCGCCGCGCGGTGGACGCGGCGCGGGCGTTTGTATCTTTGCGCGGGCGAAGCGTATGCTGGCGCTGCTTCTGGAACGCGTCGTGCACGCGGCTGCCCGGAACAGCGAGCCGTCGCGCCGATCGCGGAGAACACGCCACGACGAAGGAGGGTCTCATGGTCTACCGTACTTGCGTCGCTGCCGCGACACTGCTTGCCGCGGGCCTCGCGGTTGCCGCACCGCCCAAGGTGGTGACGCTGCCCAATTCGGACCCGCAGTGCTTCGTGCCCTGGGCCAGCACGACCAAGCTGTTTCAGTACCCGGCCAAGAAAGGTCCGTACCGCATCGCGCTCGCGAACGGCTACATCGCGAATACGTGGCGCATTCAGATGATCAAGACGGCCAAGGCGTATGCCGCCCAGCCGGAGGTCGCGGCCAAGCTCAAGGAGTTCAAGGTCGTTTCGACGGGCGAGGACGTGGCCGCGCAGATCGCCGCGATCAACAACTTCATCGACTCGGGCTACGACGCCATCGTCGTGAACGCGCAGAACCCGGCGGCGTTCAAGCCGGTGATCAAGCGCGCCAACGACGCCGGCGTGGTGCTCGTCGCGTTCGACAACATCCTCGACACCGAGGAGGCCATCAACGTCAACGTCGACCAGAAGGGCCTGGGCAAGTACTGGGCGGAGTGGCTCGTCAAGAACGTGCCGAACGGCGGCAAGGTGCTCGAGGTGCGAGGCGTATCGGGCACTTCCGTCGACCGCGACCGCCACGAAGGCATCCAGGAGGTGCTCAAGGCCTCCGGCAAGAAGTGGGACGTCGTCGAAGTCATCGGCAAGTGGGACGACCCGACCGCGCAGAAGGTCACCGCCGATGCGATCGCCGTTCACAAGCATTTCGACGGCATCACCGCGCAGGGCGGGGACACGGGTGTCGTGCAGGCGATGATCGACGCCAAGCATCCCTTCGTGCCCTTCGGTGGTGAAACGGAGAACGGCTTTCGCAAGTTCTGCGGCAAGTACGGCGCGGAAGGCCTGAAGTGCGCATCGGCGGGCACCGGGCCCGCGCAAGTCGCTGTCGCCATCAAGACCGCCATTGCGGCGCTCGAGGGCAACGTCGTGCCGCAATCCATCAAGCTGCCGCTCGCGAAGGCGGAAACCCCGAACATGAAGGACGGCAGCGACTTCTACGTCGCGCAGAGCGACAACTTCTTCGTCGGCAACGCGTTCCCCACGTGCGGCATCAACTTCACCGCACAGGAGATCATGGGCCAGAGCGAAGCGAACGTGAAGTGATGCGCGACGCGGGGGCGGCAGAGTCGCCGCCCCCGTCCTCGAACCCGGCGCTGTTCGAAATGCGGGGCGTGTCGAAGCGCTACGGCGGCGTGCGCGCATTGCAGGCCGCGGACCTCACCATCCATGCGGGACGCATTCACGCGGTCCTCGGAGAAAACGGCGCAGGCAAGTCCACGCTCATCAAGATCATGGCGGGCGTGGTGGCGCCCGACGAGGGGCGCATGCTCCTCGACGGCGAGCCGGTGAAGTTCGCATCGCCGTCCGATGCCCAAGCCGCTGGTATCGCGTGCATCTTCCAGGAGCTGTCTCTCATTCCGGACCTGTCCGTCGCGGACAACATCTCGATCAGCGACCCGCCGCACCGCTTCGGGCTCATCGACGCGCGGGCGCAACGCCGGATCGCCGAGGCCGCCCTGGCTCGCGCAGGAGCCGACAACATCCACCCGGCCGCGCTCGTGAAGGACCTGTCGCTGTCGCGCCGCCAGATGGTGGAGATCGCCAAGGCGCTCGCGCGAAAGCCGCGGATCCTCATTCTCGACGAGGCCACCTCGGCCCTCACGGCGGCGGATGTCGAGCGCATCTATGCGGTGCTGAAACGGCTCCGCGCGGAAGGCCTGGCGCTCGTCTACATCTCGCATCGCATGCACGAGATCGCGGAGCTCGCCGACGAGTGCACGGTGTTCCGCAACGGCGTCAGCGTCGCGAGCTACCCGGCAGGGGCGCGGACCGACGCCGAGATCGTCGAGCTCATGATCGGGCGCGAGCTCTCCGCCGAGTTCCCGCCGCGCGCGCCGCATGCGCCGCCCGACGCGCCGCCCCGCATCTCCGTGGAGCGGCTCAACTGGGGCGATGGGCTGCGCGACATCTCGTTTCGCGTTCACGCCGGCGAGGTCGTCGGCCTGGGCGGGCTCGACGGGCAGGGCCAGCGCGAGCTGCTCCTCGCGCTGTTCGGCGTGCTGCGCGGCACGAGCGGCCGTGTGTCGATCGACGGCGAGGCCGTGCACATCGCGGGGCCGAGCGATGCCAAGCGGCGCGCGATCGGCATGGCGCTCATCCCCGAGGATCGCAAATCCGAAGGCCTCATGCTGCCCATGTCGGTGCGCGACAACCTGTCGTTCGCGGCGCTCGACTCGCTCTCGCGCATGGGCATCATCGATCGCGCCTCCGAGCGCGATGCCGTGGCGCGCATCGTGCGCCTGCTCGCGATTCGCACGAACGGCACCGACGTGCCTGCCGGTGCGCTTTCCGGCGGGAACCAGCAGAAGCTCGTGATCGGCAAGTGGCTGATGGTGTCGCCGCGCATCCTGCTCCTCGATGATCCCACGCGCGGGATCGACGTGGGCACCAAGCAGGAGATCTACCAGCTGCTGCGCGAGCTCGCGCGCGGCGGTGCCGCGATCCTGTTCTATACGACGGACCTCGACGAACTGGTCGGCTGCTGCGATCGCGTGCTGGTCATGGTGGAGGGTGCCATCCGGCGCGAGCTGACCGGCGGCGAGATCACCGAGCACGCACTCGTGAGCAGCGCGCTCGACCTCGCGGCCGCTCCGGCCGCGAGCGGCGCGGAGGTGCGGCTCGCTTCATGATGGTCGACGCGCGCTATTGGTTGCGCCAGAACGCCGGCACGCTGGCGGCGTTCGCTGCCTTCGTCGCGATGTTCGTGCTCTACACCGCCAACCATCCGGCCGGCCTCAACGCCAACGTCGCGCAGACCGCGGCCAACAAGGGCGTGATACTCGCGCTCGTGGCCATGGCGCAGACGTTCGTCGTGCTCACCTCGGGTATCGATCTGTCGGTCGGCATGGTCATGGTGCTCGCGAATTGCATGGCATCGTACGTGGTGGTCGGCGGCATCGCGGGCGCGACGCTCGGCGTGGCCGCCGTGCTCGCGGCGGGCGCCGCGTGCGGGGCGATCAACGGACTGATCGTCATCTTCGGCCGCCTGCAACCCATCGTCACCACCATTGCGACCGGCGCCGTGTACTACGGCATCGCGCTCGCCCTGCGGCCCGTGCCCGGCGGCGACGTCGAGAGCACGCTGGCGGACGCGGTGACGGGCCGCATTGCGGGCGTCGTTCCTTCGAGCATCGTGTTGCTGGCGGCGGTCGTGGCGATCGTATGGTGGCCATTCCGCCGCTCGGTGGTCGGGCGTGCCGTGTACGCCGTAGGCTCCGCGGAGGTCGCGGCGTACATGTCCGGCGTACCGATCCGCCGGGCGAAGCTCGTTGCGTACACGCTGTCGGGCCTTCTCGCGTCGGTCGCCGGATTGTTCGTGACGTTCGTGACGTACTCCGGCGAAGCATCGGCCGCCGGCGGCAGCACGTACACGCTGTATTCGATCGCCGCCGTCGTGCTGGGCGGCGTATCCCTGTTCGGCGGATCGGGCAGCGCGATCGGCGCGATCTTCGGCGCGCTCATGTTCCGCACGATCGGCGACCTGCTGTTCGTCTTCAATGTCGAGCCGCTGTGGCAGCCGCTGTTCCAGGGACTCGTGCTCCTGGGGGCGGTGTGCCTGGGCTCGTGGCGCCTGCTGCGCATTCGCAACCGTCTCGAGCTGTATGGCTGACGCGCCATTGCACGGTGTCGGCTTGCCGGCGCGCCCGGATGCGGCGCGCGCGTGGCGGCGGATCGATCCGGCCGTCGCGTGGGCATTCGGCTGCGTGATTCTCGTGCTGCTCGTCGGCAGCCTCTACTCGCGCAGCTTCATGTCACCCGAGTACCTGCTGCAGCAGCTCAAGGTCGCGTCGTTCCTGGGCGTCATCGCGACCGGTGCGATGATCGTCATCCTGCTTGGCCAGATCGACCTGTCGGTGCCATGGGTCGTCGCTACGGGCGGGATGATGGCGACGGCGGCGACCGGATGGGGCCCGATCGGCACGGCGATGGCGATTCCCATCGGCATTGCCTGCGGCATCTCGCTCGGGCTCGTCAACGGCCTGGGCGTCGCCGTTCTCCGCCTGCCGTCGATGGTCGTGACGCTCGCCGTGAACGCCGTCGCGCAGGGCCTGATGGTCGTCCACACGGGCGGCTTTTCGCCCCAGGCGTCGTCGTCGCCCGCGATGCGTTTCATCGCGACGGGCGACACGCTCTTCGGCATACCGAACGCGCTCGTCGTATGGGCGCTCGTCGGCATGGCTGCGCTCTTCCTGCTGACGCGTACGACGTTCGGCCGCACGGTGTATGCGATCGGCAACCGCGAACGCGCAGCGTATCTTTCCGGCGCGCGCACCGGCGCGGTGGTCATCGGTGCCTTCGCGATCGCCGGCGGGCTCTCGGCGTTCGGGGGCGTGCTGCTGGCGGGCTACGCGAGCAAGGCGGCGCAAGCGATGGGCGATCCGTATCTGCTGCCCGCGATCGCCGCAGTCGTGCTGGGCGGCACGTCGATCCTCGGCGGGCGCGGCAGCTACCTGGGCACCGTCGCGGGCGTCATCCTGATCACGCTGCTGCAGTCGATCCTGTCCGTGATGCAGATCGAGGAGTTCGGCCGGCACGTCATCTACGGCGTCGTGATCATCGCGATGCTGCTCATCTACGGCCGTGGCCGCAAGTACTCCGAATAGCGCGACGCCCATCATGCCTCTCGACCTCACTTCCAGCTTCGAAGTCGTCGATCCGCGCTTTCGCAAGCTCGTCCTGCCGTACATCGCCGTCGAGAAGCTGTACAGCGGCTGCCGATGGGCCGAGGGGCCCGCCTGGTTCGCCGCGGGTCGCTATCTCGTGTGGTCCGACATTCCGAACGACCGCATGATGCGCTGGGACGAGACGGACGGCTCCGTCTCGGTGTTTCGCCAGCCCGCCATGAACAGCAACGGCAATACCGTGGACGCGCTGGGACGGCTCGTCACGTGCGAGCACCGCGGGCGCTGCATCTCGCGCACCGAGTTCGACGGCACGCGGACGGTGATCGCCGAGCGCTACGAGGGCAAGCGATTCAATTCGCCGAACGATGCCGTGGTGAAGAGCGACGGCAGCATCTGGTTCACCGATCCGAGCTATGGCATCGACTCCGATTACGAAGGAGACGCAGCGCCGAGCGAGATCGGCCGCTGCAACGTGTATCGCGTCGACACGGACGGCCGCATCGACGTGGTGGCCGGGGATTTCGTGCAGCCGAACGGCATCGCGTTCTCGCCCGACGAATCGCTGCTGTACGTGGTCGACACCGGCCTCACGCACCACGCCGACGGCCCGCATCACGTGCGCCGATTTTCCGTGTCAGGCGGTGCCTCGATCTCGGGCGGTGAAGTGTTCGCGACGTGTCCCGCCGGGGTTTACGACGGACTGCGGGTCGACGTCCACGGGAATCTCTGGCTGGCGGCGAGCGATGGCGTGCACTGCCACGCGCCGGATGGCGTCCTGCTCGGGAAGGTCCGCATCCCGGAGGCCGTCGCCAATGTCTGCTTCGGTGGGCCGAAGCTGAATCGCCTGTTCGTTTGCGCGACGACGTCGCTCTACTCGGTATTCCTCAACACCCGTGCGGCCGCTCGGCCGCGCGGCGCGACCGCGTCGCTGTGACGGCGTAACCGCCGAGCGCCACACGCCTCGCTGGCCACGGCGTGCCGCGTCGTCGCGCCGACCGCCATCGGTGCGCGATGCCGCCATTCCCCGCGTACCGCGGCACACGGGGAATGCGCTTGGAACGCGTTTCAGCGGAACAGGTCCGCGGCCTTCTGCAGCGTCACCCACACGCCCCAGGCGATCGGGATGCCGACGAGCAGCCACGCGGCAGCCACCAGCCACGCCGGCGTCGGGCTCGCGTCCTTGCCTGCCGCGCGCAAATCCGATGCGCGTGCCGCTTCGTGCGCGAGCCGTCGCTCCGCCTCGAGCTCGGCGTCGGTCATGAAATGCTTGTCCGCGACCGGCTTGACCAGCCAATTGCAGATGAAGCCCAGCGCCAGCAGACCGCACAGGATGTACGCCGTGATGTCGTACACCTGCGCGCGCGGCACTCCGTGCTCGAGCTGGTACTCGCGCAGGTAGTTGACGATCACCGGGCCGAAGATCCCCGCCGCCGACCACGCGGTGAGCAGCCGGCCGTGGATGGCACCCACCATCTGCGTGCCGAACATGTCCGCGAGGTACGCCGGCACCGTCGAGAATCCGCCGCCGTACATCGACAGAATGATGCAGAAGGCGATCACGAAGAGCGCGATGTGCCCGTAGTGACCCGACCACGGCGCGGACGCGTACAGGACGATCCCGAGCACGAAGAACGTGTAGTAGGTCAGCTTGCGCCCGAGGAAGTCCGACGCGGACGCCCACACGAACCGGCCGCCGATGTTGAACAGGCTGAGCAGGCCGGTGAAGCCCGCCGCGATCGCGGCGATGGCGCCCTTCTGCGCGGCGCTGAGCTCGTTGAACGTCAGCGTATTGCCGAGCAGCTTGCCCGCGAAGACCTCCTGCAGCATCGGTGACGCCATGCCGATGATGCCGATGCCGGCCGTCACGTTGAGGCACAGCAGCCACCAGATGAGCCAGAACTGCGGCGTCCTGAGCGCTTCGTCCACGTGCACGTGCCGCGTCGTCATCATGGCCTTGGTGGCCTCCGGCGGCGTCCAGCCCTTGGGCTTCCATCCCGTCGCCGGAATGCGATAGCCGAAGGCGCCGCAGCACATCGCGATGAAATACACGACCGCGAGCGTGACGAAGGTCTCCCATACGCCGACGGACGTGGCGCTGGCGTAGTGCTTCATCAGGATGTCCGCGAGCGGCGCGCCGATCATCGCGCCGCCGCCGAATCCCATGATCGCCATGCCGGTCGCCATGCCGCGCCGGTCGGGGAACCACTTGATGAGGGTGGACACCGGCGAGATGTAGCCGAGCCCGAGACCGATGCCGCCGATGACGCCGGAGCCGACCCACAGCATCCAGATCTGGTGCTCGTAGATGCCGATCGCGGAGATCAGCAGGCCGCCGCACCAGCAGCACGCGGCGACGAAGCCCGCCTTGCGCGGTCCCGCATGCTCGAGCCAGCCGCCCCACACGTACGCGGCTCCGCCGAGGAACACGAAGAACAGCGTGAACATCCAGCCGAGCTCGCTGATCTTCCAGTCGCAGGTGGTCGCGAACATGCGCGCGAAGAACGACATGTCGGCCGGGCATGCAACCGCCTGGTTGATGCCGACCGCGTGCGACAGCGGCAGCCAGAACACGCTGAATCCGTAGGCCATGCCGATGCAAAGATGAATCGCCAGCGCTGCCGGGGGAACGAGCCATCGGCTGAATCCCGATCCGGCGATGATGCGCTCCTTCGATAGCAATCCGATGGGCTGCTCCGGCTCCATCGGCAATACACGCGCCGCTTGACCCATGCTCTCCTCCTGTTTTGTTTTTCACGAGACGCGCCTGCCGCCCGGATAGCCGGGCGGCCCCGCGGCCGCCGCAAACTATAGGGGGAAACTAATTTGCCGACAATGCGCCCTGCGTCGGCGTCCGGCCGCGGGCTCCGGCACGCCCATGCCTACGGCGTACGCCCCCGGATGATGCTTGGCGGCCGTTCGCGCTCGTGCGGACGGCGGTGCGAGCGCGCCTCGCGTAGCGCCCGACCTATAATGGGCGTTTGTTCAGCGCGCCTCACTTCGCGGCGCACCCCGAGCGCCCGCCCAGCCATGCAACACCCCACGCCGGCCACTCGCGCCACCGTCACCGACGTGCGCATGCAGGGCTTCCGGCAGCGGTCGGAGGTCGACGACGTCCTGGCATGGGTGGACGCCAACGCGACGCCGCTCCCTGCGACCGTCGTCGACGTGGACGTTGCATCCGGTCGCGTGCTCGCCGAGGCCGTGAGGGCTCCCATCGACGTTCCGGCATTCGACCGCTCGTCGATGGATGGTTACGCGCTGGCGGGGGCGGAGACGCACGGCGCGAGCGACTACAACCCGCTGTCCTTCGAGGTCACGGGGCAGGCGCTCCCGGGACGGGCCTATGAAGGCGCCGTCGGCAGTGGATGCGCCGTCCGGGTCATGACCGGCGCGCCGTTGCCGCAGGGTGCCGACGCCGTCGTGCCCGCGGAATATGCGCAGGAGCGCGACGGTCGTGTCGAGATCACGCTGGCCGTTGGGACCGGCAAGCACGTCGGCGCGCGCGGTGAGGACATACGCCGCGGCGACGTCGTGCTCGCCGCGCGACGGAAGCTTCGCGCGCAGGACGCCGGCCTGCTGGCGTCGCTCGGCATTGCGCGCGTGCCGGTTCTCGAGCAGCCCCGCGTGCGGATCGTCGTGACGGGCAACGAGATCGTCGCCGCCGGCGACGCGAAGGGCGCGTACCAGATCTACGACGCGAATTCGCCGATGCTGCGCGGCGTGGTCACGCGTGACGGCGGCGTCGTGGAGGGCCACCATCGCCTGGGTGACGATCCCGGGCGCATCCGTGCCGCGCTGACGGCGCCGGGTGCCGACGTGATCCTCGTGTCGGGCGGATCGAGCGTCGGCACCGAAGACCACGCCCCCCGATTGCTCGCCGAAGTCGGCGAGCTCGCGATACACGGTGTCGCCATGCGCCCGTCGAGCCCGGCGGGTGCCGGGCGCATCGGCGACACGCTCGTATTCCTGCTCCCGGGCAATCCGGTCTCGTGCCTGTGCGCGTACGACTTCTTCGCGGGGCGCGCGATACGACTGCGCGGCGGTCGTGCGGCGGACTGGCCGCACCGCACGCGCGAGGCCGTGGTCGGCCGCAAGATCGTCTCGGCGATCGGGCGCGTCGACTACTGTCGCGTGCGTTTCGTCGGCGACGAGATCGAGCCGCTCGCGTTGAGCGGCGCATCGATCCTCTCGTCGACCACGCGCGCCGACGGCTTCGTCATCGTGCCGTCCGCGAGCGAAGGTTTCGCTCCGGGCGCGAGCGTGGTCGTCTATCTGTATGAATGAGCAGGACCGGAAGCTCGCGGGCGCCGACGCGCGCCAGACGCAATTCCTGACGGTTGTCACGCGTGACGAAGCGGCGGAGCGCTTCCGGCGGCATCTGCGCCTCGAGCCGCTCGGCCGCGAGACGTTGCCGCTCGGCGAAGCCCTCGGCCGCGTGCTGGCGCGCGACGTGCGCTCGGATGTCGACGTTCCGGGATTCGATCGGTCCAACGTCGATGGCTTCGCCGTGCAGTCGGCCGACACGTTCGGGGCGATGGAAGAGAAGCCGCGCGGCGTCGTGCTCAACGACGAGATGCTCTCCACCGGCATCGTGCCGAAGCAGACGGTCACGCGCGGGCATGCGACGATGATCGCCACGGGGGCCATGGTCCCGCGCGGTGCCGACGCGGTGGTCATGGTGGAGTACACCGAGGTGGTCGACCGCGATCGCCTCGAGATCACGCGTGCCGTGGCGCCCGGCGACAACGTGAGCTATGCGGGCACCGACATCGCGAAGGGTGAAACGGTTCTCCGCGCGGGCCAGCTCCTCACCTCGCGCGAGATCGGCGTGCTGGCCGCGATCGGCCTCGCGAGTGTCGAGGTGTATCGCCGGCCGCGGGTCGCGATCCTTTCCACGGGCGACGAGATCGTTGCGCCCGGCGAAGCGCTGCCGCCCGGGGCGGTGTACGACTCGAACGCCGCGATCGTGGGCGCCGCCGTCGAGGAGCTGGGTGGCGAGGCCATCCAGCTCGGCATCGTTCGCGACGACGACCGTGCGCTCTCCGCGGCGCTCACGCAGGCACTGCGATACGACGTCGTGATCCTGTCCGGCGGCACGTCGAAGGGCGCGGGCGATCTTTCGTATCGCGTCGTGAGCCAGCTTGGGGACCCCGGCGTGGTCGCGCACGGCGTTGCGCTGAAGCCGGGCAAGCCGATTTGCCTCGCCGTGACGTCAGGCAAGCCGGTCGTGATCCTGCCCGGCTTTCCGACGTCGGCGGTGTTCACGTTCCACGAGTTCGTCGCGCCGGTCGTACGCGCGTACGCGGGCCTGCCGTCCGCGAAGGCTCGGAGCGTGCCTGCGGTTCTGCCGATGCGCGTCAATTCCGAGCGTGGACGCACCGAGTATCTACTCGTCGGTCTCGTGCGCACCACGGACGGTTTCGCGGCCTATCCCATGGGCAAGGGTTCCGGCTCGGTCACGGCGTTCTCGAACGCCGACGGCTTCGTGACGATCGACCAGCACACCGAGATCATCGATGCGGGATCGACCGTGCCCGTGCAGCTCCTCGGCGAGAAAATCGAGCCCGCCGACCTCGTCATCATCGGCAGTCATTGCGTCGGACTCGACTACCTCGTCGGCGAGCTGCAGCAGCGCGGCGTGCGCGCCAAGGCCATGTACGTGGGAAGCATGGGCGGGCTCGCCGCAGCGAAGCGCGGAGAATGCGACGTCGCGGGCATCCACCTCATGGACCCGAAGACGGGCGAGTACAACCGGCATCTTCTCACCAGCTCGCTGACGCTCGTGCGCGGATACGGGCGCATGCAGGGCGTGGTCTTTCGACGCGGCGATGCGCGATTCAGCGGGAAGAGCGCCGAAGCGGCCGTTGCCGCGGTGGCGGACGATCCGGACTGCGTCATGGTCAATCGCAACGCGGGCAGCGGAACGCGCGTGCTGGTCGACCGGTTGCTCGGCGAACGGCGGCCGCCCGGTTATGGCGTGCAGACCAAATCGCACAATGCGGTTGCCGCCGCCGTCCAGCAGCATCGGGCCGATTGGGGAATTGCGATCAATACGATCGCCGAGCAGTACGGGCTCGACTTCATTCCCCTGCAGGAGGAGCAGTACGACTTCGTGATTCCCAACGCGCGGCTGGAGCGGCGCGAAGTGCAGCTTTTCCGCGAGATGCTCGCGGACCCGGCAATACGGCGGCGGCTGTCGGACATGGGATTCCGCGCGTGAACGACGCGCGGTCGCGCGCACCGGTCTCGGCGCATTGACCTGATCGTGCTTCGCGCCTAGATTTCCGCATCCCGACGATACGCGCGGAGCGCTCCTGGAAAAGGTCGTCTACGAGTGCGGTGGTGTGTCCATCGACCCGGCCAATCGGCGGGTGACCCGGGATGCCACCGAGATAACGCTCGAGCCCAAGGCGTTCGCCGTCCTCCGCCTGCTGATCGACCGGGCAGGAGACCTCGTAACCCGCGAGGAATTGCTCGACGGCGTATGGGGACATCGCTACATCACGCCGGCGACGCTCAACCGCGTGATGACCCTGCTGCGTCGCGCGTTCGACGACGAAGCCGAAAACCCGCGCTTCTTCGCGACCGTGCACGGCTCGGGTTACCGTTTCATCGCCGCCATCGACCGCGTTGCACCCCCGCAAACGCACGCGCGCGCGCGTTTCGGGCCACCGCCGATCGCGCAATTGCCCACCAAGCTCGAGCCTCTCATCGGACGCAAGCGCGAGCTCGCGAGTCTGCAGGCGATGCTGGCGGAGCATCGCGCCGTCACCGTCATCGGTCCGGGCGGCATGGGCAAGACGCAATGCGCGCTCGAAGCCGCACGCCTGTGCTCGGCCGAGTTTCCCGACGGCGTCTGGTTCTACGATCTGTCGCCGTTCGAGCAGGCGCCCGAGTGGCTGCGCGCGGTAGCCGCAACGTTGTCCGTTCCCACCGCCGGCGCGCAGTCGCTGCTGCCTCGCGTAGCGGCAGCGCTGGCGAACCGGCGCGCGCTGCTCGTCCTCGACAATTGCGACAGGCTCGCCGCAAAGATCGGGGCGCTGGCATACGACCTGCTGTGCGGCTGTCCGGATCTCAGGATCCTCGCCACGTCGCAGCAGCGCCTCGATTTCGTCGCCGAGCGGTTGATGTGGCTGCCTCCGCTCGAGCTGCCGCCGGCACCCGGCGACGCGCAGCACATGTCGCTGGACGAGCTGGCCGCCGTACCCGCCGTAGCGTTGCTGCTCGAGCGTGCACGCGCCGCGCAGCCGGCGACCGACCTGCGGCGAAGCAACGCCGAAGACATCGTCGAGATCTGCCGCCGGCTCGACGGCATGCCGCTCGCGCTGGAGCTCGCCGCGGCGCGCTTCGCCACGCTTTCGCCGGCGCTCATCCGCGAGCGGCTGAGCGATCATTTCAGCCTGCTCGCGAGCGACACCGCAGGACGGCAACGGCGACACCAGACGATGCAGACGCTCGTCGAGTGGAGCTACGGCCTGCTTTCGCCGACGGAGCAGCGCCTCCTGTGCTGGCTCGCGGTGTTCCTGCAGGGCTGGACCATCGACGCGGCCGAGTCCATGGCGGATGCGCTCGGCACGAATGCCGGCGAGATCCTCGAGGTCCATTCGTCGCTGATCTTCAAATCGCTGGTGGTCATCGACCCGATGCTCACGCCCGTGCGCTACCGCATGCTCGAGCCGGTACGCGAGTTCGCGTTGCAGTGCCTTCGTGCCTCGGGCAGCGAGGCGCAGGCCCGCACAGCGCATCTTCACCATTTCGTTCGGCTCGCGGAGCGCTCGCATTGCGAGATCCTCGAATCGCGCGTGGAGCACTGGATCGCGCGACTTCGACACGAGCACGCCAATATCGACGCTGCGCTGACGTGGGCCAAGTCCGACGCGCGCGACGACGATGCCGCGCTGCGCCTCGCCGGCTCGCTGATGCTCTACGGCAAGTCGACCACGTTCCTCTGGCTGCCGAGCGAATGGGCCGCGCGCGCCCTCGACGGCGTCGCGCCGGAACCGACGCCGACGTACCTGCGTGCCTTGCTCTGCAGCGGCGTGTTCAACCTGTACGTGCAAAATCCCGCGATCGAGTCGCACCTGACGCTGGCGGTACGCATCGCGCGTGAGCTCGGCGACCGGTGGGCCGAGGCGTGCGCCAATGCATACCTCGCCTGCTGGAGCGCTCATCGGAACCGCCTCGAGCAGGCGAAGGTGCACGCTGCGATCGCCGATGAGTTCGCAAACGACCTGCGCGACGACTGGCTGCTGTCGCTTGCCGGTTGGGCTAACGCCTGGGTCGCCCTGGGCGAGGGCCGGCACGAGGACGTCCTCGCAAGGCTGAAGCCGCTGCGGCACGTCAGCTTCGACCCGCAGCAGCACCAGATGGTCGATATCTACCTCGGCCTTTCCCAGTACGCACTCGGTCATTGGGCGGACGCGGCGGTGTCGTTCATGAGCGTGGTCGAGATCTCGTTGCGCACGCGGGGGCTGCGCTCGAGCGCTGCGGCGATCGAGGCCGCAGCGTATCTCGCGATGCGCGAGGCGCGACCGGACGTGTGCGCGCGTCTGCTCGGCAAGGCGGCGGACATCCGCGAACGGGCCCGCGCGCCATTGATGAGCTTCTGGCTGCAGCACAACGTCGCGGCGAGCGAACGGGCGCGCCGCGAGCTGGGCGACGGGTTCGATCCCCTGTACGACGGTGGCGCGACGTCGCGCGACGAGCTCATCATCGATGAAGCGCGGGCAGTCCTGCAGGAGGTGGCTGCCGGCAGCGGGTGCGGGCTGCTGCCGGCAGCTGTTCCAGCATCGCCGCGTGCGCGCAAGCGACACGGCGGCACGGCATCGTTCAGAACGTGAAGCGAGTTCCCTGGATCGTCCCGCCGATGTGCTCGAGCAGCGTTGTCTCGTCCGTCGCGTACTGATCGATCGTGAAGGATCCGACGTAGTTGTTGCGCGCGTGATCGAGCGTGACCAACTCGTGGAAGATGGCTGGGCCCAGGTACACCGCAGGTGATGCCGGACCGATGGGTGGCGGCGTGTCGCTGCTCACGTAAGCGAGCGCGATGTGCCTCATCTCGTAGGTGAACGCACCGGTTTGACGCCAGACGCCCATGCAAACGTCGCCGGAGCTTGGCGGACGGCCGCCCGAGATCATGATTTCCGTGCCATCGTCATGCCATTGGACGGTCCCGAAGTCGACCAGGGCGCCCGCCGGAATCGGACCGGGGTGCGCGGAGCCGTCGGACACGAAGCTCACGCGCCACGTGCCGACGATGTTATGCGACGCCGCCTCCGGGAACTCACCGCGCGCCATCAGGTTCGCCGTGGAAGACGTCGCTGCGCCGTTCTGCATCGCCTTCTCGAGGCCCGACGGGGCGATCAAGGGGTAGTTGAAGCTGCAGCCGAGGGCCGGCGCAGCGCACAGGGCGCCCAGCGTGCCGAGGCCGAGCACCGCGGCGATCCTGCTGTGCGGAATTTGCGAGAGTGACTTCGGGTTCATTACGGATCTCCGGTAAGTGGGTGGTCCGGGATCAACCCGGCTCGATCGTCGCGGGACGTCGTTCGCCGTGCCTCCCGAGCGCACTATTTCCGAATGAGCGATGTCCCGAAAGACTCCTTTCGTGAGGTTTTCGTGAGGGCCGGCCTCAGGCCGTCGCCGGTGCGATGTTCTGATTCATCCGGAACACGTTCTCCGGGTCGTACTGCGCCTTGACGCGGCGCAGGCGCGCGTAGGTCCTGTCGCCGTAGGCCGCCCTGACGCGCGCCTCGCCCTCCTCGCCGAGGAAGTTCACATAGACGCCGCCGTTGGCGTGGGGTTGCAGCGCGTCGCTGAAGGCGCGCGCCCACGCGACGTACCGAGCGTCGTCCGCGCGATCGATCCACGTCGCGACGATGTTGACCGCGTAGGCCGAGCTGCGGTGCGCAAAGGCCGTCGCGTCAGGCGGCACGCGGGCGACGGCGCCGCCCATGTGGTGCACGTGAACCTGCGCGAGCGGCGCACCCATGGCCGCGGCGTGCTCGACGATCGTGTCGATCGCGGCATCGGTGAGCTGGTCCAGGTACGACGACTTCCAGTAATTCATGCAGCCCGCCGGCGCGCTGGCGTCGAGCATCGACTGCAGCGCGGTATACGGCATGGGACCGATCAGATCGACGCCCGCGGGATCGAAGCGCTTGATCGGCTGCACCGCCGCTTCACCGTCGGACGCATCGCCGGCGTAGCACGCGACGATTGCGACGGCGGGCTTCCCCTGCAGCTCCGCCGGCACGAACGGCGCGGGTGGTGCGGTGAGGAAAGCGAACAGCGTCGTGAGCTCGTCGGGCGCCGAGGCGGTGAGGTCGCGGAAGAAGCGCAAGGCGTCGCGCGCCTGACTTGCCGGGTGCAACGTGAGCCCACCAATGACCGTGCTCACCGGATACAGGCGATAGGCGAAGCGCGTCACGATGCCGAAGTTGCCGCCGCCACCGCGCAGCGCCCAGAAGAGATCGGCGTGTTGTGCTTCGCTCGCGGTGAGCGTCATGCCGTCGGCGGTGATCATCTCCGCGCTCAAGACGTTATCGCACGTGAGGCCGTGCGCGCGCATGAGCCACCCGATGCCGCCGCCGAGCGTGAAGCCGGCGATGCCGGTGGTCGAAACGAGACCGCCGGTCGTCGCAAGGCCATGAACGGCGGTCGCGCTGTCGAATTCGCCCCAGGTGAGCCCGGGCGCCGCGACGGCACGCCGGGCGGTCGCATCCACCGCGATGGACTTCATGCCCGACAGATCGATCACGATGCCGCCGTCGATCGTGGCATTGCCGGCAACGTTGTGCGCGCCGCCTCGCACGGCAATGGGAAGCGCCTGCTCGCGCGCGAAAGCAATGGCACGCGCGACGGCGGCGCCATCCGCGCAGCGGGCGATGATCGCCGGTCGCCGGTCGATCATGCCGTTCCACACCCGGCGCGCGGACTCGTACCGCTCACTGCCGGGTATGATGACTTCGCCGGTGAACGTTTCACGAAACCGGGACAGGCTCTGGGCATCCATGAAGCCTCCTCGCGTGCGTTGATCCGGTGGGCACGCCATCTTGCCACGCAGGACGCATCGCGGTGCAATGCGCCCGCTGATCGGATCCTGTTGGAGGCCGTCGTGACGGATCGTCGTGGATTTCTGCTGAGCGCTGCCGCGCTGGCGCCGTGGGCACTGTCCGGCTGCGCGCACTCGCCCGCCGAGAGCGGGCCGCCGGTCGCGAAACGCGTGCCGGTCTCGGACGACTATTACGGCACGACGGTGGTCGATCCCTACCGTTGGATGGAGAACGGCACCGATCCCGAGCTCGAGCGCTGGCTGAGGGCCCAGGATGCGTACACGCGCAAGGTTTTCGCGGCAATGCCGGGCCGCGCCGCGCTGAGCGCGCGTATCGGTGAATTGTCGGGCGACCTGTCGATCACGAGGAACGTGCAGGTCCGAGGCCGCCGCCTCCTGTTCGAGCAACGCCCGGCACGGGCGCAGAACTACAAGCTCTTCGTGCGTGACCCGGGCGGCAGCGTGCGCACGCTCATCGATCCGACTGCGGTGACCATCTCGGGCTCGCACGTCAGCCTCGATTGGTGGGAAAGCTCCCCCGACGGGCGACACGTCGCCTATGGGTTGTCCCCCGCAGGCTCCGAAGCGTCGACCGGCCACGTGATCGACGTCGAAACGGGTCTCGTGCTCCCGGTGCGCCTTCCCGACACCGATTTCGGCGTCACGGGCTGGCTGCCCGACAGCTCGGGGTTCTTCTATGTGCAGCTCACGGGCCAGCGCGGAACACCGCAGCTTTACTGGGACAGCGTCGTGAAGCTGCACGTGCTCGGCCGCGACGCCGCGGCGGATCGCGTGGTTCTGACGCGCGGGATGTACCCGCAGGTTCCGGTGGCGCAAGTGCAGTTCGGCGTCGTGATCCCGGTGCTCGGCACGGATCAGGCGATCGTCATGGTGCGTGACATTCGCCGCGAGCGCGCGGTATGGACGGTCTCGCTGCCCGATCTCCTGGCGAACGGCACGCCACGCTTTCGTCCCGTTGCGAGCGACGATGACCTCGTCGTGGGCGTCGCGGCCACTGGCGATGATCTCTTCCTGCTCTCGAACCGCGATGCGCCGCGCGGACGCGTGCTGCGTACCGCGGTGACGTCGCCGTCGTTGGCGGGCGCCGCGGAGGTGCTTGCGCAATCGGCTGTCGTCGCGGAGTCCGTGCATCCCGTGGCGGGTGGCGTGGTGGTGCGCATGATGGACGGGGGCATCCAGCGCCTGACGCGTGTCGAAAGCAATGGCCGCGTCCTGCCACTGGCGTTGCCCTTCGAAGGCTCCGTGGGCGAGGTCTTCAGCTCGGAGCTGTCCGGGGATGCACACGTCTCGCTGGAGGGATGGCTGCAGCCCCCGGCCATCTGGCATCTCGGTGCCGACGGCTCGATGCGCGACATCGGCCTCGATCCCAAACCTGCGATCGACCTCTCGTCGTACACCGCCGAGCGCCGCTTTGCGCGCGCGCGCGACGGTACCGAGATCCCGTACACCATCATCGCGCGTCGCGGCTGGCGTGCGGATGCGGCGAACCCCGTGCTCGCCGAGGCTTATGGTGCCTACCAGCTGTCGATCACGCCGGCCTTCACGCCGCGCGTGCTCGCATTCCTCGACGCGGGCGGGATCTCGGTCGTGGCCAACGTGCGCGGTGGCGGCGAATTCGGCCGCGAATGGCACAAGGCCGGGCAGAAAGCGACCAAGCCCAATACCTGGCGCGATTTCATCGACGTCTGCGAGGCGTTGATCGCGTCGCGCGTGACCTCGTCACGTCACCTGGTGATTCACGGCGCGTCCGCCGGCGGCATCGCGGTCGGCCGTGCATTGACCGAGCGGCCGGAGCTCTACTGCGGCGCGATCTCGGAGGTCGGCTGGCTGAATCCGATCCGCTACACCGCGGAGCAGAACAACGTCGACATCGACGAATGGGGGCCGATCGTCGACGCGGCGAGCTTCCGCATCATGTACGACATGGACACCTACCACGCAATCCGCGATGGCGTGCGCTATCCGGCGGTGCTCGTCACGTGCGGCTTCAACGACCCGCGCGTCGCGACGTTCCACGCGGCCAAGTTCGCCGCGAGGCTCCAGGAAGCGAACGCGGCCGACGCACCCACGCTGCTCCGCGTCGATTTCGATTCGGGGCACGGCATCGGCAGCACGCGCGACCAGCGCGATGCGCTGCTCGCCGACCTCTATTCGTTCGTGCTGTGGCGCGCGGGCGTCAGGGATTTCGTGCCTTCGAACGCGGCGTGACGAGCGCCGACGGCGTAGCCAGGCGCCCGGATTCGATTCAGCAATCTGCGGGGTGACCCGCGGCGCGCGGGGCGCTTCGTATACGACAAGTCGATCGCCGCGCTGCGCGCAGAGGGGTGCGCGCGCTTCATTCGCGCCGCGGCTGACCCGCGACGGTCCATCGAAAGCTATTGGCAAGGTTGGCGCCCGTAGAATCAGCGGCCGCCTGCCCGGTGCGTGCTTCGAATCGCGCGCGAGGCTCACGCACCCGGATCCCATGAACCATCGAAACCTCGTCAAAGGGCTGTTCCTGATCGCCATCGCGCTGGCATTCGGGCTCTCGTCGCTCAGGTATCCGATGGGCAATTTCGGACGGGCGGGCCCCGGCCTCTTTCCGATGCTCGTGAGCTCCCTCCTGTTCGTGCTCGGCGCGACGGCGGTCGTCCGCTCGCTCGTGACCGAGCGCGTGCCGATCAACTTCAATCTTCGCAACATCGCCATCATCGTCGGCAGTCTCTGCGGGTTCGCGGTGGTGTCCGAATACGTGAACATGATGGCCGGCATCGTGGTGCTGGTGTTCGGAGCCACGCTCGCGGGTGCGACGTACTCGGTCGTGCGGAACGTCAAGGTCGCCGCGGGCCTGATCGCGGTCGCGTTCGCGTTCCAGAAGCTGCTCGGCCTGCAGCTGCCGCTCTACTGACGCGATGGATATCATCCACAACCTCGCATTCGGGTTCGAGCACGCGCTCACGCTGCAGAACCTGATGTTCTGCGCGGTGGGCTGCGTGGTGGGGACGCTGATCGGGTTGCTGCCCGGGCTCGGCCCGCTCGCCACGATCAGCTTGCTGTTGCCCCTCACGTACTCCATCCCGGTGAACGGTGCTCTGATCATGCTCGCCGGGATCTACTACGGCGCGCAATACGGCGACAGCGTGAGCGCGATCACGATGAAGATCCCGCACGCCAGCAGCATCGTTGCGTGCATCGACGGCTACCAGATGACGCTGAAGGGCCAGACCGGGCTCGCGCTGTTCACCGCCGGGGTGTCGAGCTTCATCGGCGGCACGGTGGCCATCGTCGTGCTGGCGAGCCTGGCGCCCGCGCTCGGCGAAGTGGCCCTGCTGTTCGGACCCGCCGACTACTGCGCGCTCATGATGCTGGGCTTCGTTTGCGTGAGCTTCGTGACCACCGGCAGCCTGCTCAACGGCCTCGCGATGTGCCTGGTCGGCGTGCTGCTCGGCCAGGTGGGAACCGACGTCAACAGCGGCGCGCAGCGTTTCACGCTCAACCTGCCGTTCCTCACCGACGGCATCGGCCTCGTCAGCATCGCGCTCGGTTGCTTCGGCATCGCGGAGATCACCAAGAACCTCGACAACCGCGACGAGCGCTCGCCGTTCTCGGGCAAGATCCACCTCATGCCCACGTGGGCGGAGTTCAAGCGCATCATCCCGAGCGCGCTGCGCGGCAGCGTTATCGGCTCGTTCCTGGGCATCCTGCCCGGCGGCGGGCCGTCCATTGCGCAGTTCGCCGCCTACGCGGTCGACAAGAAGGTCAGCAAGTATCGGCACCAGATCGGCACGGGCGTCATCGAAGGCGTTGCCGGCCAGGCCGCAGCCGACGAAGCGGCGGCACGCACGAGCTTCATTCCCCTGATGAGCATCGGCATTCCCGAGAACGCCGTCATGGCGCTGATGATGGCCGCGTTCATCATCAAGGGCATCCAGCCGGGACCGAACATGATCGCCGGCCACGCCGACCTTTTCTGGGGCCTCGTTGCCAGCATGTGGATCGGCAACTGCTTCCTGCTCGTGCTCAACGTGCCGCTGGTGCGCTACTGGCTGTCCGTGTTCAAGATTCCGTATGCGGTGCTGTTCCCGTCGATCCTGTTCTTCTGCTGCGTCGGCACGTTCAGCGTCAACAACAGCCTCGAGGACGTGCTCATCACCGCGGCGTTCGGCTGCGTCGGCTACACGTTCCTGCGTCTCGAGCTCGATCCGGCGCCGCTCATGCTCGGATTCATCCTGGGTCCGATGCTGGAGGAGAACTTCCGCCGCGCGCTGCTGCTGAGCCGCGGCAGCTTCACGACGTTCGTGACGCGGCCGATCAGCGGGACGCTGTTCGGGCTGATCGCGCTGTTCGTGGTATGGCAGCTGACCGCGTTCGTGCTGCAGGCGCAGCGCGCGCGGCCTGCGGCCTAGCGATCACAATGCTTGGGGTCGACCTTCGCGCGAGGAGCGCGCGATGGCGTCGATGAGGCGGTGACGCGCGAGCGCGTGCGTGAAGCCCGGTTCCGCAGCAACCCCGTCTCGAATGGCGCCGGCCAGCCGGCGATACAGGTGCGCGACATTGCGCGGTGGCCCGACCGGAGTGTCGGGCGGCACTTCGACATATTGTTCCGGTACGGATAACCGCTCGAGCTTGCTTCCGCGCTTCACGCCCACCAGCGTGTTGGCATCGCGCTGCGGCGCGCCGGCGGTGGACACGACGAGCGTGCCGTCGGCCCCGTAGATCTCCATGCGGAAGCCGGACGCGGCGTAAGGCACGGTCGCGATGTGCGCGCCGAGCGCTCCGCCGTTCTGCAGCCTGCCGGCTATGATGACGTTGTCGGGCACTTCAACGTCGACGAGCTCGCCGGTTTCGGCCACGCGCCATTGCTTCACCTGTGTCGCCATGCGCGCCGATACTTCGGCGAGCTCGCCGACGCACACCGCCATCGCTTCGAGCGCGTGCATGCCGCGTATCGTGAGTGCCGACACACCGCCGGCCAGCTCGCGCTCCCAGAGCTTCGATCGCGGCCGCTCGGGCAGCCCCGGTGACATCATCGACAGGGTCACCGACAGCACATCGCCGATGTACCGCTGCGCGACGAGGTCGCCCGCGTAGCGCAGCACCGGATCGCATCGCGCCTGCAGCCCCACCACGGCCGGGACGCGCCGGGCGGCGGCCAGCGAAGCCATGTCTTCCGCCTGTGCCGTCGTGACACCCAGCGGCCATTCGCAATACACGGGCTTTCCCGCGCGCAGGGCTTGCATCACGACGGCATGATGATTCGGCGCGCGCACGACAACCGACACGACGTCGATGTCCGGATCCGCGAAGAGGGCCTGCGGGTCGTGGTACGCCTTCGCCACGCCGTAGCGCGCGGAAGCCGCGCGGGCTGTTTCGGCGTGCGCCGTGCAGAGCGCGGCAATCTCGTATTCGGGCAGTGCGCGCAGCGCCGGGAAGTGCGCGAGGGGCGCCCACCCCTGGCCGTTCGCATCCGCGCCGACGATGCCCACACGCAATTTGGAGCTCATGGCTATTCTGGCCCTCCAGGGCGCGTCACATGAATTCGCGCACGTCGATGTCCACCGGCCGGAAGCCTTCGAACTCGGCTCGAACGCGCGTGCCCGGCGTGGCGAAGTTGAGTCCCGTGTAGGTGCCTGTGGTCATGATCTGACCGGCACTCACGCCGCCTCGGGCGCGCAACACGTTCACGAGGTCGATCGCCGGCTTCAGCGGATGCCCGGCGACGTGACCACCGACGCATTGCGCCACGATGCGCGTGTCGAATCGCAGCGAAACGGGCACATGGACGAGGTCGCGCGAACGCCAGTCGGGCTGCTCCTCGCCCACCACGAAGGCCCCGTTGGACATGCAGTCCGCGGCGCGCTCGATCACCGGCGTGCCCTTGTAATCGCGATAGCGCGTCGCGACGATTTCGATGGCGGGAAAGGCCATCACGCGTGCCGCGATCTCGTCATGGACGTACGGCGCGTCGCGTGGCGGTACGTCCTCGAGGAAGCGGAAAGCGATCTCCGCCTCCATGCCGAGCAGCGGCACATCGCGCACGTCGACGCTGCTGCCGCTGCCGATCACGCGCGATCGAAGCAGCACGCCATAGGTCAGTTCGCCGTCGATCACGCCGCCCACCTTCCAGCCGGCGACGACGTCGCCAAGCTGGACCACCGACGCGGCCTGGATCGCGAGCGCGTCCGCGACCGTGGCGGGGCGGCATTCGGCCGGCAGGCGGTCGAGCGGCTGACGCGTTCGGCGCGCGCGTACGAGGAGGGCGGCGGCGCGGTCGGCCGCAGCAGCATCGAGCGTCATGGGATTCGCGTTGCCTGACGATAGAGAAGCTTCCAGTGCGCGCCTTCGCGCCGCCACACCAGACAGAAGAGCAGGTGGATGAGCGCCTTCGGCGCACCCCGGGCGGCGACGGTCATGTCGACGATTCCGTCCTGGATGGCGAGGTCCTCGGAAACGTGGAGGCGCACGTCCCGGCTTTCGATGTGACCATATTCGTAGAGCCGGTCGACCACGCCCGCGAGGTATTCGTCACGGCTCTCCGAAACGCCCGTCGAGTGCAGATAGCGAACATCGGCCGACAGCAGCGGCTCGATGTCCGCGATTGCGCCGCCGATCTGCGCGCGATAGAGCTGTCCTTCCAACGCGGCGATCTGCGCAGCAAGCTGGGGTGTCGCTTCGGTCGTGGCGTACACGCTGCTCATGTTCGGTTCAGGCGAGCTCGCGGGTGGCGAGGTCGAGGAAATCCTTCCCGATGGAGCCCTCGAACTGCCTGTAGATCGGGCGCGTCGCTTCGATGAAGAGCTTCTTGTCATCGGGCGAGATCTCGTTGACGGCCATCAGCGTCTTCAGCTTGGCGAGGGCGCCTGCGATCTCCTCGGGCTGAGCCTTCCATTGCCAGTCCATCGCGGTCTTCATCGCGCGCTGGAGCGCGCCTTGATCGTCGGCGGACAGGGCGTCCCAGATGCCCTTGTTGATCGAAACGATGAAGAAATCGGTCGTGTGCGCATCGAGCGAGATGAACTTCGACACCTCGTACAGCTTGATCGATACCAGGTCGGGCAAGGGATACTCGAAGCCGTCGACCACGCCCTGCTGCAGGGCGACGTACAGCTCCGAAGGATCGAGGGCCACGGTGCTCGCGCCGAGCGCGCGAAACGTCTGGATGTACACCTGGCTGTTGATCACGCGGAGCTTCAGGCCCTGGCAGTCGGCCGGCTTGTGGACGGCGTGCACCTTGTTCACGATGTGACGGCTGCCGATCAGCCAGTACCCGAGCACGTGGAAGCCCACGGCATCCCCCATGCGGGCGATCTCCGCGCCGAGCCTGCCGTCGAGCCCCGACTTCAGCTTCTCCGGCGAGCTCACGATATACGGCAAGGTGAACGCGTCGAGCGGCTTGATGAAGTTCGAGTACCACGCGGGCACCGCCATGGTGAGTGTCAGCGAGCCGACCTGTGTCGCCGAGAGCATCTCGGGGATCGTGCCGAGCTGCGACGCGGGATAGATCTCGACCTTGAGGCGTCCCGACGAGAGCCTGGCCGCCTCGTCGGCGAACATCTGGCAGGCCTTGTTGTACAGCGTATCCGCGGGCAGCATGTGACCGAACCGGAAGGTCTTCGCGCGTTGCGCGAACGCCCTGCCCGGCATGGCGAGGGTCGCCGCGGTCGCGCCGCTGAACTTCAGGAATTGTCGGCGTGGGGCGCGTTCGCTCATGGTCGTTCCTCCTTGGACGGGGTGGTCAATGCATGCCGAACCGGTTGGGCAACCAGACGGTGAGCTGCGGGAACACGATGACGACGATCAGTCCGATGATCAGGAACAGCGTGTAGAGCATCGACGGCTTCATCGTCTCGTTGACGGGCGCCTGGCCGATCGCGCAGGCGACGTAGTAACCGATCCCGATCGGCGGCATGAAGACGCCGATACCCATGCCGATCGCGAGGACCATGCCGAACTGGAGGGGCTCGATGCCGAACCGTATCGCCACCGGCAGCAGGATCGGGGCCGCGATGAGAATCGCCGGCAGTCCTTCCAGCACGAGTCCGATCACGATCATCCCGAGCATGGAGACGAACATGAACAACAGCGGGCTCTTCAGGGCGCCGAACGTCGTCGCGAGCGTGCGGCCGAGGCCGTCGGTGACGATCGCCTGCGACAGCAGGTTCGACCCCGCGATCATGAACAGGATCATCCCGGCGATGAGCGTTGCGTCACGCAGCGCGGTCCAGCAGGTTCTCCAGCCGACGGTGTGATAGACGAGGATCGCGACCGCGAACGCATACACGACGGCCAGCGACGCGGATTCGGTCGGCGACGCGAAGCCGCCCACGATGCCTCCGACCACGATGACCGGCACGAGCAGCGCGGGCAATGCGTAGGGAACGCTGCGGAAGGCGCGGCCGAGGTCGAAGCGCGGCCCCTTGTGGAATTTCTTCAGCTTGCTGCGGATGGTGACCGCGACGATGAGCGTGATCGCGAGCACCGTGGCGGGAATGATGCCGGCGACGAACAGCGAGCCGACCGACAGCGTCGTGATGGAACCCAGCACGAGCAGCGCGAGCGACGGCGGAATCGTCTCGCCCATGGCCGCCGCGGCGGCGAGCACCGCGACCGATTCGGTCGCCGGATAGCCGTACTGGCGTAGCGGCGCCTTCATGACGCTGCCCACGGTGGCCACGTCGGCGGCCTTCGAGCCGCTGACGCCGGAGAAGATGTACATGCCGACGATCTGCGCGATCAGCAGCCCGCCGGTCCAGTGCCCGACCCATTGCTGGACCATGTCGATCATGCGCCGTGCCATGCCGGTGACTTCCATCAGCGTGCCGGCCAGCATGAAGAACGGGATCGCGAGCAGGATGTAGCTGTGGATGCCGTATTGCAGCGCCGACGGAATCGCGACCATCGGTGCATCGCCTGTCGTGATGAAGAACAGCATGCCGCCGATCGCGAGGATGCCGGCGATCGGCACGGCGGTGACGAATGCGATCACGATGATCGGCAGGATGGCGAAGAAGGGATCGAACTCCACGTATCCGCGCGCGTACCCCCATCGCAGCGCAAGCGTTCCGGTGACGATCGCGATCGGCACCGCTGCGCCGCGCGCGATGGCCGCGCTTCCGAGCGGCGCAAGCTTCTCGAGTGTGAACACGCACATGAGCACGAGCCCGATGCCGAGCCACACGGCCACGTAGCCCGAATCGATCCCGAGTATCGGGAGCGTCTGCGCGCGCTGTGCCGCGAAGAACGTGCCGTAGGGGGCCAGCGCGGTGATGCAGACGCCAAGCAGGATCAGCAGCCCGCACGCGCGCGTACCGGCCTGCCACCCGCCGTGCAGCACGTCGACCACCGCGGTGTACGCCATGCCGTGTGTCCGGCGGAAATACGCTGGCGCGCCCAGGAAGGCGATCATGGCGATCAGCACGCGCCACAGGTCGGCGGCCCAGGGAAAGTCCTGCTGCGTGACGAAGCGGACGAGCGCGTTGCCGAACGTGACGAAGATGTTCACGACGAGCGCAGCGACCGCCAGGGTCTCGACCGTGAGCGCGAGCAGGTCGAGCGCGCTGCGTCGGCGTCGCGCTGCGGGAGACGCCGCACCCGCGTCGGCCTCGAGGATCGCCTCGCTCACGGCGCGGGGTTCCCTGGAAGCGCGAAGGTCCTGTCCATCGCCAGGTCCCGGCGCTGGAAGCGCCACGTGCCGTCGCGCCGGCGCAGCTCGGCGTCGTATTCGCCTGGGGACAACAGCTGCGTGGCGCCGCGGTCGGTGACGAAGTCGAGGAGGTAGCAGCGCGCGCGCGCGGCGTCGCCGTCCACCCAGGCACGGAGATTGGCGACGACGTGGCGGAATTGCGCGTCCCGTTCGCGCTTGAGGTCGACGGTCCGCTGGGCGAAGGCACGAATGCCGTCATGGCCATGAAAGCGCCCGAGTACCGGGCTCGAGAGGCTGCATTGCGGCTCGAAACAGGCCACGACGGCGTCCACGTCGCAGGCGTCGAGCGCCGTCGCGTATGCGATGAACACGTTGTGAATCGCGAACCAGTCCTGCAGCGAAGCCGGCTTCATTGCGGTGGCAGCACGCGCGTCGGTGCGCCGGACAGGAATGCCAGCGCGTTCTCGATGCCCTGCTCGAAGAACACGCGGTAGACCTCGATCACGCTGTACCCCAGATGCGGCGTCAGCACGGTGTTCGGGCACGCCATCAAGGGATGATCGCCTGGCAGCGGCTCGCGCTCGTAGACGTCGAGCGCGGCGATGATGCGACCGTCGCGCGCCGCATCGATCAGCGCCTGCTCGTCGACCAGGGACGCGCGCGACGTGTTGACGAGGATCGCGCCGCGCTTCATGCGCGCGATCTCGGCAGTGCCCAGGATGCCGCGCGTGCGCGGCGACAGCACGAGATGGAGGCTCACGACGTCGGCGTGCTGCAGCAGCGACTCCTTGTCGATGCGCCGTGCGCCCGCTTCGGCGGCGCGCGCGTCGGTGAGGTTCTGGCTCCAGGCCAGCACCTTCATGCCGAGTGCCGCGCCGTAACGTGCCATGCGCGAGCCGATCCGGCCCAGGCCGAGGAGCCCCAGCGTCTTCCCGGCGAGCACGAATCCCGTCGGCGTGTCGAGCTGGAAGCGGCCGCCGCGAACCGACGCGTCGCCTTGCGGTACGCGACGCGCGGCGGCGAGCATGAGGGCGAGCGCGAGCTCGGCGGTGCTTTCCACGCCGGGCCCGCCATCGGTGCAGCACACCAGCACCCCGCGCTGCTGCAGATATGCGAGGTCGATCCTGCCGGCGCGGCTGCCGGTCAGTCCGAACATGCGCAGCTTCGGGAGGCGGTCGATGAGCGACCGCGGAAACGGCGTGCGCTCGCGAATCGCCAGGATGATATCGAAGCCGGCAAGCGCAGCCGCCGCGTCGTCCTCGGAATCGAAGGCCGCGTCGAAGATGCGCACCTCCGCCTGCGCTTCGAGTCGTGACCAGTCCGCGCACGCCCGGGCGACGCGCTGCCAGTCGTCGAGCACCGCGACGCGGCTCATGGCGTGTGGCGCACGAGGAAGTCACGCACGCGCTGCATCGCCTTCTCGCGCAACGCCACGCCTTTCCACGCGGCGAGCACCTGCACGTTGGGTGCCTTGGCGAGGTCGTTCGAGACGTCCGCGGCATGGACGAGATCGTCGCCGGGCATGAGCAGCATGGGGACCGTGCAGCGCGCGACGAAGTCGCGCGTGACGCTGAAGATGAAGTCGCCGCCGAACATGCGGTCGCGGAAGGCGGGCAGGAGCCGGGGGTCGATCTCGGGCCACGCGCGCACTTCGCTCGCCCATCGGTCGAATTCCGCGTCGAGCGCGGCCCGATTCGTCTTCGACAGGCCGATCGGGTTCTGCAGCACCAATGCGCTCACCGCATCGGGCCTGCGCTTCACCACCGACAGGGCGAACGACACGCCGATGCACGCACCGAATGCGTGAAAGCGAGCGAGACCGAGGTGGTCGGCAAGGGCGAGGAAATCATCGGTGTAGCGTTCCCAGTCGTCGTCGGGCCCGAGGCGCGCGCGTGAGCGTCCCGCGTTGCGCACGTCGAGCGCGACCAGCCTGAACCGATCCTGGAGGGCGGCAATCGGATCGAGCCAATCCTGCGCCACGCCGGGCCGCGCGGGATTGGCCGACCAGCGCTCGATGCGCGAGCTCAGGAAGCCGGGGGCGAACAGCATCACCGGATAGCCGGTGCCGTGCACCTCGTAGTACAGCTTGCCGCCGTGGACGTCGAGATAGGGCATCGCTACCGCAGGTTGCGATCCCACACGTCGAACAGCCGTTCCCAGCATCGCTCGGCAGCGGCCGCGTTGTAATCGGGCCGGTTGGCGAAGCAGAAGCCATGGTGTGCGCCTTCGTAGGTCTCCATGCGATAGCGCGTGCCCGCGGCCTTGAGCGCCTTGTCGAGGGCGGACGGCACGGATGCCGGCACGGCGGGATCGTGCTCGGCGAAGCCGACATAGAGCTCGCCTTCGATGTCGCCGGCGAGCGCATGCGGCGAATCGGGCTTGTCGGTCACCATGTCGACGCCGTACAGCGCAGCGGCCGCGCGCATGCGCGAGAACCGGGCAGCCGCCGTCATGGCGAACGGTCCGCTCATGCAATGACCTACGCAGCCGAGCGGTCCTTCCTTGACCTTGTCCTGCGCGTCGAGGAAGGCGATCATGCCCGCGGTATCGTCCATGACCGCGGCGTTGCTCAAGCTTTGCATCGACGCGCGGATGACCGCCGACATCGCGTCGTTGCGCCGCGGCACGTCGAAACGGAGGGTCCCGAGGCGATAGTACAGATCCGGCACCAGGCAGAAATACCCGTGCTTGGCGATGCGCCGCGCCTGGTGCTTCAACTCTTCGCGAAACCCCGGCGCATCCATGTAGACGATGATTGCGGGGTACGCGCCCGGCTCGCTCGGGCAGGCCGCGAAGGCCGGCTGGCGTCCGTACTTGGTGTTGACGACGACGTCCTGCTCGATCATGGATTCGTGCTCCTAGGCCGAATGCGCTGCGGTGGCGGGCCTGGCGTCGACGAGCGCGCGCATGCCGGCCCGAAGCACATCGTTGACCCACGCGAACTTCATGAAGTCCTCTCGCACGCGCTTGCCGGCCTGGTTGATGCGCCGGGTGCACTCCGCCACGGCGCTGCGAACCTCGGGATGCATGGCCTGGCCGGGATGGCCCAGCGACTGGGCGAGGTCGAGCAGGCCGAAGCTCAGGTAGTCGACACCCGGCACCTTGGCGATTCGGTCCGCTGCGGCGAGCGCGGCGGCGGTCTCGATCATCATGCACACCGACAGCGCCTTGTTGCAGGCCGCCATGTACGCCGCTCGATCGGCGCCGTTTTCCCAGTATTCCGGCCGTCCCGCGCCGAACGAGCGCTCGCCCTCCGGCGCGAAGTACGCTGCGTCGATCACGCGCTTCGCGTCGTCGACCGACTCGACGTGCGGCACCACGATGCCGCGGATGCCCCGATCGAGGAAGCGCGTGATCGTGGCGCTCGATGGGTCCGGGATGCGCGCGATCGGTGTCAGGCCATGCCGCTCGGCCGTGATGCACATGAGCTCGATATCGCGCCAGTCGAAGCAGCCGTGCTCGCCGTCCAGGTAGACGAAATCGAGGCCCTCGGAGGCGAGCACCTCGATCACCGCGGTCGCCGGGAACGTGAGGTGGATGCCGCGAATCGGCTCGCCGGTGGCGGCGCCGTGCTTCACGGAGTTTCGGGAGATCATGCGTGCCGCTCCATCATGCGCCCGTGGCGCGCGCCATCTTCACGAGCTCGGGCACGAACAGGTCCGGGTTCTTGTCGATGACCGGCGCGCAGGCCACGCGGAACGACTCGACGTCCGGCGTGAGGTCGACCTCCATGCCGTGCGCCTTCAGGAAGTCGTACGCTTCCGATTCGTCCTTGACGGTGTAGTTGCGCAGGAACTCGTTGGCGTTGCTGCACGCGCTGTTGAAGATCTTCTTCTCGTCCGCCGACAGGCCGTCGTAGAACTTCGGATTGGTGACCGTGTAGGCGGTCGTCAGCACGTGTTCCGTCTTGGAGATGTATTTCTGCACTTCGTAGTACTTGTTCGACTTGACCACCGAGGGAGGCGTGTCCTGCCCGTCCGCCACGCCCTGGCGCAGCGCAAGATAGAGCTCGCTCAGGTCGACCGCCACTGTCGTTGCGCCCATCGCCTGGATCATCTGGATGTAGGCCTTCGAGTTCGGCACGCGCATCTTGAGGTTCTGCATGTCCTTCACGCCGGTGATCGGCAGCCTGTTGTTCGTGATGCTGCGAAAGCCGAGGTCGGTCCAGCCGGTGAGCACGAAGCCCTTGTCGAGGCAGCGCTTGCGCAGATCGTCGCCGAAGGCGCCGTTGATGGCGTTCCAGCATTGGGCGCGCGACTTCCACAGGAAGGGCGCATCGGTGATCGACATCTCCGGCACCCAGTTCATGAGCCCCACGCCGATCGCGCCCATCTCGATCGATCCGACGCGAACCGCTTGCGCCGTATCGCGCTCGTTGCCCATCTGGGCATTGGGAAAGATCTGAACGGCGAACTTGCCGCCCGAATCCTGCTCGATCGTCTTCTTGAACTGCTCGGCCCAGATCTGCCATGCGTGCGCGGTGGGCGCGGGATGCGCGAACCGGATGCGCTTCGCTGCCTGCCCGCGGCTCGGCGACGAGTAGGGCACGGCCGACGCGGCGACGGCGGACGCGCCGAGAACCTGCAGCAGGCGGCGGCGCTGCGGCGACGCGACATGGATCTTGGATGGCTTCATCGCTTCTCCTCGTGGTCTAGTGCTTGAAGTTGAGCAGGTGGGGCAGGATGGTCGTGATCGCCGGGAACAGCACGACCAGGACCAATCCCAGCAGGAGGACGGGCAGGTAGTAGAGCAGCGGCACGCTCGCCTTCTCGACCTTCGCGCCGCTGATCGCGCAGGCGACGTACAGCGCGATGCCGATGGGCGGCAGGATGATGCCGATGCCGAACGCCTCGGTCATCACGATGCCGTACTGCAGCGAATCGATGCCGAGCTGCTGGGCGACTGGCAGCAGGAGCGGTGCGAGGATGATGATGGTCACGAAGCTCTCCAGCATCGTGCCCATCAGCACCGTGATGGCGATTACCGCGGGCAGGAACGCGTGGGCGCCGAACCCGGCGATGGTGGCGGCGATCGCCGTGGTGACGCCCTCCAGCGTGAGGGCCCACGAGAACACCGTGGCGACGGCGACGGTGTAGAAGATCATGCCGTTCAGGAGCGTCGCGCTGCGCAGGCAGCTCCATAGCGTGCGCACGTCGATCTTGCGATAGCCGAGGCCCAGGGCGAGGCTGTAGAGGACCGCGAAGGTCGACACCTCGGTCGGCGTGCCGATGCCCCCGACGATGCCGCCCAGCAGGATCACCGGGATCATGAGCGGCAGCACGGCCTTGCGTCCCGAACGGACGATCTCGACGACGCCCGCGCGCGGCGTGGCTTTCCAGCCCGCGCGCGTGGCCCGGAGCCGAACCATGATCATGAGCATCAAGCCGATCATGGCGGCGGGCAGGATGCCCGCGATGAACAGCGCGCCGGTGGAGATCGCCGTGGCCGATCCGAGCAGGATCAGCGCGATGCTCGGGGGCACGGACTCGGCCATGGCCGCCGAGGCCGCGAGAATGGCCGCACGCTCCTGCGGGGGATACCCGTGCTCCTCCAGCTTGCGGTTCATGGGCAGGCCGACGGTGGCCATGTCGGCGGCCTTCGAGCCCGAGATGCACGACGCGATGTACACGCCGACCACCATGACCTGGAGCAGCCCGCCGCGTATGTGGCCGATCAGCGATGAGACGAACGCCACGATGCGCGCGCCGACGTCGGCGCGATCCATGATGAAGCCGGCGAGGATGAAGAACGGCAGCGCGAGGAACACGAAGCCCCCAGCGCCGCGCTGCGCGTTCATGACCACGCCCATCAGATCGCCGGAACCGCTCGCCTTGGCGCAGACGATGCCGATCACGGCCAGCACGAACCCGACGGGAACGCCTGCCGCGATCATCGCGACGAACCCCGCGACGAGCAGGGCATAGAGCGCGTGAGGCTGCTGCGACAGGAGCGGAAACGCGGCGACGAGCGCCGCGGTCAATGCGCCGATCACCAGCAGTGATGCGACGGCGTGCCGAAGCGGCATGGCCCACAGCCGGTGCGCCGCGCGCACCACGAAGAGCGCGCAGCCGATCGTGATCGGAATGGTCATCCAGAGGTAGTTGATGCCGAGCAGCAGTGTCTTCTCCTCGGCGTTGGCCAGGAACATCGGAACGGAGTAGCCGCCGATCAGGAGCGAGACGACGATGGCGATCCACTCCGTCGCCGCCTCGAGAAAGCGTTGGGCACCGGCCGGCATGCGCTCCAGCACGACCTTGATGGCGATGAACTGGCCGTGCCCGTAGGCTACGGCGCCGCCCATGAACGCGAGCGTGACGAGGAACAGCGGTGACACCTCGTCGACCCACATCATCGACGACGTATTGAACAGCGTGCGGATCATCGTGCTCGCGAACACGAGCAGAACCTCCGCGGCCAGCATGACGTTGATCAGCCCGATGACGACGTCGTCGACCGCCTCGAGCCAATGCGGCATCGCACGCGGCGTGACGCCGCCGTGCTCGGTCGGCAGAGCTGTGGTCGTGGTCGCCAACGCTCGCGTCTGCGGGATCGCAGACCTCCTCCGCAATGCGGCTGTCGCGCCGCTTCGAAACAGCGCCGGTGCGTCAGGCGCTGCTGGTGCGCACGTTAGCAGTGCAGTAACATTAAAAAAAGCTGATTTTTTTGAGGGACCTCAATAGGCTGTACCTATCAATGCACGTAACCCTGGGCCAGTTGCGCGCGTTCGAGCGCATCGTTCGACTCGGCAGCTTTCACGCGGCCGCGCACGAGCTGAAGCTGTCGCAGCCTTCGGTGTCGCAGCGCATTCGCGAGCTCGAGGCCGCGCTGCAGACGCCGCTGTTCGTGCGGCGCGGCCCGCGCGTGAGCCTCACCGCGGAAGGCCACGCGCTGCTCGACTACGCCGATCGCATGCTGACCACCGCAGGTGAACTCGTCGAGCGCTTCCGTACGCGCGACCCGCTGAAGGGCACGCTGCGCCTCGGAGTGAACGAGACGTTCGCGTTCATCTGCCTGCCGGATCTGCTGAAGCGCATGGAGCAGCGATATCCGGCGATCCGCACGAACGTTTTCGTGGGCGACACGGGCGTGGTCAGTGCGCGCCTCAACGACCAGGCGCTCGACATCGCGGTCGTGTCCGAGCCGACGGTCGCACCGCACGTTTCGCACGAGCCGCTCGGCATGAACGTGTTCGGCTGGTTCGCGAGCACCTCGATGAAGCTGCCGCGCGGGACATTCGCGCCGTCCGACCTCGAGCAGTATCAGCTGCTGGTGCCGCCGCCACCGGCGCGCCTGCACGCCACGGTGATGCGCTGGTTCACCGAGGCCGGCGTCAAGCCGCGCCGCATCAGCACCTGCAACAGCATCCACGCAACCGCGGAAACGATCGCCGAAGGCGCCGCGATCGGCGTCGTGCCCGTGCGCATCATGCAAAGCGGCGTGGACCGGCGCATGGTGCGGCAGCTGAAGGTCAGTCCGCCGCTGCCGGGCCACCACGTGGCGATCTGCTACCAGATCAGCGAGTTCGGGCCGGGCCTCAAGGTCCTCGTCGAAGTGATCCGCGATCTCGTCGCGCAGCACAAGCTCTTCGGCTGACGAGCAAATCCCTACCCGATCCGTCACCGCGCGCAGCGTGACGCTACACTGCCGCCGCATGACGGTCTCACAGGGCGCCACGTGGACGATCGCGGCGCTCGCCGTCGCGGGCGTCATCGCGCGCCCGTGGCGCCTGCCCGAGGCCGTGTGGGCGGTCCTCGGCGCGTCGACGCTGGTCGCTTTCTCGTTGCTGCCCGCGCACGATGCGGTCGACGCCATCACGCGCGGCAGCGACGTGTATCTGTTTCTCGCCGGCATGATGCTGCTCGGCGAGATCGCGCGCAGCGAAGGACTCTTCGACTGGCTCGCCGCGCTCGCGGCGCGCTTCGCGCGAGGGTCGGGCGAGCGTCTCTTCACGCTGGTTTACGTCGTCGGCACGGTCACGACCGTGTTCCTGTCGAACGACGCGACGGCGGTCGTGCTCACGCCGGCGGTCTACGCGGCCGCTCGCGCCGCGGGTGCCAAGCCGCTGCCGTATCTGTACGCGTGCGCGTTCATCGCCAACGCCGCGAGCTTCGTGCTGCCCATTTCCAATCCCGCGAACCTCGTGGTGTTCGGCCGGGACCTGCCGCCGCTCGTCGAGTGGCTCACGCGCTTTGCGATTCCCTCGGCGGTTGCCGTGGGCGCGACGTACGTCGCCCTGCGGCTCGCGATGCGCGACGCGTTGCGGCAGCCGATCGTGCCCGAGGTCGCGTTGCCGCAGTTGCCTCGCGGTGCGGTCGTTGCGGCGATCGGGATCGGCGTCGCGGGATTCGTGCTGCTGGTCGCCTCGGCGCTCGGCGCACCGCTCGGCGTGCCGACGTTCCTCGCCGGCGCGGCAACGCTTGCCGCGGTGCTGCTGCGCCGTCGGGAAGGCCCATGGCACATCGTGCGGCATGTCTCGTGGGGCGTTCTGCCGCTCGTCGCGGGGCTGTTCGTGCTCGTCGCCGCGCTCGAGCAGAGCGGGGCGCTGCAGTTGCTCGCACGTGCGCTGAACGCACTGCTCGAGCAGCCCGCACTCGCGGCGGTCTGGCTTGCCGGCTGCGTGGTAGGCATCGTCTGCAACCTGATGAACAACCTGCCGGCGGCGCTGGTGGCCGGCACGGCTGCGAGCGTTGCGAACACGCCGGTGCACGTCAAGAGCGCGCTGCTGATCGGCGTCGACCTCGGTCCCAACCTTTCGGTCACCGGGTCGCTCGCCACGATCCTGTGGCTCAATGCGCTGCGCCGCGAAGGCGTGCACGTCGGTGGCTGGGCATTCCTGCGCGTGGGGTGTGTCGTCATGCCACCCGCGCTGCTGCTCGCGCTTGCCGCGGTACTGCTCACGCCGTCGGCATGACGACACGACGGCTCGCCGTTCGCCCGGACATCGCTTATCCTTGCCGCGCCACGGGGAGACGATGATGATGCACGGCGCGTCGGGGATGCGGGCGGTCGAATGGATACGCATCGCGCTGGCCGCGGCCTTGTGCGCCCTCAGCGCGCCCGTGGTTTTCGCCGACGCCGTGAGATTTCCGTCGCGAGCCATCACGCTGGTGGTCGGGTTCGCGCCGGGCGGAGGCATCGACGCCAACGCGCGTTTGCTTGCCGCGGAGCTCGGCCGGCATTTCGGGCAAAGCGTGATCGTCGAGAATCGCCCGGGCGCCGGCTCGCGCATCGCGAACGATTACGTCGCACGCGCGGCGCCGGACGGTCACACCTTGCTCATCGCCCCCGCGGCCGTCACCATCGACATGGCATTCGGCAAGCGGCAGGACGCACAATTCCTGCGCGACCTTGCACCCGTGTCGACGCTTTCGACCGCGCCGATGGTTCTGGTCGTCAATCCCGCCGTCGCGGCGGACAACGTGCGCGAGCTCATCGCGCTCGCGCGCGCACGTCCCGGCGTGCTCAACTACGCGTCTTCAGGACCCGGGACCACGCCTCATCTGTACGGCGAGCTCTTCAAGCTGCGCACCGGCGTGCAGATCGTTCACATCCCGTTCAAGGGCACGGCCCCGGCGATTAGCGCCGTGATGGCGGGCGAGGTGCAGATGACGTTCGCCCCGATGGCCGCGGCATTGCCTCAGTTGCGGGCGGGACGCTTGCGCGCGCTGGCGACGACCGGTTCGGCGCGATCGAAGTTGTTGCCCGACGTGCCCACCATCGCGCAAGCCACGGGGCTGCGCGGCATCGACGCATCCGTCTGGTACGGCGTCTTCGCCCCGGCCGCAACGCCGCCGGATGTCATCGAAACGCTCGCACGCGCCGTCGCGAGCATCGCGGCGACGCCGGCGTTCGAACGTCAGCTGCTGGCGCTCGGCCTGGAGCCGGAGATCGAATCAGCGGCGCGCTTCGACGCGCTGCTGCGGCAGGAAGTGGAGCGCTGGAGCGGCGTCATCAGGGACACGGGCATTCGCGCCGAATGAGGGCCGCTTCATGCGCGTCCCCGCGTGGTCGTATGCGACGTGCTAGGGGTATCCCGCGGGCAACGCGGTGACCCGGACGCGCGGTATCAAGGGTGCAGCACCAGCTTCTGCACGCGCCAGTTGAGGAGCTCGCCCACGTACAGCACGTTCTCGGACGGACACGCGATCTCGTGTATCCATCCGAACTGCTTGAGCTGCTTGCCGGATTCACCGAGCACGCCGAGCACCTTGCCGTCGAGGCTCAGCTTGTAGATGCGCCCGGGATACGCGTCGGACGTGTAGAGCACCTGGTGCGGGCCGGGCGTGATGCACACCGTCCACGGCGCACCGGGCGCCATCGTGAGCGGTGAGCCCGCCGCCTCGAGCTTGGCTACATCGGGGATCGAGCCGATCGCCGGTTGGGCGTCGGCCTCGACCGGCACGTCGATGCGGATCTCGCGTTGAAAGTTGCCTTCGCCGTCGAATACCTGGATGCGACGGTTGCCGCGGTCCGCGACGTAGATGTTGCCTTGCGCATCCGCGGCGATATTGTGCGGCGTATTGAATTGACCCGGCTTGTTGCCGGGCTCACCCCACGACTTCAGCCACCGCCCGTTCTTGTCCGCCTTGGCGACGCGGGAATTGATGTAGCCGTCGCTGATGTAGATGTTGCCGGCCGGGTCCCACGTGACGTCGGTGACCTGGCGAAAACGGCCGACTTCGGGCGGCAGCGGCGGCTTGGGGTGCTTGAGCGGCCCGGTGTCCTCGTCGGAGGCCTCCTGCTTGCGGCCGAACACCATGGTCACGCGCCCTTGCGGGTTGAACTTGATGACCATGTCCGAGCCTTTGTCGGTCACCCAGATGTTGTCGTCGCGATCGACGCGCACGGAATGGCCGAACGACCACGCATAGAGGTTGTGCCCGATCTCCCTCAGGAACTTGCCATTGCCATCGAATTCCAGCAGCTGCGCCGCCGCGGCCGCGTACGCCGGCCCGGTCGTGTTGCCGCGCGACAGCACGAACACGTGTCCCTTGGAATTGACCGCCACGCCGGTGACCTCGCCGAAATAGATGTCGCTCGGCAGCTTGAGCGGATCGGCGATGGAGTCGAAGCGAATGACCGGCACGCGGTCCTGGGCGACCGCCGCCGTGGTGCATGCGAGCAGAGCCGCGACGAGCCATCGTTTCATCATTCCTCCTCCTCGTGCGAAATGGATGTCGCGGCGCGCAACCGCGCGGGCGACGATCGGGTGAGCCGGCGGATCGCGCGCGTCATGTGCGCCTGATCGGCGAAGCCGCAATCGTGGGCGATTGCGCCGATCGGTGTGCGCGTCAGGCGAAGCGCGCGAACCGCGCGCAGCGCGCGCGCGACCAACCGGAACGATGCGGGCGAGACGCCGAAGACCTGCCGGAAGCCGCGGCTGACGGTGCCTGGATGCAGGCCCATCGCGTCGGCCCACGCATCCAGGCGGGTGGCGGGATCGCGCCGCAGCGTGCGGGCGAGCAGGTCGGGCCAATCGTCGGGCGCATCGACGCGCGTCCGGGCGTTGCGCGCGAGCAGCCGCGCGGCCAGCGAGGCGTTGCGCTCCGCCGCGCGCACGATTGCGTCGGCGTCCTCGACACGACCCAGGAGCGGACCGCGCCACGCGTCGGACAGCGGCACCACGAGCACTTCGGCACCGCGCGCGCCGAAACGATCGATGTGGCTTTCATAGCCGCCGTGAACGAGCACGTCGCCGGGCGCCACGCGGTGGAATCCGGTGTCGCCTGCCTCCGCGTAGCGCCCGCGCAGCACGAGCGCGGCGAAGCCCGCGGCGTGCTGATGTCGCGACAGGACGTCGTTGGGTGCGTGCAGCGTCCGGCTCATCCTCGCACAGTGTAGCGCGACGTGAAGTTCGTTCAAGACGGCGGGCCGCGATCGCGCGATCCTGCGCGAACATCGCACGGGATGGATGCTCATGCGTTTCCCGCACTTCATTGCCCTTGCCGCCATCACGGCGGCGCACGGCGTGCCGGCTGTTGCAGTCGATGCGCGGTCGCACGGCGTCGACGAAATCCTTGCGGCGCATCGCCGCGCCATCGGCGACGACGGCAAGGCGGGAACGCTCGAGCTTCACTACGACTATTCGGGACAGGGGCTCACCGGCACCACCCGGGTGCTGGTCGATCGCGTCACCGGCGCGTACATCGACCGTGACGAGGCCGGGCCGTCGCGCAGCGCCTCCGGCTTCGATGGCCAGCACGCGTGGATGCAGGACATCAGCGGCGCATACACGCCGCAGGATGGCGGCGATCGCCCGGCGCTTGCGATCAACGAGGCGTACCGCAATGCGAACCGCTGGTGGCGGACCGACCGCGGTGGCGCGAAGATCGTCTACCGCGGCCGGGAATCGATCGACGGCGTCGTCGCCGATCGTCTCACCGTGACGCCTCGCGGCGGCAAGCCGTTCGACGCGTGGTTCGATGCCGCGACGCATCTCCTCGCGCGCGTGCGCGAGCCGAGCATGTTCCTGACGATCACCACGCAGTATCGCGACTTCGCGCGCGAGCACGGCATGACGGTCGCGCATACGGTCGTCACGGACAGCGGCACCGGGCCTTCGGGCATCGAGACGCGTCGCCTCACGCGCGTCGCGCTGTTGCCTGCCCGGCCGCTCGCGGCGTACGCGTGCCCCACCGAGCCGCCGACCGGCGCCGCGCTGCAGGGCGACGCGCCGAGCACGACGGTGCCGATCCGGCTCATCAACAATCACATCTACGTCGAAGCCAGGGTGAACGGTCAGGGCCCGTTCGACGTCCTGGTCGACACGGGGGGCCACACGATCCTCACGCCGTCGACGGTGGCGGCACTGGGCCTGACCGCGGAAGGTGCATCGACGTCCGCGGGCGCCGGAGAGAAGACGACCGTGAACGGCTTCGTGAAGGTCCGCGAGATCGCCATCGGCGCGGTGCGCATGCGCGACCAGACCGCATTCGCGCTCGACTTCGCCGACAAGGAGACCGAAGGACTCGACGTCGGCGGCATGGTCGGCTTCGAGCTCTTCCGTCGCTTCGCCGTGCGCATCGATTACGGTGCGCTCACGATGACGATCATCGATCCCGCGCGCTTCGATCCGCGTGATGCAGGCGTGCCCGTGCCGTTCCGTTTCTACGACCACCTGCCGCAGGTGCGCGGCACGTTCGACGGCCGCCCCGGCTGGTTCGACATCGACACCGGCTCGCGCAGCGAGATCGACCTGACTGCTCCGTTCGTCGCGCGCGCCCGGCTGCGCGATGCCTATCCCGGCGGCTTCGTCGCGGTCACCGGTTGGGGCGTGGGCGGGCCGGTCCGATCCTACGTCGTTCGCGCCAAGGCCGTGACCATCGGGGCCGTGGAGGTCGACGCCCCGGTGACGAGCCTGTCGGACATGCGCGCAGGATCGTTCAGCGATCCGAACTACGAGGCGAACGTCGGCAGCGGGCTTCTCAAGCGCTTCGTCGTCACCTTCGACTACGCGCACCAGACGATGTACCTGAAGCGCATCGAGCCGCCGCCGGCGGATGTCGGCACGTTCGACAAGTCGGGGATGTGGATCAATCTCGGCGATCGCGGCTTCGCCGTCGTCGACGTCGCGCCAGGCGGTGCGGCCGCGGCGGCGGGTATCGCCGCGGGCGACGTGATCGTTGCGCTGGACGACCGTCGTGCCGAGTCGATCGCGCTCTACGAGGCACGCCGACTGCTGCGCCTCGGTGCGGACGGCACGGTCGTCACCCTGGAGATCGAGCGCAACGGCAACCGCAGCACGGTGGCGCTGACGCTGCGAAGCCGCGTGTAGCGCCGGCGGCGCTCACGCCGCCTTGCGGCGATTGCCCTCCAGCCAACCGTCGACGAGCTGGACGATCCGATCCACGGCCTCCGACCTCAGGCCGTGCTGTGCGGCGATGGCCTGCACGAGTCGATCCACGCGCTCGATGTGCGTGGCGCCGGCGGCCAGCGCACGCGCCGCCGACGACGGGCTCTCGAGCGACAGCGCGGCGTTGGCGTACTTGTCGAAAGGCACGAGATCGGCCTCGCTCGCGCCGAGCCGCTTGCAAACCTCCGCGACCCATTCGTAAACCGCGCGCGCCGCCGCCAGGTCGCCGTGTATCGCCTCGCGGATCGAGCGCATGCCGCTTTCCTGCACGCAGCGATAGTTGCCTGCGATGAGCATGCTCCATTTCGCGAGCGGCACGAACACCGAATCGTGCACCTTGAGCTTCACCGGCACCTCGACGGCCGCTTCGCCGTCGGGGAAGCGTGCCGCGTCGACGTCGGCGGCGAGCTCGCGCAGGAGCGCGGTGTGCTGCGGGGATTCGAAGCGCGCCGCCTTGAAGTTGGTCGCGAGGCGCACCTGCAGCACGTTGGATTTTTCACCCGGCGGGCGGAACGCCTGCGGGTCGGGGCTGCACAGCGTCATCAGCGCGGGGTCGAAGCCGTCCCAGACGGTCGGATCGGTGTAGCAGGCGCGGCACGCATCGGCCTGCACGCCCGGAATGCGCGCAAGGTATGGCAGCGGCGGCATGTTCATGATCGACATGCAGGGCACGCGCGACCTCGCGATGCGTGCGAGCAGCTCGCGGACGCCGGACGAGCGGTATTGCGGCTCCTGCATGGCCAGCGCGGTGAGGTCGAACGGTCCCGGGTCGATATCCGCCGGCGTGCCGGCCGACAGCTTGCCGGGAAGGCGGCGCGAATCGATCTCGAAGAGTCCCGCGCGTCCCCTGACCGGCATGCGCACGCGGGCGCCTTCGGCGTTGAACAGGGCGGCTTCGTCGGGCAGGCATGCGAAGCGCACGTGGTGCCCGGCGCCCACCAGCTTGATCGCGAGGAGCGACCCGTACGAGGCGCCCAGGATGAGGATGTTGCGTGCAACGGTCATGCGCGTCGACTCCGGATGAACCATGGTGCGCGCCACTGTAGTGCAATGCCGGAGCCGCTACAACGGGCGAGCGTCCGCATTCCGCACGCTGCGCCGCACAACGAGTGTCGCTCGGTATCATGCCGGGACCATGAACGACGACGCATCGAAAGCGGCCAGCGGCCTCGAGCGCGGTCTCACGAGCTACGGCGACACGCAGTTCTCGCTGTTCCTGCGCAAGGCCTTCATCAAGGGGGCCGGGTACGGCGACGACGCCCTGTCGCGGCCGATCGTCGGTATCGCGAACACGGCGAGCGGCTACAACCCGTGCCACGGCAACGCGCCGCAACTGATCGAAGCCGTGCGCCGCGGCGTCATGCTCGCAGGCGGGCTGCCCATCGCGTTTCCCACGATCTCGCTGCACGAGAGCTTCGCCTACCCGACCAGCATGTACCTGCGCAACCTCATGTCGATCGACACCGAGGAGATGATCCGCGCGCAGCCGATGGACGCCGTCGTGCTGGTCGGCGGATGCGACAAGACCGTGCCGGCGCAGCTGATGGGCGCGATCTCGGCCAACGTACCCGCCGTGCAGCTCGTGACCGGGTCGATGATCACCGGCGCGCATCGCGGCGAGCCGGTGGGCGCGTGCACCGATTGCCGGCGGTACTGGGCACGATTTCGCGCGGGCGAGATCGAGCAGGCGGAGATCGACGAGGTGAATTCCGAGCTCGTGCCGAGCATCGGCACGTGCGCCGTGATGGGCACCGCGAGCACGATGGCGTTGACGGTCGAAGCGCTCGGCATGATGGTCCCCGGCGGCGCGACGCCGCCCGCGGTGAGCGCCGATCGCATGCGGATCGCCGAGCGCACCGGCGCGCTGGCCGTCGAGATCGCGACGCACCGGCGCACGCCGGACCATGTGCTCACGCCGGCGGCGTTCGACAACGCGCTGCGCGTGCTGCTCGCCGTCGGCGGCTCGACCAACGGGCTGATCCATCTTGCGGCGATCGCCGGCCGCTGCGGCTACGCGCTCGACCTCGACCGCCTGCACCAAATGAGCGAGACGACGCCCGTGCTGGTCGATCTCAAGCCTTCCGGCGAGCATTACATGGAAGACCTGCATCGCGCGGGCGGTCTTGCAACCATCCTGCGCGCGCTCGCGCCGCTGCTCGACCTCGACGCGCCGACGATCACCGGACGCACGCTGCGCGAAGCGCTCGACGCCGCGCCGCCCGCGTTCGCTCAATCGGTGGTGAGATCGCTCGACGCTCCGCTCTATCCGCGCGGTGCACTCGCGATCCTGCGCGGCAATCTCGCGCCGGGCGGTGCGGTGATCAAGCGATCCGCCGCGTCGCCGCGATTGATGGAGCACGAAGGCCGCGCGGTCGTGTTCGAGGATGCCGCGGACCTCGCGCGGCGCATCGACGACGACGCGCTCGACGTCCATCCGGACGACGTGCTCGTGCTCAAGAACATCGGGCCGATCGGCGCCCCGGGCATGCCGGAAGCCGGTTACCTGCCCATTCCGCGCAAGCTCGCGCGCGCGGGCGTGAAGGACATGGTGCGCATCTCCGACGGGCGCATGAGCGGCACGGCGGCAGGCACCCTCGTGCTGCACGTCACGCCGGAAGCCGCGGCCGGCGGACCGCTGGCGCTCGTGCAAAGCGGCGATCGCATCCGGCTGAGCGTGCAGTCGCGCGAGCTTGCCCTGCGGGTCGACGACGTCGAGCTGGCGCGTCGCGCCGAGCGACAACCGGCGCACGCGCCAATGCCGACGCGCGGTTACGCTCAGCTCTTCGCGCGCAGCGTCACGCAGGCCGATCTCGGTGTCGACTTCGACTTCCTGCGCGCGACGCAGTCGCGCGGCAGCGTGCCGACGCGCTGATCGACGCGCATCGCTACGCTTCGCCGTCCCAGTACCGTACGCCGTCGTCCGGACGGCACAACCCGACGATCAGCTCCGGCTTGCCGTCGCTGCCGGCGAAGCGACCGTAATAGCCCAGCTTGCCGCTGTCCGGATACTGGACGATGTCAGGCGTCTCGAGCGTCGACACCGACAGGACCTCGAGCTCCTGCTCGGGCGACGTGTTGACCAGCTGGTGCGCGGTGTCCGGACCGCCGGGAGGGCACGCGATGATGTCGCCCTTGCGCACTGGCCAGCGCGCGTCGCCCACGACGAGCTCGCCGACGCCTTCGAGGATCACGAACAGCTCCTCGTTGACGCGATGATTGTGCCGTGGGAACGCGCGCTTGCCCGGCAGCAGGATCGTGACGTTGTAGCCGAGCTTGCGCGCGCCGATGCGCTGCCCCACCGCCGCTCGTCGCGCGCCGTAGCGCTCGCTCGGGCGATCGTCGGGTGGAAATCGCGCGTCCCAGGGGTCGTACTGGAGCTCGTCGAGATTGATGATGGGCTTGTTCATGGCGATGTCTCCTGCGGGCGTGTCGCGTTCACGCGCGCACCGGGGCGCGCTCGATCACCTGTTGCGCGCCCGGCGTCGCGGGATCCTGCTCGAGCGCGACGCGGGCCGCGTGCACCGCCTCGTCCCAGCGCTGCAGCGCCGCCAGCGACGACGCAAGGTGCGCGTGAGCGATCGGACAATGGTACGTGTGCCCGAGGCCGGCGCGGAACGCCGCGATGGCTTCCTCGTATCGCGCCTGGGCGTGGAGCGCGCAGCCGAGGCCGTCGTAGGCGAGCACCGAGTCCGGCAGCGACTGCAGCGCCTGACGGAACAGGCGCTCGCCCGTGGCGGGATCGTTGCTCGCGAGGTGCAGCATCCCGAGCCGCAGCGCGGCGCTCGGAGCGCCGTCGACATGCGCGCCTGCCCGTTCGAGATGCGGCTGCGCCGCGGCCGCATCGCCCGCAAGCACGCGCGCCGCCGCGCACAGCAGGTGGCCCCAGGGATCGTCGGGGCGCTGCGCTGTCAACGGCGATGCGATGTCGAAGCACGCGTCGTAGCGGCCGAGATGCAGCTCGCACTGCGCGAGCCGTGCGCGCGCCCGCCAGTCGTTCGACGTGCGCTTGACCACGTCCGCGAAGCAGGACGCGGCCTCGGCGAAGCGGCCGGCCGACAGATGCGCCTCGGCCGCGTTGGCGATCCACGCGAGCGACGCATGCTCGATGGCGACGCGTTGCGCGGCGGTGAGCGTATCGTCCGGCTCGACGAGATGATCCCACACCGCCGGCAGCGCGGCGGACACTTCGACTGCCGCGCCGCGCGGCAGCGGCGCAGCGATCGCTTCGATCGGGCGGCCGTCGAGCGCATCCGCGCGCGCACCCAGCAGGTTCAACACGGTCGGTGCCACATCGAGCAGCGAAGCGCCGTGAACGAGCGCGTCTTGCGCGACGCATGCGCCGCTCGCGGCAAGGAAGCCCTCGGCGGACACGACGATCACGGTCGCGTCGCGTCCCGCGCAGTCGAGCAGCCTTCCGAGCATGGCATCCTGCAGCCGATGCGCCGCGTCCACGGCGCCGCCATACAGCGCCCTGTCGGCGGCGGTGGCGGCGGAGACTTCCCCCGCGCGGTACTGCATGAAATCGCGCGAGACGTCGGCGAGCAGCGGATACACGACGCAGCACAGGTCCCACTCGGCGTCGGCGGCGAACTGCGTCGCAACGGCATGGATCGTGGCCGCACGCGCCAGCGCAAGCGCGATGCGCACGAGCCGCCGATCGCTTTCCTGATCGATGCGTGCGGCCTCGGGCACGAATGCCTGGAGCTGGTCTCCGGTGATGTCGGCGGGATGGACGCGCAGCGCGCGCAGCGTTTCGCGCGCCGAGACGGGACTCACGCAATCGGGCAAGAGCGCCCACGCATCGAAGTCCGCGCCGAGCGGCTCGCGAAACGTCTCATCGACGATCGTGACGCCGTCCCAGGACGTAGCGGGCGCGGTCGCAGGCCAGCCGACCACGACGCTGCGCTTGCCCGCCTCGCGCGCGAGTTCCCACATCGCGGGCGCCCGCCACGAAGCGTATCCCGCGGGGCGCACGCCGCCACCGTCGTCGCGGACCTCGACGTCGCCGCACACGCCGTGCAGCGGCGCGTCGCGTCCTGTCGCCAATGTCGTCCACAACATGGCGCGTACGTGCGGCGGGCGTACCGTCAGCGCGCCGACGCAGCCCGATTCCACGATGCGCTGCAGATGCGGCAGCGCGCCTTCATCCATGAGCCGCGTGATGAGCGCCCGCTGAGCGCCCTCCAGGCCGACGAGCAGCACGCGTGGCTTCATGCGGGCGCGCTATAGAATCGGTTCATGGCGCCGAACGCTATCACGAGCGCGCTCGACATCCGACCGGCGCGCGGCGCGGAAGTCGCCGTGGCCCGACGCATGGTGCCCGAGGTGTTCAAGGCGGCCATCGCGCCCGATCGCGTGCTCCTCGCGCGCGCCGCGGACGACGTTCAGCCGATCGGCGTCGCGGCGCTCGCGTGGCGCCCGTGGGGCACACCCACGGGCTTTCCGATTCACGTGCACGTCGTCGAGCGCGCGCGCCGGCAGGGCGTGGGGCGCGCGCTCGTGCGCGCCGCTGCCCTGCTGTCCCGCGATGACACCGATCGCTTCCATGCCTGGGACGCCGTCGACGAGGGCGGCGACGGCGATGCGTTCGCGCGCGCGGCAGGTTTCACGCCGCAGCGTCGCACGCTGCATTACCAAGCCGACCTCGCGGCCTGCCAGGCGATCGTGCAACCCATCCACGAGCGCTTGCAGGGTTACGGCGCGATACCGCCGGACGCAGCGGTCGTTGCGCTGCGCGAGGCGCCCGCACACGAGGTCGCGCGGCTGGTGAGCAATGCCTTCGGCGCCCGCTACGACGCGATGGTTGCGAGCATCGGCGCACGCGGCGGCTTCGATGCGGACCTGTCGTTCGTGCTGATGCACGAAGGCGCGGTGGCCGCCGCGATCCTCCAGCGATTCGTCGACGGCGTGCCGCACGTCGAGGTGAGCGTCGTCGCGCCCGCGCTTCAGTGCGGATGGGCCGTGGTCGTGCTGTTGCACGAAGCCGCGCGCCGCGGCCTTGCGGCGGGCGGACACCGCTTCGGCTTTCGGTGCGAGGACGGCGTGCGCGACACCGTCAACCTGGCGCGACGGGTCGGCGCGCGCCTGACGCGCACCGCCGTCGAACACTCGGCAGCGCTCGAAGCGCTGCTGTGATTACGCTGCCTTCTTGCGCCGGCGCAGCGCCAGCACGCCGGCCGCGCCGGCGGCGAGCAGTGCGAGCGAGCCGGGCTCGGGAACGAGGCTCGGCGTCGTGATCGCTCCGCGCGGATCGGTCTCGTAGCCCGCGCGGACGAGCGTCAGGTTGCCGTCGTTGTCGTGGATCTCGACCCAGCCGTAGTGCGTCGCACCCGACAGCTGGAACGTGAGACCGACAAAGCCGGACTGGTCGAAGAAATGGCCGAACGGGGCTCCGCCGGGCACATCGGTCGTGAAGCCCGACAGAAATGCCGAGGTGTTGGTCATGTACGAGCGCGAGCCGTCGATGACCTCGCCGCTGCCGAGCAGCGTGGCGTACGTCCCCGACTTCGGCGTCGACTCGCTGGTGGCGATGATGCCGCCGCTCGACTGGAGCGGAGCGATCGAGTTCTCGAAGCTCGGCGGGGTACCGAGGAATCGGGTGAACTGGAATTCCGCCGTCGAGTCGCCGTTGAAATCGAGGTTGTAGCCGTTGGTGAGGAGCACGTCGATCGGCAGTATCACCTCGGTTGCGCCGGCTGACGTGGTCGTGAACGCCGCGCAGACTGCCACCGCGACGGCGCTGCCCGCGATCGGAACGCGGGATCCCCCTGGTACTGCCATTATTCCTCCCCTTTTTGTTAGGCTTGAACGCCGCAAAGCCAAGAGCGGTGCTGCCTTTAGCAAATATCGTGCGCCGCGTTGCGTATCAGGTACTTGCGGTGGAGATTCGCACGCGCTGTAAGATTGCCCGACGCGTGAACCACCCCTCGCTCACGACGCAGGAGCGCCGATGAAACGCAGCACCGAACGCTTCCTCACGACGCATACAGGCAGCCTGCCACGGCCGGACGACCTGATCCGCACGATGTTCGCGAAGGAGGAGGGCGTGCCGGTCGACCCCGCGGCGCTCGAGCGCCGCGTGGCCCAGGCGGTCAAGGAAGTGGTCGACAAGCAGATCGACGCGTGCGTCGACATCGTCGACGACGGCGAGATGAGCAAGCCGAGCTACGCGACCTACATCAAGGACCGTCTCTCCGGCTTCGGCGGCGAAGGCAACACGTTCGTCTACCAGGACCTCGCGGATTTTCCGCGCCTCGAGCGGCGCGTCTTCGGCGACCCCGGGCGCTCGCGTCGCAAGACGCCTGCGTGCAACGGGCCGATCGCGGTGCGCGACCCGAAGGCCGTGCAGAACGACGTCGCGCATCTGCGCGCCGCCGTCGGCGAAGCGGACGTGGAGGGAATGTTCCTGACGGCCGCGTCGCCGGGCGTCATCTCGCTCTTCTTTCGCAACGAGTACTACCCGAGCGAGGAGGCCTACCTCGCGGCCATCGCGGACGCCATGCGGCACGAGTACGAGACGATCGCGCGCGCGGGCATCACGTTGCAGGTGGATTGCCCCGACCTCGGCATGGGGCGGCACATCCAGCACGCCGACCTGCCGCTCCCCGAATGGCGCCGGAAGGCCGAGTTGCACGTCGAGGCGCTGAACCACGCGCTCGCCAACATCCCGCCCGAGCAGCTGCGGCTTCACCTCTGCTGGGGCAACTACGAGGGGCCGCATCACTGCGACGTGCCGCTCGCCGACGTGATCGACATCGTGTTCAGGGCGCGGCCGAGCGCGATCGTGCTCGAAGCCGCCAATCCGCGCCACGCCCACGAATGGGCCGTCTTCGAGAACGTCAAGCTGCCCGAGGGCAAGGTGCTCGTCCCGGGCGTCATCGAGTCCAAGTCCAACTTCATCGAGCATCCGGAGCTCGTCGCGCAGCGCATCGGCCGCTACGCCGATCTCGTCGGACGCGAGAACGTCATCGCGGGAAGCGATTGCGGCTACGGCACGTGGGTCGGGCAGGCGGCGGTCGATCCGGACGTGGTGTGGGCCAAGCTCGCCGCGATGGCCGAGGGCGCGCGCATCGCCACCAGCCGATTCTGGCGGTGACGCGCGCGGCGTCGATCGTGAAGGCGTCTAAGTCGACCGCCGGCGCGGTTGTCGCGGGCGCCTGCGAGCTCGACGCATGGATGCTCGTGAACCGAGCGCGAGCCTCGGTCATCAGGCTCGTCCATTATCCCGTCCCGATCCATCGGCAGCGCGCGTTCGTCGACGTGCGCCTTCGTGAGGGCGCGTTGCCGATCGCCGAGCGGCTTGCCCGGCAAGTGTTGGAGCCTGCCGCTCCGGCCCTCGAACAGCGCGACACAGCAGAGTCACGTGGCGCGCGCGCTGCGCGCAGCGACGACTGCCTGACTCAGCGCGAGCGCGACGCTTCGCGCGCGAGCTCGCCGAGCCACCCGGCAAGGCCCTGCGCGACGGCGCGCGTGGCATCCTCGTCGGCGCCCGGGCCGAGCAGGTTCACGGCGCCGGAAAGCTGCGCGGACAGCGCCTGCGCTCGGGCGATGAGATTCGCGATGTCGAGATGCTTGCGATCGGCGCGCAGGCGCGCGCTCAGCATCTCGAGCGTTTCGCGCAGCGCATGCTCGACGCCCGCAATCTCCCGGTAGAGCGCCTGGCGCGGCGTCGTCGTGTCGCGAAGCTCTTGCACGATGCACTTTCTTGTCGTCGCGCGCGGACGGTGTGCGGACGGTCCCGTTGCAGTCGGGACCCCGTCAGGCGCGGTTGCGTTTGCGCGGTCAATTCTTGCAAGGGTCGCGGGATTCGGCAAGCCCATTCCGGCCGGTCGTCACCGGTGCGAGCGGCGGGTCAGCCAGACGCCGATCGCGAGCGCGGCCAGGCCGCTCGCGGCAATGCTGAGCAGCAGCGCGCCGTGCAGCGTCACCCCGATCGCGAGCGCGGGCCGCGGGTCGATGCCGAGTGCGCCGAGTCCGAGCACGATGCCGGCCTCGAACGGGCCGACGCCGCCCAGCGTGGGCAAGGGCAGCGCGCCGCCCGCGTCGCCGGCGAGGCCGGCGGCGGCGAGCAGCGGCAACGGCGGCACGTTGTCGCCGATCGCGCGTAGCGCCGCCTGCATGAGAATCGCGAAGCCTGCCAGCTTGGTCGTCCATGACAGCACTGCCAGCGCGAGATCGGCCAGGACCGCGCGCAGCCGTGCGGGCATGCCGGCGAGCACCCGCCGGGTCAGGCGGGCCCACGCGGGATCACCCGCGGCGCGCCGCGCCTGCGCATCGACGAAGCGCAGGACCGCGCCCCGCAGCAGGACCACGATCACGGGGACCGCGCACGCCGCCAGCGCGAGCGCGTAGAGCGGCGCGAGCACCGTCGCCCCGGTCGCGATCAGCGCGAGGGCCACCGCGGCGAGCACGGCGAGGTCGGACGTGCGCCACCACGCGAGCGCGCCGATGGTGGCTGCCCAGTCGACACCGAGCCAGCGTCGCGCGAGGAGCGGCATGGTGGCCTCGCCAAGCCGTGCCGGCATGAAGCTCGACAGGGCGTTGTGGACGAGGAACACCAGCGTTGCGCGCGTCATGCGCGTGCGCGGCTCGACGTCGTGCAGCAGGCGCCACAGGCGCAGCGCGCGCGCGAGGTAGGACAGGAGCAGGAAGGCGGTGAACGCGAGCCAGTCCGCCGAAGGGATTTGGGTCGCGGTGGCGGCGACGGTGTCCCAGCCGACGAAGCGCTGCACGCCCCAGGCCACCGCCGCGAGCAGCACGACGGCGATGCCGAACGCGATCCACGCGTGTCGCTCGCGCCAGGGTCGTGTCGGCGAAATTGCGGTTGGCACCGGGGGTCAGCGCAAATGGCGCATACTAATCGCTTCGTCGCCGCGCGCGTTCCTCGAATGAACGAGTCCACGGCGGTCCTCCCTCGACCCGCCGCCGAAGAAGTCGCCGCGCCCGCGCGGCTGTCGATCGTCGTCCCGCTCTACAACGAGCAGGAGAACGTGCATCCGCTGGTCGCGCGCGTGCACGAGGCGATGCGCGCTTCGCCGTGGGCGTGGGAGCTGATCCTGGTCGACGACGGAAGCTCGGACCAGACGCTCGCCGCGCTCCAGGAGGAGCGCGCGGCGCGGGGCAACCACGTGCGACTGATCGCGCTGCGCCGCAATTTCGGCCAGACGGCCGCCATGCAGGCCGGCATCGAGGCGGCGCGCGGCGAATTGATCGCGACCCTCGACGGCGACTTGCAGAACGATCCGGGCGACATCGTCCGGCTCGCGGCGCACCTCATCGCATCGGACGTCGACGTCGTCGCCGGCTGGCGCAAGCGGCGCCTCGATAAGTTCCTCACGCGCCGGCTGCCGTCGATGCTGGCCAATCGGCTCATCGGAAGCATGACCGGCGTGCGCCTGCACGACTACGGCTGCACGCTCAAGGTGTTCCGCGCCTCGGTGCTGAAGCAGGTGCCGCTCTTCGGCGAGATGCATCGCTTCATCCCCGCGTGGCTCGTGACCGTGATTCCCGCGCGGCGCATCGCGGAGCTGCCCGTCAACCACGCGCCGCGCACGGCCGGCACGTCGAAGTACGGCCTGTGGCGCACGGTGCACGTGCTCCTCGATCTGCTCGTCGTCTATTTCTTCCTGCGGTACAACGCGCGACCGGGTCACTTCTTCGGATTGCTCGGCCTTGCGATCGGCGGCGCCGGCAGCGCCGCGCTCGCGTGGCTCGCCTTCGTGAAATTCATCCTCGGCGAATCGATCGGCGGGCGCCCGTTGCTGCTGATCGGCGTGGTCTGCGTGCTGGCCGCCATCCAGCTCGTCACCACGGGCGTGCTCGCCGAGATCCTGCTGCGCATGGGTGGCGAGCAGGGCCGGCGGACCACGTACGCGATCGATCCTCGCTTCACGGACGCGACCGTCGACTGGCATCGGCCGCAATGACGCGGCCGCGCGCCGCGTGGCTGCTCGCGCTCTACTGCGCGATCGTCTTCTTCGTCAACCTCGATGCCGCGCCGCTCACCGACGTCGACGAAGGCGCGTTCTCGGAAGCCACGCGCGAGATGCTGGCGCGCGGCGATTACGTCACGACGTGGCTCAACGGCGAGCTGCGCTTCGACAAGCCCGTCCTCACCTACTGGGCGCAGGCGGTTCCCGTGGCGCTCGTCGGGCCGCGGCCGGGCGCGTTTCGCTTTCCCTCGGCGCTCGCGGCGTGCCTCTGGGCCTGGCTGCTCTATCGCTTCGCGCGGCGCTACCGTCCCGACGATGCGGTGATGGCGACGTTCATGCTGGCGAGCGCGCTCGGCCCGCTCACGATCGCGCGCGCCGCGACCGCCGATGCGCTGCTGAACGCGTTCCTCGCGGGCGCGCTGTTCGCGTTCTACCGCCATCTCGCCGATGGCGCGCGACGCGATCTCGTGGCGGCGTTCGCCTGGATGGGCCTTGGCGTCCTCACCAAGGGACCCGTTGCGCTCGCGGTGCCGGCGCTCGCCGTCGGCACGTATTGTGTGTCGCGCGGCCAATGGCTGCGGCCGTTGCGACTGCTGCGCGATCCGCTCGCGTGGATCGTCCTCCTTGCGATCGCCGTACCCTGGTACGTGCTCGAATACCGCGCGCAGGGCGAGGCGTTCATCGACGGCTTCTTCCTGAAGCACAACGTCAACCGCTTCACCGGTACCATGCTCGGACACGGCGGCTTCGTGTGGTACTACGCGGTCGCGCTGCCCGTGCTGATCTTTCCGTTCCTCGCGCCGCTCGCAGGCGCGCTCGCGCGGCTGCGCGCCACGCTCGCCGACGACGTGCAGCGGTTCGCCTGGTGCACGTTCGGCGTGATGTTCGTATTCTTCTCGTTGTCGCGGACGCAGCTGCCGCACTATCTCCTGTACGGCATGACGCCGCTCTTCCTGGTGCTCGCCGCGGAGCGAAGGCGCTTCGGCGGCGCATGGCTGGTCGTCGCTCCGGCGGCATTGGGACTGCTGCTGGCGGCGGCATTGCCCTCGCTCGCCGGCGAGGCTGCCGCGCGCACCGGCAACGCGCTCGCGCGCCTGCTGCTGTCCGATTTCGCGCAGAACCTGCGTACGTTCGTCGTGCCCTCACTGGTGGCGTGCGCGCTGCTCGTCGGCGCGGCGCTGATCGCGACGCGTTGGCCGCGCGAGCAGCGCACCGACATCCGCCTGTACGCGGCGGGGGCCATCCCGGCGCTCTGCCTGGTGCTCGTGCTGTGGCCGCAGGGCATCGCCTGGTTCCAGGGTCCGGTCGCCGCAGCGGGCGCGTTCGCGCGCGGCCGCGCCGACGTGGTCGAGTGGAACGCCAACTGGCCGAGCTTCTCGGTGCACCGCGGCGCGGTGACGCCGTCGCGACGCCCACGGCCTGGCGAGATCGTGCTCACGCGCATCGATCGCGCGGGCGAGCTTCCGCCGCACGACGTCGTGTTCGCGCAGCGCGAGGTGCTGCTCGCGCGCATCCGGCCGTGACGCAGCGGCGATGGCACATGAGCGCCGCCTACGCGGCGTGGCTCGCCGTGCCGCTCGTGGCCGCCGCGGTCATCCTCGCCACGGGGTCGAACGTCACCGCGTTCCAGGCCGTGCAGTCGTCGTCGCATGTGGTGCCGCAGCCGCTGTTCGAGGCATTCTGGCAATCGGTGACGTACGCGGGCGATGGCCTCGCGGTGTTCACGCTCGCCGCGCTTCTTCTATGGCATCGGCCGCACGCGGCGTGGGCGGGTCTCGTCGCGGCGATCCCCGGCAGCCTCGCGCTGCAACTGCTGAAGCGGCTCGTGCCGGTCGACCGGCCGGCGCTCGTGCTCATGCACGACGGCGTCACGGTGCTAGGGCCGGCGCTGCACCACGGCAGCTTTCCGTCGGGACATTCGGTGGCCGCGGGCACGCTGGCCGGGATCGTGTTCCTCGCCTATCGGCAGCCCGCGGTGCGCGCGATTGCGATGATCGGCGCCTTGCTGATCGCGGTGAGCCGGGCGGTGGTCGGCGTGCACTGGCCCGTCGACATCGCGATCGGCCTGGCGCTCGGCTGGCTGTCCGCGTGGATCGGGTGGCAGCTCGTGGCGGATGCGGCGTGGACGCGCACGCCGCGAGCCCGCGTGATCGTCAGCATCGTGATCGCGGGGTGCGCCATCGCGCTCCTCTTCCACCCCGTCGGACTGCCCGCGGCGGCACCGTTTCGCTACACGCTTGCGGCGATCGGCGTCGTCCTCGCCGCGCTGTCGCTGGCGCGGACCGCGCGCGAGGGGCGCTCGCCGACTGCGTGACTCAGCGGCGCGCCTTGCGCCGGTCGAGCATCTCGCGGTCGGCCTGCGGGGCGATGTCGTCGGTGCCCGAGAGCTCGCCGCGCGGCTGGGCCGGATCGTCGGTCGTGCGCAGATCGCTCGTGCGGCCGCCCGTGTGCCGCCAGTCGACGGGTGCGTTCGGCAGCACGTAAACCTGAGGACCGCCGACCGTCGACACGGCCGCGAGTTCGCGCTCGACGCGCGGGTCCGGTGTGGCTTGCGGCTCGCGCGACGCATTGCCGCGCGGTCGCACGTCGCGCGCGCCGTGCGCGAGGAGCACGGCCGAGGCGCGCGCCATCGCGGCGTCATCGGCACCGTGTAGCGCGAGCAGGCAGCCCCCATGCGCAACGATGTCGGCGTAATCGCGCCCATGCGCGTCGGGCGGCGTGGCGAAGCCGCTGAACATGCGCGTGATGACGCCGGCGAGACCGTGCGCCTCGTCGTCGGCATGCGCGTCGCCGCCTTCGATTCCGATCTGGCCGTCGTGAAATCCCTGCTCGAGCAGGGCCGCGCGCGCCGCGTCCGCGTCGCTCCTCGACTCGAACACCGCGATCAGTATGCCGTCCATGCGTGACTCACATTCCGGGTTGCGCGTGCGGCGCGTGCGCGGACTCATCGTCGCCCGCCTCGTCGTCGCCGCGACTTCGGTCGCTCCCGTCCGCGTCGACCTCATCGAGATCCTGGTCGATGCCGAGCGCGCGCGCGAGCGGCACGTTGGTTGCGGCGCGCGCAACGAGTGCCACGCCGGCGAGCGAGAGCGCGAGCCGCGACAGCGGGCCGCATCGCTGTCCGTACAGCGCGAGGAGACCGCCGCCCGCCAGCGCGCCCACGCGCAGCGCCGGCGGCCAGCTTTCCTGGAGCAGCTGCGCCCGGATGCCGCGACGGCGATTGCCCTGCAGGGCGGAGATGCCTTCGGCGCGCGCGTAGAGCGCGAGCTCCCCATCATCCACGTCGCGCACACCGCGCACGCTGCGAACGGACGCCATCAGCGCCTCGTGCTCGCGCTGCAGGATGGGTCCCGCGAGGCGGATATGGCCTTGCTCGGCGGTCACGTGCACGGCGTGAGGATGCGCGACCACGCGACCCAGGCGGGCGCGCACGCGCGCGACCAGCACGGTATCCGAGGGGGAGCCGCCGCGCTGCGTGATCGAGCGCGCCCTCGCGCGCAATGCGTTGAGGCGATGCGACGCGTCGCGGCGCGCGGCGTCGACGAGCGCGCTTCCACGATTGACGAAGCGGCGCGCCTTGTCGCGCGCGAGCGCGCGACGCCGGCGACCGCGATCGGGATCGAGCACGAACATCGCCACGGCGCCCAGCGCGGCGGCGGAAACGAGCGTCCTGAAAGCGGTCATGGCATTCCTCGCGACGGATCGACCGTGATTGGACGCCGAGTGCCCCAGCGGGTTCGACCGCGCGCGACGGACTACACGCTTGGCAACGGCGTGCGCGGCGTTCGGCAATTTCTACTGCTTGCCGCCACGCGCATCAGGGCGCTACGAGCGCTACACGACTGGCACGATCCCTGCAGGCACGCCCCCTACAGCTGCGGGACCCGTGCGAATAGGCGCGGAACCCGTGAACATCGATGTCCCTTCGCGGTCCTCACTCTCCGAGCACCACCGTTCGCGCGCCGCGGTCCGTCCGCGCGTGCACGATGAGCACACTGACCACGCCTGTCATCGATACGACGATCGAGCCGGCGCACCGGCGCATCGACGGCGCGCTGCGCCTGCCCGTTCGCATCCTCCCCCAGCCGGACGAGACGACGTGCGGCCCGACGTGCCTGCACGCGGTGTATCGCTACTGGGGCGACGAGCAGCGGCTCGACGACGTCATCGCGCGGACGCATCGATTGCAGGAGGGCGGCACGTTCGCGGTCTTCCTCGGCTGCGATGCCCTGCGCCACGGCTATCGCGCCGCGATCTACACGTACAACGTCACCGTGTTCGATCCGACGTGGTTCACCCAGCCGGGTGTCGACATCGCCGAGCGTCTCGCGCGCCAGCGCGAGGTGAAGAGCGATGCGCGCCTGCAGACGGTCACCAGCGGCTATCTCGAATTCCTGGGCCGCGGCGGTCGCCTGCGCTTCGCCGATCTTTCGCCCGCGCTGGTGCGCGGCCTGCTGCGCTTCAAGCTCCCGATCCTGACCGGGCTGTCGTCGACGTACCTGTATCGCGCGCGGCGCGAGTACGGGACCGCCGACACGCCCGACGACATCCTGGGTTGCCCGGTGGGTCATTTCGTCGTCATCGCCGGACACGATCCGGTGCGCCGGCGCCTGCTCGTGGTCGACCCGTATCAACCCAACCCGTACGGCAAGTCGCACGAGTACTGGATCAGCATCGATCGCGTGGTCGCGGCCATCCTGCTCGGCATCGTCACGCACGATGCGAACCTGCTGGTCGTGTATCCGCGGCGCCCGCTCGCTGCGACCGTCCCATGAATGTCTACTTCGTCGTCAGCCAGCGCCGCGACTGGCCCTTCGAGATACCGGGCGTAACCGTCGTCGCAGCGCGAGACTACCTGGCTGACGCGACGTACGCCGCGCCGTCCGCTGCACGCCTGTTCAACCTCTGCCGCACCGACCGCTATCAGGGTCGGGGCTACTACGTCTCGCTGGTCGCAGAGGCGCGTGGTCACCAACCCGCGCCGGACGTGCGGACCATCGAGGACCTGCAGAGTGGTCATCCGCTGTCGATGCTGGCCGATCGCGCGGTGCCCGAATGGGACCTCGACGCGGACCCCTCGCAGCCGTTCGAGCTCGAGGCGTATTTCGGTCGCGATCCCGCCGGACGCAACGACGGTGCCGCGCGCGAACTCTTCACGCTGCTGCATGCGCCGCTGCTGAAGGCGACGTTCCAGCACGCCAGCGGACGCTGGCGTCTCACCGCAGCGCGTCTCCTCGCCGCCGGCGAGCTTCCGCCGGAGCATCAGGATTTCGTCGCGCTGGCGGCCGCGCAACAGGTCGCGCCGCCGTGTCGTCCCGCCGCCTCGCTGCCGCGGCCGGCGCTCGCGATCCTGCACAACGCCGACGCGCCCGACCCGCCCTCGAATCCCGCCGCGCTCGAGCGGTTTCGCGTCATGGCGCAGGAAATGGGCATGCGCTGCGAACTGCTGTCGCGCAACGACATCGACCGGCTGCCCCAGTTCGATGCGCTCTTCATCCGCGACACGACCTACGTCAACCATTACACGTACCACTTCGCTCGCCGTGCGGCGGCGGAGGGGCTCGTGGTGATCGACGACGTCGATTCCATCGTGAAGTGCACCAACAAGGTTTACCTGCACGAGCTCTTCACGCGGCACCAGATCCCGGTGCCCAAGACGCTCATCGTCCATCGCGGCAACGTGGAGCAGATCGAGCAGACGTTCGGCTTTCCGTGCATCGTCAAGCAGCCGGGCGGCGCGTTCTCCAACGGCGTCGCCAAGGTGCGCTCGAAGGCACAGCTCGACGCGGTGCTCGAGAATTATTTCGCGCAATCGGAGCTCGTGATCGCGCAGGAGTGGCTGCCGACGGAATTCGACTGGCGCGTGGGCGTCCTCGACGGGCGCCCGCTCTATGTGTGCAAGTACCTGATGGCGCCCGGCCACTGGCAGGTCGTGAAGCGCGAGCCCGGCCGCCGGGTCGAGGGTGCGACCGTCGCGCTGGCCGTGGGCGAGGCACCGGACATCGTGGTGAAGGCCGCCATGCGTGCGGCGAACCTCGTCGGCGACAGCCTCTACGGCGTCGATCTCAAGCAGAGCGGCGATCGCTGCTACGTCATCGAGATCAACGACAACCCGAACATCGACGCGGGCAACGAGGACGGCGTGCTGAAGGACGCGCTGTATCGCGAGGTCCTCGGCGTGTTCCTGCGCCGGATGCGCGAGCGCGGTCGTCTCGCCGCCGACTAGCGATGGCGACGCTGCCGGCCTTTGCCGGCTACGGCATCGAGCTCGAGTATGCGATCGTCGATCGCGACTCGCTCGACGTCCGGCCGCTCGCGGATTCGCTCCTCTCGCTTCTCGCGGGGCATCCCGCGGCGAGCGTCGAGCGCGGTGCGCTCGGCTGGTCCAACGAGCTCGTCAGTCATGTGATCGAGCTCAAGATCAATGCGCCGGCGCCCGACCTGGCGGACCTGCCGGCGGCGTTCCAGGCGGAGCTGCGCGTCGTGGATGGCCTGCTCTCCGCGCGCGGCGCACGTCTCATGCCGACGGGCATGCACCCCTGGATGGATCCGCGTCGCGAAACCGTCCTGTGGCCTCACGACGGGGCGGAGATCTACGCGACGTTCGATCGCATCTTCGATTGCAGCCGCCACGGCTGGGCGAACCTGCAGAGCATGCACGTCAACCTGCCGTTCGCGAGCGACGAGGAATTCGCGCGCCTTCACGCCGCGATTCGCGCGGTGTTGCCCCTCGTGCCCGCGCTCGCTGCGAGCTCGCCGATCGCCGACGGCGTGCCGCAGGCCGCGCTCGACTACCGGCTCGAGGTGTATCGCGGCAACGCCCTGCGCGTCCCGTCGATCGTAGGCGACGTGATCCCGCCCCGCGTCGACACCCGTGCCGAATATGAAACGCGGGTGCTGGCGCCGATGTATCACGACATCGCGCGGCTCGACCCGGGCGGCGTGCTCCAGCGCGAATGGCTCAACGCCCGCGGCGCGATCGCGCGCTTCGACCGCCACGCCATCGAGATTCGCCTCTGCGATACGCAGGAATGCCCGCGCGCCGACATGGGCGTGGCGGCCGCGATCGTGGCGGTCATTCGCGCCCTCTACAACGGGCGCTGGGCGCCGATGCGCGACGTGCAGGCGCTGTCCGACGCGATGCTCGTGCAGCAGCTGCGGGCGTGCATCGCGCGCGCCGAGCACGCCATGGTCGAGAGCGGCGACCTGCTCGCAGCGCTCGGCCTGCCGGCTCGGCGCATGACGGCAGGCGAGGCGTGGGCGCGCATGGTCGACGGGTGCGCCGGCGATATCCAGGCGCTCGCGCCGTCCGCAAGCGAAGCGGTATCCAACATCGTCGCGCGAGGCACGCTCGCCGCGCGCATCCTGCGCGCCACCGGACATGCCCCGGACCGTGCGCGGCTTCGCGGGGTGTACGAGCGGCTGTGCGACTGCCTCGTGTCGGATCGACTGTTCATGCCGGCATGAACGGCGGCCACGCGGCGTCGGTGCACTCTGCACATGGCGGGAAGGCGTATGCCATGGGGCCGCGTGCGTCCCGCCCGATCCATGTGCTCGTCACGTGCGAGCACGGCGGCAACCACATTCCTTCGCGCTATCGTCGCTGGTTCGAAGGCGAGGCGGCGCTGCTTGCATCGCACCGCGGTTACGATCCCGGCGCGCTCGCGATGGCACGAACGCTCGCCGCGTCCACGGGCGCGACGTTGATCGCCACGACGGTCAGCCGCCTGCTGGTCGAGCTCAATCGCTCGCCGCACAACCCGCGGGTGTTCTCCGCGATCGTGCGCCGCGCGCCCCCGTCACTGCGCCGCGATCTCTTCGAGGCGTACTACCAGCCGTATCACCACGCCGTCGTGCAGGACGTCTCGGGTGCGGTCGCACGCGGCGCGCGTGTCGTCCACATCGGCTCGCATTCGTTCACGCCCGAGCTCGACGGCGTCGTTCGCAATGCCGACATCGGGCTGCTGTACGATCCCGCGCGGTCACGCGAGGTGATGCTCTGCACCCGCTGGCGCGAAAGCCTGGAGCGGCGCGCGCTGGGGCGCGTGCGCCGCAACTACCCGTACGCCGGCGCCGGCGACGGCCTCACGACGATGCTGCGGCGTCGCTTCGGTGTCGACGACTACGTGGGCGTCGAGCTCGAGGTCAACCAGCGCCATCCGGTCGGTGGAGGCCCGGCATGGCGACGCATGCGGCGCGAGGTGGCCGCCGCGTTGTGCGAGGCGCTGTGCGCCCTCGCGCCCGACTCGCGGCGCGCGATCGATCGCTAGTCGGCGATGCGTCGTGCGGGGAAGTGCACGACATTCTCAGGCAGCAGCGCGGGCGTGCGGCTTTCGCGCAGCGACCCGAGCAGGCCGGTGATCACGACGGGGTCGATCGGCTTGACGACGTGATAGTCGAAGCCGGCCGCCTTCGACCGCGCGCGGTCCTCTTCCTGGCCGTAGCCCGACACCGCCACGACGAGCGTGCGGCGGTGTGCGGGCTGCGCGCGCAGCCGCTCCGCGACCTGATAGCCGTCGAGGCCCGGCAGGCCGATGTCGAGCAGGATCGCGTCGGGGTTCAGGCGCTCGACGGCCTCGAGTCCCGTGTGCCCGTCGTAGGCGACGTGCGTGTCGCAGCCGGACAGGCGCAGGATCGTCGCGGTCGTGTCGGCGACGTCGCGATTGTCGTCGACGACCAGCACGCGCAAGCCTGCCGCCGACATGTCGACGCGCGCTGCGGCCTCGGGAGCCGTCCTCGGAAGGTCGGCCTCGGCCGGCGCGGGCAGCCGTACGACGAATTCGCTGCCCTGGTCGCGTCCGCCGCTGATCGCCCTCACGCTGCCGCCCTGCATCTCGACGAGACTGCGCACGAGGGTGAGCCCGATACCGAGTCCGCCCTGCGAACGGTCGAGCGTGCGGTCGACCTGCGTGAACGGCTCGAAGATCGTCCCGAGGAATTGCTCGGGTATGCCGACGCCCGAGTCGCGCACGCGGAAGATCACCTCGCGATCCTCCCGCTCCGCCGAAACCGAGATGCGTCCGCCCCGCGGCGTGTATTTCGCCGCGTTGTTGATGAGGTTCGCAAGCACCTGTGCCACGCGCGCGAAATCGCCGCGCAAGCGGATCGGCTCGGGCGGCACGAGCGTGGTCAGCGTGTGCCCCTGCTGGTCCACGTTGGGACGGCTCGTCTCCACCGCCGCGGCGATCACCGCGCCGGCGTCGAGCGTCTCGACCTTGAGATCGATCTTGCCGCGCGTGATGCGCGAGACGTCGAGGAGATCGTCGACCAGGCGAACGAGCTGCTTCAGCTGCCGGCCGATCACCTCGCGGGCCCACTTGACGCGGCCCGGCTCGTGCTCCTGGGCGTTCATCACGTGCACGGCATTGCTGATGGGCGCGAGCGGATTGCGAAGCTCGTGCGCGAGCATCGCAAGGAACTCGTTCTTGCGACGATCCTCCTCGTGGATGCGCCGATACAGCATCGCATTGTCGAGCGAGATCGCGGCACGGCTCGCGAGGTCGGTGGCGGTTGCGAGCGCATCCGAGTCGAAGTGACGCGCGCCTCCCGCGAGGCCGAGGACGAGCACCCCGAGCGTGCGTCCACGCGCCGCAAGCGGCACGCAGTAGGCCTCGCTGATGGCCGGTGCGCCGGGTGCGGTGGCGCCGCCATCGACCTGCGGCGCGAGGATCTCGGCGCGCGCGGATCGCGTGCAGCGCGCCATCATCTCGTCGAGCCACCGCGGCGCCGGCGTGTCGAGAGGGCGCAGCGCGACACCCTGCGGCGATGACGCGTCGAGCCAGGCAATCTCCGCGTGGTCCTCGCGTCCTTCGTCGTGCAGGCGCAGGAGCGTCACGTCGGCGATCGCGGGAACGAGCAGCTTCGCGAGCTCGCGCGCGCACGCCGCGACGTCGAGCGATGCCGCAAGGGTGCCGGTCGCCTCGGCCAGGAAGGCAAGACGCCGCGTCGCGCGCTCGGCAGCCTCGCGCGCCGCCTTCTCCTCGGCGAGCGCGATGCGCTGCTGCGCCTGCTGCTTCGCCTGCTCGGCGAGCAGGTACAGGTCGACGAATACCTTGACCTTGGCGCGAAGCACCTCGGCAACGATCGGCGAGGTGATGTAATCGACCGCGCCGAGCGAGTAGCCCTTGGCGGTCCGCAACTCGTCGGCGTAGTCCGCCGTGATGAAGATGATCGGGATGTGCGCCGAGCGCTTGCGGCTGCGGATCAGCGCGGCGGTCTCGAGGCCGTCGAGACCCGGCATGTTGACGTCGAGCAGGATCAGCGCGAAATCGCGCGCGAGGATGTGGCGCAGCGCTTCCTCGCCGGACGCGGCCGTGTAGAGGTTCTGGCCGAGCTCGTCGAGGATCGCCTGGACGACCAGCAGCTTGTCCGGCCGGTCGTCGACGACGAGGATGTTCGCTTTGGGCGACATGCGGCGCGCTCGCTTGGTCAGCGTCTCAGCCAGGCTCTCAGCGTGCCGACCATGAGATCGGTATCGACCGGCTTGGCGAGGTAATCCCATGCGCCGGCTTCCATGCATTTCTCGCGGTCGCCCTTCATGGCCTTCGCCGTGACGGCGATGATCGGCACGTTCTTGCAGGCGGGAATGCGGCGGATCTCGCGAATCGTGTCGATGCCGTCCATCTCCGGCATCATGATGTCCATCAGCACGACGTCGACGTCCGGCCGCTCCTGCAGCGCGGTGATCGCGTCGCGGCCGTTGTCGTGCGACACGACGTGCATGCCGCGGTCCTCGAGCAGCGACGTGAGCGCGAAGATGTTGCGCATGTCGTCGTCGACCACCATCGCCCTGCGTCCCTTCAGCGAGTCGTCAGCATCGTAGAGCTGGCGAAGCGCGTCGCGATGCACGTCCGGCATGCGCGTGGGCGCGCGGTGCATGAAGAAGCTCGCATGGTCGAGCACGCGCGCGGGCGTGTGCGCTTCGCGCACCACCGCATGGCGTACGAAGCGCGACCAGCGGTCGTGCTCGGCGCCGGTCGACTCGCCGCCATTGGGTTCGCTGTAGATGACCACGGGACGCGACGCGAGCTGCGCGAGGAGGTCCGTGTCGCCGTCCAGCGCGCCCTGCGCGGGCGCCGGCAGCGCGGAGTCGAGGACCACGCAGTCGACGGGATGTCCGGCGAGCATTTCCACGGCGGCCTGGTAGTCCTCCACCGACAGCACGTGGACGTCGTCGGCGCGAAGATAGCTGCAGAGGCTGTCACGCCGGCCCGCGTCGGGTGACACGACCAGCAGGTTGCGCTCGGAGCGGTCGACGAACGATCCCACGCGCTCCAGCAGCACGTCGAGCGCTTCCTTGCTCTGCAGCGGCTTCGCCACGAAGTCGAACGCGCCCGAGCCGAGCGCTCGCTCGCGCGCCTCGTCGGTGGAGATCACCGCGACGGGGATGTGGCGCGTCTGCGGATCGTTCTTCAGGCGCTCGAGCACGCGCCAGCCGTCGATGTCGGGCAGGAAGATGTCGAGCGTGATGGCAGCGGGCTTGTACTCGGCCGCCAGCGCGAGCGCCGAGACGCCCTGCGACGTGACGATGCCCTTGAAGCCCTTTTCGCGCGCGGCATCGAGGACGAACCGGGCGAAGCCGAGGTCGTTCTCGACGATCAGCACCATGCGATCGTGCAGCGAGACCGCATCGCGGTCGTCACCGACCTCGTTCACGAGCTTCGACGGCTGCGGCGGCGGCGTGAGCGCGGGCGCGTCGTAGACCTGCGGGCGCCCCGCGTCGCGCAGCGTCGCGGACGCGCTCGCGTCGCGCTCGCCGACAGCGCCGCGCCGCAACGCGCGCGTGCCGACGTAGACGGTCGGCACGTAGAGGGTGAACGTGCTCCCCATGCCCGGTGCGCTGGTGAGACGGATCTCGCCGCCGAGCAGGCGCGACAGCTCGCGGCTGATCGCGAGGCCGAGTCCCGTGCCGCCGTACTTGCGGCTCGTGCTGCCGTCGGCCTGCTGGAACGCCTCGAAGATGATCTGCTGCTTGTCGGCGGAGATGCCGATGCCCGTGTCGGAAACGGAGATGGCGATGACCTCCGATGCGCGGTTCAGGTCGTCGTTGTCGGGGTCCCAGCCGGCTTCCGCCGGTTCCATCGTCAGCGTCACGTTGCCTTCGTGGGTGAACTTGAACGCGTTCGACAGGAGGTTCTTCAGGACCTGCTGCAGGCGCTTGGCGTCCGCGAACATGGACTTCGGCAGCCGTGGGTCGAGGCGAATGAAGAAGTCGACGTTCTTCGCCTCCGCGACGTGGCGGAACGTGCGCTCCACGTAGCGGCGAAGGTCCTCGAGGTGCAGGTCGGTCGGATCGATGATCACCGTCCCCGACTCGATCTTGGACAGGTCGAGGATGTCGTTGATGAGCGTCAGCAAGTCGTTGCCCGACGCGTGGATGGTCTTCGCGAACTCGACCTGCTTGGGCGTCAAGTTTCCGCCCTGGTTCTTGCAGAGCTGGTCCGACAGGATCAGCAGCGAGTTGAGCGGCGTGCGCAGCTCGTGCGACATGTTGGCCAGGAACTCCGACTTGTACTTCGACGTGAGCGCCAGCTGCTCCGCCTTCTCCTCGAGCGCCTTGCGCGCCTGCTCGACTTCCGCGTTCTTGCGCTCGACCTCCTGGTTCTGGTGCGCGAGCAGGCCGGCCTTCTCCTCGAGCTCCTGGTTGGTCTGCTGCAATTCCTGCTGCCGGTTGGTGAGCTCGTTGGCGAGCGACTGCGACTGCTTCAGCAGGTCTTCCGTGCGCGTATTCGCCTCGATCGTGTTGATCACGATGCCGATGGACTCGGTGAGCTGATCGAGGAACGCCTCGTGCGTCGCGCTGAACCGCTCGAACGACGCGAGCTCGAGCACGCCCTTCACCTGGCCTTCGAAGATGATCGGCAGCACGAGGATGTTCTGCGGCGGGGCGCTGCCCAGGCCGGACGCGATCTGGATGTACTCGTGCGGCACGTTGGAGAGCAGGATCTTCTGCTTCTCGATCGCGCATTGACCGACGAGGCCCTCACCCAGGTCGAGCCGCGAGCCGAGCGCGCCGACGCCGCGCGAGCCGTAGCTCGCGAGGAGCTGCAATCCCGGCCGGTCGCCCGAGCCGTCCAGCACGTAGAAGAGCGAGTGCTGCGCGGTCACCACCGGCGCGAGCTCCGACAGGATGAGCCGGCCGACCGTGTTGAGGTCCTTCTGGCCCTGCAACATCCGGCTGAACTTGGCGAGGTTGGTCTTGAGCCAGTCCTGCTCGGTGTTCTTGCGCGTCGTGTCGCGCAGGTTGCGGATCATCTCGTTGATGGTGTCCTTCAGCGCGGCCACTTCGCCCCGCGCCTCCACCGTGATGGACCGCGTGAGGTCGCCCTGCGTCACGGCCGTGGCCACTTCCGCGATCGCGCGCACCTGCGTGGTGAGGTTCGCCGCGAGCTGGTTGACGTTCTCGGTAAGGCCCTTCCACGTGCCGGCCGCGCCCGGCACCTTGGCCTGGCCGCCGAGCTGGCCCTCGACGCCGACCTCGCGCGCGACCGTCGTCACCTGATCGGCGAACGTCGCGAGCGTGTCGATCATGCCGTTGATCGTGTCGGCGAGCGCTGCGATCTCGCCTTTGGCCTCCACGGTCAGCTTCTGGTGCAGGTCGCCGTTCGCCACGGCCGTCACCACCTTCGCGATGCCGCGCACCTGGCTCGTGAGGTTGCCGGCCATGAAATTCACCGAGTCGGTGAGGTCCTTCCACGTGCCGGCCACGCCTTTCACGTCGGCCTGCCCGCCGAGAATGCCTTCGGTGCCGACCTCGCGCGCGACGCGCGTCACTTCGGAGGCGAACGACGAAAGCTGGTCCACCATCGTGTTGATGGTGTTCTTGAGCTCCAGAATCTCGCCTTTCACGTCGACGGTGATCTTCTTCGACAGGTCGCCCGATGCGACCGCCTTGGTCACGTCGGCGATGTTGCGCACCTGGCCGGTGAGGTTCGACGCCATGGAGTTGACGGAATCGGTCAGGTCCTTCCACGTCCCCGAAACGCCTTCCACGCGCGCCTGGCCGCCGAGCTTGCCTTCGGTGCCCACCTCGCGCGCCACGCGCGTCACTTCCGATGCGAACGACCGCAACTGGTCCACCATCGTGTTGATGGTGTTCTTCAGCTCCAGGAACTCGCCCTTCACGTCGACCGCGATCTTCTTCGACAGGTCGCCGGTCGCCACCGCGGTGGTCACTTCCGCGATGTTGCGCACCTGCGCGGTGAGGTTGCCCGCCATGGAGTTCACCGAGTCGGTGAGGTCCTTCCACGTGCCCGCGACACCCTTCACCTTCGCCTGCCCGCCGAGCTTGCCTTCCGTGCCCACCTCGCGCGCGACGCGCGTCACCTCGGCCGCGAACGAGCCGAGCTGATCCACCATCTTGTTGACCGTCTTGGCGGTGCGCAGGAACTCGCCCTGCAGCGCGCGCCCTTCGACCTCGAGGGCCATCGTCTGCGAGAGATCGCCTTGCGCGACCGCGCCGATCACGCGCGCGGTTTCGCTCGTCGGGTGCACGAGATCGTCGATCAGCAGGTTCACCGCGTCGATGGAATCGCGCCAGAAACCCGTCACGTCGCCGAGCGTGCCGCGCCGCCCGAGCTTGCCTTCCTTGCCGACCACGCGCGACAGGCGCTCGAGCTCCTTCGCCATGCGCTCGTTGCGCTCCACGACGTCGTTGAACGCCTCGGCCACGCGGCCCAGCGATCCCGGCCACTCCGCCGGCAGGCGAACGCCTGCGTCGCCTCGCTTCAAGGCGTTGAGCGCGCTCAGAATGACGGTGATCTCGTTGTTGGATGCGCGTGCGCGATCGTCCAATGGCATGGCTTTGTCTCCGGGCGCCGGGGGTTTGCGCGCAAGAGGCGCGCGCGACCCGGCGGATGCCCGAAAATGTACCGTTACACCCGGGCCGATACAACGCGCGCGCGCGTGTCGTACCGCCGGTGTTGCAACCGTACGTCGAAAGTTTTGTAAGATTTACAAGTTCCGGCCGCGCACCCTGTAACAGTTGCGCAATGCAGCGGCGAGCGAGGGATTTGCACGACTGTTCCAGTTCCCATCGGGTGCTCCTCGCCGGCGGGGCTGTTGCGCCGGCGCGCGTCCGAAACGCCGTGTAACCTCGCTTCGTCATTTCTTGTCAGGACATCGCGATGAGCATCCAACGCAGTCGGGTCGTCGGCATCGCCGGGCCCGGTGACGACGACGATGACGAGGTCCCGATCGGCGATCCCGATGACGACGACTTCGACGACGACGATGAAGAGGACGACGAGGACGACGAGGACGACACGCTTTGGGCATCGGCGCCGCAGCCACGCCGCCCGGCGTGCGGACGTGCTTGTGCGCGAGGTCGAACGGCCCGGATCGCCGATGTCCTATGATCCTCGCTGACGCCGGCCGCGCCGGCAGCCCGGAGGAGCCATGGATCTGCCGCGCAACGCCTTCAAGCACGCGCTCGCCGCGGGCCGCCAGCAGATCGGCTTGTGGTGCTCGCTGTCGCACCACTACAGCCTGGAGGTCGTCGCGGGGTCGGGTTTCGACTGGCTGCTGATCGACACCGAGCACTCGCCCAACGATCTCGAGTCGCTGGTGCCGCAGCTCCAGGCTGTCGCCCCGTATCCGACCACGCCGATCGTGCGCGTGCCGTGGAACGACATGGTCAACATCAAGCGGGTGCTGGACATCGGCGCGCAGAGCCTGCTGCTGCCCTATGTGCAGAACGTCGAGGAGGCGCGTGCGGCGGTGGCCGCCACGCGCTACCCGCCCAAGGGCGTGCGCGGCGTTGCCGGCACCACGCGCGCCACCCGCTTCGGGCGGGTCAAGGACTATGTGCGCCGCGTCGAGGAGGAGCTGTGCCTCCTGGTGCAGGTCGAGACGCGCGAAGCGCTCGAGCACATCGACGCGATCGCTGCGCTCGACGGCATCGACGGCATCTTCATCGGGCCCGCCGACCTTCACGCGTCGATGGGGCACACGGGCGAGACCGCCAACCCCGCGGTGGTGCCGCAGATCGAAGACGCCTTGCGTCGCATCCGGCGCACCGGCAAGGCGCCGGGAATCCTCACCGCCGACGAGGCGCTCGCGCGGCGCTACATCGAGGCCGGCGCCCTGTTCACCGCGGTCGGCGTCGACACCTTCATCCTCGCCCGCGAGACCGAGAAGCTCGCGGCCCGCTTCCGGACGAACGCCTGATGCCCAAGCGCCACCCGGTCGAAGACCCGACGCCGACCACGCCGCACCCCGTGGCACCGGTCGACGAGCCGAAGCATCCGGAGCCGCCGGTGGAGGAGCCGGAGGACGAGGAAGAGCCAGCGGACACGTAAACGACGGTAAACGTTGATGCCTCGCGCGTGCCGCGCGAGGACGTGGACCTCCAACGGGCGCCTTGGCGCCCGTTGGGCTTGATTGGTGCATTGCATCAATCCCGACCGGACTTAACGCCGCTTCGCATTCGCGTCATACTGGGCGGACAAGATGCCGGCAAGCGTTGCAAATGCGCGCCGCACGGCACGGGATGCCATGGCCCCTTATCTCGCGATCGAGTCCCTGTCGGTTTCCTACGGCGCTGCGCCCGTGCTGCGCGACGTCAGCCTCGACGTCGCCCGCGGCGAGCTGGTGGCGCTGCTCGGCAGCTCCGGCTGCGGCAAGACCACGCTGCTGCGCTCGATCGCGGGGTTCGTGACCCCGGATTCGGGCGCCATCCGGGTCGAGGGTCGGAACATCGTGGGCCTGCCGCCGGAAAAGCGCGACACCGCGATGATGTTCCAGTCGTACGCGCTGTGGCCCCACATGAGCGTCGCCGACAACATCGCCTACGGCCTGCGCATGCGTAGCTGGAAGCGCGACGCGATTGCCAAGCGCGTCGACGAGATGCTGAGCCTGCTGCAACTCCACGGCTTCGGGCCGCGTCCGGTGACGCAGCTTTCGGGTGGCCAGCGACAGCGCGTCGCGCTCGGCCGCGCGCTCGCGGTCGATCCGCGCCTGCTGCTGCTCGACGAGCCGATGTCGAACCTCGACTACAAGGTGCGCATCGAGCTGCGGCACGAGCTGCGCGCGCTGCAGCAGCGCATCGGCATCACGGCGGTGTATGTGACGCACGATCGCGAGGAGGCGTTGACGCTCGCCGACCGCATCGCGGTCATGGACTCGGGCAACATCGTGCAATACGCACCGCCCGAGGAGATCTTCCACCGGCCCACGTCGCCCTTCGTCGCGGGGTTCATGGGCGCGGACAACACGATCGCCCTGTACCGCCTCGCCGACGGTGCGCTGGCCCCGACCAACGCCGGCCGTGGCGAGCCCCTCACCGCGCATTTCCGCAGCGAAGCGGCGCGGGTGCTGCCGGGCGGGGAGCGCGCGGCCGCCGATGACCTGGCGCTCGCGGGCAAGGTCGTGCAAACGCTCTACGTCGGGCAGGTCTACCGGTATCGCGTGCGCACGGACGGCGCGGACGTCTGGGGCCATGCGCCGGCACGCATCGCCGAAGGCGAACCCGTCACGGTCGCGGTGCCTCGCGGGGCGCTGCTGGTCTTTCCCCGCTCGGCTTCGATGGCGCAGTCCTAGCCGGGCATTAGGATGCGCAACACGAGGGCGCCGTCCTGCGCCCGCTGATTTGGAGGAGGCCTATCACCATGCATATTTCGAGACTGTTGGGAGCGGTGGCAGTCGGCGCGCTGATCGCGTTGCCGGGAGCGCCCGCGCTGGCGGACACGACGCTCAACGTCGTATCCGCGGGCGATCAGAACATGGTCGACTACGTCAACAATTACCTCGGGCCGAAGTTCGAGAAGATGAACCCCGGCGTGAAAGTGCGCGCCGTCGGCACGGGCCCGGGCGATTCCGGGTCGCAGAAGATCTACGAGAAGCTTTCCGCCGAGCAGAAGGCGGGGCAGAACACCTGGGACATCGACGTCGCGGTGGTGCATCAGCGCGGTGCTGCGACCATGGTGAACGACAAGCTGCTGATGCCGTATCGCAACGACGTCGGCGCGGGCAAGCTCGTGTCGCGCGACACGGCGAAGAACGCGCTCGGCGCGAACGTCGACGGCTACGTGCTGCCGATGTTCCACAGCCAGATCGCGTTCGCGTACAACCCCGACCTCGTGAAGCAGCCGCCAAAGAGCTTCGCCGAGCTCAATGAGTGGGTGAAGAAGAATCCCAAGCAGTTCGGCTACAACGGCGTCAAGGGCGGCATGTCGGGCGTCGGATTCGTGACCGGCTGGGTCGCGGCGAACAGCGGCATTGCCGACAAGCTCGAGAAGGGTCCTTATGATCCGAATGCCAAGGCGCAGATCGACAAGGCGCTCACGGGCCTGAAGGAGTTCAACCAGTACGTCGTGATGACGCCGGGCAACGCCGGCACGCTCGACATGCTGAACCGCGGCGAGATCGCGATGGGGCCGGTGTGGGTCGACATGTTCTACACCTGGGTGTCCGACGGCAAGATGAACCCCAAGATCAAGCTCGAACTGCCCTCTCCGGGACTGCCCGGCCAGCCCATGTACTACGTCATCCCCGCCAAGGCGGCCAACGCGGCGCTCGCGAAGAAGTTCATCGACTTCGCGGAAAGCCCTGAAGTCCAGGCCGACGGCATCGTGAAGCAGTTCAACTGGTACCCGGGCATCGATCCGCAGTACGTGCAATCGAAGCTCGATCCGGCGGCGTGGAACAAGCTGTTCACCGACATCTCGCCGCAGGACCTTTCGAAGTACGGCCGCCCGTTCCCGCTGTCCGAGTACTTCACGGACATCGTCGAAGGGTACGAGCGCGTGGTGTTGAAGTAGCGCGTCCAACGCCGCCGTCGCCGGCCCTCTGCGGGCACCCTCTCCCCGTGCGGGGAGAGGGCAGGTGACGGGCATGTCGATGTCCACCGATCTCGCCGCCGGAATCGCGCCCGTAGAGCCCGAATCGCGCGTGCGCAACCAGGCGCGCACGCAGCGATGGGCCGGCTTCGCGCTGATCACGCCGGCGCTCACGGTCGTTGCGCTGTTCTTCGTGATGCCGCTCGTCCTGTCCGCCGTGGGCGCTTTCCGTGCCGCGGACGGCGGCTTCACCCTCGCGCACTTCGCGAAGTCGATCGACCTCTACACCAAGGACATCGTCTTCACGATCGGCATCGTCGGCCTGTCGACGCTCCTGATCGCCATCGTCGCCATCGCGATCGCCGGCTATCTGACGCTCGGCGAGAACCCGCGCGGGGTTGCCCTCCTGCGCTGGCTCTACCGGTGGCCGCTCTTCATCCCGTTCGTCGTCGCAGGGCAGGTCATGCGCACCTTCCTCGCCAAGAACGGGCTGCTCAACCACGTGCTCATCGGCACCGGCCTGATCGAGCCCCTCTCTGCGGAGAGCATGCTCGACTGGCGGGGCATCGTCGTCGCGTTCGTGTGGAAGCAGGCGCCGTTCGTGACGCTGCTGCTGGCGGGCGCCATGGCGTCGCTCGATCGCACGCACGTCGAGGCCGCGCGCAACCTCGGCGCGCCGCGCTGGCGGGTGCTGTTCGGCATCGTGCTGCCGCAGGTGCGGGGCACGCTGCTGGTCGGCCTCGTGCTGTCGTTCGTCACGATGCTGTCGGTGCTGTCGGTGCCGCTGATGATCAATCCCAACTCGCCGACGATGATGACCGTCGACGTCGCATACCGCATCAGCACGCTGTCCGATTACGCCGTCGCCAACGCGCTCTGCCTGATCTCGCTCCTGCTCGCCGCAGTGGGCGCGGCGTTCTATCTGCGCCACGCGGTGCAAAAGGCGGAGGGCGCTTGACCAGCGCGGTTCAGACCGGCACACCGTGGCTGCGTCACGTACCGGGCGCGTTCACGCGCGCGCTGCTGCTGGCACTCCTCGCGTTCGTCATCTTCGGGCCGCTCCTGAATCTCCTGCTCTGGGCGTTCGCCGAGAAGTGGTACTTCCCGAGCAAGCTTCCGCTCGAATACGGCTTCACGTTCTGGCGGCGCGTGTTCGCGCCGCGCGGCAATGCGATCGGCTCGCTCGGCACCAGCGTCTGGATCGCGCTCCTGACCGTCGTGTTCAGCCTCGCGGTGGCGATTCCGGCCGGCTACGCGCTCGCGCGACTGCGGCTTCCGTGGCGCGGGGCCATCCTGCTCGCGTTCCTGCTGCCGCAGGCGGTGCCGAACCTGCCGGTGTACGTGAACATCGCGCAGGTGTTCTACCAGATCGGGCTCGCGGGCACGGTCACGGGTGTCGTGCTGGTGCACGCATCGCATGGCCTGGTGCTGGCGGTGTGGATCGCGTCCGCCGCGTTTGCCGCGGTCGACGGCTCGCTTGAGGAGGCCGCGCGCAACATGGGCGCCTCACCGTGGACGTGCTTTCGCACGGTCACCCTGCCGCTCGCCGCGCCCGGACTGATGGCGAGCGCCATCTTCGTGTTCCTCGAGTCGCTCGACGAGTTCACCGGCACGTATTTCGTCGGCGTGCCGGACGTCACGACGCTGCCGCTGCTGATGTTCAACGCCAGCATGGGCGGCAACTATCAGATCGCGTCGATCACCGCACTCCTGCTGCTCGTCCCTTCGATCGGCTTCATGCTCGTGGTCGAGCGCTTCCTGAAGTCCGACGTGCTGGCGATGGTCGGGCGCTGACGCACACGCCGTGCGGCGCACGCGGCGGGAGGCGAGTCAGCGCAGGCCCAAGCGCGCTCAGGCCCCGATCTGCGCCCGCTTGCGCGACAGGACCTCGATCAGGCGATCGAGGGCCTTTGCGTCGAGCGCGAGGCCTTCGTCGCCGAGGTACACGTGCAGCCGCCGGTGCTCGCCGTCGAAGCGCAGCGTCACGGCGCCCCGGTCCGACAGCGGGACTGTCTCCTCCAGCACCCGCGACGCCGGGATCTGACCCTGGTTGCCGATGGTAGGCGCGTTGCCGCGCGCACGCTCCGACGCGACGGTCGTGCGCTCGGGTGGCGGCGACGCGCTTCCTTCGGCTTCCGGTGCATCGGCGCGGCCGGCTACCTGGGGAGGATCGCTGGCGGGAAACGACTCCTCGACCATTTCGTCGACGAGCTGCTCGTTGGCGGGTCGGGAGCGGGGGACCGGGTGCGGAGCTGACATGGCGAATCCTCACGCGCCGCCGATGGCGGTAACGACGCGGCCGGTGCCGGCGCAATTGCCGCACACGCCGCCGCGCAGCTTGCCGCTGCCGTGGCAGACCGGGCATACGTTGTCACCCGTGCCCGGCGTGCCGCGTGGCGCTTCGTCGCCCGGGTTCATCGGCGCCGCGTTCGGCGCGGCAATCGGAGTCGACTTCGACGGTGAGCTCATGGCGCGCTCCTTTTGACGATGCGTCGTCGATGGACCACGCGATCGCGCGCGCGTTTCGCGCCCGGGAGGGTGGTGTCAGCCGATCTCGCGACGCGCGACGGGTTCAGCGGACCAGCGACGCGACGTAGTCGGACACGATGCTCAACGCGGCAGCCCGCCGAAGCGGTCGTAGAAAGCGTCGTCGGCCGGAGGCAGCGTGCTGCCGTTCACCGAGAGCAGTGCGGCGAGGTGCGCTTCCGCGCGCGCCTCGGTGAGGCGATAGAAGTCGCGCGTCAGCGCGAACGCGGCTGCACCGGGCCAGTCGAGCGGCAGCACCGCCGGCGGCAGGCGCGGGTCGCGCAGCAGCACGCGGCGATACGCGTGGATCAGCAGCGTGCGCACCACGAAGCATTGGCCGGGATCGCTCGCCTCGATGTCGCGCATGCGAAAGCGATCGATCACGCGGCCGAAGCGGGCGAGGAACTGCCGATAGCTCCGCGCGAGCGATGCGAGGTCCCAGACGGCGGCGACGCGCGCGGCGAGCGTCTGCGCGCCCGGGTCCGCGACGTCATGCGCGTGCAGGACGATCGCACGCGCCCGCGCGCCGACGCGCGCCACCTCGGCCGCGGCGTCACCGTCCGTGCGCGGTCGCACGTACAGGCCCGAGGCGAGGGTTCCGAAGCCGTCCCAGCGCAACTCGTCACGCAAACGCGCACGCTCGGCGGCCCTGGCAGTGAGCGGCGGGTCGATCACGATCTCCCATTCCCCGCTCCAGTCGCTCGCGGGTGGGGCGTAGATGCGCCGATACGCCGCCTCGAACCGCGCGCGACCTTCGGGGGTGAGTCGATAGCGGCTCTGGCGGCCGTGCGTCTCGGCCGCGAGCCAGCCGTCGCGGGCCAGGCGGAACACGCTCGTGCGCGTCAGTCGCTCGTTGATGCCGAGCGGCGCGAGCAGGCGAATCAAGCCGGCGAGCCACACCTCGCCGCCATGCGGGGCGAGGGAATCGCCCCACACCGTGATGACGAGCGAGCGTGCGCGCGGCGGGTCTTCGGCGAGCGTGCGCCGGATCCAGCGCGCGACGTGCGCGTCGGGTCGCGCACGCGGCGAGGGCGCCGCTGGATATGATACAGAAACGGCTTGACGCATCGGAACACTGTATCATAAACTCGCGCGCATGGGACTGGGCCGCGCGGCCCGGCGGAGGCGCGATGTACGCACAGATGGTCGACACCGGCGTTGCGAAGGTGCAGGACGCGGCGCAGATGAGCGCGGAGGAGCAGGCGTTCCAGGCGCGCGTGGACGCCGACGTCAAGATCGAGCCCAAGGACTGGATGCCCGAAGCGTACCGGCGCACGCTCGTGCGACAGATCCAGCAGCACGCGCATTCCGAGATCGTCGGCATGCTGCCCGAGGGCAACTGGATCACCCGCGCGCCGACGCTGAAGCGCAAGGCGATCCTCATGGCCAAGGTGCAGGACGAGGGCGGCCACGGGCTCTATCTCTACGCCGCGGCCGAGACGCTGGGCGTTTCGCGCGATCAGCTCGTCGAGGATCTGCACGCGGGCAAGGTGAAATACTCGTCGATCTTCAACTATCCGACGCTCACGTGGGCCGACATCGGCACCATCGGCTGGCTCGTCGACGGCGCCGCGATCATGAACCAGATCCCGCTGTGCCGCTGCTCGTACGGGCCGTACTCGCGCGCCATGATCCGCATCTGCAAGGAAGAGTCGTTCCACCAGCGGCAGGGCTTCGACATCATGATGGCGCTCTGCAAGGGCACGGCGGAGCAGAAGGCGATGGCGCAGGACGCGCTCGATCGCTGGTGGTGGCCGTCGCTCATGATGTTCGGGCCGCCCGATGCGCAGAGCGTGCACAGCGCGCAGTCGGCACGCTGGAAGATCAAGCTCCTGTCGAACGACGAGCTGCGCCAGCGCTTCGTCGACCAGACCGTGCCGCAGGCGGACTACCTCGGCTTGCGCGTTCCCGATCCCGCTCTCGAGTGGAACGCGTCGACCGGCCATTACGACTTCGGCGCGATCGACTGGGACGAGTTCCACCAGGTGCTGAAGGGCAACGGGCCGTGCAACAAGGATCGCATGCGCACGCGAATCAAGGCGTGGGACGACGGACGCTGGGTGCGCGAGGCGGCCGTGGCCTGTGCGGACAAGCGCGCCGCGCGCGCAGCGCGCCAGGCGGCATAGCCATGAGCGTCGAATGGCCGCTGTGGGAAGTGTTCATCCGCTCGCAGCACGGGCTCGCGCACAAGCACGTGGGCAGCCTCCACGCACCCGATGCGGAAATGGCGATCCGCAATGCGCGCGACGTGTACACCCGGCGCAACGAAGGCGTGTCGATCTGGGTCGTGCGCTCGGCCGACGTGCACGCGACCTCGCCAGGCGCGAAGGAGCCGCTGTTCGAGCCCGCCAACGACAAGGTGTACCGTCATCCGACGTTCTTCCCGATGCCCGACGAGGTCAAGCACCTCTGAAGGGAGGTCGAGCGATGGCAACCGACAGCGATATCTTCGACTATCTCCTGCGCCTCGGCGACAGCGACCTCGTTCTCGCGCAACGCCTCGGCGAGTGGGTCGGGAAGGGGCCGGTGCTCGAGGAGGACATCGCGCTCGCGAACGTCGGGCTCGACCTGCTCGGCCAGGCTCGGCTATGGCTTTCGTACGCCGGCGAAGTGGAGGCGCGCTTCCGCGGCCGCGGTCGCAGCGAGGACGAGCTCGCGTTCCTGCGCGACGGCGCGGCGTTCCGCAACGTGCAGCTCGTCGAGCAGCCGAACGGCGACTATGCCGACACGACCGCACGCCAGTTCTACTTCGATCACGCGCATCTGCTGTTGCTGCGCGCGCTCGCGCGCTCGCGTGACGAGCGCATCGCGGCGATCGCCGCCAAGGCCGCGAAGGAAGTCCAGTACCACGTCGAGCGATCGACCGATTGGGTGATTCGCCTCGGCGACGGCACCGACGAATCGCATGCGCGCATGCAGCGCGCGATCGACGACCTCTGGCCGTACACCGGCGAGCTCTTCGCCGCGGATGAGCTCGATGCGGTGCTCGCCGACGCGGCGATCGCGCCCGATCCCGCCTCGCTGCGCGACGCGTGGCAGGCGGCCATCGCCGCAGCGCTCGACGAAGCGACGCTGACCCTGCCCGCCATCGGCTGGATGCACGGCGCGCACGGCCGCGACGGCAAGCACGGCGTGCACACCGAGCATCTCGGTCATCTCCTCGCGGAGATGCAGTTCCTGCAGCGCGCGTATCCGGGTGCACAGTGGTGACCGCCGACGTTTCGGTCTCGCCGGCGCTGTCTCCGCGAGGCGGTGACCGCGACATCGTGAGCGAGGCGTGGAGCGCGCTTGCGACCGTTCCCGACCCCGAGGTGCCGGTGGTCTCGATCGTCGAGCTCGGCATCGTGCGCGGCGTGTCGCACGACGGTGCGAACGTGGTCGTCACGCTGACGCCGACGTACAGCGGCTGCCCGGCGACGGAGGCCATCGAGGCCATGGTGCGCGCTGCGCTGCGCGAGCGGCGGATCGAGGCGCGTGTGCAGTACGCGCTTGCGCCGGCCTGGACCACCGACTGGATCGCCCCGGAAGCGCGTGCGCGCTTGCGCGCCTTCGGCATCGCGCCGCCGGGGACATCGGCGCGCGTCGATGTCAGCGGCATCAGCCCGCTGCGCCGGGCGCGCATCGACGTCGCGTGTCCGCGCTGCGGGTCGCGCGACACCGCGCTGGTGTCGCAGTTCGGCTCGACGGCGTGCAAGGCGCAGTATCGCTGCAAGGCGTGCGCCGAGCCGTTCGACTACTTCAAGCCTCATTAGCCGGGCGCCAAGCCGATGAGCAAGTTCCATCGCCTGGCGATCGCCCGGGTCGATCGCGAGACGCGTGACGCGGTCGCGATCACCTTCGACGTGCCGGCCGAGCTGCGCGAGCAGTTCCGCTACGCGCCGGGCCAGCATCTCACCCTGCGTGCCGACGTCGGCGGGCAGGACGTGCGCCGCTCCTACTCGATCTGCTCGGCGGTGCAGGACGACCTGCTGCGCATCGCCGTCAAGAAGGCCCCCGGCGGCGCGTTTTCCACCTGGGTGAACGAAGCGCTGCGCGCCGGTGCGGCGGTCGACGTCATGCCGCCCATGGGGCATTTCAACGTGCCGCTCGATCCTGCGGCCGCGCATCACTATGTCGGCTTTGCCGCGGGCAGCGGCATCACGCCGCTGCTGTCCATCGTGAAGACCACGCTCGCGGCCGAGCCGAAGACCCTGTTCACGCTGTTCTACGGCAACCGCGCCTCGGGCACGGTGATGTTCCGCGAGGAGCTCGCTGCGCTCAAGGACATCTACATGGCGCGCTTCAACCTCGTGCACGTGCTGTCGCGCGAGGCGCAGGACATCGAGCTCCTGCACGGACGCATCGATGCCGCGCGCGCCGCGGCATTGCTCGACCATTGGGTACCGCAGGGGGACATGGACGCGGTGTTCGTGTGCGGCCCCGAGGGCATGATGGATGCCGTGGCTTCCGCGCTGCGCGCACGGGGCTACCCCGAGTCCCGCATCCGCATCGAGCGCTTCGCCGCCAGCATCCCGAAGCACACGCACGTGCCGCGTCCGCTGCCCGAAGCGAGCCAGGCGGAGTGCGAAGTGACGGTGATCCAGGATGGCAACCGCAAGAGCTACCTCCTCACCAAGGGCGACGACAACATCCTGGACGCGGGATTGCGCAACGGCATCGAGCTGCCCTATTCGTGCAAGGGCGGCGTATGCTCGACGTGTCGCTGCCGCCTGGTCGAAGGCGAAGTCGACATGGACGTCAATTTCGCGCTCGAGGACTACGAGGTGGCACGCGGGTTCATCCTCGCATGCCAGAGCTATCCGGTGACCGACAAGGTCGTCGTGGATTTCGACCAGACGGGCACCGGCTGATGCCGCGCGGCGCGTGCTAAAGTTTCGCCGCGCGATCCGATGCGCCACCCCGGGAAGGCCACGTGTCACATCCACTGTTCGAAAAGCACCGAGCGCTGATCGAGCGCGCGGTGCAGGCGATTGCGGAGCGCGGCTACTGGACGCCCTTTCCCGAATCGCCGAGCCCCAAGGTCTACGGTGATGGCGCCGCGGAAGCCGGCAAGAAGGCCTTCGACGCGCTGCTCAATCGCCGGTTTCCGCTGATCCAGCCGGCCATCGTCGGCCAGGCCGGCGCCGAGCGCTCGCCGTACGGGTTCGCGCTCGGCATCACGTATCCCCGCTCGGACCTCGACGGACTCTTCGCCGCCATCGAGCAGGCCGAGCCCGCGTGGCGCAGGGCGGGCCCCGAAGCCTGGGTCGGCGTGTGTGCGGAGATCCTGACGCGCATCAATCGCGAGAGCTTCCTCTTCGCGCACGCCGTCATGCACACCACCGGGCAGGCGTTCGTGATGGCATTCCAGGCCGGCGGCCCGCATGCGCAAGACCGCGGTCTCGAGGCCGTCGCCTACGCGTGGGATCAGATGCGGCGCGTTCCGGCGACCGCGCAATGGGAGAAGCCGCAGGGCAAGAGCGAGCCGCTGCGCATGGAAAAGCGCTTTCGCATCGTGCCGCGCGGCGTGGGGCTGGTGATCGGCGTGTCGACATTTCCGACGTGGAACGGGTACACCGGGCTCTTCGCGAGCCTCGCCACCGGCAACGCGGTCGTGGTGAAGCCGCATCCGTCGGCGATCCTGCCGCTCGCGCTCACCGTGAAGATCGCGCGCGACGTGCTCTCGGAGGCGGGATTCGACGCGAACATCGTCACGCTCGCCGCTCACGACGCCGGCGACGACACCGCGCAGCAGCTGGCGTTGCGCCCCGAAGTCAAGATCATCGACTTCACGGGCAGCACCGCGAATGGCCGCTGGCTCGAGGAACACGCGCGCCAGGCGCAGGTGTACACGGAGAAGGCGGGCGTGAACCAGGTCATCATCGATTCGACCGACGACTTCAAGGGCGTCGCGCGCAATCTCGCCTTCTCGCTCGCGCTCTACACCGGGCAGATGTGCACGGCACCGCAGAACATCTACGTGCCGCGCGACGGCATCGATACGGCGGAGGGCCACCTGTCGTTCGACCAGGTGGCCACGGCACTGGGCGAGGCCGTGACGAAGCTCGTGGGCGATCCCGCGCGGGCGGTCGAGATCCTCGGCGCGGTGCAGAACGAAGGCATCATCCGCCGCCTGGAGGCCGCACGCTCGCTCGGCGACGTCGTCGTCGACACGAAGACCTTGGCGCATGCGCAGTTCGAGAACGCGACGATTCGCACGCCGCTGCTCGTCAAGCTTTCACGGGCCGATCGCGCGACCTTCCTCAACGAATGGTTCGGGCCCATCGCGTTCGTGATCGCAACCGACTCGACCGACGACAGCCTTGCCATCGCGCGCGACGCGGTGAAGGGACACGGCGCGCTCACGCTGTCGCTGTACAGCACGCATCAGGACGTCATCGACCGCGCCGTGGCGATCGCCGAGGACGTCGGCGTGGCGCTGTCGATCAATCTCACGGGCGGCGTGTTCGTCAACCAGTCCGCCGCCTTTTCCGATTTCCATGGCACCGGTGCCAATCCCGCCGCGAACGCGGCCCTCACGGACGCCGCCTACGTCGCGAACCGCTTCCGCGTGGTGCAGCACCGGATGCACGTCTAGGTGAACCCATGTCGTACGAACAGATTCGATTCGAAAGCGCCGGCGGCATCGCGCGCATCACGCTCGCGCGCCCCGACCGGCTGAACAGCTTCACCAGCCACATGCATGGCGAGCTGCGCGATGCGCTCGCGCGGGTGCAGAAGGACTCGACCACGCGCGTGCTGCTCCTGACCGGCGAAGGCCGCGGCTTTTGTGCCGGACAGGACCTGTCCGATCGCAACGTCGCGCCCGGCGCGACGCCCGTCGATCTCGGCGCGTCGATCGAGGAGAACTACAAGCCGCTCGTGCTGGCATTGCAGTCGTTGCCGCTGCCTGTCGTGTGCGCCGTCAACGGCGTGGCGGCGGGCGCCGGCGCCAACCTCGCGCTGGCGTGCGACATCGTGATCGCCGCGCGCTCGGCGAGCTTCATCCAGGCGTTCTCCAGGATCGGCCTCGTCCCCGACTCGGGCGGGACGTATTTCCTGCCGCGTCTCGTCGGCAGCGCGCGCGCGATGGGACTCGCCCTGCTCGGCGACAAGCTGCACGCCGAGGACGCCGAGCGCTGGGGATTGATCTGGGCCTGCGTGGACGATGCCGACCTCGGCGGCACGGTCGACCGCCTGCTCGAGCAGCTCGCGAAGGCGCCCACGCGCGGGCTCGCGGCGATCAAGCGCGCGCTGCATGCGAGCGCGGGCAATTCGCTGCACGCCCAGCTCGATCTGGAGCGCGACCTGCAGCGCGAGCTCGGTCGCAGCGACGACTACCGCGAGGGTGTCGCCGCGTTCCTCGAAAAGCGTCCGCCGAGCTTCACCGGCAAGTAGCCGCGCATGGCAGCCGCGCTGGCCCGCGACGCGGTAGTGGCCATCATCGGCGCGGGTGCGATGGGCAGCGGCATCGCGCAGGTGGCCGCGCAGGCGGGCCATCGCGTGCTGTTGCAGGATGCGCGCACCGGCGCGGCGGCGAACGCGCAACGCGCGGTCGCACGCACGCTTGCGGCGCTTGCCGCCAAGGGCAAGCTCACGAGCGAAGCCGCCGAGGCGGCCGCGGCGCGCATCGTGCCGGTGGCGAACACCGAGGACGTACGCGGCGCCGCGCTGGTGATCGAGGCGATCGTCGAGGACCTCGCCGCCAAGCGCGCGCTCTTCGCCGAGCTCGAACGCGTCGTCGCGGATTCGACCCTTCTCGCCACGAACACGTCGTCGCTTTCGGTGACCGCACTCGCCGCGGGCCTGCGCGTGCCGCGGCGCGTGGCGGGGATGCACTTCTTCAATCCCGCGCCCGTGCTGCCGCTCGTCGAGGTCGTGAGCGGGCTCGCCACGGCGCGCGAGGTCGCCGACACGATCCACGCGACCGCTGCCGCATGGGGCAAGACGCCCGTGCACGCGTCGTCGACACCGGGATTCATCGTCAATCGCTGCGCGCGCCCGTTCTATGCCGAGGCGCTGCGGCTTCTCGCCGAGCGCGCGGGCGACTGCGCCACGCTCGACGCGGTCATGCGCGAAGCCGGCGGGTTTCGCATGGGCCCCTTCGAGCTCATGGATCTCATCGGCCACGACGTGAACTTCGCCGTGACGCGAAGCGTCTGGGATGCGTACTTCAACGATCCACGGTTCCTGCCCTCGGTGCTGCAGCGCGAGCTCGTCGACGCGGGCTATCTCGGGCGCAAGAGCGGACGCGGCTTCTACGATTACGCACCCGGCGCCGCGTCGCCGCAGCCGGCCAGCGAGGTCGCACGGACGACGCCTCGCCGCATCACCATCCATGGCGACCTCGGGCCGGCACGCGCGCTCGTGCAGCGCTGGCGCGCCGCAGGCGTGAGCGTCGATGAGCACGACGCGGTGCGCGCGTTTCCGGACGGCGTCATCGCCACCGGCGGCGCGTGGCTCGCGCTCACCGACGGCCGCACCGCCACGTCCCGCGCAGTCATGAGCGGCGCGCACCGGCTCGTGGTGTTCGATCTGGCGCTCGACTACGCGTCGTGCAAGCGGCTCGCGCTCGCGCGTGCCGACTCGTGCGATGACGATGCGCTCGGTGCTGCGTGCGGCGCGCTGCAGGCCGCCGGCATCGCGGTGTCGCGCCTGGACGACGTCGCGGGGCTGGCCGTGATGCGCACGGTGGCCATGCTCGCGAACGAGGCGGCCGATGCCGTGACGCAGGGCGTGGCGACACCGGCCGATCTCGACCTGGCGATGCAAAGAGGCGTGAACTATCCGCGCGGTCCGCTCGCATGGGGTGACACGCTCGGTGCCGCGCGGGTGCGCGATGTTCTTCACCATCTCGCCGCGCACTACGGCGAGGATCGCTACCGAACGGCGCCGCTCGTCACGCGGCGTGCCGCGATGGGCGGCAAGCTGGTGCTGAATCCATGAGCGCCGCCGCCGATCCACTCGATGCGCAACAGCTCGCCGAGCGCGTCGCGAGCACGATGTTCGCGCGCGATCGCGCGTCGCAGGGACTCGGCATGCAGATCGTGCGCGTCGGCGCCGGCGAAGCCGAGCTCACCATGCGCGTGCGCGCCGACATGGTCAACGGTCATGCGATCTGCCACGGCGGGTTCGTCTTCGCGCTTGCCGACAGCACGTTCGCATTCGCGTGCAACAGCCATAACGCCAGCACCGTCGCGCAGGGATGCGCGATCGATTATCTCGCGCCGGCGCGCGAGGGCGACGTGCTCCGCGCCGTCGGCCGCGAGCGCAGCCGCACGGGCCGCACGGGCGTGTACGACATCGAAGTCCGCAATCAGCGCGGTGAGACGATCGCGCTCTTCCGCGGCAAGAGCTACCGCGTCAAGGGTAGCGTGCTCGACGACGTGCCGGCGGCCTGAGCGCCGGCAAAGGACGAATCACCATGCCGGCCAGGAAACCCTCACCGGGCGATCTCGAGCCGATCGAGACGGCGAGCGAGCGCGAGCTGCGGGCGCTGCAGCTTGCGCGCCTGCAAGCGACGTTGCGCCGCGCGTACGACAACGTGCCGCACTATCGCAGCGCGTTCGACGCGGCCGGCGTCGGTCCGCAGGATTGCCGCTCGCTCGACGATCTCGCACGCTTCCCCTTCACGAGCAAGGCGGACCTCCGCGACAACTATCCCTTCGGCATGTTCGCGGTGCCGCGAACGGAGGTCGTGCGCATCCATGCGTCGTCGGGCACGACCGGCAAGCCGACGGTGGTCGGCTACACGCGCAACGACATCGACACGTGGGCGACGGTCATGGCGCGGTCGATTCGCGCCGCCGGCGGGCGCGCGGGCGACGTCGTGCACGTCGCCTACGGATATGGCCTGTTCACCGGTGGCCTCGGTGCGCACTACGGCGCCGAGAAGCTCGGCTGCACGGTGATACCGATGTCCGGTGGCCAGACGGAGAAGCAGGTGCAGCTCATCGGCGACTTCAAGCCGGACATCATCATGGTCACCCCGTCGTACATGCTCGCGATCGCCGAGGAGATGGAACGGCAGGGCGTCGATCCGCGCGCGTCGTCGCTGTCGATCGGCATTTTCGGCGCCGAGCCGTGGACGCCGACGATGCGCGCGGCCATCGAGGCGCGCGTGGGTCTCGACGCGATCGACATCTACGGGCTGTCGGAGGTGATCGGTCCCGGCGTCGCGCAGGAGTGCATCGAGACCAAGGACGGCCTCACGATCTGGGAGGACCACTTCTATCCCGAGATCGTCGATCCGCAGACGGGTGCGGTGCTGGCCGAAGGCGAGAAAGGCGAGCTCGTGTTCACCTCGCTCACCAAGGAAGCGCTGCCGATCATCCGCTATCGCACGCGCGATCTCACGCGCCTGCTGCCGCCGACCGCGCGCTCGATGCGGCGCATGGAAAGGATCACCGGTCGCTCCGACGACATGATGATCATCCGCGGCGTCAACGTGTTTCCCACGCAGATCGAGGAGCTCATCCTGAAGCAGGAGGCGCTCGCACCGCATTATCAGCTCGAGATCACGCGGCCCAGGGCGCTCGACGAGCTCACCGTGATCGTCGAGCGCGCGCCCGGGGCAGGTGCCGCCGATACCGACTCCGCCGCCAGCGCGCTGGCACACTTCATCAAGAGCCTGATCGGCGTCACGGCGATGGTGCGCGTCATGCCCGCGGGCGCGATCGAGCGCTCGCTCGGCAAGGCGAAGCGGATCATCGACAAGCGAGCGAGCTGACCGTTGTCGCTTACAGCCGGGGGGCCCGGCGCGCCGTTCGTCCGGGCGGCGCCGGCCCACGAGGGGCGTTGCTATACTCCGCCGCCTCGAAGAATGGCGACCTGCGATGCCCGAGCGTGTCGAGCCTGGTGAAGGCTACATCCGGACGGAAGCGGCGGAATCCGAACTGCGTGCGCCGCGTCACGGCTTGTCGCTGTCCCAACGCAAGCTATTGACGCTGATCGATGGCTCGCCGAGCATCGAGCACCTTGGCGACTCACTGCACAGCGACGCGGGACGCGTGCGACGTGACCTCGCGCGACTTCTCGAACTCGGCCTCGTGCGCTCGACTCGCTCGGCGATGCCCAAGCGTGCTGTGGAACCGATCGGACAGGCTGCGCCGCAGGCTCGCATGCAGCCGCCCTCCAAGCGGCGCAGGACAGGCGCGACAATCACCGCACTCATCGTTCTCGCCGTCGCGGGCATCGTCATATGGCCGCTCAACGAACGCCGATCCAATCAGGCCGTCGATGCCGAGCCGACGAGACCGATTGCGCCGCCGGCGGCGACGGCGATCGCCGCATCGCTGACATCCACGCCTGCGAGCGACACCGTCGTTTCGGCGTCCAGCGTTCCGGTGCTGAGCGATGCGACGTTCGGTGCACGTCCCGAGTCACAGACGTCGAGTCGTCCGCCGGGGCCTGTGCGTCTGCCGGGGAGCGTTGACGCGCCCGAACCCAAACGTGCCGAGCGACCTGTGCCCGTGACGGCGGAGCGACGGCCCGAAGCGCCGGTCGCGGTCACGAGCCGCGGCAACAGCATCGCCGACTCCCCCGGCGCGGTTCCTGCTGCCGTCGCTGCAATCACGACCACGACACCTGGCGACACGGCACCCGTGCCGCAGCCCGTCACGGCGCGTTCGGTCGCGTCGCTCAACGAAGTCGTGTCGACCGCCAGCGTGGCGTCGCATCGGGCATCCGAGGCGAACCCACCGGTACAGCTCGCGACCGCACCCGCGACGAGCGCGCCCGCGACGATTCCGCCGCCGAGGCTCGTGCCCATCGTTCGCGAAGAACCGGAATTCCCGCGCGAGGCGATGCTGTCCAATATCACCCGCGGGCGCGTCGTCGCACGCTTGACGATCGACCAGGAAGGCCATGTGTCGAAGATCGACATCGTTTCCGCGGAGCCCCGCCGCGTCTTCGATCGCTCGGTGAATCGCGCGCTCTCGCTGTGGCGCTTCGAGCCGTCCACCGCAGTTCGCACGACCGAGGTCGAGGTCGACTTCAAGAACTGATCACGCAACGCGGGGGTCCAGGGGGCTCTCGGGGCGCGCGCTTCGGTGTCTCGAGGCGAAAAATCCCGCGTTGGTCGCCTCAATAGTCTGTTTCTCGCAGGCGCCGCTCGGCGTTATGAATGATACAACCCCGTCAAAGCAGCAGGACGCGCACACGGCGTGCATGGCGGGGCGAGTCTGCATTGGATCGAGTTATCAAGGGTTAGCGCGCCTCGCTTCATGCGGCGCGTGAGATTCGCCGAATCAGACATGTGCACGACAGCAGGCTATCGACCGCATCGCGAGGTCTTTTCTAGCGGCCTTCCACATCTATCTAACAGGCGAGGTTCGACTTAGTATGCGTCGTGCTATGCATAATCGCGCGGGGTATATAAGGCCCACTCGCAACCGGCGCGCTCGTTCATCCAGGGAGAATCGATCATGAAAATCATGCGTCACACGCTTGGCGTGCTGCTCGCGATCGTGCTGGTTGCGTTCGCGTTGCCGGCCTCCGCGGCGGACAAGCTGTTCGGCATCAGCACCAAGACATTCTCGGCCAACGGTACTTCGATCGGCGGGGTCATTCCGGCGGGCAATGCGCCGAGCGTGCTGCTGATCGACTTCTTCAATCAGTCGCCGCCGAACACCAATTCGGTGTTCAAGTCGATCCAGGTCGCCGTACCCAGTGACGTGTCGTACAAGGTCATCTCCGGAACGACGGTCAACGGTGGCGTGTGCGGCGCGCCGCCCACCAATCCGCCCGCAACGAATGCCGGGCCCGGTGGAACGCTCACGCTGAATGGCCTGACCGGTGTGAAGGTGGGCGGGCATTTCTGCCTGTACCTCGCCGTAACGACGAGCAGCACGTCGTGCACGTCAATTCCATGGGGCGGCCAGGCGAACACGGGCCAGACTTTCGGCGGCGGCCAGCCGTTCATCGACTTCACCGATCCGGCAGGCGTTCGCCAGACGTCGACGGCGTACACGACCGACGGTTGCACGGGCATCCTCGGATGCGACACCGGCAACAATAGCGGCGGCAATCCCAACTACAGCAGTGTTGCGTTCGGCAACAAGGTCGTCACCGTCGGGCCGGTCGGATTCGGTATCGCACGCGGCGCCAACGTCAACTCCGATACGCAGGCCTGCGTGCTCGTGCCGTACCAGTTCACGATCGACCAGGGCAACGGGACCGCGAACTTCAACGCGATGAGCAAGGGCAATCAGATCGTCGCGGTCGAATACTTCGTCATGTTCCCGGCGGTCGCGGTCGAAACGGACGTGGATCCGGCGCATCTGCCCACGGGGTGGACACAGCTTCGCCCGAGGGTGTCGTGGAACATCGACAATCCCGACACGAGCGCGAACTCGACCGACTTCATTCCCGCGCTCGCGTGCACGACGACACCGGATACGCTGGTCGGTCTTTCGCCGGCGCAGCTCGGGGCGTTACTGCCGCAGATCCCGGCCCTGCCGAACTTCACGCGCGATTCGGGAACGTATCCCCAATATCAGCCGGGGATGCCTGCCAAGGTCTGCATCGCGCAACAAGGCTGGACCGCAGTCGGCTTGGACGACCAGGGCCACACGCTGGTCCAGTACTGGGTCAAGGTGATCGACGAGGCGGACTCGTGGATCATCGTCCACTGATTCGCTCACGCGCGTAACCGAAGCGGCCCTCGCGGGCCGCTTCTTTTTTGGGCGCCACGTTCACTGCGCCGGCAACGGAACCGGCGGTACCGCGCGGACCTTCAGGTTCGACATCACCATTCGCGCCTCGGACACCATTTCGAGCGGCGGCTCGACGCCTTCGAGTCGATCCAGCTCGATGAGGGACAGGACGGTCAATGCCGCCTCGAACGAGTTCGCCTGCTCGCGCGCGGCGGCGAGGCTCGCCTCGAGCGCATCGCGTGCGCTCCACAGATCGCCCTGCGCCAGGAGCGCATGGCCCTTGATCCGCTCGACCAAGGGCGCCACCCGCGCGGCGCCTCCGGAGTCCTTCAAGCGCGCCTGCAACGCGTTGACGGCATCCAGCGCTCCTTGCGCGTCGCCCGCCGCAAGCAGGCACTCCGCGAGGCGCGCATCCATCGATGGAACCTCCTGTTCCGCGCCCACTTCGATGAACGTCGCCTTGGCCTCCTCGAGGCGGGATCGCGCCTGGTCGAGGCGGCCCAGGCGCAACGATGCGCGGCCCAGTAGCGACAGGCATGCCGCGAGGAACAGCCGGAACTGCGACGCGCGCCAGAACGGCAGCGTCTCGAGCAGCGCCGCCTCGGCGTCGCCCCACTCGCCGCGATCGACCATGATCTCCGCGACATTCACGCGCGCCGCGGACGCGCTCATCGTGCTGCCGATCTTGAGGGATTCGTAGCGGCTGCGCTCCCAGTAGGTGAAGGCTTCTTCCCAGCGCCCCTCCCAATGGCATATCACGCCGAGGTCCGACAGTAGCGCCGCCTGCCGCACGCGATTGCCGGCGCGCTCGTACGCCTCCAGCGAGCGCTGCATCGCGGCGAGTGCGCCCTCACGGCCAAGCTGTCCGTACGCCCAGCCTACGACGTGATACGCGTCGCCGAGCGCCTCCGGATCATTCGCGTCGTGAGATTCCTGGACCGCGCGCTGCGCCCACTCGAGCGCTTCGGTGGTGCGACCCTGCGCTTGGAGGAACATCGCATAGCGCGCGCTGCCTCGGGCAACGAGCCGCGCGGCCTCGTCGCCCTGCACGCCTTGCAACATCGCGCGCGTGTCCTCGATGCGTCGCAGGCCTTCTGAATAATGTCCAAGACGACCATCGGCCTGTGCGAGGCGCAGGAGCAACGCGGCCTCGGCGAGCGGCGCATCCGCCATGAGCGGTCGCGCGGCGGTATACGCGGCAAGCGCCTTGGCATGCTCGCCGGCACGCACGAGCGCGTCGCCCATGGCCTGGTGCGCCGCGGCGATCTCCTGCCTGGGCAGGTCCGCAAGCTGCTTGCCCGCTTCGATGGCCCGCGCATAGAAGCGCGCGGCGTCGACGTCGGCAAATGCCGCCGCGGCTCTTTCCGCCGCGACGGTCGCGTACCGCCAGGCGGCGGGCAGGTCACCGGCTTCGAAGTAGTGCAGCGCCAGCGTGCCGGCCGCCTCGTCCGGGAAATCGAGCTCCTGCTCGATGTGCGCGGCCACGATTCCATGCAGCTTGCGTCGCGCCTTGAAGGGCAATCCGGCGTACGCTGCGTCGCGCAGCAGCGACTGCCTGAACTGCAGATAGCCGTCGGCGTCCTCGGTGAACAGATCCGACAGTCGTGCCCACGCGGACGGGTCGGGTCGCTCGATGTCTCCGTCCTCCGCGAACCAGGCGAGCATCCGTGGATGGAACGTGCTGCCGAACACCGCGGCGCGGCGCACGAGGGCGCGATCTTCGGGCGCCAGCGCGTCGATCTGCGCCGTGGCCGCCGCCTCCGCGGAGTCCGGCAGGTCGGCCGTGCCACCGGATTCGATCGCATTGCGCAGCAGGTCGCGCAGGAATTGCGGATTGCCGCCCGAGCGCTTGGCAATGACTTCGAGGACGTGGGATGGAAGCGGCGTCTGTTGCGCAGCGAGCTGCGCCAAGCGCAGTGCATCCGCGGCGGCGAGGGGCGACACGGCAACACGCACCAACGCGGGTCCCTCGGGCACGCTGAACCCTGTGGCGACCGGACGACGCGCGACGGCGAAGAGCCAGGCATGCCGCTCGACGCTCGGCGCCAGATGCGCAAGCAGCTCGGCGGACGCCTGGTCCATGTTGTGCGCGTTCTCGATCTCGACGAGCGTCGGCTCGGTCAGCAGCGCGGCGACGAACGCGGCGACCGATTCGTGCAGGCGCGTGCGGCGATTCCTCTCCGCGAGCATCTGCACTTCCGCCGTGGGGGCGACCTCGACGTCGAGCGCGATCGCGATGAGCGGCAGCCAGACGCGCAGGTCCGGCGCCTTGTGTTCGATCTCGTCGCGCAGGCGCGCCACGATGTCGACGTCCGAATCGTCGCGCCCGAACCCCATGATGGCGCGCAGCAGCTCGCGCCAGAATGCATAGGGAACCGAGGCCGTGTACGCCTCGCACGCGGCGTGGTACTTGCGGAATCCCGCTGCCGCGTCGCGCAGCGCTTCCAGCAACCGCGTCTTGCCGACGCCCGCTTCTCCAACGAGCTCGATGATGCGGCCGGCGCCCCCGCGTGCGCTGACGTACGCCTTGCGGATGCTTCCGAGCTCGACGTTGCGACCCGTGAGCGGCAGCTTCTGCACCGACGCATGTCGCAAGCGCGCGCTGAGCGCCCGGCCAACCGACCACGCACGCAGAGCCTCGGCCTTGCCCTTGACGACGAGCGGCGTGAGCTCGGAGGTATCGAACGCGGTGCTGCAGCGCTCCAGCACTTCGGCGGTTGCATAGATCGAGCCTGGCTGCGCCTGGGTCATGAGTCGCGCGGTCAGATTCACCGCGTCGCCCATGACGGTGTACGTGCGTCGGTAATGCGGCCCGATGTCGCCGGCGAAAACCGCGCCGCGGTGCACGCCGATGCGTAACGGGAGCGCGACGTCGTCGGCGAGGATCGCGCGCAGCGCGAGCAGCATGCGGTCTTCGTCGTTGCCGGTCGCTTTCGGTGCGCCTGCGGTGAGGATGAGCTTGCCGCCATCCCGGTCGACGTCCGAGCCCAGGAAGGTGATCTGGTGCTCCTCCGTTGCGGCGTCCACTGCGCGGACGAGTCGATCCAGCGCATCGGCTGTCGACTCGACCCCGTGCGCCTCGATCATCGCGTCCGTTCCTTCGAAGCGGACGAATGCGATCGTGACGGGCCGATGTTCCGAGGTTCCACCGCCGGCGAGCACGTGCTCGCGAATGGACCGTGGCAAGCATCGAGCCAGCATGTCGGCAGACACCGATGCGGGTGCGCGGCTCGCGAGCTTCGGGATGTCCGTCGGTGCGTCGACGATGAGCCTTCCGTGACCCTTCGCGGCCCCGAGACAATGCTCCGCCAGCAGCCCGGCGGTCGTGTCGCTGGCAAGCACTTCACCGCCGTCGGCCAGTTGCTCCATCGCGGCGACGATGCTCCATGAGGGACCGACCGGAAGGAACTCGACGTGCGACGTCCCGACGGTGAAGAAATGGAAGTTGCCCGAATGCAGTCCTTGCGCCATGCGCAGCGTCACGTGCGCGCCGGGGACATCGATCGTGGAGACCTCGGGAAGCGCCTCGCGCATGCGGTGAGCGGCGCGGCAGGCGCGAACCGCGTGCGCGTTGCCTTCGAACCACAGCAGCATGGCATCGCCGCCGAACTTGAGCAGTCCCGCGCCGCTTTCGTACGCAAGCGCGAGCATGGCCTCGAAGGTCGTGCCGACGATATCGGCTATCTGCTCGGCGCCTTCGCGGCCGCGGCGCGCGAGCTGCTCGGCAAGTGCGGTGAACCCCGAGATGTCGGCCAGGATCGCGGTGCCTTCGGCGGTCCACGACCGGGCTACCGGCGCGCGCGCAACGTGCGCCTGAACGACGCGCGGCACGTACGGCATGAGCCGCGCCGCCGCAGAGTCGATCGATGCGCTCGCAGCCGCGGCGCCCTCGTCCTGCGGCGGGGGCCCCCTGTGCATCGGCCGAGTATAGTGCGCAACCGCGCCGGGCAAACGACGTCAGGACGGCGGATCGCGCGGCGAGCAGGCGCTATTCCCGGCGTCGCTCCGCCATGTACGCCACATAAGCCAGCGCGCCGAGCAGCATGAACGTCACGCCGGCCTGCAGCAGCGCGCCGATCTGAAAGCTTCCGACGCGCCATACGCTCGCGGCGCGCGCGGCGAACGCCACCCCGCAGACCAGCACGCCGAGCAGGCCGGCCAGCCGGCCGACCCACAGCAGAACCTCGCCCATCGTTCCTCCCTAGTGTGCGGGCGGCAGCACTTCGCCGACCGCCGCTCCGAAACCGATGCGTGCCGCCCCTTCGCGCTCGCACCACGCGCGCAGCGTGACGACGTCGCCGTCCTCGAGGAATCCGCGCGTCTCGCCATTGGGCAGCGTGATCGGACGCTTGCCGCCGGCAGTCAGCTCCAGGAGCGAGCCGGCTTCGGCGGCCGCGGGTCCGGACTGCGTGCCGGTGCCGAGCAGGTCGCCGGGTTGCAGGTTGCAGCCGTTGACGGTGTGATGCGCGACCAGCTGCGCCACCGTCCAGTACGCGTGCCGGTAGTTGCTGCGCGACAGGACGTGGGCCGGCTGGCCGGCGGCGCGCATCCTGGCGGTCGACAGCAGCACTTCCATGTCGATGTCGATCGCGCCGTGCGCGCGCACGCCGGGTGCATCGAGGTAATCCAGCGGCTCGGGGTCCCCCGACGGTCGCGTGAAGGGCAGGCGGTACGGCGCGAGCGCTTCCAGCGTCACGATCCAGGGCGAGATCGTGGTGGCGAAATTCTTGGCGAGGAAAGGTCCGAGCGGCTGGTATTCCCAGGCCTGGATCTCGCGTGCCGACCAGTCGTTGAGAAGGCACAGGCCGAACACGTGCGACTCGGCGGCGCTCACCGGAACCCGTGTGCCGAGCGCGTTACCCACGCCGACGAAGATGCCGAGCTCGAGCTCGTAGTCGAGCCGCTGCGTCGGACCGACCACGGGCCGCTCGGCGCCCGGCGGTAGCCGCTGGCCGATCGGTCGATGGAACCGTTGCGGCGATACGCCGACCGATGACGCGCGGCCGTGGTAGGCGATCGGAACCCACTTGTAGTTCGGCATGAGCGGCTGGTCCGGCCGGAACATGCGCCCCACCGTCGTCGCGTGATGCACCGAGGCGTAGAAATCGGTGTAGTCGCCGACGTGCGCCGGCAGCGCGTGCTCGACGTCCGACCGCGCGATGAGGCACTGCTGCATGCGCCCGCGCTCGGGCGCGTCGTGTCGCAGCAGCCGCCACAGCGCGCGGCGCAGGCGCGACCACGCCGGCGCGCCCAGCGCCATGAACGCATTGAGCGTCGGGCCGGTGCACGCGGCGAGCGCGGGCGCTGCATCCCCGGTGACGATGCCCGCGCGCGCGAGCGCGGCGAGATCGACCACCTCGTCGCCGATCGCGATCGCGCCGCGCCACGGCTCGCTGCTGTTGGGCCGGCGCACAACGCCGAACGGCAGATTCTGCAGCGGAAAGTCGCTCGCGGCGTCGTTCGCCGAGTCGACGAAGCTCCGCGCCGCGGCGTCGTGCGTCTCGTTCAGGCCGTTCAAGCGACGACCCTCCGCGCTGCGGGCCGCAGGCTCATGGCTTGCCGGTGAAGTGCTTCTTCAGGCCCTGCCAGCAGCGGAAATACTCCGCCTGCAGCTGCGCCGACTCGAGGGCCGCGCGGGTGGGGCGGATGACGTAGCGCGTCTCGAACATGAATGCCATCGTGTCACGGATGTAGTTCGGCTTGCTCGTGTCCGCGCTCGATGCCCTGGCGAACGTATCGGCGTCGGGACCGTGACCGCTCATGCAGTTGTGGAGGCTGGCGCCGCCGGGCTGGAAGCCCTCGGCCTTGGCGTCGTAGACGCCATGCACGAGGCCCATGAACTCGCTCGCCACGTTGCGATGGAACCACGGCGGGCGGAACGTGTGCTCCATCGCGAGGATTCGCGGCGGGAATACGACGAAGTCGATCGTGTCGACGCCCGCGGTATCGCTCTGCGATTGCAGCACGAGGAAGATCGACGGGTCGGGATGGTCGAAGCTCACCGAGCCGATCGCGTTGAAGCGCGTGAGATCGTACTTGTACGGCGTGCAGTTGCCGTGCCATGCGACCACGTCGAGCGGCGAATGGTCGATCGCGGCCGACCAGAGATGCCCGAGGAATTTCGCGACGAGCTCGAATCGTCCCTCGCGATCCTCGTACCACGCGACCGGTGCCAGGAAGTCGCGCGGATTCGCGAGCCCGTTGGATCCGATCGGGCCGAGATCGGGCAGCCGAAACGCCGCGCCGTGGTTCTCGCACACATAGCCCCGCGCGGTGCCGTCGGGCAGCGCGACGCGAAAGCGCACGCCGCGCGGGATCACCGCGAACTCGGTCGGCGCAACGTCGATGCGGCCCAGCTCGGTGTCGATCTGGAGGCGACCGTGCTGCGGGACGATGAGAAGCTCGCCATCCGCGCTGTAGAAGAAGCGGTCGATCATCGAACGGTTCGCCGCATACAGGTGGATGCTGCATCCGCTCATGGTCGCGATGTCGCCGTTGCCGGCCATCGTGACGAGGCCGCCCACGAAGTCCGTGGGTGCGTCGGGGATCGGCATCGGGTCCCAGCGCAGCTGGTTGGGCGGCGTGGGAACTTCGTCGAACCGCGCCACGATGCGGCCATCGTCGATGCGCCGGAACGGTTCGTGCACGGCGGCGGGCCGGATGCGATAGAGCCAGGAGCGCCGATTGGCGCCGCGCGGTGCCGTGAATGCGGTTGCCGAAAGCTGCTCGGCGTAGAGTCCGTACGCCACGCGCTGCGGCGAGTTCTGGCCGACCGGCAGGGCGCCGGCGAGCGCTTCGCTCGCGAACTCGTTGCCGAAGCCGGATTGGTACAGGAGCGACCGATCACCCGCCGACTGGCGGGCATCCGCGCGCTCGGGTGCAAGGGTCGACATCGCGGTCCCCGACGAGGCAGTGACTTCAATTATGCGCCGGGTCGTCGAGTTGCGCCTTGCGCTACCATGCCGGGACAACAGTCCCCGCGGAGGAGTCGAGAACATGTCCAAGCAATTCGCTTCTCGCGCCGACCTGGTCCAGAAGAAGGTCAGCTTCGACAAGCTGTCCGATCACGCGTACGCGTACACCGCCGAAGGCGATCCCAACACCGGCGTGGTGATCGGCGACGACGCCGTCATGGTCATCGACACGCAGGCGACGCCGGTCATGGCGCAGGACGTGGTGCGGCACGTCCGCACGGTCACCGACAAGCCGATCGAATACGTGGTCCTGTCGCACTATCACGCGGTGCGCGTGCTCGGCGCCTCCGGCTACCGTCCGCGCCACGTGATCGCGAGCCGCGACACGTACGACCTCATCGTCGAGCGCGGCGAAGCCGACATGAAGAGCGAGATCGAGCGCTTCCCGCGTCTTTTCCAGGCGGTCGAGTCGGTGCCGGGGCTGACGTGGCCCACCCTGGTTTTCGAGCATCGGCTCACGGTGTGGCTCGGGAAGCTCCAGGTCGAGATCATGCAGCTCGGGCGCGGGCACACGAAGGGCGATACGGTCGTATGGCTGCCGCAGGACCGCGTGATGTTCTCCGGCGATCTCGTCGAATACGGCGCCACGCCGTACACGGGGGATGCTTACCTCACCGACTGGCCCGCCACGCTCGATGCGCTCGAGGCGCTCAATCCCGCCAAGCTCGTGCCGGGCCGCGGCGCGTCGCTGCAGACGCCCGAGGACGTGAAGGCGGGCCTCAACGGCACGCGCGAATTCATCACCGAGATGTTCGACGCGGTGAAGCGCGGCGTGGAGCAGGGCCTCGAGCTGCGGCAGATCTATCGCGCGACGTACGACGAGCTCAAGCCCAAGTTCGGCGAGTGGGTCATCTTCGATCACTGCCTTCCCTTCGACGTGACGCGCGCCTACGACGAGGCCACGAGCTTTCGCGATCCGCGCATCTGGACCGCGCAGCGCGACCGCGACATGTGGGAGGCGCTCGAAGGCTAGCGGCGCGCCTCGGCGCCATGGCGAGCCACGTCAACCCGGTCTACGAGTACCGGCGCCCGGCGGACCTCGATGCGCCGGCGGTTCGTCATCCGGTGATCGTGGTCGGCGCCGGTCCGGTGGGGCTCGTGGCGGCCATCGATCTCGCGCAGCGTGGCGTCCCGGTCGTGGTGCTGGACGAGGACTGCACCGTCAGCGTCGGCTCGCGCGCCATCTGCTACGCCAAGCGCACGCTCGAGATCCTCGATCGACTCGGCTGCGGCGAGCGCGTCGCGCAGAAGGGCGTGCAATGGCACGTCGGGCGCGTGTATTTCCGCGATGCGCAGGCGTATCAATTCGATCTTCTTCCCGAAGCGGGTCATCGGCGTCCCGCGTTCGTCAACCTGCAGCAATATCACTTCGAGGAGGCGCTCGTCGATCGCGCGCGCGAGACCGGTGTCGATCTGCGCTGGTGCCACGAGGTCGTCGGCGTCCTGCCGCGGGACGATGCGGTCGACGTGGAGATCCGGACACCGGACGGGACGTACCGGCTCGAGGCGCAATGGCTGATCGCGGCGGACGGCGCGCGCAGCACCGTCCGGCGCCTGATGGGGCTCGACACCGAAGGCAAGGTATTTCGCGATCGCTTCCTGATCGCGGACATCCGCATGCGATCCGATTTTCCCGCCGAGCGCCGATTCTGGTTCGACCCGCCGTTTCACCCCGGCCAGTCCGTGCTGCTGCACCGCCAGGCCGACGACGTCTGGCGGGTCGATTTCCAGCTCGGCTGGGACGCCGATCCCGAGCTGGAGAAGCAGCCCGAGCGCATCGCGCCGCGCCTGCGCGCGATGCTCGGCGCCGACGTCCGCTACGAGCTCGAATGGGCGAGCGTCTACACGTTCCAGTGCCGGCGCATGCAGCGCTTTCGTCACGGCCGCGTGATCTTCGCCGGCGACGCCGCGCACCTCGTGAGCCCTTTCGGTGCGCGCGGCGCGAACAGCGGGATGCAGGACGCCGACAACCTCGTGTGGAAGCTCGCGCTCGTGCTCGAGGGCAAGGCGCCGGAGCGGCTGCTCGATACGTACGACGCCGAGCGCGTGGCGGCAGCCGACGAGAACATCCGGCACTCGACGCGTTCGACCGATTTCATCACACCGAAGAGCGCGGTGTCGCGCATCTTTCGCGACGCCGTGCTGGACCTCGCGCGCGAGCATGCATTCGCGCGTCGCCTGGTGAACAGCGGACGACTGTCCACGCCGGCCCTGCTGCGCGACTCGCCGCTCAACACCGCCGACGAGCCGGCCGCATTCGCTGGCGGGCCCGGACCCGGCCATGCGGCGATTGATGCACCGGTCGTGGGTGAAGGCGGATCGTGGCTGCTCGATCATCTATGCCGCGGCTTCACGCTGATCACCTTCGATGCGATCCCCGCGAGCGCGGTGGAAACGCTCGCACGCGCGCGCATCCCGTGCGCGACGCTCGCGGTGGATGCGAGCGTCCCGGCGCCTGGCGCAAGCGTCCGCGACGCGCAGCACCACCTGGCGCACCGCTACGCCGCGCGGCCCGGCACCTGCTATCTCTTCCGTCCCGACCAGCACGTGTGCGCACGCTGGCGCGCGTTCGACCTTCGCGCCGTGGAGCGCGCGATCGCGCGCGCGACGTGCAACGACTGAGGTGCATTGCATGAGCCGATTGATCACCGAGCCCAATCTCGCCGAGCCGGACGATTTCTACGAGCAGCTCATCGGCATGCACCGCGGCCTCGACGACGCCGCGAGCGCGCGGTGCAACGCCAAGCTGATCCTGCTCCTCGCCAATCACATCGGCGACATGGACGTGCTGGCGCAGGCGCTGGCGGCGGCGCGCGAGGGCATCGACGGCGCGCCTGCGGCATAATCGTTCCTACTTCAATCGGACACGCGCGGTCGTGCAGCTCGGGCAGCGCGCCGGTCACCTCTCATGGCGGATTCCATGGCTTACGAAACGATCCTGGTCGAGACGCGCGAGCGCGTGGGCTTCATACGGCTCAACCGGCCGCAGCGACTCAACGCGCTGAACGACGCGCTCGCCGACGAGCTCGGTGCCGTGCTCGCGGGGTTCGATGCCAATCCGGGCATTTCGGTCATGGTGATCGCGGGGAGCGAAAAGGCCTTTGCGGCCGGCGCCGACATCGGTGCGATGGCGGAATGGGATTACGCGAAGGTCTACGCCGACAACTACATCACGCGCAACTGGGAGGCGATCCGCACGATCCGCAAGCCCGTCATCGCCGCGGTGGCGGGCTACGCGCTCGGCGGCGGATGCGAGCTCGCGATGGCCTGCGACATCATCGTCGCGGCCGACAACGCGAAGTTCGGGCAGCCCGAGATCACCATCGGCACCATGCCGGGGTTCGGCGGCACGCAACGCCTGCCGCGTGCGGTCGGCAAGGCCAAGGCGATGGACTGGTGCCTCACCGGCCGCATGATCGACGCCGCCGAGGCGGAGCGCTCGGGTCTCGTCGCGCGCGTGGTGCCGCCCGATCAGCTGGAGAGCGAGACCATGGCGCTCGCCGGCAAGATCGCGTCCTACTCGCTGCCGGTCGTGCTGAAGATCAAGGAATCGATCAACCGCGCGTACGAGTCTTCGCTCACCGAAGGGCTGCTGTTCGAGCGACGCGAGTTTCACGCCACCTTCGGGCTGGAAGATCAGAAGGAGGGCATGCGCGCGTTCGTCGAGAAGCGCAAGCCCGCATTCCGCAATCGCTGATCAGCGCCGGAACGTCATGCTGCCGCCGCTGCGCAGCGCGAGGTGCAGCGTCTCGCCTTCGAAGCGATAGCCGCTCACCTCGCCGAGGTCGCGAACGAAGACCTTGTCGAGCGAGCCGGCGGGGCAGCCCATCTTCGTCAATGCGATGGGCGTGAGCGTCAGGGTGCCGTTCGCGTCCGCGGTGTAGCGGCCGCTGCCCCGGTTGCAATCGGCGCGCACCACTACGCGACCGTCGTCCATGAACTGCAGCGTGTAGCGATCCGACGCGTCGTTGCCGCCGGTTTGCCACTGCCACGTCGCGCCGCCGAGCGCGGACGGATCGGCCGCTGCCATGGCGGGAGGGATCATGATCGGCGTGATCGGCGGAAGCGTCGTGGTCCGCGACGCCGTGGGGCCGTTGCACGCCGTCAGCGCGGCAATGACGAGCGCGCTCGCGGCGCCGCGCAGGAAAGCACGCATGCCGCATTGTAGCCCCGCGGCGTATCCGCATGCGGCTGCGATGACGTACACTGCACGCACCTCCGCTTCGCATCCTTCATGGCACTCGACGCTCGACGCATCCTCGCGCGCTGCGATGCATTGGCCGCTCACTCCGAGCAACCCGACGGGTTGACGCGGATCTTCCTTTCACCGCAGCAGCGTGCCGTCAACGAGCAGGTGCTCGCATGGATGCGCGAGGCCGGCATGCAGGGGCGGCTCGATGCCATCGGCAACTGCGTCGGGCGCTACGAGGGCACGCGCGCCGGCTTGCCATGCCTCATGCTGGGCTCGCACCTCGATACGGTGCGCGACGCGGGTCGCTACGACGGCATGCTCGGCGTCATCGCGGCGATCGAGTGCGTCGCGGCATTGGGCGGCAAGCGCCTGCCGTTCGCCATCGAGGTGGTCGGCTTCGGCGACGAAGAGGGCGTTCGATTCGGCTCGACGCTGCTCGGAAGCCGCGCGGTCGCCGGAACGTTCGATTCCGCGCTCCTCGACAAGGCTGGTTCCGACGGCGTCACGCTGCGCGAAGCGCTGCGCGCCTTCGGCCTCGATCCCGGGGCGATCGGCACGGCCGCGCACCGGCGCGGCGACGTGCTCGCGTACGTGGAGCTGCACATCGAGCAGGGCCCCGTGCTCGAGGCCGAGGGCCTGCCGGTGGGTGTGGTGACGGCCATCAACGGCGGCTATCGGTTCATGGTCGAGGTGGCGGGCGTGGCGGGACACGCCGGCACCGTCCCGATGTCGCTGCGCCACGATGCGCTGGTCGCGGCCGCGGAATGCGTCGTCGCCGTCGAGCGCGTCGCGCGCGACAGCCGGGACGTGGTCGGAACCGTCGGGCGCATCGAAGCGCAGCCCGGTGCCATGAACGTCATCCCCGGGCGCGTTCGTTTTTCGCTCGACGTGCGCGCCCCCACCGATGCACAGCGTGCCGCGGCGCTCGACGCCATGCGCGCGCGCTTCGGCGCGATTGCGAAGGCGCGCGGCGTCGCGCTGGCCCTGGAGCCCGTGTGGGAGGCTCGCACCGCGATTTGCGATGCGCGCCTGCAATCGCAGCTGGCCGAGGCGGTGCGCGGCGAGGGCGTTGCCGTGCGGCACCTGCCGTCGGGCGCGGGACACGACGGCATGGCGCTCGTCGACATCGCGCCGATCGGCATGCTGTTCGTGCGCTGCAAGGGGGGCATCAGTCACAACCCCGCCGAGTCGGTGACCGAAGACGACGTCGCGATCGGCGCGCGCGTGCTCTTGCGCTTCATCGAAAACTTCGTGGCGTCCTGATGCCTGCCGAACGCATACGCGATTTCCTGTCCGTGCGCCACGCCGAAGCCGAGGCGTTCCTCGCCGAGCTCGTGCGCATGCCCTCCGACAATCCGCCCGGCGACTGCGCGCCGCACGCCGAGCGCGTCGCGCGGATGCTGCACGACCTCGGCCTGCCCGTGGAGCGTCACATCGTTCCCGAGCCGCTGGTGCGCGACAACGGCATGGTGTCGTGCGTGAATCTCGTGGTCCGCCAGCGTTTCGGCGCCGGTCGCGGGCCGACCATCGCGCTCAACGCGCACGGCGACGTCGTGCCGCCGGGCAGCGGCTGGAGCGCCGACCCGTATGGCGCGGAGGTGCGCGACGGCGTCATGTACGGGCGCGGCGTGGCCGTGTCCAAATCCGATTTCGCGACGTACACGTTCGCCCTGCTGGCGCTGCGCGCAGCCGCGGTGGCCGGCGTCGCGCTCGACGGCACCGTGGAGCTGCACTTCACCTACGACGAGGAGGCGGGCGGCACGATCGGCCCCGCCTGGCTGCTCGCCGAGCAGATCGTGCGTCCCGACCTCGCGATCTCGGCAGGGTTCACGTACGGCATCACCACCGCGCACAACGGGTGCCTGCACCTGGAGGTCGAAGTGATCGGGCGCAGCGGCCACGCCGCCGAGCCGGAGAAGGGCGTCGATGCGCTCGAGGCCGCGACCGGCATCCTGTCCGAACTCTATGCATCGCGAAGCGCGCTCACCGCGATCGACTCCGGCGTGCCGGGCATCTCGCACCCGACACTCGTCGTCGGATTGATCAGCGGCGGCATCAACACCAACGTCGTTCCCGATCACGTGCGCTTTCGCCTGGACCGGCGCATCGTGCCGAGCGAGTCGCCGGCCGTCGTCGAGTCGTCGCTCACGCAGGCGATACGCGACTCCGCGGCGCGTTGGCCGAACGTGGCCGTCAACGTGCACCGCGTGCTGCTCGCCGTTCCGTTCGTGCCGATTCCCGGCCAGGAGCGCCTCGTCGACGCGTTGCGCCGCCGTGGCGCCGAAGTGCTCGGCGTGCCCCTGCCCACGCACGGTGTGCCCATCTACACCGACGCACGCCACTACACCGCAGCGGGCGTGCCTGCGGTGCTGTACGGCGCGGGGCCGCGCACGCTCGAAGACGCGAACGGTCATCGCGCCGACGAGCGCCTCGTCCTTTCCGATCTGCACAAGGCAACGCTGGTCGTCGCGCTCGCGCTGGCCGACCTGCTCGCCGCGTGATCGCGCGCGCAACGCTGTGGCGCGACGTGAGCGCGCTCGGCGTCGCGCAGATCGTGTCGTGGGGCTCGCTGTTCTACGCGATCGGCGTGCTCGGCGCCCCGATGCGCGCCGCGCTCGGCATCGACGACGTCGTGCTGTTCGGCAGCTTCACGGCGGGCTTGTTCATATCGGGAATCGCCGCGCCCGCGGTAGGGCGGCGCATCGACGCGCGTGGCGGCCGCGGCGTGCTCGCGTTCGGATCGGTGACGGCGGCCGTCGCATGCCTCGTGCTCGGCGCATCGACGCAGCCATGGCACATGGTGGCCGGCTGGCTGATCGCCGGCGTCGCGATGGCGGCGTGCCTTTACGATCCCGCGTTCGCCGCGCTGTATCGCGTCAGTGGAAGCGCCTACCGGCGTGCGGTCACCGTGCTGACACTCTACGGCGGGTTCGCGAGCACGGTGTTTTGGCCCCTGTCGCAGTATCTGCTCGACACGGTCGGATGGCGCGATGCCTGGCGCATCTATGCCGTCCTGCACGCGGCCGTGTGCCTGCCGCTGCACCTCGCGTTCGCGCCGCGCGGAAGCGCCGGCGAGCGCAGCGCGCAACCGCACGCGAGCGTCGACGCCGCTTCGCCGCGCGTGCATCCGCACGCCTTCGCATGGCTCGCGATTGCATTCTCGCTGTCCGCCTTCCTCGCCACTGCGCTGGCGGCACACCTCATCGGCCTGTTGACGGCGGGTGGGCTCGCAGCGCGTGACGCGGTGCTCGTCGGATCGCTCATCGGTCCCATGCAGGTCGCGGGACGCCTCATGGAAATGGCGATCGGCGGCCGCATGCACGCGCGCGCGGTGGGCTTCCTCGCATTCGGGCTCATGGCGATCGCATTGCTCCTGTTGCCGTGGATCGGCCCGGTGTGGATTCTCGCCATGCTATTCGCGCTCCTGTATGGCTGGAGCAACGGCGTGATGACCATCGTGCGCGGAACCGTTCCCGCGGAGCTCTTCGGCGCCCGCGGCTACGGCGAGCTGCTCGGGCGGCTGGCGCGGCCGGCGTTCATCGCCAAGGCGATCGCGCCGGTGACGCTGACCTTCGTGTTCGCCGTGGATCCCCAACGGCGCATCGCGGGCGCGACGCTCGCGGGCATCGGCGTGGTCGCTCTGCTCGCGTTCGGCCGCGCGGTGCGAAGACCGTAGGCCGCGGAACTCGGGCGCAGGTCACATGCCCAAGCGCGATGCCGTCTGCGCCGTCGGCCTGCCGCATTCCGCGGCAGGTGTACAGTGAGCGGCCGACATCGGACCGTCATGCGCACGACTTCATCGTCCTCCCCCATTCGCTCGACCGCCCTGTCGCTGCCCGGCGAGAGCGTGCCGGCACCGCAGTTCCTGCATCGGCTGCGCGTCGACGCGGCGGCCGAGCGTCGCGCGCTCGTCGAAGGCCTGCGCCGCAGCGCGGCGTCGATCGCGCCGAAGTATTTCTACGACCCGCTCGGCGCGGCGCTCTTCTCGGCCATCTGCGAGTTGCCCGAGTACTACCCGACGCGGGCCGAGCGCGGGATCTTCGCGCGCCATCGCGCCGACATCGCGACCGCCGTCGGCCGCGGCACTCAGCTGGTCGACCTCGGAGCCGGCGACTGCGCAAAGGCGGCAGGCTGGCTGCCGTTCCTCGCACCTTCGCGCTATCTGGCGGTCGACATCGCCGAAGAGACGCTGCGGCCAGCGCTCGCGCGCCTCGCACTGGAATATCCCGACTTGCCGCTGCTCGGCATCGTTGCGGATTTCACGCACGGCCTCGAGCTGCGCAACGAGCTCGGCGACACGCCGGTCACGTTCTTCTACCCCGGATCGTCCATCGGGAATTTCTCACCCGAGGAAGCGAGCGCTTTCCTCGTCGACATCCGGCGGCATTGCATGGCGGCGCGCGGCAGCGGCCTCTTGATCGGCGTCGACACGCGCAAGGACGCCGCGCGCCTCGAGGCCGCCTACGACGATCGCCTCGGCGTCACGGCCGCGTTCAACCGCAACGTCCTGCTGCACGTCAATCGCGTGCTCGGCTGCGACTTCGATCCGCAGGCGTTCGCGCACGTCGCGCTGTACGACCCGCGCCATGGCCGCATCGAGATGCACCTGGAGGCCACGCGCGACGTCACCGTGCACATCGACGGCGTACCGCGGCGGTTCAGCGCGGGCGAGCGCATCCATACCGAGAACTCGTACAAGTATTCGCCGGACGTCTTCGCGGCAACGCTCGAAGCGGCAGGCTTCGGCAGCGTGCGCGTGTGGCAGGACGACGCGGGCGACTTCGCCGTGTACTACGCCGCCTGAGCGGCGGGCGGCGCGACGCCGTACCGCCCGACGATGCGTCACTGACCGCCCGCGGGGGCGGCGCGTCGCGTCGCCGTACCGCCCTACGATGCGTCACTGACCGGCCGCTGCGGCGGCACGGCGCGAACGCCGTACCGCCCGAGGATGCCTTACTGACCGCCCGCGGCGGGCAGCACGGCGACGACTTCCTGCTTGCCGTTGACTACCTTGGTCATGAAGCTCTCGCGGTCGAGGTCGCCATTCTTGTCGAACGACACGTCCATCAGCACACCGGGATATTGCTTCGCCGACAGCTTGATGCCATGCATCTTTTGCGCGAACGCCTTGCCGTCGAACTTGCCGACCTGCTCGGTGACCGCCTTGACGATGTACATCGCGGTGTAGCCCTTGATGCCGTTATGGTCGGGCTTGTAGCCGTATTCCTTCTGGAACTTGGCGGCGAACTCCTTCACCGCCGGGATCGGCGCGTCGGCCGTGAGGCCGACGTGCGCGACCGCGCCGTTGGCCGCGTCCCCCGCGAGCTCGATCACCTTCTGGCTCGTGAGCACCGTCTCGCCGACGATCGGCTTGTCGTAGCCCTGTTTCTTCAGCTCGCGCAGGCAGCGCGCGGCCTCTTCCTCGTTGGTGTAGACGAACAGCGCGTCTGCGTTGGCCTGCTTGGCCTTCAGCACGGCGCCGGAGAAATCGAGCTGCCCGGGATCGGTGGAGATGTCCGCGACGACCTTGATGCCGGCGGGCTCGATCGCTTTCATGAACACGTCGCGTCCGCCCTTGCCGAAGTCATTGTTGGTGAAGATGATGGCGACGCTCTTCGCCTTCAGATTGTCCTTCAGGTAGCGCGCGACTTTCGGCATCGCCGCGCTTTGCGTGAACGACGTGCGAAAGATGTAGGGATTGCCCTGCTGGGTGATCGAAGCGGCTTCGCCGCCGGTGAAGTTCGGAATCTCGGCACGGCGCGTCTCGGCCATGCTGACGAGGATCGACCCGGAGAACACGGGCCCCATCACGACATACGCGCCGTCGTCGATGGCGCGCACCGCGAGCGCCTTCGACGTCTGCGGCTGCGATTGCGTGTCGTTGGCGGTGTATTCGATCTTGCGCCCGAGGATGCCGCCCGCGGCGTTGATCTCCTTCACCGCGAGCTTCACGCCGTCGTTGAAGTTCGTGCCCGACGTCGTGCCGGTGCCCGACAGCTCCACCAGGCCGACGATCTTGACCGGTCCCTGCTGCGCGAGCGCGGGGGCCGCGGCAAGGCTTGCGGCAAGCGCGGCCGCGATGAAATGTCTGCGATTCATCCTGTCCTCCGGAAGTGTTGTGTGCGTGCCCGGCACGGGACGGTGCGAGTCCCGCGCCTCCGGGGCGCCACTCTACCCGTTCCGGGGACGGCCGTGTGCGGGCTCAGCGCGCGAGGCGGATGCCGGAGAACTGCCAGCGGGCGTCAGGCGGGAAGAAGTTGCGGTACGTCGCGCGAACGTGGTTCGCGGGCGTCGCGCAGGAACCGCCTCGCAGGACATATTGCCCGCACATGAACTTGCCGTTGTATTCACCGATCGCGCCCGCGGCCGGCCGATAGCCGGGATACGGCGCGTAGCTCGACGAAGTCCATTCCCAAACGTCGCCGAAGAGCTGCGCGGGAACGCCCGACTGCGGCGGGTCGCTCAGCGGAAGCGGATGCATTGCGCCGCTTTCGGCGAAATTGCCCTCGATGGGCGCGTCGCGCGCGACGAGCTCCCATTCGTATTCCGTGGGAAGCCGCGCGCCGGCCCAGCGCGCGTACGCGTCTGCCTCGAAATAGCTCACGTGCGTCACCGGAGTGTGCGGATCGATGTCCGCCATACCGTGCAGCGTGAAGGTCGAGAATCGCCCGGCGTCGCGCTCGATCCAGTACAGCGGCGCGCGCCAGCCGCGCGCAACGACGGTGTCCCAGCCCAGGGACAGCCACAACTCGGGCCGCCGATAGCCGCCGTCGGCGACGAACGCGGCGAACTCCCCGTGCGTCACCGGGCGCGAGGCGAGCTCGAACGGCGCCACGAACGCGCGATGCACGGGACCTTCGTTGTCGAACGCAAACCCCTCTCCACGGTGGCCGAAATCGTGCAGGCCGCCCTGGTACGAAAGCCACGTCATCGGCTGCGGGCTCACGGTGTTCAGCGGCCATCGCGGCCGGTACGCCGGCTTCAGCGGATTCGCCGAGAACAGGTGCTTGACGTCGGTCAGGATCAGCTCCTGGTGTTGCTGCTCGTGATGAAGCCCCAGATCGAGCAACGCCGCCAGCGCCGGCGCGAGGGGGCGTGCGAAGAGCTCGTGCATGGCCGCGTCCACCGCCGCGCGATAGGCGAGTACTCGCGCCAGATCGGGACGCGAGATGAGGCCGCGCTCGGGCCTCGGGTGCTTCTCGCCGACCGCGTTGTAATAGGAATTGAAGAGCACGCGGAACTGCGCATCGAACGGCGCGTAGCGAGGCGCGTGCGGCTCGAGGACGAACGTCTCGAAGAACCAGGTGGTGTGCGCCAGGTGCCACTTGACCGGGCTCGCGTCGGGCATCGACTGCAGCGCGCAATCCTCCGGCGTGAGCGGCGCCGCGAGGGCGACCGAGGCGCGGCGCACCGCGTCGTACCGCGCGGCCCGATCGAAGGCGGCGACGGCGTGCGGCTTCGGACCGCGGTTCGCGGATATCGGACGTGGCATGGCGAATCCCCCTTGCAGAACCTCTGTTGACACCGCCCGCGGGCGAAAAGTGCCTCCCGGCAGCCCCTTGCATGCGTCGTGAAAAACCGACGCGGGTCAAGACCTTGCAGCCAGGAGGCACTTTTCTTACATGCCCGGCAGGCGTAGCATGCTGCGCACCATAACGGTCCGGCCTCCCCTCGACAGGCGCGCACCACAAAAAGGCGACCCAGTGGCCACCGACCAGGAGATTGTTTGAATCCGACGGACATCGCCAATCCCGATTACTTTCACCGCGTCGTCGATTGCCAGTGGGCCTGTCCGGCCCACACTCCGGTACCCGAATACATCCGATTGATCGCGGCGGGTCGCTACGGCGACGCCTATCTCGTCAACTGGCACTCGAACGTCTTCCCGGGAATCCTGGGACGCACGTGCGATCGCCCCTGCGAGCCGGCGTGCAGGCGTGGCCGCGTCGAGGAGGGCTCGCCCGAGCATCGCAAGGCGGGTCACAAGGCGGAGCCGGTGGCGATCTGTCGCCTGAAGCGGGTCGCGGCCGACTACAAGGAAGACATCCGTCCGCGCCTGCCGAAGCCCGCGGCGCAGCGCAACGGCAAGCGCATCGCGCTGGTCGGCGCGGGCCCCGCCTCGCTCACCGTCGCGCGCGACCTGGCGCCGCTCGGCTACGAATGCATCGTCTTCGATGGCGATCCGCAGGCGGGCGGGATGATGCGCACGCAGATCCCGAAGTTCCGGCTGCCCGACCGCGTGATCGACGAGGAGGTCGGCTACATCGTCGATCTCGGCATCGAGTTTCGCGGAGGACAGCGCATCGACTCCATGAAGGCGTTGCTCGCGCAGGGATTCGACGCGATCTTCGTCGGCAGCGGTGCGCCTCGCGGCCGCGACCTCGACGTTCCCGGCCGCCGCGAGGCGGCGGCGAACATCCACATCGGCATCGATTGGCTGTCGTCGGTTTCGTTCGGCCATGTCGAGTCGATCGGCAAGCGTGTGGTGGTGCTCGGCGGCGGCAACACCGCCATGGACTGCTGCCGCAGCGCGCGTCGCCTCGGAGGCGAGGAAGTGCACGTGGTCGTGCGGTCGGGCTTCGAGGAGATGAAGGCGTCGCCCTGGGAAAAGGAAGACGCCATGCACGAGGGCATCCCGATCCACAACTATCTCGTGCCGAAGCTGTTCACGCACGAGAACGGCCGGCTGACGGGCGTGACCTTCGAGAAGGTCGCGCCGCAGCGGGACGCCAAGGGCCGTCGCCAACTCGTGGCGACCGGCGAGCCCGACGTGCACTTCCCGTGCGACGACGTGCTGGTGGCGATCGGCCAGGAGAACGCGTTCCCGTGGATCGAGCGCGATCTCGGGTTGGCGTTCGACGAATGGGGCATGCCGGTCGTCGACAAGGCGACGATGGCGTCGTCGCTGCCCGGCGTGTACTTCGGCGGCGACGCGGCGTTCGGACCGAAGAACATCATCTGGGCGGTCGCGCACGGTCACGACGCCGCGATCTCGATCGATCTGCAATGCCGCGGCGAGCCGCTCACCCGGCGCCCGCCGCCGCACGTGAACCTCTCGTCGCAGAAGATGGGCATCCACGAGTGGAGCTACGACAACGCGATCCACCCCGACGTCCGCTACAAGGTGCCGCTGAAGGACACCGTGATCGCGCTGAAGGATATCCGCCAGGAAGTCGAGCTCGGGTTCGACCCGCGGCTCGCGTACGCGGAGGCGCAGCGCTGCCTGAATTGCGACGTGCAGACGGTGTTCAGCGACAAGCTGTGCATCGAGTGCGATGCGTGCGTCGACATCTGCCCGATGGACTGCATCACGTTCACCGCGGACGGCGACGAGCCCGATCTGCGCACGCGCCTGCAGGCGCCGGCGCTGAACGTGACGCAGGCGCTCTACATCGGCGGTCCGGTCAAGACGGGTCGCGTGATGGTGAAGGACGAGGACGTGTGCCTGCATTGCGGCCTGTGCGCCGAGCGCTGCCCCACCGGCGCATGGGACATGCAGAAGTTCCTGCTCGACATGGCGCATGCGGACGATCGCTGCACGCGGCACAAGCCACGGCCCCAGGCGGGGGCGCTCGCAAGCCTGGCCGCGGACGACTAGATGAACTTCGCCTCGCGCTCGCTTCGCTCGCCGTCGGCCGCGAGGGCGGATGAGCTCTTCGCGGCGCCGCTTCGGAAACGACCATGAGCCCCGCGAAAACAGCCCCGCGCATCAACGACTTCGTCGTCAAGTTCGCCAACGTCAACGGGTCGGGCTCGGCGTCGGCCAACGGATTGTTCGCGCGCGCGATCCTGCGGATGGGCGTTCCGGTGGCCGCGCGCAACATCTTCCCCTCGAACATCCAGGGCCTGCCGACGTGGTTCGAGGTGCGCGTGGTCGAGGCCGGATGGCGCGGCCGGCGCGGCGGCGTCGACTTCATGGTCGCGATGAACCCGCAGACCTGGGACAAGGACCTCGCCGAGATCGAGCCGGGCGGCTACGTGTTCTACGACTCGACCAAGCCGCTGCCGGCATCGAGATTCCGCGAGGACGTGACCACCATCGGCGTGCCGCTCACCGCCATCACCAACGCCGCGTACAGCGACGCGCGCCAGCGGCAGCTCTTCAAGAACATCATCTATCTCGGCGCGCTGTCGGCACTTCTCGACATCGACCCCGCGGAGATCGAGAAGCTGTTCAGCGAGCAGTACAAGGGCAAGGAAGCGCTCCTCGAGCCGAACCGCAAGGCGCTGCGCATGGGGCGCGATCACGCGCTCGCCAATTTCCAGTGCCCGCTGCCGCTGCGCGTCGAGCGGCGCAACGCCGTGGGCAACCGTATCTTCGTCGACGGCAACTCGGCTGCCGCGCTCGGTGCGCTGTACGGTGGCGCAACGGTTGCGGCGTGGTATCCGATCACGCCGTCGTCGTCGCTCGCCGAAGCGTTCATGAAGTGGTGCCGGAAGTTCCGCACCGATATGCCCGGCGGGCGCAAGCGCTATGCGATCGTGCAGGCCGAGGACGAGCTCGCCTCGATCGGCATGGTCATCGGCGCGGCGTGGAACGGCGCGCGCGCGTTCACCGCGACATCGGGGCCGGGCATCTCGCTCATGCAGGAGTTCCTCGGCCTCGCGTATTTCGCCGAGATCCCGGCAGTCCTGTTCGACGTGCAGCGCGGCAGCCCGTCGACGGGAATGCCGACGCGCACGCAGCAGGCCGACCTCATCGTCTGCGCGTACGCGTCGCACGGCGATACCAAGCACGTGCTGCTGTTTCCCGAGGATCCGCGCGAGGCCTTCGAGATGGGCGCGCAGGCGTTCGATCTCGCCGATCGGCTGCAGACGCCGGTGTTCGTGATGCTCGACCTCGACATCGGCATGCAGGACTGGCTGTGCGAGCCGTTCGCATGGGACGACAGCCGGCGCATGGACCGCGGCAAGGTGATGACGGCGAAGGATCTCGACGCCGGCAAGGACTTCGGCCGCTACCTCGACGTCGACGGCGACGGCATCGGTTACCGCACGTATCCCGGCACGCATCCGACGCGCGGCAGCTATTTCACGCGAGGCACCACCAAGGATCGCTACGCGCGCTATACCGAGGAAGGTCCGGCGTACGTCGACAACATGCAGCGCCTGCTGCGCAAGTTCGAGACCGCGAAGGACCTGGTTCCCGCCCCGGTGATCACCGCCGCGGCACAACTCACGCGCGCCGGCGTCGTGTACTTCGGCTCGACCGGTGCGGCGATGGCGGAGGCGCTCGCCGATCTCGAGCGCGGGGGCATCCATCTCGATCGCCTGCGCGTGCGCGGCTTCCCGTTCCACGACGCCATTGCCGACTTCATCGCCGACCACGACCACGTGTTCGTCGTGGAACAGAACCGTGATGCCCAGCTCAAGATGCTGCTCGTCAACGAGTGCGGCATCGCGCCGGACAAGCTGACCTCGATCCTGCACTACGACGGCACGCCGATCACGGCGCGCTTCATCGCGCGCGAGATCGGGGAGAAGGCGCGCGTGTTCAACGTCGCGCCGCTGCGCAAGGTGGCGGGATGAAGCCTCCGTCGCGTCTACGGCGCACCTCGGCCGCTTCGATATTCCGGCTCCTCGCGGGGCACGCGGCGTTCACCACTTTTCGCGGATCTTGCCGATGACGTACCTCGCCAAACCGAAGATCCATCACCCCGATCTTCCGACGAACGCGCTCGGCTACACGCGCCGGGACTACGAGGGCGCCATCTCGACGCTGTGCGCGGGCTGCGGCCACGACTCCATCTCGGCAGCCATCATCCAGGCGTTCTTCGAGCTCGACATCGCGCCGCATCGCGTCGCCAAGCTTTCCGGCATCGGCTGCTCGTCCAAGACGCCGACGTACTTCCTCGGCAACTCGCACGGGTTCAACAGCGTGCACGGTCGCATGCCGTCCGTGCTCACCGGCGCGGCGCTCGCCAACCGCGACCTGATCTACCTCGGCGTGTCGGGCGACGGCGATTCGGCTTCGATCGGCCTCGGGCAGTTCGCGCACGTGCTGCGGCGCGGCGTGAACATGGTGTACGTCGTCGAGAACAACGGCGTGTACGGCCTCACCAAGGGGCAGTTCTCGGCCACCGCGGACAAGGGCAGCAAGAGCAAGCGCGGCGCGGCGAACAGCGACGAGCCCATCGACCTGGTGCTCCTCGCGCTCGCGCTGGGTGCCACGTTCGTCGCCCGCGGCTTCTCCGGCGACAAGACGCAGCTCGTGCCGCTCCTGAAGGCCGCGGTCGCCCACCGCGGCGCGGCATTCATCGACGTGATCAGCCCCTGCGTCGCGTTCAACAACCATCCGGGCTCGACCAAGAGCTACGATTACGTGCGCGAGCACAACGACGCGGTGAACCGGCTCGACTTCATGCCCACGCGCGAGCCCATCGTCACGGACTATGCGCCGGGCAGCGTGCGCGACATCGTATTGCACGATGGCGGCCTGCTGCGCCTGCGCAAGCTCGACGACGCCTACGACCCCTCGGACAAGGTGGGTGCGATGTCGTACCTCGAATCGCACCGGGCGAAGGGCGAAGTCGTCACCGGCCTGCTGTACGTCCATCCCGACAGCGGCGACCTGCACGACGCCATGCAGACGGTCGACGCGCCGCTCAACGCGCTCGGCGACGCCGAGCTGGTGCCGGGAACCGCAGGACTGGCGGCGGTCAACGACAGCCTGCGCTAGCGCGCACGCTTCACCGTAGCCGCGTTTCCCGTGCCCGTAGACGGGCGCGAAGGGAACGCGCGGGCGTTACAATTGCGCATGCGCCGCACCGCACTGATCATTGTCGGTGTCGCCGGTGGCCTCGTCGCGCTGGTGCTGATCGCGGTTGCCATCGCCGTGGCGACCGTCGACGTCAATTCGTTCGCCGGTCCGCTGGCCGCGCGCGTTTCCGCAGCGACCGGGCGGCCCTTCAAGATCGGCGGACCGCTGTCGCTCCACGTTTCGCTCGAACCCACGCTGCGTGCCGACAACGTCACGCTCGGCAACGCGTCGTGGGGACAGGGCCCCAACATGCTCAGCGTCGGCCGCCTCGAGGCCCAGGTGGCGCTGCTGCCGCTGCTGCATCGGCGCTTCGAGATCGTGCGCGTCACGCTGATCGATCCGGTGATCACGCTCGAGACCGACAAGAACGGACGCGCGAATTGGGCATTTGGCGAGAGCTCCGCGACCGCCGCGCCACCGCCGGCTGCCACCGCGGCGGCGCCGGCGCTCGGCGTGGGCGAGGTCGAGATTCGCAACGGAACGCTCGACTATCGCGACGGCGCGACGGGCAAGGTGACGCCGGTCACCATCGAAGCGCTCACGCTGCGCACCCGCGATGCGAACGCGCCCATCACCGGCGAGTTTCGCGGCACCATCGACGGCGTCCCGGTCGCCGTGAAGGGCAACTTCGGCTCCCGCGCGGCATTGACCGCGCAGCAGTGGCCGTGGCCGATCGACGTGAAGGGCGAGGTCGCGGGGCGCAACGCAACGCTTGCGACCAAGCTCACGGCCGCGCAGGGTACGACGCGACTCGACGATCTCGCGCTCGTCCTGGGCGACCTCACGCTGCAGGGTACGCTCGCGGTCGACCGCTCCGGTGCCCGCCCGCGCTACGTCGTCGACCTCAGCATGCCGCGCTTCGCTCCCGAGGCGCTCGCGCTGCCCGCCATCGCGACCGGCAAGGGCGCGCCGCAGAAGCCCGCGACCGCGTCACGTCACGTCGTTCCCGACCAGCCGCTGCCGCTCGGCGCGCTGCGCGAGGTCGATGCCGAAGGGCACGTCGCGATCGGCACGCTGGCGCTCGCGCATGGCCAGTCGCTGCAGCACGTCGACCTGCGCTTCAGGCTCAACGGCGGCCGGCTGGACATCACCGAGCTCAAGGCGGACGGTCTCGGCGGCACGATCGTCGCGCACGGCACGGTGCAGGCGCGCGACGCGGGTGCGGTGACGCTC
>Ga0207674_10000023_pt1 | contig 157752 bp, 120 predicted proteins | sample KBSCornC72_FD_184303 | JGI IMG/M metagenome (GOLD analysis project Ga0207674, IMG submission 184303) | Corn rhizosphere microbial communities from Kellogg Biological Station, Michigan, USA - KBS Corn C7-2 (SPAdes) (version 2) | ecosystem: Host-associated > Plants > Roots > Rhizosphere > Soil ...
CCGGTATCAGTTTGGGCTGCCTATGAGGAACTGGTCCAGGCTGGTTTTGATAAGTACCTTGTAAAGTAACCGAGGCAAAGCCAGTGAATACGGGGGATCTTCAAATCTTACGCAAAGCCCGACCAATAAGTACGGGCGACTCAGCCGTGGAGTAAGAGTGAAGCGTAAGGAGATTCGCTAAATACTGCCGGAAGAAAAATGCCCAATTCTGGGCTGCCAGCCTGCCCCTTTTGTAAAGTATTCAATTAGAATGAAAGAGCGGTTACTCACTCTCAACGCTCTGGAGCATCTCACATGGACAAATGGCAAACTAAACGAATCCTTATCTTAGGAGCAACTTATCCTAGCCACTCCAAAAAATACTCCGAAATCGTTTGCACCGGAGGAATCGAAGAAGACACTCGTCGTATGATCCGACTCCATCCTGTACCGATGCGCTACTTAGAAGCCAAGCAACGATTCAAGAAGTTTCAATGGATCGATGCCAAAGTCCAGAAACATGATTCTGATCCGCGGCCAGAGAGTTTTAGAATCGATCCTGATTCAATAGCTCTCGGGGATGTCATCACCGATCATGTTATGCGTCGCAGTTATTTAGAAAGTTCACCGCACCTCATTTCTTCGCTGGAGGCTCTGAAAGAAAGACAATTAGAGAATGGGACGTCCCTGGGGATCATAAAGCCAAGAGACATTCTCGACTGTTCGTTGGATTATCGATCTCCGTCAGAGAGAGTCGAATGGGAAAAGGCGGAAAAGGCCCGCCTTGCCCAACAGTCCTTATTTGGTGAGACACTAAAGCCGTTGGACTTCCCCGAAGCAAAATTTATGGTTCAGTGGAAATGTGATGACGAAACTTGCCCAAACCACAATATGGGTCTTCTAGTATGGGGCATTCATGAACTCTATCGGAAATTAAAGCATGATCCCAAATGCGAGCAAAAGATTCTCGAGGTGATGCAGAAGCAACTTGATCAGTGGGAGAGAGAGGTTTTCTTATTTCTCGGAAACTTTAGATCGATCCAATACAACTTTGGTCTAATGGACTCTTACTCATCACCAACGGTCACATCAAGTCAGGCAACTTTGTTCACCTGAAAGGGAGAAACTGGGGGGCTAAAAATGCAGTAGCATTTAAAGATGGCTTTCTGAGATTCTCAACTTTTTTCTTAACCTCGAGTGTGGGTTCTAAATGAACTGCTCTAAGGTCCGGTAGAAGCTTGATTAACTCTTCTATTAGCACAGCACGATGGCAATCGTCAGCCTTTCTCTCGTAACAGGTCAAGCAGGTGACAACTCCAGTTCGTTCAGCGCTCTGTATCGCATCGATGACTTCGTTCAAACAATCCCTATTACCGTAAAGATAAGATCGATAACGCCTCATACACTCTGCTGCGCTACGAGCTGTTTTCCGATTGCGCGAGGGATTACCTGCTCGCTTCAAGTGCAAATACTGTATTCCAGCTGCCATCAGCGAACGCTCCAGGTTTGACTTGATAAAAGCTGGGCGTTGGCTCCAGGCGTGTTCTCTAACATCCAGTACCATACTGACCCCAGCATTGATTAGGCTACGGACATACAATTCTGGAGAGAGGTTCTGATACCCCAAGGTGAAGACTTTCATTTTTTTACCTCCAGTAAACATGTCCAGACTATCAGAAGGATTTTCGTCTTGGAGAACAAATTTTAAGAGTGGGGCCGTTTAAACATATCAAGGTAGTCCCACGCCTCCGAACCAAGCCAAAATTTGTCACTAATATCTTTAAACACCAATCGGCCCTTGACCATCCAAAAACTTTGGCGAAGAAGCTAGCTGTTACGGAGCTAAAAATTTATCCCGGCTGCCGCCAGGATCGCCTGGACCACGGCCAGTAACGCTTCGCCGGCGATAAGCCCGGACGCAAGTGGAATTCGAAAGTCACCTTCCGTTTTAGCCGATGTCCTTGACCATATTAGCTGGGCGACTCCTCCTAGTACGAAAGTCATCAGCACGGCCGCCGGCAGTAACATCCCAATTCCCATCGCCGAAGGTGAGGGAACATAGGCTGCATATTTCTCAGCAAGAAGGGTTAGCAGGATTCCCACCCCAATTCCAATCAAGAGTCCAACTAAGCAGCCCGGTGGCAATGCCTTGAAGCCCTGCGTTAAAAGTTCCGCAAAACCCGCCCACTTTACGCTTATCGGAGAAGAAAGACCCTCTGGTCCAATACCAAACTTATTTCTCAACAGTGGGTAGATGAGCGCGGTCGCCATTGAGCCGACTGGAGCAGCAATCAGTTGGGCGATCGTAAGACTACGGCTATTTGATCCAATCAGCTGGCCCGCTTTGAAATCCTGCATCAGGGCTTCAGACGTCACCGCGATAGTTCCAGTCAACCCGCTTGACGACATGTTCACCGGAACGTTGCCCGGCGAGATGAAAGCAAAAATTGCCTGCATCATGTTCGACATCGCGCTAATTGGTCCCCAGTTTGTCTCACCGAGTACTCTCAATCCCACCAACATGAGTGGCAACGAAAGAAGTACTGCGATTAACGACAGCCAGATCGGAATTCCCATGCTGAAATATTGGACCAGGCAGACAATTAGGGTCATGCAGATTGACCCGATCACAACTAACCGCATCGGAAAGTCCTTGGTGTCCACGCGCGCAGTGCGCAGGCCCCCAAAACTCTTTTTTATGAGTTTCCACTTTAAAGCCAACGAAGTCAGACCGCCGGCTACCATCAATCCAGTGGCCGGCCACATTACCCAACGTAAAGTAGCCGGAAAGGTCTCTTCAGGAATCATTCCGTGATGCAAAAGGTAAGAAGGCAGAATGAACCAGCTGATCACCATTCCGATTCCCATCGCCAGGCAGATGCGAAAACCGACGAGCAATCCGGATCCAAACGACAACAGGCTCCAGTTAAAGCCGATGCTCATTGGCTGCAATCCGGGAAGAAACCAGGTGTCAGGAAACAACTTGAGGAAACTGGTGAGCACCATCAAGAGGCCCGACGCAAAGCTGCCAATCCCCAGAGCTTTAACAGGACCGGCGGACGCTCCTTTTTCTCTACCTTCATGCAGCACTTTGATTGTTTCGCCAGCTGCCATGCCGTCGGCGTAAGTCAAATTCTCTTCATCGATGTAATGCCGCCGCATTGGAACGGCGAGGAGAATCCCAAGCAAACTTGCACTGCATAGCCAAAAAAAGATTTGCCACGTCCCGAGATGAATCGGCGGGTTCAGAACACCCTTTTGATTTAACAAATCGAAAGCAGCAAGTAACACGCACATGAATGCTGTTTGACCAGCACTGGTACCCATCGTTTGAACGACATTATTTTCGCGGGCGTTTGTACCGGCGGCGCGCAGGATCAGAACCAGCGCGATGAAGCCCAGAAAAGCAGAAACAACGGACAGGTTCGGTCCGAAGCCAAGTTTTAGAACGCAATATGGGTATGCACTCCCGATAATCAAAGCGACAAGTAACCCGACCACGATTGAACGGGTTGTTAGTTCAGGTGCTGTTTGCAGGTTTGTCTCAGGTCGACTCATGAATCCCCTGACTTCGATGAAGGTATAAGTTGAGCTTGGGTCTGAAAAAGGTCGCGCGAATAATAACTCAGGCTTGTTGTTCCGGACAGCCCGATGAAAGAGTAGTTCGTATCCCGTCGTATAGGTCCTATTCCTAAAAATTCTTGCGTGCCGAGATTGGGCGATCCGGCCACACCTAAGCTAATCTTTATGGCATGACGCTTTCTCAAATAGTGGAATTGACCAAGTTGAGTGGCCGAACCAAGTATCCCGCCGCGTACCAGGTGGCTTCGACGGTCGAGGCTCATTTTTCCCGCCAGATTCAGGACGCCATTCGCCGGGGAGAAGATGGGTTAGCAACAATTCCCGACGCCAATTCCATCGCGTCGATAATTGATGCTACGTTTTGGGCCAGTTTTCGACCTGAAGAAGGTCGCTTTCCAAAAATCTCACTTGCTTACGTCCCTCCCGAACAAGCTGGTCAGCCGCTTATTTTTGAGCATCCACTTCCACTGACACCCGGCGTATTAATGAAGCTGGCTCCGGCCGTTGAGCGACCTGAAATTCATCTGGGTGTCTGGCGTTATGGACAAGAGCTCCAGGTCTGGGGCGCAACTCGAAAGATTCCAAGTTTGTGCTTTGTGCTTGAAGATATTGAACCCGGGTTACTTGTAATCAAACATCGCAGGCTCGACGGCTTTGGAAAATATGCGAATGTCGTTGTCCTTCAAGGCGAAAAAATAAAAGTTATCGATGAAGAAGGCACAAGTTTGCCTGACTGTCCTTCTTTGCTAAAGGCGCTGCTGGCATTTACTTCAGGCGTTAGCAGTTCGCAGTCCACTGTCAATGTGCTCGTCCAATTGGCTGCTTCAATGAGGGCGCACGGCCATGGTGGCACTCTTCTGGTTACACCCACAGGTTCCGATAAGTGGCGCAGCTCGATTGCACATCCGATTCAATACTCAGTAGGACCACACTTCACCTCCCTGTCAGAAATAATGAAAGGGGATTTGAGCGAAGAGACACAGCGACAATGGGGTAATCCTTTAAGGCGAGCGGTTGATACCGTAGCCGGATTAACGGCAGTTGATGGAGCAACAGTGATAAATGACCAGTATGAAGTGCTGGCTTTTGGTGCGAAGATCAGACGATCTGAAAGAGCGGCGCCAGTTGAACGCTGGGTGATCACTGAACCAATCGTCGGCAACCAGCCCCAAATCGTACTACCGACGGAGCACGGTGGTACTCGGCATTTATCAGCCGCTCAATTCGTAAACGATCAGCATGACGCGCTCGCGTTGGTCGCCTCGCAGGATGGACGGTTCACTATTTTTGCATGGTCGCCATGCGAAGAAATGGTCCACGCTCATCGCGTTGAATCGCTGTTGATGTAAGGTCAAGGAGTAAGCACACGGCGAAACATCATGCCGCTGTAACTCATTCGCATCGCGCGCCCATCAATCACGGTCTCAAAACTGATCCAATCTGGAGATTCCGCGCTGGTAGCAAAACGCCCTTCTCCTGTTGAAATCAAAGGCTGAACCCCATCAACAAAAAGTTGGCCCTTTCTCAGGACCACTCGTGTATCGCCATACCAGGCGCTGTCGTTGAAATAGTGTCCCGCGTATGCCTCCCAGTCTTTTGGATTGGTAAAAGTGCGGGGTCCAGAATAGGCCGGGCCCGCATACCAATTTCCACCGTGGAAGGCTTCAACAATCTTTTCTGATTGCCGACCAAAGCCAAGCAGAAAGCGATCGAAATCCGGATGTTTGGCCAGAAACAAGTCACGGCCCGCTCGTTCGAGGACGATTTGCTGCGACTTATGGACCAGAATCAATTTGTCACCATTGGCTTCAATAACGAGCTTCTCATCATCCGGCGAGGTATAAGTTCCGGCATAGTCACTAGCATTCACAATTCTATCTGATGGCGCGGGAGGTGGAGGCGGATCTGGCAACGCGGTACCTTTCGACGCTGCATTTAACAATTCGATCGCGTACTTAGTAACAGGAACAGGACGATAGCCCTGGAGACTCGCATTGACCGAGGCAAACGCACCGAAGCCTGAAGTCAGATCCGCATCGAGAGAGGAACTAAATGCGACCATTCCGCCAGTGTGCCGCAGGCGCGTGTGACCACCTATTTCACTGATCCAAAAACCATAACCGTATGAGGCTTCTTCTCCGCGGAAAGGAGAGTTGATCTCCGGTTTTGTGAATAGATCGAAGGCCTCTTCGGAAACCAGTCGGCCCTTAGGCAACTCACCACGGTTGATAAGCATACGAAGATACTTCGCCATGTCGGCAGGAGTCGAGGCAATGCTACCTGCTGCGAGATCAACTTCAATCCATTGCGCTTCTCCGAGTGTTCCATTTCGCGGAAATGGTCTGTCGTCCATAAGAGGCTTGTATCCAATCGCCATCAAACGTCGACTCTCATTTGTAATAACCGGGAAAGTCGCACTCATATCCAGGGGGCGCAACAATCGTTCACGAATCGAGTCTGCAAAAGTTCGCTTCTCTATTGCCTCAATAAGAAACCCAAGTATGTTGTAACCCGTATTCGAATACAAAAATTTTTTACCTGGCCCATAAGTGACGGGAATTTCACTTAACAGGCTATCTGGTAAAAGAGGTACTCCAGGTAACCCTGAAGTATGACTCAAAATATGATGTGTCGTGATTGGTTCGAAGCTCGATTTGACCTTCAGCCAGGGCACGTAATTCACAATCGGCCGATTGAAGTCTATCTTGCCCTCGTCTCGGAGTTGCAGTAAGGCTAACGCAACGAACGATTTGGAGATTGATCCGATCTCGAACAACGTTTCCGGTACCACGCGAAGGTGAGCCTTAGTGTCGGCAAAACCATAGGTTGAGACGCGAATCAATCCCTTCTTATTTGCCAGGGCCAAGGTTAGACCAGGAGCGCCAGTTTCGCGCATATGTCTCGCAACGAATTCATCAAGACGCACAAAATGCGACTGCATAGCCGCTGCCTGCGGAACGAAATGTTTAGGCGTAAGTGTTCGGGCGACGATCCCGTTATGATGATGTGCGATTGACACTGATGCGGCGGCTCCAAGGCCTACTTTGAGACCGGTAGTCAAAAAACTACGTCGCGATTGAAAGTGATCCATTGGTGTTAACCTTAGCGCTGAAGGATTAATCTTTCTGGCACAGCTTGAATATGTCGGAACCTTTCCCAAGTGCGTAACAGTGCTTTGGCGCAGAATTTAAACGATCGCACTAGCGATGTCTCGAAAAATCTAATTACTCGGAACAGCAAAGGGCTTAAACTTCAAAAGAATGGATCGACGTGTCATCATAGACCGCAAACCAGTGGATAAAGGAGACTGAAAATCCGCATGCTATTGAAGACTTTCGTTTTCGCCATGCTGTCGTGTTTACTGTTTGTGGGTTCAGGGAAACCAGTGTCAACGCCCAATCGGCTGGTGGGTGAATCACCGGCACCGGTTGACTCGCTCGCCAGCACCTCGACTTACTATTCGATTCGCGCCGATACGCGCAAATGTGCGTCACCTATGTGTGGCGGCTACTTTGTGCGGCGGGTTAATCAACCACTCACTCGATGCGCCAACGGTAAATCACAAAAAGAATGCTACGTGGCTTCGATAGACTGGAACGGGCAGGCCGAGATCGACCCCAGGCAAGCTTTACTGCGAGGCTCTTTAATCACTCGTGGAGACAGGCGTGGCAAGTATGGAATATTAAAAGTACTTGAATCGTGGAAGGCGGCAGGCTCAGGAAACAATGAGACCGGAACCTTTTTCAGAGTTCGCGATCGCGGTCTCCGCTGTATTGCAGCTCCCTGTCCAACTCATCACGAAGCGAAACTTAACCACACCGCTAGTAGGAACATAGCCGGCGTAGATCTGAGTGCAGCTCAGGCTGACGAGAAAGCAACGAGCCAGGCATTCGAGAACATGACTGGGCCAGACGGAGTACTTCTTTCGGGCACGCACGCGACGGTCTCTGGCCCCGCTGGTCGATCTCAGATGCTGAAGGCAAGTCAATTCTATCTTCGGGAAAATGCCGGCAGCGCTTCGAAACCATGCATTAGAACCGGATGCTCTTCCCAGGTATGCGCTGACAAAGAAGTGATTACGACTTGTGAATATCGGACAGAGTATGACTGTTATAAGAAGGCCGCTTGCGAGCGACAGAAAAACGGGGAGTGCGGCTTCACCATGACACCGGAATTGGCAGCGTGTCTGAAGAACGCAAAGTGAGAATCGAATGAAGAGTCTGACCTTACTGATTGTCACATTTCTTTTAGTCACCCTGGATTCCGTCTGGCTCCTGCAAAATAGTGGCGTAACGGCCCGCCTGCGAGGAATCAGTGCGTTTAGCGAACGAGTCGCCTGGGCCAGCGGAGCCTCCGGTAAAGTGCTGCGAACTAATGACGGCGGTACCACATGGAAACAACTGACTGTAACCAACGACGCTTTAGACTTTCGGGACGTTGATGCAATCAGTGAACGTGTCGCCTATGTCTTGAGTATTGGAAACGGGCCTGCCTCGCGAATCTATAAAACTATTGACGCTGGTAAAACCTGGACGCTCCAATTTAAAACTTCAGACTCGAAAGCCTTTCTCGACGCCATGTCGTTCTGGGACGCCACACATGGTGTGGTCATTGGCGACTCGATCGATGGAAAGTTCTACATCTTGATCACTCAGGATGGCGGTAATACATGGGCCCGAATTCCTGGCGAGAAACTACCAGCAGCACTCGAAAATGAGGGTGCGTTTGCCGCGAGCGGAACTAATATCGCCGTCTTTGGAAAAGGTCATGCTTGGATTGGCACTGGAGCGGCCCAGAGAGCACGGGTATTGCGGACGATTGATGGTGGTCATACGTGGAACGTCGTCGACACGCCACTCAAATCCGGTCCATCGAGCGGAATATTTTCGATCGCGTTTCGTGACGCAAAGAATGGCGTGATTGTGGGCGGCGACTACACAAAAGAAAAGGAGGCAGTCGAGAATGTTGCGATTACCAACGATGGCGGCGCGACATGGACACTCGGTTCCGGACTGTCAGGATTTCGGTCGGTTGTGGCCTACGCTGAAGGGACCGTAATTGCGATTGGCCCGAGCGGTGCAGACGTCTCACATGATGATGGTAAAACTTGGAGTCCGCTGCCAGGTCCGGGCTTCGACACTTTCAGTTTTGTTAAAGGAAGCACCGTCGGATGGGGATCAGGAGCTCAAGGGATTATTGGTAAGTTGAGCCTGTGACTCGAATCCTGCTTGTACAATTCAACGATCAATTACCATTTGATATTCAAGAGTCACAATTTTTGTAAGACCGCTTTCGACTATCGAGTCTCACGGTACCACATCAATAATCTCAATTATCAATTCACAATTAATCACTTCTTGTCGGCGAAGCGGCGGGACGGCCTCAGCCACTCAACTTTTCTTCGATTGACTTTAACGCTCTTTCCAACATCGCGCGGTGAACGGGGTTCACCGCATTCTGAAGTTGACCCAGAACGCGTGATTTTGACATTCTCAATGATTCCAACTCTGAATTTCTAACTCGCTGTTCGCGCGTCTTGGCGGACGACGCCTGTCGTTCATCGATAAGGCTTTGCTGCCGTTCGGCGGCGTCTTCCATGCTTCCAGCGAGATCATCTCCATCCCAGCCCATAATGGATTCCTCCTCAGACTAACGATTACATTCAGACGTCTTAGTGGCCCCGCGCGACGCCCTTTTTACCCCGTTGATCTAGATTACCGTAGCAAGTTACAAAATCTCGCACTTCAGAAACAGCAAGCCACTTAGGTTTTTGGACAAACTTTTCGGATAAATGAATTAAGTAGGTCCTACTTTGCGCCAATACCCGCATTAAATCAACTTGAATCAACTTGGTACAAAAACTGCGTGAAATAAAAGCGTTAGTTATCTCCCCCACGCGCTCGGAAAAGCGGTGCTCTTAACATTTTTTAAAGCTTTTACAAGAATCACACGCCAACCGGGTGAAATTCTTTACAGACGTTCCCTAAATTTGAGCGGAACGACGTGAACGTCACCCCTATCAACCAGAAAACTCAAAGTCGAATTGCCCTGTCCACCGCGATGGATGAACAGGTCAAAAGGGAGGCTTGTAATGGCCAGATTAGATTCCAAATTTTTCGGCAGATCTCTTCCAGACCGCCAGCCCAACGCTATTAGGCGGTTTCCAGTAACCACGCTTCTTTGGCGTCTGTCACTAGTTTCAATTTCTATTCTTGTCCTCAGCGCGGCGATATACGCTCAATCCGGAAACTCTACTGTCCGCGGCACTGTCAGAGACCCGCAAGGAAACGTTGTCGCGGGCGCGACCGTAAACTTGACTAACCCAGATAAGAATTTTAGCCGCACTCAAACAACGAATCAGGAAGGCGCCTACATCTTCAATGCGATTCCACCAGGCACCTATAAGCTCGACGTTGAATCTCCTGGCTTCAAGACCGCGTCAGCATCGGGAGTCGTTGCCCTGGTCGACACCTCCACGGTCCGCGACGTGCAACTGGAAGTTGGAGCCGTTTCCGAAACTGTCGACGTGACCTCGGGTGCGGAAACCGCCATTAATAGCACCGATGCGAGTATTGGTAACTCGTTCGAAAGAAAACGAATAGTCGAATTACCCCTTAACGCCAATAACGTAGTTGGTCTGTTGTCACTGCAACCGGGCGTCACCAGAACCGGTTACGTAAACGGTGGTCGTGCAGACCAGTCAAACATCACCCTTGATGGTGTTGACGTTAACGAACAACAGGACGGTCTTGACGTCGTCACCGACGAAGCGTTTGCAAGTGTTTTAAGAGTAACTCGCGACTCGCTTCAGGAATTTCGCGTAATCACGACGAATCCGAATGCTGAGCAGGGTCGCTCATCCGGTGCGCAGGTCTCACTCGTGACTCGATCGGGATCAAATCAATGGCATGGATCCTTATTCGAAACACATAGAAACACCGTTACTACGGCAAATGACTTCTTCAACAACGCCGCCGGTGTAGAACGACCCCAATTGCTGCGAAATATCTTCGGCGGTTCCGTCGGTGGACCAATCAAGAAGGATCGAGCTTTCTTCTTCTTCACGTACGAAGGATTTCGTGAAGCTACTGCAACGTCAGTAGTTCGTGAAGTACCTCTGCCAACATTGGGTCAGGGAATAGTTCGCTATCGGACGGAGAGCGGCTTTAGCGATCCAGGTTGTCCGGCTGGCACCCCGTCCGGAGTCGACTGTCTTACTCCCGCCGAAATCAATGCTGCCTATACTGCATTAAATGGCGATACACCTGGCATCAACCCGGCGGGCCTCGCTGTATTGCTTGACGCCTCGAAACGTTATCCGGCTAATGACACAACCGTAGGTGATGGCCTTAACACGAGCGGGTTCCGCTTCAACGCTCGGACGCCGACTGAGCTCAACACCTATATCGGACGTTTCGATTTCAATCTTACAGATCGTCAAACACTATTCGTTCGCGGTAATTATCAGAACGATACCGTGACACGCGCTGTGTATTTCAGCTCGGACTGCAGCGTTCCAGGTGACAATATTCAGTGTTTCCCCGATACGCCGCCACTCACTACCTGGAATCACCCGAAAGGGCTGGCAATTGGGCATACCTGGACAATCTCTAATTCCCTCGTCAACCGTTTCAACTACGGTTTCACGCGAGCTTCCTTTACTCAAAATGGAGACTCCAATGATAACCAGGTGAACTTCCGATTTATCTTTTCACCAAACGCCTTTGCGCGGTCGCTGAGAAGGACCACCCCGGTTCATAACTTTGTCGACGACATTTCGTGGGTACGTGGAAATCACACGATAGGCTTGGGTGGGAACGTGCGGTTGATTACAAATAACCGTAACTCTCAGGCTCCGTCGTTTGATACAGCGATTATCAACCCGTCGTACTACAACGCATCCGGCGCAGTGATCACTGATCCGTTCTCGGATTTTTTGAGTCAGAACGACCTCAGGGATGCGCTCGCATCTGTGATTGGACGTTACTCGCAGTACAGTGCGAACCTCGTTTACGGAGCGGACGGCTCGCTTGAGTCGGTAGGATCACCTTCCGTGCGTGCTTTCGCGACACAGGAGTACGAATTCTATGGACAGGATTCATGGCGGATCAGGCCAAACTTCACACTGAATTATGGAGTTCGATGGTCCACCTCAACTCCGGTTTATGAAAAGAACGGCCTTCAGGTCGTACCCAACGTAAACCTTACCGACTACTTCAACCAGCGCGTTGCCAGCTCAAATGCCGGGACATCATTTAATGATCCGATAACCTTTGGATTGGGCGGCAAAGCTAACAACGCTCCGGGTTACTACAAACAGGACTGGAACAATTTTGCTCCATCGGTCTCCTTTGCCTGGTCACCTGACTTTGGCAAGAACTGGTTCGGCAAGGCCTTCGGGCGTGAAGGTAAGAGCGTTATTCGCGGCGGTTTCCGCATGACCTACGATCGCATCGGCAGTCAACTAGCCGTAAATTTCGACCTGAATAGTCTGGCCGGATTTACAGCTGCTCAGAATATTAATGCGAATACCTTCGATGTATTACCAGGCACCCTTGGCCCGTTATTCTCAGGATTCAACCCAAACGTTCGCAACCTTGACTTTCCTGGTCAAGCCCCGATTCCCACTTCCCTCAATTTCCCGTTGACCGTTGCTTCTGACGAAGATCAGCGAATCGAGACATCGTTAGATGCAGGCATCACGACTCCGTACAACACCAGCTTTAACTTGTCGTATGCGCGTGAACTTGGAAGAGGGTTGACTGTTGAAGCCAGCTATGTTGGACGCTTTGCTCGCAAAATATTGGCTACACGCGACATTATGCAACTCAACAACATAGTTGACCCGCAGTCAGGGATGAGCTTTTACGACGCGATGAATCAACTCGTTGATGCTCGTTATGCAAATGCCCCAATCAACTCCGTTGCGCCTATCCCGTTCTTCGAGAACATGTTTCCGTTTGCAGCTGATTGGTGGGGTGACAGCTCACTGACAGCAACTCAGGCCAGTTATGCCTGGATCGCTCCGTCAGCTGTCGGCGGTGCTGACATTAATGACTATACATTCGTGCAGTTGATCTGGGACGACAGTCCAAACTGCACAACTTGCCCGTTTGGTGGTGGTCCTGCGAAGTTCAACAACATGTTCTATCAACCGCAATTCGGAGCGTTGTCAGCCTTCTCGACGATCGCGCGTTCGAATTACCACGCTTTGCAACTGAGTTTGCGTGAACGGTTGCGAGACGATGTTACGTTTGACTTCAACTACACGTACGGACATTCACTCGACAATGCCTCCGGACTACAGAGTTCGTCGAGTTACGGAACAGCGTTCATCGTCAACTCACTCTATCCGGATCGCAACTACGCCAGCTCGGATTTCGATGCTACCCATATCATCAATGCGAACTGGGTGGTCGGGTTGCCTGTTGGCCGTGGCAAGAAGTTCCTCAATAGCACAAATAGCGTGGTGGACGCGGTGCTCGGCGGATGGCAGTTAACTGGTATTTTCCGCTGGAACAGTGGTCTTCCATTCCAGACTCCGTTTGACTGCTGCTTCTGGGCCACGAACTGGAACGTGCAATCGAACGGCGTGAGGATCGGACCGGTACAAGCGAAGACGAATAAATCTGGAACACCAAACGCCTTTGCGGACCCGGTTGCAGCATTTCGCAGCTTCCGTAATTCGAGACCTGGCGAGGTTGGTGATCGTAATGTACTCCGTGGTCCAAGCTACATCTCGTTGGACTCCGGTCTCTACAAGACGTTCAAACTACCCTGGGAAGGTCATACGTTGCAGTTCCGCTGGGAAGTTTTCAACGTAACCAATACTCAGCGGTTCGATCCGTTGACGATTTCGGATCTGAGCCTTGGCACGGATCCATTCCTTGGTGGAAATCCGAATTCCGACTTTGGACGATACACATCTACGCAAGCTCCTTTAAATGAAACGAAGGCTGGACGAGTTATGCAGTTTGCTTTGCGCTACTCGTTCTAGTTAGTTTGTGAGCGGTGAACTTTGGGTCGGAGTCAAGAAAGGCTCCGACCCTTTTTTGTTGATGGTCCGTTGTTCGTTGTCCGTTGTCCGTTGTTCGTTGTTACTTGGTAAGATATGCCTGACAATCAGACTACGGATTACGAACAACTGACAACGGACTACTGACAACAAACAACTGACAACTGACTACGGACCAACCCAATGACTGACCCTAAACGCGAACTATTGCGACATACGGTGGCGACTCTTGCATATCGTGGTTCGAAGGCAATCAGAGATAGTGGCGAAGACTTCGGCGCCTTTACCTGTGGACCTGACACACGCACTCCCCTTCAAATTCTTGCTCACATTGGCGACCTATTGGAGTGGGGGCTGTCGCTCGCAAAGGGAGAACAGATCTGGCGCAACTCCTCGGGAGAATCCTGGTCCAAGGAGGCCCTCCGCTTTCATGCGTGTCTGGAAGACTTTGATAACTTTCTCGCCTCGGAAGCCGAACTGAGAGCGGCCCGTGGCAACGTTCTTGATTTCGTCTCGGCAATGGAGCATTGCTCCGTGCGGGATGCAGCGTTAAGAGTCAAAGAATGGTTCCAGCTAGGGGAGAGTGAATTGTGGGAGTCAGAGCAACACAATACAACTCAAGCGGTCTAAGTTTTGAGAGGAATCTATCGGGACGAAGGCGGATCGTTGTATGAGGTAGTTATCCCAGAAGCAACATCAGACGACTTATCGAAGGTTGTAGTGTACCGAGAACTATCTTCGCCAGAAAACTTTATTGAACAGGAAGGAAGTGGGGCAACTTTCAGCCTGGTCAAGCCGCTTTAGTGCAAACAAAAAGGCTCATGCATTTGCATGCGCCTTTTTGATAACTCTCTAATCACTTTTTGAAGAACCTGCAGACGGACTTGAAGAACCTTTTAGCGGTTATAGGTGAACTTAATTAGACACACCTGCCCTGCCACTCAATGTCATCGGTGAAGAAGAGTGCGCGGATAGGGTTTGACTCTCCTTCTATCCGCGTACTGGAGTCGCAGTGTTGGTACTCTTTACTAGATTGATGCCATTTTCACAGTCGGCTCAGTTGAGATAGCTCTCGCCAGAACCTGCGATGATTCGACCGTTGGCGGTTCGCAATCCCTCGATATTGGTTCGCGTTGCCCTCTAGATTTCGAAGTACATGAGTGGACTCCTGTAAGGAAACGGTAGGGTTGGGCTTAAAGCGGATAGTCAATAGAACGTGGGGGGGTCCGCCTTCAATGTAATGATTCACGCGTTAGTTCATATATAAAGGGAGGGAGTAGGCCTAATGAAGAGACCCAATCCACCCAAACTTCTAATTCTTTCTGCAGACTGGGACATCATTACCAAAGCCTTAGAGTCCGACCCTGCCACTGCAAATAGCCTGGCCCAACACCCGTGCCGTAACAGAAATGTTAATTGACGACGTTCAAGTGTAGAATTAGAGTTTGCAAGGCTCAGGCGTAATCCTCCTACGTTTCGTGCGACTCTCCTAAGGACTCGCGCTAATGGAACTACAGGAATTGATCGAAATCGGATAAGCGAACCTCGTAAGATCGCCTCCTAATTTCCCTAAAGCAGAACCTCGCGGACTTTATGTCATGAAATGCGAACGTACAAATCTACTGCCCATCTTGATAAGTGCGCTGCTTGCCATTGTCCTCGTGCGTCCTGGTGGCACGTCAGCCATTCAACACTCCCAGCGAACACTGGATATCGAACGATTTTCCTCAGAACCTCTAGAGTTGACCGAACTGAAGGTCGGGGATCACTCGATCAAAAATGGAATAATGATCAAGTCGAGAAGCAACGGCGAAGGTCTCGATACCGTCAGCTTAAGCGCTGAGACAGGATGGTTTAGGCGTTTGGAAGTGCGAATGCGTAACGTGTCCGGCAGGACGATCACAGGAGTTCGTGCTAACTTAGTTTTTCAATTTCCACCGGCAAAAACCTTGTACAGTCTACCGCTCATTGCGTCCACACAATTGCAACAAGGTTTTATCGAACCGGGTGGAGAAGTCACGTTAAAAGTCACCGATCAAGTTTGGAATTTACACAAAGAGATATTCCGGCATTACGATGTCAACCCAGATGTTGGATATGTAAAATTCCGCGTTGACCTCATACAGTTCGTCGACGATACACAGTGGAGCAAAGGATATATGCTCCGTCACGATCCCAAAAATCCCTACAGATGAAAGTATTCACAATTGAAGCATAGTGAAAATCTCACTTGATTTGACTATAGCGGCCACTCCAAAAATTCATGCTCACCGAGAGGAGAACGTTGTGAAATACTCACGCTTAGGCGCGTTATTGGTCACATTGATATTAGTATGCGGCGGACTACTCATTCAGATTGGACGCGCTGCCAAGAACAATTTGCCGGCACAAGCGGGCAAGAGCCTGTACCTTGAAACGTTCTCAAACCAACCTCTTCAGTTAGTCGATATCAGAATCGGCGAAAACTCAGTCAAGGATAAAATAGTCAAGCATTCCACAACGGGCGACGAAGGGCTTGACGTTGTTGAGTTTCGCGAATCCGCGGATTGGCATAAGCGAGTTTGGCTTAAGCTGAGAAATTCTTCGGGCAAAGCCATTACGTCGTTTAAGGCATATCTATATTTCCGAAACACAGACATGCGAACGGTTTTGTTTAGTATGCCGTTAGAACGTTATCGAAAGATTAAGGGTGGCCCGCTGCGATCCGGTGAAGAAATAGAACTGCGGATTAATCAGGCGGCCCACCGATTTACCTCTGGAATTGCCAAGCACTATGGAGCAGATTTAGATGCGTCGTCTGTGACGTTTTCAGTCCAGAACGTTATGTTCAGTGATGATTTGCAGTGGAACAAAGGACGTTTGCTTCGTCCTGACCCTCTTGACTCTAATCGTTGGAACGTCATTGATGGCGTTGCATCCAATAGTGCAATAGACTCACTCAAGTTTATCAAGGCGAGTTTCAAGACCAAGGCACCCACGTTTCAAACTACGTTTGATCACTGTGTAAACTACGGTGGCTATCAAGCATTTCATTGTTCCGCTTACGGGTGTTACCAGTTCTTTGAGGCGGGATACGGGTTCGGCAGTAAATCGAAGGTCGCTGAGGTAGCTCTTTGCCGAGAACTTAATCCCCTAATCGACAGCACAGCTATCAACTGCATGGAACAGACAACTCATTATGTGCTTGAAACCGATCCGACATGCTCAGGAGCCAGTCCTACTCCAACCCCTTCGCCGGAACCCAGCCCTGAGGAGTGCTCGCCGGGAATCTGTGAGGATCCGACTGCAACTCACCTAAATTATTGCGCATGGCCTGAGACCGGCTGCCCGCCAGGTCAGCAAGCGGGTGGCTATTGTTGTTATCCAGCCTGCACGCCGACTCCGCCACCAACATGCTTTGGCCTTCTACTGTCACCAAGACCACCGTGGTGCGTGTGGGGTTGTATTCCTAGAGAGGAGGATGAGGCCGCATGCGAGTCGGAAGGTTGGTACTGGAACGCCAATTTTTTTACTTGTTCGCCGTCAGGAACCCAAGCGGGATGCACATCAGCCGGATGGTGGTGGAATTCTTTCTATGGAAATTGCCAAAATTGCAGCAACGCTCAGTGCCCACTCAATTACACTAAAGATGACGAGTGCAATTGCACCGTATACACCGGCGACGGTAGCCCAATCGTTGTAGATCCAGTTGGTAACGGCATCAAGCTGACTAATGCCGTGAATGGAGTCTCATTCGATTTAAATAGCGATGGCAAACCTGAGCGACTATCTTGGATAGCCACTGGTTCGGACGATGGCTGGCTCGTGCTAGATAGAAACGGGAATGGTACTGTTGATAATGGAAAAGAACTGTTTGGTAACTTCACCCCCCAACCTGATCCGCCTCCAGGTGAAGAGAGAAACGGCTTCCTAGCGCTTGCTGAGTATGACAAGTTGGCAAACGGTGGCAATGCGGATGGGTTTATTACCGCGGCGGATACCGTATTCTCGACACTACGGCTTTGGCAGGACACGAACCACAATGGAATCTCTGAGGCTTCAGAGTTGAAGAGTTTACTAGCCTTGAAACTGAGTAAAATCGAGTGTCAATACAAAGAGTCGGAGCGAACTGATGGGTTTGGAAATCGATTCCGCTACAGAGCGAAAGTCGAAGACTCTCAAGGTTCTAACTTAGGAAGGTGGGCTTGGGATGTGTTTTTAGTTTTAGCGCCATAAGAAGGCTAATAACTCTTTGAGAATTCTTTGATTTGGACTCTTCTTTCTGTTTGAATCGAATGTTGGTCCAATGAGGCGTCATGGATCCAGGAGGTGAGGCAGCGACATTCAGAGCTTGAATAGCCTCCACCAACGTTGAGAGCCCAGCCAACCGAGTCTGGCCCGCCGGTGGAGCGGCTCTTCCAGGGTCCAATCGCCGATGCGCTAACTCATGTGGGGCAAATCGCCATGATGAGACGGCTGGCACGAACACCCATGCGCGGCGAAAACTATTATGTGGCCGACGTCATCACCGGCATCACCGGACCCGATCAGCCGGCTCCAAAAAAAGAGTTTGGCTGACGACCCATTTATCGATCAATTCTGAATTGATAATTCCGAATTAATAAGTCTTCCTGGTCCCACGCTCATTCCTCGTATCGCCCAACTAATAAATTCACTCTACTTAGCAATCAGGAATGTCAATCCATAATTGATCCTTACTTAGACTTGACTTGGGACTTCGACACTTTTGCAGTTAAGCTACTCTCCTTTTAATGCTGCAACTGCTCAACATTTCAAACATCGCTCTCATCGACAGCCTGCAAGTCGAATTTGAAAGCGGTCTAAACCTGCTGACCGGGGAAACTGGGTCCGGCAAGTCGATCATCGTTGATGCGCTCGGAGTACTCATTGGCGGACGATTCAGCAGCGACTTGCTGAAGTCTGGAACCGATCGAGGCTCGATTGAGGGTCTTTTCACGGTAGCTGCCAACCCAGAACTAATTGCGCTATTGGAAAACGCAGGGATAGCCGGCGTCGATACTGATCAGGAATCAACTGAGCTAATCGTTCGACGTGAAGTGTCGGGCACGGGGCGCAACAAGATCTTCATAAACAATCAGCTTGCGACCCAAACACTATTGCGGCTGATACGTGAATATCTCGTCGACATTCACGGACAAGGTGAACAACAGACACTGTTCAATCCAGATACTCACCTCGAGCTTTTAGACGCATTCGCCAGCAATGCCTCACTTCGTGCACAGGTGACGACCTCATTTTCGCGGTGGAAAGAGCTAACACATCAATTACAGCAGCTCAACCAGGATGAAGCGGCACAGTATCAGCTAGTCGATACCCTTAAATTTCAGATTAAAGAAATTCAGAATGCCAACCTCGTAGTTGGTGAAGACGAGAGCCTCGAGGATGAGCGCCGGCGGTTAAGTAACGTTGAAAAATTGACCGAGTTGTCCAAAGGGGCTTACGAACGTATTTATGAGGACGATGATTCCGTACTCGCTCGGCTGCAGCACGCGCTGAAGGATGTTTCCGAACTGGCTGAATACGAAACAAGTTTCGCCTCATATATCGAGGGGATCGAAAGCAGCAGGGCTGTCCTTGAGGACCTCTCCTTTTCACTTCGAGAATTCGGCGACAAGTTGGAGTTTTCGCCTGCCAGGCTTACTCACATTGAAGATCGACTCGTTGAATTGACGCGTCTTAAAAGAAAATACGGTGGGTCACTTCAATCTGTGATGGAACATCTGGCCGGAGCTGAGGACCGGTTGCGAGCAATTGAAACTTCGGACCAACGACAAGAAGAGCTAAACCAACTTCTGCAAGAAGCAGAAGCAAATTACCTCGCTCACGCACGTCAACTCCAAACCGCTAGAAAACGAGCAGCTAAAAAACTTGAGCAGGCAGTCGAAAAGAGTATTCGTGAAGTTGCAATGGAGAATGGGCGCTTTCAGATTGAAATAATCAACACGCTAGAGCAAAAGAACAACGCGAACGGTTTTAACGTGACGGGAATTGATAAGGTGGAATTTTACTTTTCGGCTAATCCAGGCGAAGAGTTAAAGCCGTTGGCGCGCGTCGCGTCTGGAGGAGAGGCCTCACGTTTGATGCTCGTTTTGAAAACAGTAGCAAACGCTTCAGAATTTCCCCGCACGATCGTCTTTGACGAGATCGATACCGGCATCGGAGGTCGTGTAAGCGAAGCAGTGGGTGTCAAACTAAAGACACTATCTAATACAAATCAGGTTTTGTGTGTTACGCATCAGGCGCAGATAGCGCGGTTTGCAGATAACCACCTGGTCGTGCGCAAGGAAGTTTTGAAAGGACACACTACCGTCAGCATTGAGCGCCTGGATCGACAAGGCCGCGTCGAAGAGATTGCGCGTATGCTGACTGGAGCAGAGATCACAGATAGTGCCAGGAGACATGCAAGGGAGTTATTGAAGAAGTAAGTATGAGTACAGAACCAAACAAAATCATCTATTCCATGGTGGGTGTCAGCAAGTTTTATGACAAGAAGCCCATCCTTAAAGATATTTACCTGTCGTATTTCTATGGTGCGAAGATCGGCGTCATTGGATTAAACGGCTCGGGCAAATCGTCGTTGCTGAGAATACTGGCTGGTGTCGACAAAGATTTCGTCGGAGAAACCGTCATCTCCCCCGGTTTTACAGTTGGCTTCCTAGAGCAGGAACCCTTAATTGATGACAACCGGACGGTTCGCGAGGTCGTCGAAGAGGCCGTTCAGGAAACCGTCGACCTCTTGAAAGAGTTTGAAGAGATCAACGCTAAATTTGGCGAAGAGATGTCTGACGATGAGATGAGTGCTCTGCTCGAACGGCAGGGTGAAGTTCAGGAAAAGTTAGACCATCAGGAGGCGTGGGACCTCGATGCCAGACTCGAAATGGCGATGGATGCTCTTCGCTGTCCTCCACCTGAAACGCCAGTGAAGATTCTCTCCGGTGGCGAAAGGCGTCGCGTGGCACTCTGTCGCTTGTTGCTCAAGAAGCCGGACATACTGTTGCTGGATGAACCAACAAACCACCTGGACGCCGAATCTGTAGCGTGGCTTGAACAGCATCTTCAAAGTTACGCCGGGACAGTGATCGCAGTTACGCACGACCGCTATTTTCTGGACAATGTTGCCGGATGGATACTCGAGCTGGATCGCGGCCAGGGCATACCCTGGAAGGGCAATTACAGCTCATGGCTCGAACAAAAGCAGGAAAGATTGCGACGCGAAGAAAAGTCTGAATCCGAGCGACAAAAGACGCTACAGCGCGAGCTCGATTGGATTCGCATGTCGCCGAAGGCCCGTCACGCTAAGGGCAAGGCTCGAATCACTTCATACGAGCAGCTTCTTCAGCAGGAGTCAGAAAAAAGACGCGAAGATCTGGAAATGCATATTCCGCCAGGACCGCGCCTTGGCACCGTCGTAATCGAATCCGACGATGTGAGTAAGGGCTACAACAACAACTTGTTGGTTGAAGGAATGACTTTCGCCCTTCCGCCGGGAGGAATTGTGGGGGTCATTGGACCAAATGGCGCCGGCAAGACCACGCTGTTTCGAATGATCACGGAACAAGAAGCACCAGATAAAGGCTCCATCAAGAAAGGCGAAACCGTCGTACTGGCCTATGTGGACCAAAGCCGAGCGCTCGACGCGAACAAATCGATCTGGGAAGAGATCTCGGGTGGCAATGACACCATGAAGGTCGGGAATCGTGAAGTTAATTCGCGGGCCTATGTCGCGCGGTTTAACTTCTCCGGGTCAGATCAACAAAAGAAAGTAGGAATGCTTTCTGGCGGTGAGAGAAATCGAGTTCATCTGGCGAAGATGCTGAAAGAGGGTGCAAACGTAATCCTTTTAGACGAACCTACAAATGACCTTGACGTGAATACGTTGCGTGCGCTGGAAGAAGCACTCGAAAACTTTGCCGGCTGCGCGGTTGTTATTTCGCACGATCGTTGGTTTCTTGATCGGATTGCCACTCATATACTCGCTTTCGAAGGCGAGAGCAAAGTCGTGTGGTTCGAGGGTAACTACTCCGACTATGAAGCGGACCGCAAACAACGCTTAGGTACCGCGGCCGAGATACCCCATCGAATCAAGTATCGCCAGTTAACACGCTAACCTTGGAGTGTGCCGGCCCGGCGGCGCTTTGCTATTTATCCCGCTCCAGATTAGCCGATGCATATTTTGAGCGGTCGCCGGGCCGCCTCATTCCAAATGTTCCCCCAACTATTCGACAAGCGAAATCGCGGTCTCCTGTTGGACCTTGTGGTGTTCGTCGCAAATATTTTTTTGATGCGAACCATCACACGCCACTTTCTGCAATTGTTCGACGCGGCGGACAAGGGCAATGAACTTGCCCAGCTTGCTCTGCTCTTTTGCGTGATCCTGATGTGGGCCCTGCCTGCCATTGGTGCCTCACTAAAGCGCTGGCATTTCGCAAAACGTAAACAATCGCGAGAGTGGCACGACTCAAAGCTCGGGGGCTGTCTCTTCAACCCTATCTTCTACTTTTGTTTGAATCTCGTCCTTATATCAGCCATCAATGCTGGTATCGGTCAGATGTTATTTCCTCGAGCAACGGACACCGCTGCGATTTTCATCCCGATGGTCCTTGGCGGACTAATCCTGACGATCGTTCAAACCGTCATCATCTATCGCTACTTCTCTGTTCCCAAAAAACCTCCGCAATGGGAATTTCTGAAAGGGCCCGAAAGTGACTTGCTTGGTGACATCTGTCTCTTTCTCAACATGATACTCTTTCAAATCGCCTGGAACATGTTTTCATTTGCCGGACTTGGTCCACCTTCGGGGGTCACAGAATTTGTTGGGCGATTATTCTTTCTTTGCTTTTTGGCTCTCCTCATCTATTTCCCGCCGCGGATGTTCTATCTGGCTGAAGACATCGACCGGCCACGAACATGGTTGACTATGTTGTTAGCTAATTCACCGGTAATCTGGCATCTGCTTATTGGTTCATCACAAAGCAACTGGACTTAGACACAAGTGCCGCCAAACACTATTGGCGGCACTTGGTCAATTAGTCGTTTACGCCGCTGATGCCGCGTATTGCTGTGGATTTTCCTTTACTTTTTCCACGCACTCGTCGCAACAAACTGTTACTTCTTTTCCGGCGACTTTGACTTTGATACCACCGTCGTTGATGGCCCAGTCACATACCGGACATTTTTCATTAGCCATGATTGTTTCTCCCTGTTCAAGATGTGCTTCTTGTCAAGCGAATTGAGAATAGAATTTCCAATGACGAGCGCACTTCCAGAATCTTGCTAAGTTTCGGCGAGTTGAAATTTCACTGAGATCGAGCCACGAACCACAGATCCTCAAATTCTCACACGCAAGGCTCAGGGTTTTACAAAAATGGGCGACGAGGGATTAGCGTTTTACAAGCGGAATTGTGAGGGGCTGCAACCAAATTCTTTGCGGAAAGCGTCAGTGAAGTGACTGTGACTGGAAAAGCCAAGCTCCAGAGCCAGCTCAGTAAGATCCGAAGCACCCGCAGCTAGTCGCTCGAGTGATGCTCTTAGTCTAAGTTGAGTCAAGTATCGATGGACCGGGACTCCGGTCTCAGTTTGAAAGATTCTGGCGAGATGATAGGGCGAAGCATGAACTGCACGAGCTACCTCATCCAACGTGATGCGCTCGCCAAACCGTCCTGCAAGATAGCTCTTGACCGCCTCGGTGCGATCAACGTGATCCTGCCTGGTAGCTGGTTTGTGTTTAGCCGAACCATCCTTCTGTTCGAAGGCTGACTCCAAGACATCAGCCACGATTTGCAACGCCGTGATATCGGCCCATAGTGGCTCTGGTGGATCTGAGTCGGCAATTTCGAGTCGCCTGACTAACTCACGATGGCGCCAGAAGACTTCGCTGCTGCATGGACCAGTTATAAACCGGAATGGTTGTTCCGGGTGATCGTCGACTGTCGGATCGAGCTCTCGAACAATGTCATTGAGAACACGAGGAGAAATGGTGAAGACTGTTCCACGGTCACCACAGTCAGTGGGATGGCTTACCCGGTAAGTTGAGTCTTTCGAAAAGAAAACAGCCTGGTTTACATCTGCCGTAGTGCTTAGTTTTCCGAAGTGTCTGGTGAACGCTCCGTGCCGCATCAAGACAATATTGTTCGCGCTCGATTCCTCTTCAGCGCCTGCGTTTGGTGAGGCCGGCTGACAACAATAGTCTTGCACGCTCAGTATTGGGCTCTGGTACAAAACCCTGTAGGTGCGTTCCTTATCTTGGTCCGGTAAAGTCATAGCAATATTGAACTCTTGAATAATATTAGTCTAAAAAACATGCAAGGCGTGAAGGAGCAGGTCTGCCCTTTTCAACAGCACATCTTTGGAAGTAAGCTGGCGAACAACACCTGAACGTTCTCGGAGACATTATGAATAAACTACTGTTAGTCCTATTGATGACTCTTACCGGCCTGTTTCAAACACCTCAGGAAAGTAAGCCCATCCGCAACTTTCTTCGAGTCAACGATCAGTTTTGCACTGGCGGACAACCGCAGCTCGATCAAATCGAGAAATTAAAGTCCGAAGGCGTCAAGGCGATAATTAATCTTAGACAGCCCAGCGAACATCGCGCTGCTGAAGAAGAAGCGAAGGCAAAAGAGCTCGGTCTACGCTATTTCAACATACCCTTCGTCTTTGGTGATCCAAAAGACGAGCAGGCGACCGAGTTCCTTCGCATCACTGATGATCCAGCGAACCGCCCGGCATTCATTCACTGCACGGCAGGTATTCGGGTGGGCGCATTCTGGATGATCCGGCGCGTGCTGCGCGATGGGTGGTCCATAAAAGATGCGGAAGCCGAAGCCGAAAAAGTTGGACTAAAAGATAGTCCTCACCTGAATGAATTTGCTCGCAAGTACATCGAAAAGTACGGTAAGAAACAGTAACCACCATCCGAGGCTCCGAGGTCAAACATGCATAGCTACAAAGCTTCCCATGCAATACCCAGAGTTGTATCGATCCTGTTCTGCACTACTCTGCTTGTACTCGCGCAGCAAGCAGACTTCCAAATGCCGTCGGGTCCGTTATCGTTTGGGGCATTTACAGCCAGGTTTGATGCCGGCGGCACTTTCACGCTGGAAGGCGTTGGATGGCCCAAGTTGACCGGCAACTGGAAGACCTCCGGTTCCGAAATTCAGTTAACGATGAGTGGAGGCCCGGGTGGATGCGATGAACCCGGTCGTTACAAACTTAGTAAGGATAACAGCAGCCTGACTTTTGATCTCGTGGGCGATGAGTGTAAACCCCGGCAAATGATTCTGGACCGCAGCACTTGGCGCCCGGCCGGCGAAAAGGTTGCAAAGCCGGAACGACAAATCAAAGCAACCACCGCAAAAACATTACGCAATAGCTCAAAACCAGCTAACTCAGCTGGTAGTTGGCCCTCGTTCCGCGGACCTCATGCTTCCGGAATTGCGGAAGGACAGAACCTGCCGGACGAGTGGAATCCAAAAACGGGTAACAATATTCTGTGGCGAACTGAAATTCCCGGCCTCGCTCACTCGAGCCCGGTTGTCTGGGGAAACACCGTATTCGTTACCTCGGCGATTAGTAGCGATCCAAAGGCAAACTTTCGTCCAGGTCTCTATGGCGACGGTGACGCGTCTAAGGACCGCACGGTCCATCGTTGGGTTGTCTACGCAATCGACAAGGTGACGGGCAAAATATCATGGGAGCGTGTCGCATATCAGGGCGCACCGATCGAGAAGCGACACATTAAAGCCACTTACGCCAATTCAACTCCGGCAACCGACGGTCGAATCGTAGTCGCCTGGTTTGGTTCCCAGGGTGTGTACGCCTATGACGTAAGCGGAACTTTTCTTTGGAAAGTCGATCTGGGTCGCATTGATCTCGGAGCCTACGACATTCCAACCTTCGAATGGGGCTCCGCAAGCTCCCCGATCATTTGGAACGACCTCGTCATCTTACAGTGTGACACCCAGACCGATTCGTTCATCATCGCGCTGAACGCGAAATCAGGAAAAACTGTTTGGAAAACCAAGCGCGACGAAATTCCTTCATGGGGCACACCGACGATCGCCAGTACATCGAAAGGCGTCGAGCTTATCGCGAACGCTTCAAACTACATTCGCGGTTACGATCCCAGGACCGGCACAGAACTCTGGCGTCTCGGTGGTAGTTCAAAGATCACGGCCCCCACTCCGATTTTTGCTGATGACGTTCTCGTCGTGGCGAGCGGTCGTGGTCCCGAACGGCCTATATTTGTGATCAAAGCCGGGGCGAAAGGCGATTTGACCCTGCCTGCCGGCAAAACCAATAGTGACTCCGTCGTTTGGAGTAAAACGGGACGTGGCTCTTACATGCCAACCCCCCTGATTTACAAGGGCGTTCTTTATGTCCTGTCGAACAATGGTCTATTCGATGCATATGATCTGAAAACCGGTGAAGAGTTATATCGCCAGCGGTTGCCGACGGTAGGAAGTGGATTTAGCGCTTCACCGGTTGCGGCTGACGGAAAGATCTACTTATCGAATGAAGACGGCGAAATCCTGGTCGTCAGTGCCGGACCAAAGTTCGCTCACCTGACCACTAACTCGATGGGTGAACTGATCATGGCCACTCCGGCTATCTCCGAAGGTGTCATGTACGTACGTTCATCATCGAGTCTCTTCGCGATAGCTCGAAAAAAATAGACACGAATCGAATATGACCACCTCGAGAATGGAAGCATTTAGCGATGGAGTGATCGCTATCCTGATAACGATCATGGTGCTCGAGCTTAGGCCTCCTCACGACACCACGGTTCATGGGCTTAGACCGTTGATTCCGGTCCTGCTCAGCTATTTGATCAGTTTTGTATTCCTGGGAATCTATTGGACCAACCATCATCATCTGCTCCAGGCCGTTGAGCATGTGAATGGTGGTGTCTTGTGGGCCAACCTGCATTTGCTCTTCTGGTTGTCGTTAATTCCTTTTGTAACCGCGTGGATGGGTGAGAACCACTTCGAGAGTTGGCCGGTGGCGCTATATGGAATTGTGTTGTTCTTAGCGGCGATAGCTTACTCCATACTCGTACAAAGGCTGTTGGTGCTTAACGGCCACAATTCACTCCTGGCGGACGCAATTGGTAATGACTTCAAAGGCAAGATCTCGTTGGTGATCTACGTGGTAGCCGTCCCGCTCGCCTTTGTTCGATCATGGATTGCGTGCTCGATTTATGCTCTCGTAGCCATAATGTGGCTCGTACCCGACCGGCGAATCGAGCGGACGATGATACGTTAGCTGAGCGACATGTGGGACGTCATAATCATTGGTGGCGGAGCCGCCGGTCTTTTCTGCGCAATCGAAGCGGGTAAACGTAAACGCAAAACACTCGTCATCGAACACAACTCTCGCGTAGGCAGGAAAATTGAGATTTCCGGCGGCGGTCGCTGTAACTTCACCAACATTCACACGACGGCCGATTCTTTTCTGTCGCAAAACCCTCATTTTGCAAAATCGGCGCTGGCTCGTTTTACGGCTGAAGACTTTATTGCGCTGGTCAAGAAACACCGGATCAAATTTTACGAAAAGAAACTGGGCCAACTATTCTGTGACTCTTCTTCGCGAGACATCATCGACATGTTGCTCGCAGAATGCGCTGCGACAGGAGTAGTAGTTAAGGCTGGTTGTCGCGTGTCGAGTGTGAATCATTCAGGATCTTTCCATGTCGAAACTGATGCAGGGCTTTTTCAATGCTCATCTCTCGTGATTGCAACTGGTGGTTTATCGATTCGACCTTTAGGCGCTACGGATTTCGGTTATCGCATTGCCGGCCAGTTTGGCTTGCGAATCGAAACAACAAGGCCCGGACTTGTACCACTTGTGCTTGATGAGGCGCTTCGAACTCGAATGGCGAAATTAAGTGGTATCTCAGTCGACGCCATGGTGACTTCGAATGGTGCCAGTTTTCGCGAGAACCTGCTCGTGACTCATAGAGGGCTAAGCGGACCGGCGATCTTGCAGATTTCCTCTTACTGGAAACCCGGCGATTCGATCTCAATCAATTTGCTTCCCGATGACGACGCGCTTCAATTACTCAAGAGCCACCACGCTTCGGACGCGGAGCTGGCTAATGTACTTTCGCGTCACCTGCCCAAACGATTTGCGCATGCGTGGTGTGAGCTTTACGCTCCATCGCAACCCATGAAGCGTTACACAGAGCGGGACTTGGAACGGATAGCGGCCAACCTGCGTGCTTTGGAGCTGGTACCAACAGGAACTGAAGGTTACAAAAAGGCCGAAGTAACGGCGGGCGGTGTCAGCACTATCGAATTGTCGTCTCAAACAATGGAAGCTAAACGGGTTCATGGTCTATATTTCATCGGCGAAGTTGTGGATGTAACCGGCCACCTGGGTGGCTACAATTTTCAATGGGCGTGGTCTTCAGCTTTCGCCGCTGGCCAATACGCATAAAAACCAACTGCACTATAAGGAATGATCAAATGACTCCGAACCACCTGCGCTATCGCTATCTATTCTGCCTGTCATTATTCGCGCTCCTTGGCGCCAAGTCTGTGCTTGGGCAAACTCTTCCGAACGAAACGCCTCAAAAGTTTGAACCCACAAACTATGGTTTCGATTACGTCCGCCGGGAGGTCATGATTCGGATGCGCGATGGCGTGAAGTTGCATACCGTCGTCCTTGTTCCGAAGGGGGCCAAAGACGCTCCAATCCTGCTCACGCGGACTCCCTATAATGCAAACGAACTGACCACGCACACCAACAGTTCACACCTCGGTCCAAGCCTGGAAGGTTATGACAACGCGACCGACGTGATAGTTGAAGGCGGATATATTCGTGTAGTGCAAGATATTCGTGGCAAGTATGGTTCAGAAGGCGACTACGTCATGAATCGTCCTCTGCGTGGACCGTTGAACCCTACGCAAGTAGACCATGCGACCGATACTTACGACACTATTGATTGGCTGATCAAGAACATCCCCGAGACTAACGGTAAGGTTGGAATCCTGGGTATTTCGTACGATGGATTTCTGCCGTTGATGGCGTTGTTCAATCCGCATCCCGCGCTGAAAGTATCGGTGCCGATGAATCCCATGGTTGATGGCTGGATCGGCGATGACTGGTTTCACAATGGCGCATTCCGTCAACAAGGCATGAACTATATCTACGAACAGCAGGCGACACGCGCGAATGACATTAAATGGTGGACCAGCCACTTTGACGACTACGACATGTTTATGGAAGCGGGTTCGGCAGGAGAGCTCGGCAGGTTACGAGGTCTTGAACAAGTTGGTTTCTGGAGAAAGATCCTGGAGCACCCTTCCTATGACTCGTACTGGCAGGAACAGGCAGTCAACAAGCTACTCGAGGCACAACCGCTGAAAGTTCCGGTAATGCTGGTCCATAGTCTGTGGGACCAGGAAGATATCTACGGAGATATAGCAGTCTACAAGGCAATCAAGCCAAAAGATTCAGGCAATAACATGGTGTACCTGGTAATGGGGCCATGGCACCACGGTCAGGAGATTAGAGAGGGTAGTTCACTTGGAGCGATTAGATTTAACAGTGATACCGCTTACTACTTCAGACAGGAGATCTTAAGACCATTCCTGGATCATTATCTCAAGGACGACGCTCCGCAGATGAATATTTCGCCCGTCACTGCATTTGAAACGGGCTCTAACAAGTGGTTGCGCCTACCCGCATGGCCGGCGGGCTGCCCAACTGGCTGTGAGATCAAGCCGACGCCGCTCTATTTGAATGCAGGATTGAAGGCGAGTCTTTCGGCGCCGACCGGTTCCTCGCCAGGTTTTGAGGAGTATGTTTCAGATCCAGCGAAGCCTGTTCCCTACCGGGCTCGCCCAATAGACGCCAGTTCGTGGCGTCGTTGGCTGGTTGACGATCAACGGGAACAATCGGGCCGTCCGGACGTTTTGGTCTACAAGTCTGACGTGCTTACGGCTCCGGTCAAAATCAGCGGAGAACCGATTGTTAATTTGATTGCTTCGACCAGTGGTACGGATTCCGATTGGGTAGTAAAAGTGATTGACCTCTATCCTGACGAAGTTGCGAGCCAGCCTGAAATGGGTGGATATCAATTGATGATATCGGCTGACATCCTCCGGGGTCGCTATCGTGAGAGCTTTGAAAATGCGAAACCCATCGCAGCGAATACTCCTCTGCTTTACAAGTTTTCATTACCGACCGCGAACCACGTATTTTTGCCAGGGCATCGCATCATGGTCCAAATTCAGTCGAGTTGGTTTCCGCTTTATGATCGGAATCCGCAAACGTTTGTTAAAAATATCTTCTGGGCCAAGCCGGAGGACTACCGTAAGGCAACTCAGAGAGTTTATGGCGCACCTGGACAAGCCAGCTTTATCGAGTTGCCCCTGGTGATGAAGAATAAATAACTATCAATTATCAATTTATAGTTATTGGATCTAACAACTCACGTTCTCAAGGGAGAAGGCCTCAATGAAACTCACCATTCCTTTCCTGACCTTGCTGTTCTGTACCTTTGCTCCTCAGTGCTTCGCCAAAGACGAAATCACTAAGGAGCTCATAACTTCGAAAGGTAAGACCCGGGCTTATTACCTTTACGTACCCTCAACTCTGAAACCAAACAGCTCGGCGCCATTGCTCGTGACCCTACACGGTTCAGGTCGAACCGGTGTGACGCTGGTTGAAAAATGGAAGGATCTCGCCAAAAAAGAAGGCATCATCCTGGCTGGGCCAGATTCTTCGGATTTACGTTTCTGGGGCTCGCCGCAGGATGGACCAGACTACCTGGCGGACCTGGTCGAGGAGCTCAAATCAAAATATCCAGTGAACCCTCGTCGCGTTTACCTTTTTGGTCATTCGGCGGGAGCGTCATTCGCACTGCAAATGTCGTTATTGGAATCGGAGTATTTCGCCGCGACCGCGATCCATGCTGGCGCGCTCAATCGCGAGGGTATGGATTTGATCGAACTCGCGAAACGCAAAATTCCAATCTCGATTCAGATTGGTGACAGCGACCAGTTCTTTCCACTCAAAGCGGTCCGAAGCACGAGTGAAGCATTGAAAAGCGGCGGCTTCACGGTTGATCTCATTGAGATACCGAACCACGATCACTGGTATTACGATTCGGCTTCAAAGTTCAACCAGACGGCATGGGATTTTCTGAAAAAATATCAGTTGGACGCCGACCCGCACTATCAGAAATACAATTGGAACGAATGACTTGGTTAGGGAACCGGGACCGAAGCACTTCCTTTCTCTAGCAGTGATTGCGTTTGAATTGAAACAGTCGCTTTGCTCCTGGTTCTGTATCCGGTTCCGCACTCGAATGGAGGACAGGATTTGTCGGCACTTCAACCACCACTTGGCGTGAAGAAAGCGTTTCTCTACACGCTTATTATCTCTGTTGTTCTGAGCTCTATTCTTGGTGTAATCGCCATCCTGGGAGGAACCGGCCAATGGTTTGAGTTGAAAGTGTTTCTCACGACCCTGACAATCTCAGGAGCAAGCATTTGTGGCCTGTCATCCGGAGCCCTGCTCGAGAAGCGCCGGGGCTTCGCACTGCCTGTTGCAGGGATAGTCTTTGCACTTTTAGGCGCACTTCTTTTCGTCTTTGCAATCTGGGCAGAACCCGAATCCGAACATTTTTGGAAAGTGGCGCTGTCTATTCTTACTCTGGCGGTTGCTTTTGCCCATCTGTCGTTACTTTTGATGGCCCAACTCGATGAAAAATTCCGGTGGGCCATTTACGCCGGCTATTTCTTTGTAATGGGCGTGGCCTCATTGATCATCTTGATGATTATCGGAGAGCCTGACGGCGAAGGATTCTGGAGACTCCTTGCTATAGGTGCTATTGGTACGGCGGCGATAACGGTACTTACTCCGGTATTTCACTGGCTTAGCAAAAATAAATCTGAGGTTGACATGAAAACCCGATCCGCATCTGAAATAGATGCGGAAATAGCTTCATTGCGAGCTCGGATTCATGAACTTGAACGGTTGAAGGATACCTCAAGGTGAAACCCTCACTTGATCCGCAGGACGCGGCCAGCAGAGCGCTCGACTTCAACCGTCCTGGGTTTTGCTTCGTCTTCTTCAAACACGATTAGATCGCCCCGAACTTGCGGCACGCGAAACTGTGAGTAAGGTCGGGTTTGGCTCCCTTCAAGATCAGACACTTCCCAAATGGACTCACCAGCAGCAAGATCGATCCTCATTAGCTTATTCGCTGCGGACATAAATAGCGCGTCGTCGTCGATCAATCCTGGACCGAGGTTGTAACCTTCGAGCGAAGTTGTCCATTTTATTTTTCTGGTTCGCTGTTGTATTCGAGTCGCAAAAACCCGGCCACTTGTCGTTTCACACGCGAGTAACAGATCTCCTTCGAAGTCGGAGTAGTAAACTCGATCCAGGCGTTCACCTCGGCCCATCTTTAAGATGAAGACTCTTCGTTTGTCTCCGGGGACGCTGGCTTCGATAAAACCGTCATGCCTGGCGATGTAAGTCCCGCCGGGTATCGAGAACAGGAAGAAAGAGCGCTCGTTCTTTTCCCCAACTCGGTTCGCCAACTCAAGCGTATGTCGATTTACTGTTGACTGGGCGTGTGCAGCGAAACTCGAGCACACCACGATGCAGAATGCTGCCGTTAGAAAGGCTCTCGGTCTCATGATTTGATTTCTCCTTGAGGGGCGGTGAGGTATCGTTTAGTTTACTACAAGCATTGGGAACGCCGTCGACATTCAATTTGACCTTAGGGCAAAACAATGAGAAATGTTCGCATTTTGGGAATTTTAGTGGTGATTGTGCACATTCTTGTGCAGGTGCCTCATGCGGCTGCTCATAATATGCTGCACATCGAGGTGAGCCGCTGGCAAAACATCTACATTTTGGTGGTGATTAATCTGCTTCCGATCGTCGCGGCAATCATGGTTTGGCGACGGAAGAGATTGGGCTATCTCTTGCTGTTTTTGGCGATGGCTGGTTCGTTTGTGTTCGGCGGGTTTTATCACTTCATTGCACCTGGATCAGACAATGTGAATTCGCTGGGCGTTCATCCGTGGTCCAACACCTTCCTTTGGTCAGCGGTGTTCCTTGCACTGGTTGAGGGCGCCGGGGCGATCATTGGATTGATTGGTATTAGAAGTAATTGAGGATCAAAGTTATTCGCAGATTACGCCGTTTTCACAGTTTTTGAGTTCAAATGGTGGTTCTAACTCAACGTTTTTAATCGGCGTAATCAGCACAATCTGTGGATTTGCTCCATTGCGACTCTTCCAAATCGATCGCATAATCTCAACACTCTCCCCCGCATCCTGGCGTTCAAGGGTCGGTACATCAAATGGACATTCACAGGCTCGAACAAATTGAAAAACGGATTCTTGATTTCTTTGAAACTCAACAACGACCTCGTATCTTAGTGAAAGAATTATTCTCGAATCTGACGGATGCCTCAAACGCAGATATCGTCAGGACGTTAGAGGCCATGGAAAAAAAGAGTCGACTCCTCGTGAGGCATACAAGTGAAGGTGACGATTACCTATCACTAACTCCTGACGGAGCAGCCCTGGTAGGCATCACCGGGCAAGACGCTCCGAGTGCGATTCCGCACCCTCCCAAGAGTGCGACAAAACGAATCTAAAAAATCACTGGTTCATTGTTCGATCGTCAGTAACACGTTTTCTATACCATCTTCGCCGTGAGTAGTTTTCACATCCTTACCAAAGGGGCGCTTTTCGTAGTGTTCCCCATAGCTCTTGTACTGGGTGTTTCGGCTCGTCGCGCCGGGCAGACACCAGGTCCAATAAATTCAACTCCAAACTCGCTTGTCGAAATCAGAAATAAACGACGCGCACTGCTTGTGGTTTTTAGATCGGGCGTAGTGGACGCGGGTAATGGAGAGAGTTTAATCATCGACCAGGTGTTGAAGTCTGATCCGACGCCATCCGGTCGACTTCGTGGGGTTTACGGTCTAATGGCCAAGAAGCTAAATTCCTACATTCGTAAATACCGAAGTCTTTCGGCTGCACAGGACTTGAGTGAAGCTGATTACGTAATCTCTTTCAATCTCGTAGAGTACCGCCGAATTCTCAATACCACATATCCTTACGGTGAACTCTTCGTAATTGCCAAGGGCACTCCTGAGACTCAAACACCACCGCGTGTAATCTGGAGAGGGAAAAAGGTCCTTTATGCCGGCGATGCCATCGGTGATCTAATAAAAGAACTCAAACTCCTCCGCGGGGAGAGTTGAATTGTGAATAGGAAAGATGTTGACCCATATCGTTATTTAAGAGTGCCGCGCAGACGTTGAAGCATCAGCGAACTTGCTGCTTCGGTTGATTTTGTGGCCTAAAACAAGCATCTGATTACCGGGTTGACAATTCCTCGAGGCGATCCGCTAATACACTTCGATGCGGCGCTCACGAAAAATCCTGTTGGCGTTCCTTGTCCTGGTCCTTTTGGTCCAAATTCCTTTCGTCTATCGTCGCTTCCAACTCCGGCGACTAAACCAGACTATCGAACGTTTAGAGACCGAGCGAAAACCAGTCGAGCCCAATGCCAAATTTTCTGAATACAAGGGCGTGGTCCACGTCCATTCATTTCTCGGAGGACACAGCAAAGGGTCCTTTAGTGAGATCATCTCGGCTGCGCAAGCTAACAATCTAAACTTCGTCGTAATGACGGAACATGTCGAAAAAGAGTTTGATACAGCAGAGAACACTCTGAAGGGTTTGCACGGCGGCGTGCTGTTTCTGAATGGCAACGAGGTGAGTTCGTCAGATGGCGAAAGAGTTCTCGTGATACCGGGAGATAGCAAACTTGCGGCAAATGACAAGGCCGCTTATTCCGATCTCGTGTCCGCGGCAACCGCAAATGGTTCTTTAGCAATTGCAGCCTATCCGAACGAGTTAAAGTCGAAGGACGCCCATTTCGACGGACTCGAAGTCTATAACGTTTACACGAACGCCCGGACGATCAATCCGATAACCGCCTTCTTTGACGTTCTCTGGAGTCAGCGGAGCTATCCCGATCTGCTATTTGCCAGCTTCTATGAACGCCCTGAAGATGCGCTGTACAAATGGGATAAGCTACTGGCTAAACGAAAGGTATCCGCAACGGCTGGAAACGACGCTCATGCCAATATAGGATTCAGCCTGGTTGATGGGACAGGTAGATCGATCTTAGGTTTACAACTGGATCCTTACTCGACCAGTTTTCACCTCGTCCGGATGCATGTGCTTGTTCCACATGAAAAGGCGTTGAATCCCACCAGTCTGCTCGACGCGCTAAGACAGGGTCATTCGTTTATCGGATTCGACATTTTCGGGGATACAACGGGCTTTAAATTCGAAGTCGAGGCACCGGGTGAAAGCAAAATTCAGGGTGACGAAATTTTGTTCCATCCAGGGACAAAACTAAACGTAGCGGTGCCGCTTCAGGCAAGAGTTGTAATCTTCAAAGACGGCGAGGTGATAGTCGACGAAGAGGGGCTGTTAAAGAAGGAGTTTGAGTTAAAAGAAAAGGGAATTTATCGTGTTGAGGCATATTTACCGCAGCTTGGGGCCGTCGGTAAAGAACCCTGGATCATTTCGAACCCGATTTTCGTAAGATGATTTATTGGATGCGGCGGAAGTTGCTGGCCACCGTGTAAAAACGGCATCGCCCCACGGGCTGCCCTGCTAAACTGCCCGGGGGGCGAAAAACCATCGTCGGAAAGCTCCGACTTTTACTTGTTTTTGGAAGCGGTGCGTACGTTCACCGGAATTACTGTTGTAAGTCGAGTGTTGACTTATCTCTCCCATCGTCCCTAGTGTAGTTGGGGGAAGGGAGTACAGCCTTCCACACACTGTTTTTTCAAGTGGGTTCAGTCTAGTTTCCCTGACCCTTAAGTGTCAAGAATCAGCTTGACCGAACTTGAACAATACAAGCTCAATGAGCTCAAAATTTCAGCTTTTCTAAACGCACTTTCGTCACTTTTTCAGGATGGAAATAAAAATAACAACACCCCGTTCTTTCAGCTTCCGCAGGACCATAATCAGCCACGGCTGGTGCGAATTGTTGCCTTTCGAAATCGACCGCGAAAAGTGGCTCCTAACACGCGTTGTCGACCTGCCTTCTGGCCCTCCAGTAACCGTCTCTCTCTCCTCCGCCGGACGCCAGGTGCGGGTTACGATAGCCAAAAATCTCAACAAGAAGGACCTGGCCAAGGTCGAGCGCGATGTCCGCCATCTACTCCGACTCGATGATGATTTGAGCCCCTTCTACGATTCGATAGTGAACGATTCGGATTTTGAGTGGATCGGCGTTCAAGGCGCCGGCCGAATGCTGCGGTCGACAACTGTCTTTGAAGATGTCGTTAAGATGATCTGTACTACAAATTGCTCGTGGGCGCTGACGCAAAAAATGGTCACAGGGATTGTCCAAAATTTGGGGATCGAGACCAGCGACGGCCGCCGCAGTTTTCCTTCGGCGGAAATTATGGCAAGGGCGCCACTCAGCTTTTATGTTGAGACAGCACGAGCCGGGTATCGAGCGCCTTACCTGAAGGAGCTCGCCGAGAGAGTTGCGTGCGGATCGCTGGACGTCGAAAGCTGGTTGGTGAGTCCTCTGCCGACGGTGAACTTAATCAAAGAGATGAAACAGATCAAAGGCGTTGGTGATTACGCGGCTGAAAATCTTCTGAAACTCATCGGGCGCTATGACGGACTAGCACTCGATTCGTGGACCAGGGCCAAATTCTTTCAGGTACGAAATAATGGTCGAAAGGCGAGCGACAAAAGGATCGAGCGTTACTATTCGCGATTTCGTGAGTGGCGCGGCCTTGCCCTTTGGTGCGACGTGACTCGTGATTGGATGGAATAAAAAGCAACACGCGGAATTTTGGGAAAATGCCGCGTGCTGCCTTGCTTCTAGGAGTACGTATGACTACGTGGTGAGAACCTTATTTATTAAATACCAGCGTTGAGTCCTGTGGACCACGCGGGCTTTCGCTATGACGAGTAACGGTCAAACTCTTACCATCAGCTGAAAGTTGTAACTTGTCAGATGACGTAAAGGTCATTTCGCCTTCCTGACCTTGAAATGTGGTCTTACTAGTCAATTCCAGTGTTTTACCATCGCCGGACCAACTTGCCTTACGCGCAAATTTACCTCGACCCGTCTCTCCAGTAGTTTCGCTACCATCCAGATTGTAAGTTCGTGGTCCACCTGCGCCCATCATTCCACGGCCTCCGCCGCCCCCGGGACCACCCCCCGGTCCACCAGCCATCTGGCCTCCGGCTACTTTCTCTTCAATGGTGATCTCTTTCTCGGTTTGATTAATTTGCCATGACACGCTGTCGGCGCCTTGCATTCGAGGAGAGAGACCTTGACTCTTGGTCTTGTCAAGCGTCCAGGTACCCGCGAAGCTGGCGGGTGCGGCAGCATGCACAGCCAGAGCAAATATGAGAGCGCTCGCCAAAGTCAGAGCGCCAACTAATTTCCTCATTTCAGATCTCCTTCAATTATGTGTCTTTAATAACCTGACAGGCCGCACACGCACCACCAAAAACCAATCTTGGATCTTGCTAAGGTCGGTACGATTCGACCAAGTATAAACGTCGAGTAATGCGGAGTTTAACAAAGCGACAGAATCGATGTCTGTAAGGAACTGTAAAGAATTGTATAGAGTTGGTAAAGAATTGTTCCGGCTGATTTTATCTTTGATTTAATGGACCTATTCGCTTCGAACGGGAGAACAAGGATGTTCGGGGAACCTTTACCGGCATCGAAGCGTAAGAGGTGCTCTGGACTGGATAAGGCCAGCGAGTTCTTTGAGCTGCTGCTATCTCAGGAATTGCGATCTTATTGTTGGGGAGATTGTAGCACTAATACACAGGAGAGATTCGAGAAGGCGTATGAGTTGCCCGATATTGTGAACTCTAAACGTGCTCGTTGAATTTCTGTCATAACTAATCTGCGAGCGGTGTTTATTCGCAGAGACGTACTCATGAAGCCAACTTCCCGATGGTTAATTGAATCGCAGTAATTGGGTGACCATCCATGAGTTTGGAAACCAGGGCTTCCTGACGAACGCCATGAGGGCTGTCGACAAGGAAACTGAACTATTCGAAGGAGAGTGTAATGAAGTCAATCGTAAAAAGGTTAGTAGTTGTTTTGGTCGTCGGCGCGCTAACGAGCATTGCCGCGTTCGCAAAGGTCAGCAAGCATAAAGTGACTTTTGAGAACGACATCAAACTCAATGGAACTGTGGTAAAGAAGGGTTCCTACGATGTGAAGTTTGATGACGAGTCTGGACAGCTATCTATCATCAAGAACGGTAAAGTTGTAGCGCAGGCAATGGCCCGTACCGAACAACGCGCCAAGAAAGCCGGCGATTTCCAATTGAGATCGACTGGCGATGGCAACGATTCGCAACTGGTGGGCGTGACGTTTGGCGGTTCTGACAAAGACGTAGTTGTCACTAACGGAGCTGCACCGAACACCGGCAACAACTAAGTATCTGACTGTTGCTCCATTGCGTTAGGAGCGTCTGCGCCTCGAAGCCTACGGGTTTCGGGGCGCAGTTGTTTTTGGCCGCGATGATTTCAACGCAGAGCAATGGCGCTGAAAGGGAAATAGAGCCGGGTCCTTTTCCGTCCGACGATCTGATTGGGCTACAATCGAAAGGAACTCAAATTACTGGATCGCGGAGGATGAAATGCAGTCTCGAAGATTTGGCCGGCAGGGGTGGAGTGTCGGTGACATTGGATACGGCATGTGGGGAATGGGAAGCTGGTCTAACTCCAACGACGACGAGTCGTTGGCCTCATTGCAGCTTTCAATCGACAACGGCTGTAACTTCTTCGATACAGCATACGCTTACGGCGACGGTCATAGCGAAGGGCTTCTGGGTCAAGTTGTTCGCAGTAATTCAGGCAAGAAACTCTATACCGCATCCAAAGTTCCGCCAAAGAATCAGCAGTGGCCCGCCAAAGCTGAATATTCACTGATGGACTCGTATCCTCCGGACCACGTGGAAGAGTATGTTCATCGCAGTCTCGAAAACTCGCGACTGGAGTCCTTCGATCTCATGCAGTTGCACACCTGGCAGGACGATTGGATGCGAGACGATCGTTGGTTTTACGGGCTCGATGATCTTCGCAGTCAGGGCTTAATTAAGGCGATCGGGCTCAGCCTGAATCGGTGGGAGCCATGGAATGGAGTGCAGGCCGTTAAGAGCGGACAGATTGACGCCGTCCAGGTGATCTACAACATTTTCGATCAAAACCCGGAAGATGAATTATTCCCTGCGTGTCGTGAATTTAATGTGGCTGTGATCGCACGTGTTCCTTTTGACGAGGGAACTTTGACGGGAACATTAACGAAGGAGAGTCGGTGGCCTCAAAGCGACTGGCGGAGCAGCTACTTCGTTCCGGAAAATCTGAATCCAAGCGTGGAAAAAGCCGACGAGATCAAGAAGGTGCTGGATGGATGGAATCGTGAGCACTCAACCAATATAACTATGCCGCAATTGGCTCTGAGATTCATCTTGAGCAGCTCGGACGTCACCACGATCATACCGGGAATGAGAAAGCCGTCACACGTTCAATCAAATATAGAAGCCAGCGATGAAGGCGAACTGCCGAAAGAGCTTTTGGAAAAATTGCGACCATTCCGCTGGGTAAGAAAGCCAGCCCCATGGTCCGATTAATAGGTCGTATAGGTCCTATAGGTCCAATACACCCATAGGTCCAATACACCCAATACGTCCTATAGGTCCTAGTTCCCTATCGTCCTATCCAAAAAGGCCCATCGATCCGCAATCTCTTCTATGATCTTCGTTGTGGGTTTCCCTGCACCATGTCCAGCCTTCGTCTCAATTCTAATTAGAATCGGGGCGGGTCCAGCCTGCGCCGCTTGTAAAGCTGCAGCAAACTTAAAACTATGACCGGGCCAAACTCTATCGTCATGATCTGCCGTGGTGATCATCGTCGGCGGATATGCTGTTCCAGCCTTGATGTTATGTAGCGGCGAGTACGCGTATAGAGTCTTAAACTCAGCCGGATCAGCGGACGAACCATAATCAGAAACCCAGGCCCATCCGATCGTGAACTCCTGAAACCGAAGCATGTCCATCACACCAACCGCCGGAAGGGCGGCGCCAAATAGCTCCGGACGCTGAGTTAATACCGCTCCAACCAACAATCCGCCATTACTGCCACCTCCAATAGCGAGCTTCTTAGTGGATGTGTATTTGTTAGAAATCAACCATTCTGCCGCGCCGATAAAGTCGTCGAATACATTCTGCTTCTTCGACTTCATTCCCCCCTGGTGCCAATCTTCTCCATACTCCCCACCGCCTCGTAAGTTTGGCTGAGCATAAACTCCGCCCATTTCCATCCAAACCAGGTTACCCACCGAGAAAGCGGGAGTGAGCGAAATGTTGAAACCCCCATATCCGTAAAGGTAAGTTGGGTTGTTCCCATCCAGCTTAATACCTTTCTTATGCGTGATGAACATTGGCACTCGCGTGCCGTCTTTGCTCTTGAAGAAGACTTGTTTGGTCTCGAAATCGGCCGGATTGAACTCTACTTTTGGTTCCCGGAAAACACTCGATTTACCTGTAGTCAGATCATACCGGTAGATTGTAGTTGGAGTGGTAAACCCGGTGAATGAGTAGAACGTCTCTTTGTCCGTCGACTTGCCACCGAAACCTTCAGCTGATCCAATGCCAGGAAACTCCACCTCTCGAACAAACTTTCCGGTGGTGTCAAATACTCTTACCTGGGTATAAGCATCCTTTAAATAGTTCAGGACAAATTGATGATTTACCAAACTAACTGTCTGTAAGGCTTCCTTTGTTTCAGGAATCAATTCCTTCCAGTTGGAGCGCTGGGGTTTGGTGACATCAATCTCAACGATTTTTCCTCGAGGTGACTTGGAATCCGTTTGAAACCAGAATTTGGTTTCGTCGTTACCGACAAACGAATAAGCAGCATCAAACTCGTCAAGTAACTTTATAACGGGACCATCTTTCGCAGTAAGATCTTTATAGTAGACGCGATTCCGAGTATCGGTCCCCTGAAAGATTGTAATTAGCAAATATCTACCGTCCTCAGTTACTGAGCCGCCAAACAACCAGTCCTTCTGGTCGGGTCGCTCATAAACAAGGATGTCGTCGGCTTGACTGGCGCCAATTTTGTGAAAGTAAACTTTTTGAAAGTAGTTAGTCTGTTTGAGTGAATCCGAGTCGGGTTGATCGTACCGGCTATAGAAGAACCCACTACCATCTTTGGTCCAGGAAACACTCGAGAACTTCACCCATTGCAAATCATCAGACAGATCTTTTCCCGACTCCACATCGCGAACTTTCCATTCCTGCCAGTCCGAGCCAGAAGCGGACAAACTGTAGGCGAGAAGCTTTCCATCGCGGCTGACTTGCATGCCAGATACAGCAACGGTTCCGTCGCTCGAGAGGGTATTGGGATCGAGCACCTCTTTTGGAGCAGCGTCGAGTGCATTGACTGTGTAAAGAACACTCTGATTTTGGAGACCACTGTTGCGAGAGTAAAAGTAACGATCGCCTTCCTTGAATGGCACGCCAAACTTTTCATAATTCCAAAGTTTGGTGAGCCTCTCTTTTATCTGAGCGCGAACTGGAATCGCATTCAGGAAGTCAAACGTGAGTTTGTTTTCGGCTTCGACCCATGCGCGCGTCTCAGCTGAATCAAGATTCTCCAACCACCTGTAGGGATCGGCGACTTTGACGCCATGATAGTCGTCAATCTGGTCTACTTTTTTGGCCACGGGATAATCGTACGTCTTAATCATCTTTTGAGAACTACCTGTCGACTGTGCACCAACCTTTAGCGATGACGGCCCGAATACTATAAGTCCGAGACACAGGGTCAAAACGATAACACCAAAATTCACTGAATAAGCTCGCATTGAAGCGTGACTCCTTCTGAAGAGTAAGGGACGCGCAGGTTGGTGTGGAGATTGGAACAAACGCCACGAGTATACAAATCGCGCCCTGGCAAACCAAACCTTGGAGTGCGCCGGCCCGGCGGCGCTTTGTTATGTGAATACTCGACATCGCCCCCCCCACCAGGTGAACAACCCATATAACAAGGCGCCGCCGGGCCGGCGCACTCCAAAACTGTGGTTAGCACGCGGTGGGCGGCATGGAAACTACTCTTCTTCCAGCCCGGAAAAGGGTTTAGTCTGGTCCACAAGTTCGGTTGAAAGGAGCTTATTGTGAAAATGAGTATTGGCAGGTCAGAGACCTTTTTGGCGGCGGTGGCACTCGCAGTCGGGATAGTGATTGCGAGTTTTATAGGCGGGTGGTTCTTCGTAAAAGGAAAACGAGGAGATCAGTCGATTAATGTAACCGGCTCGGCAAAAAGGCGAATTAAATCAGATCTCGTGATCTGGAAGTCGTCAGTTTCTTATCAAGCGCCAGTTCTGCAGGAGGCTTATCGTTCGTTGTCAGAAGCTGTTCCGAAGGTAAAGGCATACCTGGTTAGCAAAGGAATCCCGGAAGACAAGATCACCGTATCTTCAATTTCAACTCAAACCCTTCACGGCCGAAGCAGTGATGGGTCTGAAACGTCTGAAATAACAGGCTACTCGTTAAGACAGGAATTGGAGGTTCGCTCGAACGAGGTCGAGAAGATTGCGAAGATCGCACGTGAAGCCACGGAACTGATCAATCAAGGCATTCTGATCGAATCTCAAGCTCCGGAATATCACAATACTCAATTGGGAGGCTTAAAGATCGAAATGCTAGCCGAGGCGACCAAGGATGCAAAGGAACGCGCCAAGCAGATTGCTGAGAATACAGGCAGTTCCGTTGGCAGTGTAAGGTCGGCACGAATGGGTGTATTACAGATCACTCCTTCGGACTCAAACGAAGTTTCGGGCTTGGGTATCAACGATACGTCTTCTCTTGAGAAAGATATTACCGCCGTCGTGAATATCGAATTTGAAGTTTATTGATTGACTGGTCTGTAGTCAGTGGTCAGTGGTCCGTAGTCAGTGGTCCGTGGTCAGTGGTCCGTGGACAGTGGACAGTGGTCCGTACTTTGTGCTCAAAGCCATACAAAGTACAAACCACGGACTACGAACCACTGACAAAAAACTAATTCTTATCACCGAGTCCGTGCTTTTGCTTGCACAGGCGACAGGTGGTTGGTGTCTCGGTGTTATCTACTCGATGCGACACGGGTTTCAGAGTCCGCAGAAATGCATAGACTGACTTCAAGTCCTCGTCAGTCATCTTCCCGTAAAACCACCACGGCATGGCAGCATTCAACGAACGTGCTCCAACTTTTCCATCTCGCATTGCGTGAATGAACATGTTCTCGTCGAAATAAGAGATCCCCGATGCGTCTGGAGTTATATTCGACGAAACCACCATGCCGGTTGGCCCATCCAAAATAAATCCACCCGCGAACTCAAGACCCGTCATCGGTTTTCCGCGCTCCTGTGGCGTATGACAATCGGAACATGAACCCATCCTCACGAGGTAAGCACCGCGTGCCGCTGAGGTTGACTGATCGGGTGCGTTGACTGCTCCATACACGGGTTCAGGCGTGCTTTTGATCAAATATTTGAGCGGGAAGGGTATGTTGGTTTTTCCGGGCGCATTGCGAACCGGAGCCAGCGAGCGAATGTAAACTATAATGCTCGCCAGATCCTCGTCTGACATCGTCCGATAGTTCTGATAAGGCATCACTGGAAAGAGGGCCCGGCCATCGTGACCAATTCCCTCTCTGATTGCCCGAGCCAACACGTCATCACTCCAGTTTCCAGCTCCAGTTTCTTTATCAGGCGTTATATTCGGCGCGACGAGCCACGGGAGTTGCTTATCGGGCCATGGCTGTCCGGCCCCAAGCTTCGTCTCAATCGGTGGAGCGCCGGGCTTTGAGACGTCTGTAGGTGAGTGACATCCGACACAACCAGTGACCGCCTCGACCAGATACTTGCCGCGCGCCATTCTCGCCGGAGTCGCTTCAAAATGCCGATCCGTGAGAACCCTGGTTCTAGGACCAATAATCGGTCTCCATCCAACTGAGAAAGTGATACCGACCGTGAAGAGAGCGATCAATACGAGCAGAGTTATCCCTGCAATCTTTTGCGAACGTCGGGTCATGAAATTTCCTTCAGTACTACTGGGCTTGGTTTGAACTTGACTTGATTTAAGCTAAGCGGACAAAAAAGTCAAAAGGGAGTCTCGTTCACCTGGGTTGCTCTGCACAAAAAGTAAAGGCGCGACCAGTACAGTACCGAGCGCAGCGACCGGATGCCACACTCAAATTTTCGCCGTGATTTTCATTATCACCTTGTTGAGTGTGTCATCCGGTCCCTTCGCTCGCGGTACTGTACCGTTGTAAATGGCGGGAAAATGGCTTTCCGACTTTGATGAGCAGGGTCGGCTGGCCGCCTCCCAACTGCGCGATTCTGGGAATATCCAATAAAAGGTTGACAACTCAACTGTTACTGGGCGAATCTAAGGCCACACCTGCCGCCCCTCGGCAAGGCTGTTTGATTTACAACTCCTGGACAAAACATGAAAAGAAAGTTCCCTTTTATCGCACTAATTCCCTTTTTAGTCACTTCAACAGCAATTGCCACGAGTGCTCAAAGTGTTACTCCTGATAAGTTAGTTCGACCGCGAACCGTAGCAGCCGCGCATCAGCAACCCCAGACGCAACCGGCTCCCGCGGTAGTCCCGACTCAAAAGCCCAATAATGCACCGGTTGTGCAAACCCCGGCGCCGGCGCCTAGGGGTAATGAATTGCCTGCGGGTTCGAACCCAATTGCACCAGTTCCAACAGGCGTAGCGGCGGCGAAGAACGTGACTCCGCCTGTGATGCTGCCTCTCGCACCGTCGATGGTGATGTCTCGCATCTCAGAAGCGCAGCGACTGCTTAAAACGCGACCTCAAACAACAGCTTTAACGACGCCCCAAATTTCTTTCGTAACCATCGCTGCCTACGAACCGGCTACGTCCCGAACACACCTCATCACGCTTTCAAAACAAACCTTCCTAACAAAGGGTTCCGAATTGACGGTGCCAAGCTCGCTTGGTATTCCAGTAACTGTTCGCGTGTTGCGAGCGAACGGGGTCAACACTGCCTTGACGCTGGTTACTGCTGACGGAATTTCGCTTGTGCCATTGACCGTCGAGTATCCGATTGAACGAAACGGCTTGTTCAAAGAGCTGGCCTATTACACGTCAGCACATCCGGCCTTGCTGTCCAATGATTTGACGAGATCGGGTCAGGCTTATGTTCGTAACATGCTCGATCTTGCGGTGAAGCGACTCAGTGATAAAGGCGTCGCGATTTCTCCAGCGCTGGTTGATATTGCCGAGCGACTCTGCATCGTCGAACATACTGACCACGATCGCTTCCGTAATGAGAATCGTCTCGCTCTCTATAACGAGATCTACTCTCTCTACGCGCTCAACGAGCTCGAGACTTACAAGTATTCGGTGAGTGTCGCCGGGGCCGGCGGCATGGTCCAGATGATCCCATGGGCGTACAACCTAATTCGGCAACGTCATCCGGGCGTCGGTCTTATTCCAGACTTCGTGGCCGGCATGCGCAATCATGGCAATGCTCTCCAGGCGATGTTGCTGTATATGCAGGACACCTGGAGCGACCTGTCGGCGAACGACGATGTGAAATACGCACTGAATGCGAAGATCGCGACCATGCCAGAATTGATGGCGGCTGGTTACAACTCGAATGCTGCGAAGTTACCGTCTTACATCAGACGCGGCGGACAGGATTGGCGCATACTCATTCCCCGGGAAACTCAAATGTATTTGCAGATCTACAAATCGTTTGAGAGCCTGATTCCGCTAAAGTCGCGCACCACGGCCCAACCCATCGAAGCCGCAGGCACAAACTGATCTGATCCTCATTTGGTTGCGGCATCTTTCTGCGGCACTAAGAGTAGACCGAATCATTAAATTGCTGGAACGCAGAGGTTGCGCATAGTGACGCCGATAGGCTCCACCCGTAGAATTGATCCCTTAGACTCGCTTTTCTAATCACACAATTTCGTTTACTGTTGCGTGCCGCGGCAGACCATGGTCGTGCTGCACTTGCCTTTCGACTATCAAAAAGGAACCAGCAAACTTTCATGAACAAGCAACCTTCGTACGTCATGCGACTGGTAATCTTCTGTACTTGCTTAGCACTCTTATGTGTTCTGATTGTTCGTCACACAGGCGCTCAACAAATTCAGACGGGTCCAAGCCAACCTACGCCAGAAAAAACAGTCGACCAGGTCCACAAAAACATTCAAGTGCTCAAAGGTGTACCCGAGTCGCAACTTGTCCCAGTGATGAATTACATGAGCGCTTCCCTTGGAGTTCACTGCACGTATTGTCACGTCAATAAGGACGGCAACTGGGATTTTGCTTCTGACGAAAAGGGCGAGAAGAAGTCGGCTCGTGAGATGATCACCATGGTGACTAGCATCAACAAGACCACTTTCAAAGGAAATCCAGAGGTCAGTTGCTACACCTGCCACCGTGGCCGAACATCGGTCGCGCATACCCTCTCGCTGCCAATGCCAACTCCGGAACCACGACCAACGGTAGGACAAAATCAACAATCACGCGAAGGACTGCCGGCCGCTGATCAGATTCTTGATAAGTACACCCAGGCGTTGGGCGGCGTGACAGTGCTAGACAACTTAAAATCAAGAGTCATGAAGGGAACAGTTACAACTGCGAACGGAACAGAACTCGGATATGAATTGACTCAATCCGGTTCAGACCTCGTTCTTGCTTCAATCACGGTTCCACAATCGGGAGTAATCGAACGGGTATTTAACGGAACCACGGGCTGGGAAAAGAATGCCAGTGCCGTTCGCGAGATGGCTCCTGAAGAAATCAGTTACTTCAGACGCTATCCGAATCTCTACACTGACCTAAAATTGAAAGGACAGTTCTCGCGGTTGAGTGTCAGCGGAAAACAGAAGATTGATGGCCGGGATGTTTACGTGCTGCGTGGCGCGAATGTAGACGGCAGGAGAGAACAACTCTTCTTTGATGTGGAAACAGGTTTCCTCGTCCGCAGAATTACTTCAACTACCACGCTGGTCGGCATTATCCCCGAACAGATAGATTTTTCGGATTATCGTGAGGTCGATGGAATGAAACTTCCATTTACGATCAAGGTGTCTGCAATTGATCCGAATTACTCACTGGTCAGGAAGTTTACTGAAATAAAAGTGAACCCCAACGTTGATCCGAAGCGCTTCAACAAACCAGGCTAAGGTTCTGTATCTGGTCGAGGTAACTTTGCGGTGCTCCTCTGTGCGACAGCGCGGCTTAGGCCGCAACCAAGCGATCAAGTTGCGAGACCGGTCAGTACCGAATCGCGGTAGCGTCGGGTGAGTCTAGTGGATCAAGTAGTTGTAAGTATTTTGAGACTCACCCGAGGCTACCGCGATTCGGTACTGACCGGACTCGCATTGCCGATCTGCCCTGAAATGGCCTCGCGTAAAAACATCGTCAGAAAAACAAGAAGTTGATTGTTTGTTGCACAGAGTAGCACCTGAGAACTTTCGCTTGAGCTAAGAAGACGCAGAGACCTTGAATATTGAGATGAATGAGGTCACTCATTGAACTGGAGACGGTCCGTCGATAAAGATAGACCATCATCTTCTACCTCCTTAATAATCTCTGCTTTTCCTCCATCTGCGTACTGTAGTTTATAGAGTCGCCAGTACAGTCCTCGTTCAGCAAGTAGCTCCTGGTGAGTGCCCTGCTCCCGAATAGAACCATGATGAAGCACAATTATCCGATTCGCATTTTGTATAGTCGATAAGCGGTGGGCCACCACAATTGAAGTTCGATCTCTCATTACACGTTCTATCGCCCGTTGAATCAATTGTTCCGTCTCTGTATCAATAGAACTCGTCGCTTCATCTAAAATCAACAACGCTGGGTCAAACGCTAGAGCCCTTGCAAACGAGATCAGTTGTTTTTGACCAACCGAGAGTCCGGCGCCACGCTCGCGAACTTCAGCCTCAAACCCACCTTTCAAGCGGCTGATGAAACGATCTGCATGTACTTCTCTCGCGGCCCACTCGATGCGCTCCGCATTAATCGACTCCCGACCCAACCTGATATTTCCTGCAACTGTCCCGCTGAAGAGAAATACTTCCTGCAGCACGACAGCGAAATTCTCTCTTAGCGCCTTTAAGTCCCAATCACGGAGGTCGACACCATCCAGAAGTATTCGGCCGCGCTGGATGTCATAGAACCTCATCAGCAGGTTGGTAATCGTTGTCTTGCCCGACCCTGTATGACCAACCAGAGCGATCGATTGACCCGGCTCGACTGTGAACGAAACATCTTTCAACACCCAATCCTCGTCGTGATAGGCGAACCAAACATTTTGAAACTCGATCCGGCCATGAGCTCGTTCCGTCTTCAACGGCTGCGGAGGAGTGACGATCGCCAACGGAAGATCGAGGGTCTTAAAGATCCGGTGAGACGCGACCACTGCTGCTTGAAGCACATTGTACTTGTCTGAGATGTCCCGAATTGGTTGGAATAACGAACCTGAGTATTGAATAAACGCGACGAGAGCGCCAAGGGTTAGCACGGCGTGCTCGGGCGTGTTCTGCATGACGCGGTATCCACCGTACCAGATGATCAGAGCTATTCCGACTGCGCCGATAAAATCGACAAGCGGGAAAAAGACCGCGTAGTAAAAGATCGTGTCGATATTCGCCTTGCGATAGTCTTCATTAATCCGATCAAACTTCCGTAAGGACTTTTCCTCCGCATTAAAAATCTGGACCGTTTGAGCACCGGCAAAGTGCTCCTGCAGGAAGGCATTGATGCGGGCGAGACGCGTGCGGACCATGTCGTAGCCCTTGCGCGCACCCTTTCGAAACCAGGTCGTGGCCGCGAAAAGCATCGGAACAGTCAACAAGGTTATGAGTGTCAAGCGCGCGTCCATCCAAAGCATCACCGAAATGATTGCTGCAATCATCACGAGATCACCGAGGAGGTCAGTCACGCCTTGAGTAAACAATTCGTTAAGCGCATCGACGTCGCTAGTCAGCCGGGTCATGATACGACCGACGGGGTTGCGGTCGTAGTAAGCAACTTCCTGATGTTGGAGTTTGTTATATAGCTCACGACGCATATCGAACATCACGTACTGTCCGACTGTGTTTAGCAGGATTGCCTGAAAGTACGAGAAAACGAATCGCAGTAACTGAGTTCCAAAGAAGAGCAGAACCAGGACCCACAGTCCTTCGGTCTTTTTAGGTAGGATGTACCAGTCAATCGAATATTGCGTAAATTTTGGCTGCAGAATTCCAAGTAGATTCAGGACGAGTGTTAGCAGCAATGCCGGTACAAGCAAACGTACGTAGGGTCGAAGATAGTTCAGCAGTCGACGCGCGATCTGGAAATCGTACGTTTTGCCAATCGCTTCTTCTTCGTGAAATTGTTTTACTGCTGTTGCCATTTGAGATCGCTAAGTAGCGGCCAGCTCTTCTTCGAGCAATTGACGTTCATATAAATCAGCGTATTCTCCGCGGAGCGCCAACAACTCCGTATGCGTGCCTCGTTCAATTATTTGACCTTCATCCATCACGCAAATTAGGTCCGCATCCTGCACTGTTGATACGCGATGCGAAACAATCAAAGTGGTTCGCTCGCGCATCACGCCTCGCAGACGGCTCAAAATCTTTTCCTCGGTGTAGGTATCGACCGACGACAACGCATCGTCGAGTATTAGAATGCGCGGCTGGCGAAGAACCGCGCGGGCGATTGCTGTCCGCTGCTTCTGACCTCCCGACAAAGTCAGACCTCGCTCACCTACGAGCGCGTCGAAGTGATCGGGAAAACCGGCAATATCCTCAGAGAGGCCAGCAATGTCGGCCGCCCACTCAACTTCGGCGGGTTCGGCAGTTGCAACTCCGAATGAAATATTTCCCCTGATCGTATCACTGAACAAGAAGGTTTCCTGGGGAACGTAGCCGATGCTCGAGCGCAGTTGTGCAAGAGGATATTTTTCGATAGGAATCTCGTCGATTAATACGGTTCCTGGCGGCGCTTCGATCAAACGAGGAACCAGATTTACGAGCGTTGATTTTCCACTTCCAGTCCGTCCGACAAATGCGACGACGTGTCCTGCAGGAATTTCAAGATTCACATCAGTCAACATCGGTTCATCGGTTGCGTGGTATTTGAAAGTGAGATTGCGAAATGAAATCCGTCCCTCAATGGGCGGTTGAGTGGTTGCGTCGGGATGATCTGCGATAGCCGGTTTTATCGAGAAGATGGCGTTCAGTCGCTTCAAGCTGGCAGTGCCTCGCTGGTAAAGATTCACCACATACCCGAGTGCGATTAGCGGCCAGATCAACCTCATCAAATACATGTTAAAGACCGTGAACTGTCCTACTGTGATCTCGCCGCGAACCGCGAGCGGTACGCCAGCCCAGATTATGAGCACGAACCCGATGCCGATTAGAAATTGCATCAAGGGTCGCATGATCGCGTCGATCCGGACCAAACTGAGATTACGTTCTGCGTATTGCCAGTTGAGATTGTTAAAGGCCGCAATTTCGGCTTCTTCCTGCGCATACGCTCTCACGACACGTACACCGGTAAAGTTTTCTTGAGCACGCGCGGTAATCTGCGCGAAAAATTCCTGGATCTTTTCGAATCGCGTGTGTACCTGCTGTCCAAAATATTTAACCGTTAAAGAGACGAGCGGCATCGTCACCAGTAGCAGTAAGGTCAACCACCAGTTGATGATGAACATCAATGGCAGGATCAGAATGACCACGAAAACTGTTTGCAGCGTGTACATGATCATCGGTCCGGCTAATTGTCGGACCGCAGCCAGATCATTCGTCGCGCGAGCCATCAGGTCGCCCGTTCGATGTTCATGAAAAAATGAGAGTGGTTGATCGACCAGGTGAGCGTAGAAGTCTTTTCGCAGGTCGTATTCGACGTTGCGCGACATCCCGATCAGTAACCGGCGCTGTAGAAAGAGAAAGATACCACTGATAAGACTGGCGCCAAGCACCTTCGCCGCAGAGATGGTCAGACTCGTCCAGGAGACCTGGGACCAATTCTCATCGACGGCCTGTCCCACAATCAGCGGAATATACAGGTTGAATAGAATGCCTGCGAGAATGCAGGCAATGCCAATGGTCAGTGAGAGCTTGTACGGACGGAAATACCGCGTAAACCTTTTAAGATCATCCATGGGACAGAACGCAACCCTAACACCTGAAACGCGTGAGGCCTATCATGCGACAGATGCGTGTCAGACACCAAATGGAGGCACGATCATTTGTCATCGGTGATTGCTCATTTTTCATTCAGAACCTGTCAAGGCACCGTTCATCACTTTGAAAGCAACGGCAAATGAAAAATGATCAATCGAATGGTCTATGGCCACTCACCAGTAGTCTCACTAAATAGATCTTGAGCGCCGCATGTAAGTACTTAAAGAAGTTGCCGCGAGGTTTCCTTCATGGTCGAACACATCAGCACTCAAAGCGATCAGTCTTTTTCCTTCTCGACGTACCAGGGCTGAACAAGTGACTTTGCCCCGGCTCAGAGGTCGAAGGTAGCTGATCGAGAGTTCAATGGTGCTGGCCGTCTCATCTTCTTGAAGCAAGGGAATAATCGCGAACGCTGTCGCGGTATCAATCAGGCTCGCAATCGCGCCCCCGTGCACAACTCCATTGTTTTGTTTAAGCGAGTCGGTAACGTCCAAGCTCATCGTGGCTAACCCGCGCTCAGCCTGTTCGAGTTGTATCCCGAGCATTTGACCGAAAGGCATGTTCTTCAAAGCGCGCGAAACCCGTTGCTGCTGTTGATCCGTAAGCTCGGTCTGGTTCATGAGCGATAGCTTTCTCCAGGATTCAAAGGTTCGACAATCACTGCAGTGCCATAAGCCAAAACTTCAGTGACGCCCTGGGACAGCTCAGTCGTATCGTAACGGGCCCCAACGATTGCGTTGGCGCCGAGCTCAGTCGCGTGCTGGATCATGATCTCAAACGCATCGACCCTTGTTTGTTCGCAGAGCTTGGTCCAAACCGTTATGTTCCCGCCAACTACAGTCTGAAGAGATGCGCCGATCGTAGCGAAAATATTTCGCGAGCGAACTACAATCCCGCGAACCACGCCGAGGTTCTGAACGACCCGATAGTTTGGAAGCTCAAAAGCGGTCGTAACCATCTGGTGCGAAACTGAGTAACGCGGTGGGCTTACCGCATAAGGCACATTTTGCATCGGGTCTGAACTCATCTCTTCGTTCCTCTTTTCTTAGTACCCTTTCTAAACAGGGACGCCTTCTTTTCAGGTTTGGCGTGAATCTCAGGTATCCACAGATATGTTTGCAAATCGCACCGATGTGATTTGTTGAATTTCACACCCTCCAACTCGAGTAATCGTTGTTGTTTGTCATGAGGCAGCACTAGTCGACCAGTGGAGTAGCCACCCTGCGCATTAACAACTCGCTGCCAGGGAGTTCCTTCCGGAGATGAGTGCATACAAAACCCAACGGTGCGCGGCGTGTAACCTTCACCAAGGATCTCCGCAATCTGTCCGTAGGTCATAACTCGACCACGAGGAATCTTTTGGACAATCTGGTAGACGCGTTGACGATAATCTTCCTGGTCTCGTTTCGCCAAGATTAGCCCCCGATTTATCGAATTGTTCTAAGAACTGCTCGCGCCGGAGAACCATCTCCCTGCCCGCTTCTGATTCTTAAGGGGAGGCAAACGAGCTCATAACTTCCGGTGGGAACATTGGCCAGATTCAAGCCTTCGACGATTATTACCCCATGCGAAAGGAGCTCAAGATGGGTTTCATGATTAGCCTGGTTGAATTTTTCGATCGATAGGTAATCGATACCAACGAGTTTCACCCCCTGAGCGACTAGCTTTCTCGCCGCGTCGAGTTCAAGGTAGGTAAAGTCAGTACGAAATGGACCATCGGGTGTGGACCAAAACGCTGAGTTCCGAGTTTTGAAGAGAACTCGCTTTGGCCCTGGCGGGATATAGTCAGATACAAACTCGGCATCAATCGACATGCAATTGTCTGGTACCTGAACCACGATAGCCTGGCCAATTAGCACGTCAAGATCGAGAGCTTCGATTTTTGGCGCGCCTTTGATGAAGTGAGCCGGTGCGTCAATATGAGTTCCAGTATGCGCGCCAAAATTCAAGTGCGAGACATTAGCAGCATCGCCATTCGCCAGGCTGCGCCAATCGGTAATCTGGATACCCGGATCCCCAGGATAAGTCGCCATCTCGTTAATTAACGGGACAGTGATGTCGTAGTAGGTCATGATTAATCACAGACTAGAGTGTATTCATCAAATTGGTCAAATAGGTCTTATATGTCTGATAGGTCCTTTCGGTCGAATAGGTCCTATAAAGATTCCCTTTTAGCTATCGGCGCGTTAGCATTCCCACCTACACAAAGGAGATTTAGACATGAGCGAAACGCACTATGACATTGTTACGGTCGGTGGTGGGTTGGGAGGATCCTCGCTTGCAAAGGCCATGTCTGAGCAGGGTCAACGGGTTTTAGTTCTTGAACGTGAAACTAATTTTCGCGACCGTGTGCGCGGTGAGTTTATGACACCCTGGGGCGTTGCAGAAGCCCAGTCACTCGGTATTTATGAAATCATTCGCGACAACTGTGGTATTGACGCCCCGGTATCACATCTTGGCTTTGGCCCGCGCGATCTCCCCAGCACAACCCCTCAGCAATTGCCGGGCTTAGGGTTTTCTCACCCCGAGATGCAGGAAGTGTTGCTCGAAGCCGCCAAAAGCGCCGGAGCAGAAGTCCATCGAGGTGTCACAGTAACAGGCATCAGAACCGGTCCTACTCCAGCAGTGACCTTCCAGGACGAAAATGGAGACGACCAGGAGGTTACTGGTAGATTTGTTGTAGCAGCTGATGGCAGAACGTCTTCAGCGCGCAAGTGGGCAGGTTTCGAAGTCAAAGAAGCGCCCCAGCCATTTTATTTTGCAGGTCTGTTGTTAAAAGGTGTAGCGGCTCCTGAAGATGAAGTCTATCTCCTGTTTCTGCCCCACCTCGGTGCTTGTACGGCGATGACGCCCATTGGCCGCGGTCGTTTTCGAACTTATGTTGCCTACGCCGACAATCAGGGAATGCGTCTGCAAGGGGAGCAAAACGTATTGCGGTTTCTTTCCGATGCGAAGCGAGCGGATCTGATCTCACAGTGCTTCAACAAGGCAGAAGCCATTGGGCCACTCGCCTCTTTTCGTTGTGGCGATTTTTGGGTTGAACATCCGTATAAGGATGGAGTTGCCTTGGTTGGCGACGCTGGTTCCACTAGTGATCCCGCCTTCGGCCAGGGTCTGGCAACGACGGTGCGCGATGCGCGAGTGTTACGGGATTGTTTATTAGCGAATGATGACTGGGATGCCGCTGGCCATGCGTTCGCCACTGAACACGATCGTGACTCGCAAGTTATTCGAAGAGTATCGCACTGGTTCAGGGCTCTGTTCCTGGAACAGGGCGTGGATGCGGATGCACGTCGAGCACGAGCGATGCCGCTCATCGCTCAGGACGAAACGAGGGTTCCAGACCATCTTTTTAGTGGTCCTAATTTGCCTGCCGATGATTCTGTAAGGAGAAGATTTTTTGGAGAAGAGTAGGAGTGGGAACAAGTAGATCGATGGGTTGAGGGGGCGGCCACGGAGTGCCGCCCCTACAACGTTAGGGCGGGTATTTGGGCGTGCTCGCGGTTGACGTGTTTGTAAAGAATGTCGCGTTGCTGTGGAATGAAACCCGCTTCACGAATCAAGAACTGAAGCATGTTCTCGTCGGCTTCGTTATTTGCTCCTGCTGCCGAGACTACATTCTCCTCGATCATGATCGAGCCCATATCGTTCGCGCCAAACCGTAGCGCAACCTGGCCCAAGCGCAAACCCTGGGTGAGCCATGACGACTGGAAGTTCTCGACGTTATCCAAAAACAACCTGGATACAGCCAGCATCTTCAAGTAGTCAACACCCGTTGGTTCATCTTTAATCTTACGTCCAAGCGCCGTGTTTTCTCTCTGGAACGTCCACGGTATAAAGGCGGTGAAGCCCCCTGTTTCATCCTGAAGATCTCGAATTCGCTGCAGATGTCTGACTCGATGTTCAACACGGTCTCCGATACCAAACATCATCGTCGCCGTCGAACGTAGACCAACACGATGCACCGCGCGCATAACCGAAAGCCACTCATCAGTTGTGCACTTCGTGGCCACTCGCTTACGCACTTCATCATCAAGAATCTCAGCACCACCACCCGGAAGGCTGTAGAGTCCGGCCGCCTTCAACCGACCCATGATTGTTTCGTAATCCAGCTTTGAGATCAGGTGGATGTTATGAATTTCTGGAGGTGAGAAGCAGTGCAACTGAAAATCCGGATATTTTGCACGCAGTGAGCGCAGTAGATCCTCATACCACTCAATGCCAAAATCGGGATGAAGCCCGCCCTGCATTAAAACACCGGTACCACCGAGGGCAATCGTCTCGTCGATCTTGGCGCAGATCTCATCAAAAGTTCGTACATAAGTATCGGCGGCTCCAGGCCGGCGGTAGAACGCGCAAAAGGTACAGACTACGTTGCAAACGTTCGTGTAGTTGATGTTTCGATCGATGATGTAAGTGACGATATTGTCTGGATGACGACGCGCTCGCACTTCGTCAGCAGCGACTCCGATACGAGCTATTTCATTCGATTCCAGGAGTGTCGTACATTCCTCAGCGGACATTCTCTGACCCGCCAGAACGTTATCAAGTATGGCCTGAATTTGGGCTGAGGCAGCAGTCATGATGCAAGGATACTAAGCGATGGCTAAATAGTTTTCAAAGGCTTAACTCGGGGAATCAGGCCATGCTTTTCCGCCAGTGAAAAATAGAGCTCAAGACCTCGTCTTAATTGGTCATCTACACTGAAGCAGATGTTTTCGTGAAGATAACGGGTAACGATTTGAGACGAAAGGCCCAGAAGCGTCGTGTAATGGTCGATTATCGCAGGTCTGTGCGCCAGACCCTCGTCGCGGGCGGCGGCGAAATCGATGCGCTGCGCGCCTTCAATATGCGAGTCGTTAACCATCCACATCGCAAAGACGAATCCTAAGCCGGTGAACCGCTGCCATAAAGAGGCCATATCCCACACCTTTAGACCCTGACGCGGAAAAGTCATCCCAGGATCACCGATTATCAGGGCCGCGTCATTCGTGGCGAGCATCTCTCTCAGATTCGGGTTGTAGGTGGTCCATGTTGGTTCGCGTTTAAGAAACTCGCGGAAGATTATCTTGAGCATAGCAGCAGACGTTCGCGACGACTCATCGAGCGCGACGCTGCGAATATCTTCAAGCTCCGAGTTCTGTGATACCAGCACAACACTTAGGACTTCTCTTCTCGACCCGACACAAACGTCTGGTACCAATGAGACATCTCCGGCACGTTGATATTCGATTACGGGTACGAGAGCGGCCTCCACCTGATTGGAGGCGAGCAGTTGTGCGCATCGCGAAGGCACGGCTTCGACAAAGTCGACCAAATCACGTTTTGAGCCATGCAGGAAGCTCCAGGTCAATGGTGCGCTATTAAGATAAGTTGAAGCTGCGATCCGAAATCGCGAGGAATGGTTTGAGCTAATCGTTGTGTCCTCGATGAATAGTCTGTTGGATGATGCTAATCGAGTGAGAACACTGACGCAAGAATGGAAGAGAAAGCAGCGAGTCAGACTAAACCTAGAGGTACAGCGAGGGGTTGGCCAATTTCAGCCCAGGCTTGCGCTATGGCAACCCGCCGGGACTAGAGTGTAATTCAAATTGATAATTAACAATTCAGAATTGGCCATTCATAATTAATCAGCCCTTTCGCTTGAAGAATTGGACCTGCTTCTCGTGTTGAGCTGCCTGTTCTCTCGTGTCGAAAGTACCTAGATTTTTACGCCGCCCCGTTTTTGGATCGAGCTTTCTCGAGTAGAGTCGGTATTTCCCCGATTTCAGTTTCCTTATCACCTCAACTCACCTCTTTAACAACCAGCGAAACAACAGTAATCCCACCGAAGCTGATAAGACGGCGACCGGAGCAATTGGGCTTGAGCGAATTCGGCGAAACTCCGCACCGCTTGCTGATATTTCAATGAAGCCGACTGGCTGAAGAATTACTCCGCCACCGCCGCCTCTGCCTCGTTCTTCTCCGCGCTGGCCTCCGCCACCGCCAAAGCCCCAACGAGCACTCGCGACGGGAATTACTGTGATCTCATCCCTAATAACCGGCTCGCCAAAGACAGTCGAAGCACGTGCAGTCGCCCCAATTGTTTTCGCAAGCCGCTCAACGAACGTCGCAGACTCAGGCACAGTCGAGTCGGCAACATCTTGTTTGACACTTTCAGCTATTTGCATCTTTGGTCCTCACATTCATCGACGGTCTCTGCATAATAACTGACTTTTCACATGGTCCACACTGATCTATGGAGCCGGCGATGGGCTAGGATCAGGCGATGGCGATGGACTCGATTCCGGACTTGGAGTTGGCATCGTCGTTGGCGACGGGCTGGCGCTAGGCATTGGCGTCGGCAACGGGCTCGGTTCTGGTGTATCCGTCGGTCGCGGAGAAGGTCTCGGTTGCGGTGTCGGGCTAGGACTTGCCTGTGGTTGATTTGCCCCCAGTGCGGATTCGTCCGACCCATCAAATACTGGAGACAGACCAATCAGCGCAACTGAAAGGCCAAGAGTTAACAGTGAAACAAGCGTTGCTGTTCCTTTCTTCATAAGATTCCCCCTTGATTCTGCGCAGTCATCCTGCGATTTAATTTGTCAGGTTCAGGTGTCGTTTCGGAGGGACGCCCCTACGATCTGCGACGCCTGTTAATTTAATCCATCGAGTTTCCAGACTAGTTATAGAGAACATTTCGTGTCAGAAGTGCGTCACAGCTCTTGAGGTTTTGCTGTTAACGAACATTGCGCGGCGTTGGCAGAAAAGATTGATTTAAGGCAACATAGATGCAATTCAGATGACACAGAAGCTTCCAAAAATAGTGGCCGTTAGCGGCTTTTCTTCTAATGTAGGCAAGACCACTCTGGTCTGCGAGCTCTTATCCCGGCTGTCCGGTTGGGAGGCAATTAAGCTAACTCGCGGACACCATCGTTCGTGTGGTCGGGATCCGGAAGCGTGTTGTGTTAGCGACTTGATAGGGGAGGAAGCGGTCGTTCGTTCCGGACGCGATGAAAACTACGAAGCCGGAAAAGACACCGGGCGATTCTGGGATTCGGGCGCTGTAAACGTGCACTGGGTAATTGCAAATGACTCCCAAGTGAAGCCCGGAATCGAAGAGGCATTGAGTCGCGTCAAGACTGAAGCCGTCATCATCGAGGGTAATAGTTTTCTCGAATACGTCTCGCCCGATCTTGCGATAATGTGTGCCCGCGCTGACGGTGGTACGTTTAAGTCGTCGGCTCGACGCGGGCTTGCCCTAACAGATGTTCTTTACGTGACGTCTCTTCATCTTGAAGGAGGTGCGGCTCTGGCACAGTTTGAGGAATGGCGTCGTGCTCTATCAGCGGAGCTCTCTCTAAACGGAACTCAGCTCATGACTTACGACGACATAGAAAGACTCGTTGAGCGTATACAGAAGAGTCGGACCAGTGAACCACAAGCCGGGTGATGATGTAAGACCTTCCAGAATCATGCAGTTGGGAAGGTCTCACATCTAGTTAGTCTTGTGAGTACTTGATTGTGAAGTCGACTTCTTAATTCGCTCAACCAGTGCGCGTGTCTCCACTGCAAAAGCACCTTTCGGCTCAAGACGTAGATACTCGTCAAACTCAAGCACAGCATCATTCGTCCTTCCAACCTTGAGTAACAGATTTCCCTTCAATAAATGAGCCGCAGCCAGGTCAGGATTTAACTGTAGCGACCGCTTCACCTCTTCGTACGCTTTTTCAAGTGATGGTTTCGCCTTTGCCAGGTCTTTTTCCTGCCGTGACCTTTCCCAATAGACACGTGCCAGGTTCAAGTGGCCGACGTACGAACGGTCTTCGATCTGCAGGCCCTGCACTAGAACACGCTCTGCTTCGGCACTCTTATTCTGCCGCAGATAAACTTCACTGAGCGCAAAGAACGCGTTTGCAGCCTTTGGATCTATCTCAATAGTTCTCAGCAACGACTGTTCAGCCTTCTCCCAATCGCCCAAGTCCATATAGACAGTGCCCAACTTCAGACGTGCTTCCACAAACGCGGGGTAGATTGAGATAGCTCTTTCAAAATGGCGCGCGGCTTCACCTGCTTTCTCCCTGGAACCTGCTGTTAAAGCTGTAACGCCTTTATCAAACTCCTTCTGAGCGGCTGGCGGAACATTTGCATCAATGCTACCAACAGCGGATGAACCAGCTGGACGTGAGTTGTCGCGCGCGAGCTGCAACATCACAAACCCGTTGGCCGAGGTTTGCAGGTCTACATGCTGTTGCGTGTCCAGAAATCCGATCTGGTGAACCTTGACGAGATATTGCGCCGGTGCAAGTCCGGAAAATCTAAACTTGCCTGAGGGGTCAGTAAATACTTCGCTCAACGAACCACCGCCATCGTAACTTTCGAGTCGCACCAGAACATTCTGGGCTGGAGCGCCTCCGTCCGAAAAACGAATCTGACCATGGATATCGCGTGAGACGAGTGAGCTAGGACTATTTTGATCCTGGGCAACGCTGACAATGTGACAGAGAGCCAGCGCAAAAATAACCGCAGAAGCAAAGCGAAGTTTGCTGCAGAACATGGCCAATCTCCGGGGAGTAAAGATCGAAGAATTTTGTGATGCGAGCCACATTCTACTGCGGAAGTTAAGGGCGAGGGTAATTAAATTGTGGCGGGCGCCCTTTCGCGGACGCCCTCCACAAAAACAAGCTCCATAATGGTTGTTTGGGCGCCCGCCGAGGGACGCCCCTACAACTAGAACTCGAAGCGCATTCCGAGACGCATCGAGAATGGAAGGTGAAAACCAGACGTCAGAGTGACGATCGACGGCTGGAGAAAATCTGGGTTGTTAGCACCCAAATCCAATTGCCGGAACTGATCAGGTAGCCGGACCCGACGATTGTTCGTCACGTTAAAGAAGTCGGCGATAAAACTAATCTTCGCCCGTTCATTAATCACCCATGGGTAATCAACGTGTAGATCCAGTTGAGCGAAATAAGGTGTGCGACCGAGTTTGCCTCGTCCACCCACTGGAACTTCACCGGCGTTCAAATAAACAGGATGCGGCAGATACTCACTGATCGGAAGCCCGGATTCCATGTGGAGCCCGGCACCCAGGTTAAGACCCGTCAGGAAACCGGCGGTAAGAAACCCGCGATCCTTTCCAAACGAGTAATTGCCGTAGATGTTCGACACGAATTTCCTATCCGTATTGAGTGGTCCAATCGCAAACTGATCGCCTAACAGATTGAAATCTCCCGCTGTAAAGTCAAACAGCGAGCTAATTCCAGGATCGGTTTGAGCGTTGTCGTTGCGCAAGTGACCTTCGTAATTACCCTTCAACGACGCTATGCGGAAGTTTGACAATAACTGCCAGCCATCCGAAAAGCGTTTGTTGAGCTCCAATTCGAACGCCTTGTATTTCCGGACCGGATTTTGGAAACCATCGGGTACACCATCGGGAACGTTGATCGAAGCTCCCGTCAGTGGATTGATTCCCTGCTGTCCGAAACAGACATTTGATATTGGAGCACCAGTTACTGGATCATCGACTTCAGTTTCAAACCCTGAGGTACAACCAGCTGGAGCAGTTCCACCGATCGGAAATGCGAAAGGCACAAGGTTCGTCGCAGCATCCAGTTGCGTGCTGGGATTGCCTATGAAGTACGTTTGCGACACGCCGGCATTCGCTGCTTCCGGTGAAAGAACAGCCATGTCTTCGATGATCCGTTTCAAGTTGCGATACTGGTAACGCACCGAGAGAACGAAGTTCTTCGGCAGTTGAAACTCAGCGCCAATGATGTGTTCATCCTGGAAACCAAGCTTAGTGCCAGGAGCAATGGCGCTCAGATCTGAAGCAGAAACTGTTATTGCGTTTGTAAGACCACCGGCTGAGTCAGTTCCACTTAAGAGGTGAGCAGCATCGACAACTGGTATTGGTGCTCCATTCGCATCCAGCGTGACGATTCTTTGTCCAGCCGCATTGGTCGTAAAGGCTGGAGCAAATCGCGCTCCGGTAAAGTCGAGTTCCTGCGACAGTGAACGCTCAGCAGCATCCAGCGGCAGGAATTCAAAGAAACGGCCATAGTTGTAGTAGAACTTCATATTGCCATTTCCAGTCGGATCCACAGTTACGCCAAGCCGTGGCGCCCATTGATCCGTGAACGAGTACGCATACCGACTTCCACCGGTTGAAGCGACTGGGCTGCCAACGACTCGCTCCTGCTCCATCCGCAGCCCGAGTAAGGCAGTGACATATTTGTTTATACGCCACGTATCTTGAACATAGCCTGCGTTGTACATCCCTCTAGTGTCGAAATCTGGCGGTCCAAACTCGCCGCGAAATACCTGCAAAGAAATCGGAACCAGATTTCCGCGCACATTCAAGAGAGGACAAAGAGTGCAGGCAACGTCTTGAGAACGTGCTCGCCACTGCACGTTGAAGAGTTGACCGACGGCAAAGTCGGGAATGCCGAGGTCGGAACCCGGGGTTCCAATAGCATTCTCGGAGGGGATGGCAAAACGTGGTCCACTTCGTTCCCGACTACCCGAGTAAAGTGCGCGCTGGTAGGTATAGCCAAGACCCAGCGTGTGTTGACCAAACTTGTTCCACACTTTCTGTGTGTTGACGTCCCACTTCCAGTTTGTGGTTTCAGTCGGTTCGAAGAATCCGTGACCGGCTGCAAAGTAGTTACCGCGGATAGGATCAATTGGTAAACGAATCGCAATTTGGTTTAGGTCAGCGAAACCAGTTTCTTCAAATGAACTGCGTCCCTGGCTGAACGACGAGTTCAAGGTCCAGGTCGGAGTTAGGGAGCCGTTGTAACGGAGCGACCAGTTACGCGTACCGTAATCTAGAATGCTATCCGCAGTAGTGTTGTCGACGTTTAGAAAAGGAAACGAGGACAGATTTGTTTTGGTGGGATCCCCGAATATCGAGAATGTCAGTTGATGATTAGCGTTAGCCACATAGTCAAGTTTCGCGGCATAGTTGTAAGTGCGATACCGTCGCGAAAACTCTCCTCGTTGATTGAACAGCCCTGAATCTACAACCGCTCCGTTCCCAGCTGCGATGTCGCTTTCATTCGCCGCGACTCCTGCAACCACTTCACGTCGTACTGTAGGGTTGAAGGAACCGAAGAAGAAAAGACGGTCTTTGAGACCCGGAACATAACCACCAAAATCTGCACCAACGTCGTAGTTTTCCTCGTGCAACAGTTTTCCCTGCTTGTTGACTCTGGTGTCGTCAGGCTGGCGTCGCGTGGCTTCAAAAGCGCTTGGGCGCGCAAAGCCATAGATGGCGCCGTGATAACTGTTACTGCCAGACTGGGTGATGATGTTGATAATGCCGCCTTCTGATTGACCATATTGGGGCTCGAATCCCCCGGTCTTGACCTGCACCTCTTTGATAAAAGATGTGTTGATACCCGTTCCCAGTGCTCCATAAACACGCGAGAAGGTACCGATCCCACCAAAAGCGGAGTTGGTGATATTCACTCCGTCAGCGACATAGAGGTTGTCGAGTCCTGATCCGCCGGCGATCGATGGATTATCACGACCTCCATTGATGCTGTCGCCTGCCCCGGGTGAAAGGTAGAAGAGACTCGACACCTGCCGTTGGACAGGAATGTTCTGGAAGAGTTGATCATTGAGATTCTGTCCGGTCGCAGTGCTCTGCTGATCGATACCACCGACATTTGCCGTGACATCAACGGTCGCGGTCACTTCGCCCGGTTCAAGTTTAAGATTCAAAGTTGATTCACGGCCGACATTTACGGTGACGTTGTTTGCAAGCGCACTCTTAAAGCCCGTTTGCTCGACCTTCACCGAGTAACTGCCAGGCGTAAGGTTATCAATGCGGAAGATTCCACTGTCGTTTGTAGATTCTGTCCGCTCCCCGGTTCCACCAGTGACGACGACTCGAGCGCCTGGAACTGCAGCCCCAGTTGAATCAGTGATCACTCCTCCTATGGAACCTTTGGTTTGTACGTCCTGAGCGCTAACGATTGAGATCGCCAGACCAAGACACACAATCAACAATAAGCTTAGTTGTCTCATTGTTTGTATTCGTCCTTTCAAGCGTTGTTGTTTCTTGTGTTCTGCCCCCACACGATCCAGGGAGACAACATCGCGAAGGTCTAAACGTAACGAGGCTGTTTCAGAGCAACGGTTTTGTTAAAACCACTCAGAAAAAATGAACGGTGAGTACGACAATCTGAGCATTGTGTTCTCCACTCGAAGATAGGCAATGAGGGTGCCAACTTGAACCGATCCATTTCCGTGAATCGCCGAACTTAAGACGTTCAAGTTTGCGCTTGAAGCCCGGCACTGCGATCCAAATCTATCGATCAGGGGATGACCGGAATATCCAGCGAGTCATGCGTTTCCAAATTCGTAAAGATTCACGAAGTTGTGCCTGCAAAATCCTGGTCGGAATACAAAACTTCGCCACTCGTGATGTTGATTCCAATGCGTGTTACTTAGTGGATCGCTTGGTCGAACCTGGCTGCCGAACCACGAAATACCACAAAAGGAAAGCCGGATGGGAAGTTACTCCCATCCGGCAGTTAAATGCCGAGTAAGTTCTCGGACTCTGTTAGGGCTTTGCAGCTCGCGCGACAGGGGTTGTAGTTGTCGTGCTCGAGTTATCGAAACGCGCCGTGTCAGAAACTCGCAAATTGTTCTGAACGTGATTTACTCCCGACACGTTCTCAGTTATGTCTTCTGCGATTCGCTTTGCACGCCGGTTATCAACAGTCCCACTCAAAGTTGCCTCACCATCCTTTACTGATACCTCTATATTCGAGGCATCAAGATAAGCATGGTCAGTGAGACGATCGTTTATATCTTCACGAATTCGTTCGTCAGATCTGCGATAGCTCTTTGGACCACGACCGCGATGTTGTCCTTGCTGCATCTCGTCGTAGCGCCGGCGTCTTTCAGCTTCAGTATCGCCGAACCACGACGCGACCTCATCACTCGCTCGATCCCACCATCCTCGATCACCCTGAGCGCGGTAGTCGCGCGTATCTCTTGAGCGCCATTCATCATTACGGCCGTAGTCGGGCGGTCGATTTGTTCCTTCGTAATAACGACTTTGCGACGCCGATGAATAGTTTGGCCCATAACCGCGTTCAGATGATGGCGTGTAGTCGCTGTAATCATGTTCACGGCCATAGTTCCCAAGACGGTAATCTGAGCCCCGTCCGTAGTTATAAGTTCTTCCGTAGTCACCTCGGCCGGAACTTGTGCGACCACCGTATTCGGAGCTACTCGGGTAATCCGAGCGGTTATCATAATCCGACGTACGTCCGTAGCCGGCGCCTCGTCCGGAATCGTAGCGGTCGCGGTTTGAACTGGTCCCATACCTGTTTCCAGAGGTTGAGCTCTCTCCGCTGTATCCATAGCCAGACCGGTCTTCCCAATTTCGATCACGTTCGAATGTCCCGGAATATCCAACACCCTGGTGTCGTCCTTCAGCGTCTCGAGAGTAGCGTCTTCTTTCATTCTCCCAATCGTCGTCACGATCATAGTAATTAGCCATTTATTCCCTCCTTGAATTTCAGAGCCAATGTCTCGATTACTCGTTTCACACGAGTCGAAAATTAGTTCTAGCGAGAGCCGTACCAACTTTGCGAACTCCAATCACCAAACGTCTTCACCTTCACACTCCACGAATTCTTGGCCTCGCATTTGCTCAAAAAGGGCAGTTGAGGTTGGTGTTATTTATCAGTTGTACGGGCCGAAATTGAGTGTTTTTAGACTTTTATTTGCGTTTACAAAGTCTAGAGACTTCAAGACGGAACGCGAGCGAATGCTCGGAGACATTGATAAGTGTCAGCAACTAACAACACTGTTTGCGTACGAGGTTAGTACTGAGATAACCGAAAAGAGAACGTGCTGAGTTTTTTATTTTTGAAAAAAGTTTAGTTTTGTGAGGAGGTCACACCATGAGTTTGATCTTAATTATCGTGTTAGTGCTTTTACTACTTGGAGCAGTTCCGAGTTGGCCGTACAGTCGAAATTGGGGTTATTGGCCCAGCGGCGGCATTGGGCTAATCCTATTGATAGTTCTAATTCTCTTTCTGCTGGGAAGAGTTTAGTCCTTGGAGTGCGCCGGCCCGACGGCGCTTTGTTATTAAGGAGACGCGACTAGTTAAGACGTTGACTCGTGCCTCCTTTTTTAATAGAGACTCCACTCATCGAGATTCCTTAAAAGCGCCGTCGGTCCGGCGCGCTCCAAGGTTAATTCAGGCGGGTGGGGTCTTGGGCTTTTAATGCTTGAGTCAATAACGACCACTCTCGCTTGTCGCGCGAGAGCTGATGGAAATCTCCTCCCTTGTCAGACTCCAAGCCGTCGAGCATTTCCGTCGCTTTACCATTCTTAATTGCCTTTGTTGCCGCACTCGCGAGAGCATCAAACGCGTCGTTTCTTGACGTCGCTTCACGAGCTTTTGCTACCAGTCGAGCCCGTTCATATGGGAACCGATAGTCATTCGGATATCGTTTTTCAGTGCGCACAAAGGTTTGCAGGATCCTCGCTGTATCGACCGAGGCATTGGTTTCGAGCTTCTGCTTCAACTTCTCCAGTTCTTGATCTTCAGGTCGGACCGTTTCAACTGGTTTCGTTGTTTGCGCTACAGGCGCCTCAGGCGTAGTTTGAGTCGAAGTGGTAGCTGCGACTGAAGGTTCCCCGGTTGTCGCCGGTTGCGCTGCGGTTGCTGAACCAATTGGCGATGCAGACCGAGTCAACGCAAAGATCGCAAAGGCTGCTACTAAAGATCCGGTGACAACGATCAATAGAAGCTTAAAGATCGATCTTCCCCCTGAATTACGCCTTGGTTCATCAGATTGACCCCATGAAAAAACATTCGAACGAGGTTGCTGACCCTCATGTTGTACGGTTAATTCTTCATCCTCAAGATTCGCAGCGGAATCAAAACTCACCTTCATCCGATTTCGCTTGTTCCGCTCGAAGTCGCCTCCGCTTGAAAGGCGATTGCCACACTGCCAACAAAATTCATATTTCTTCTCTACATACGACCCACAACAGGTACAAAGCGTCGAGTCAGCACTCGAGACAACCTCAGCAGGTTCCGTCTCGGCAGGTTCGACGGCCGCTTGCGCCGCTTCTCGCGCTTTCTCCTGAAGTGCGTCGACCAGCGCCCTGCGCGCTTCCTGTTTCGGCTGGGGTCGCGGTGGAGGTGGAGGTTCGCTAATTTCCTGGACCTGCTTTTTTCGGGATTCTACCGAAGTTCTCTGTCGCAACTCCTGGTCGAGCCGTTGGTGAACCTGATTCGCACTAATAGTCTTTTTCGGTTTGTCAGTCAGGATCTCGAGGATACCGGTCGCATGTAGACTCCAACCATTACCGTCCATTGTCACACCTGCGGGACTCATTACCTGCACCTCGCCGGCGTCAGGCCGGCTGCAGTGAAAGTAGTCCTGGTAGACCTCATAGAAGTCGCGTTTGCTGTTCAGCCGCGGCGAACGTGGCACAACCACCGGCTCACCGGTTTCAGTGTCACTCTTGATTAAAACGAACTCGCCATCTGAGACGGGCACAAAGAGGCCGGTGTCGTAATCGAAAGTGACATTGACCTTGTTGGCGCTACGAGTGCGGCGCAGATAGTCTGACACCGTCGACGGAAATGAAGGACCGACATCCAAGCGTTCCTCGCATAACGGACAAATGTCGAGAGCAGTCATGAACGACGCTTCGAGCGCGTTGCAGGTGTGCTCACGAAGATCAGTCGACGTCTCCTGCAAGCAACCCGGGCAGGAAGGCAGGGGCACTCCTTCGGAATTTATCGTGAAGTTTTTAGTTTGAAGCGGAGTGTTGGACTCGAAGCTAACCGTGTAGCAGCGACTACAAAGATAAATGAGCGCGCTTCGACGGGTGCAAACTGGACAGCGTTGCAAGCCTTCCTCACCGAACCCAATCGGGCAGAAATGCTCGCAATTACAGCAATATTGCCACTGTACCGCGGCTGGAGATCTGGCGTCGCCTTCAAAATCCAGTTCCCCTAAGATATGGCCGCGATTCTCACACTTGATCGGGCTCTGTCGCGGAGCAAAGAAACCCTTTTTGTGTTCTGGGCAGAATACTCTCATTCCGGGTAACCCCTTTCCAGATAGTTTGCCGTTCAAGCTGTGTTTAGCTCGCAGCATACGTCGAAAGATAGATGGGGGAGACTGCTGCCGGCGTTGTAGGCCGGGCGCAAATTTAGAAATGTCGGAGAGAGGTTCAGCGTGCTCGCGCTGTCGGGCGTTAAGACACGATGCAGGTTTCTACGGGCCTAGATTAATACCTATGCGTTCGTTTGCACAAGCCTGGAATGTATTGCAATTCGGTGTCAAAATCCGTTGGTGTTATTTCGCGTGATTTCGTGAATCGCTTTTCTCGGACCATTACGAACGATCCACCAAATCACGCGAAACGACACGAACAAGAAACTGGCATTAATCAACAGAAAATGTGAACAACACCATGGACCAAACCGAAAGAGTAGCGATCGTCACGGGAGCCAATCGCGGGATTGGACTCGAGGTCGTCCATCAATTAGCCCAATTGGGATTCAGAGTATTTCTTGGATCTCGCGACTTAGAAAAGGGTCGACCAGCTGCAACATCTCTAGGAGAGGCTCACGTCGAACCTGTACAACTGGACGTGACTAATCAATCAACCATCGATCGACTTGCGGCGACAATCGATCGGCGTTACGGTCGGCTTGATGTGCTGGTTAACAATGCCGGCATTCTCTATGACTCATGGGAAAGAGTCGCGAACGTGGACTTCACCACCGTGCACGACGCATTCGAGACAAACACGATCGGCGCCTGGCGGATGGCCCTCGCATTCATTCCGCTGTTGAAAAAGAGTGCGCACGGAAGAATCGTAAATGTCTCCAGCGAGTCAGGATCGTTAGCAAGCATGAGTGGCGAAACTCCTGCCTACAGCATTTCTAAACTCGCTCTGAACGGACTCACCAAAATGCTGGCCGCTGAGCTAAAAAGCTCGCGAATAATTGTTAACGCGGTGTGTCCTGGATGGGTTGCGACCGAAATGGGCGGAGCTGACGCTCCCCGCACTGTTGAAGAAGGGGCTGCAAGCGTCGTCTGGGCTGTTACGATTCCGGATGATGGTCCAACGGGAGGATTCTTCCGCGACGGTCGCCCCCTTTCAATGTAAAGATTTTCAGGCACCTCTGAAGTTGCGCACATCCGCTACTGGTTCGATAAGGGTAGCCGATCGCGTCGTGAACTCCCTCCTCTTGTCTACGCAAGCGAACAGGCTTACTCTATTCCAAACCGAACAATAAAAATCGCCCATGAGTCCCAGAATCGGATTATCTCCCATTATCAGATTCGTGTTTCTTCTCTTAGCGCTATTCGCGCTCTTTCCATGGTCCATGCGGACTGCCTCACAACAACCGTTACTCCTTCCGGCAATTGAATTCACAGAGGTCCCGAAAGCGGATCAAGGTGGTCAGGAAACTCTAAGTACTATCAGCGGACGCGTTATTGGAGGTACTGGCGAACAACACATCGTGCTCTACGCCAGGAGCGGGTCGTGGTTTGTTCAGCCATTTACAGACCAACCATTTACGAGGATTGCGCCGAACGGCTCGTGGTCCAACACAACCCACCTGGGCACTGACTACGCCGCCCTGCTGGTAGAGCAAGATTTTCACCCGCCAGAGCGCACCAACACGTTGCCCGGGATTGGCAACGGCGTATTGGCCGTTTCTGTCGTTCCAGGCTCTCCTTTGTTCTGGCAGACGTGGTGGTTCTGGACCAGCATTGTGTTGGCCACCCTCGGAGGAATTTTTGTTTACTACCGGATTCGACAACAACGGCTGATCTCGCAAATGAACGCTCGCTTTGAAGAGCGACTTGCGGACCGAACACGTATTGCGCAGGACCTGCACGATACGTTGTTGCAGGGTTTACTGAGTGCCTCGATGCAACTGCACGTTGCGGATGAGCTGCTCGACGCCGCGTCGCCGGCTAAACCTTTGGTAGGAAGAGTTTTGCAGATGATGGGCCAGGTGGTGGAAGAGGGGCGGAATGCCGTCCAGGGTCTTAGGTCCACCAGCAGTGATACACACGATCTGGAACGAGCGCTGCTGCAGGTCAGGCAGGAATGCATCGGCGAGAATGAGCCGGAATTCAAAGTTGTTGTCGAAGGTACTCTGCGATCCTTGCATCCGTTGATTCGCGACGAAGTGTATCGAGTCGGCCGGGAAGCGCTAGTTAATGCTTTTCGTCATTCCAATGCCAACAGCATTGAAGTGGAACTTGAATACGGAGCTAAAGAATTTCGCATGTTGGTCCGTGATGATGGTGTTGGCATTGACTCACAAATCGTGGAGCAGGGTCGCGACGGCCATTGGGGCTTGTCCGGCATGCGCGAACGTACTACTGAGATAGGCGGCAAGCTAAAAGTTCTAAGTCGCTCAGGTGCCGGGACCGAAGTTGCGCTGTCTATTCCCGCCGAAATTGCGTTTGAACGAGTGGAACAAAGATCGGCTATCAAGCAATTGCTAAGACTTGATCGTTTGCGATTAGAGAACGGAAAGGACAGAAAGAAATGAGCGACGTCAAAACGATTCGGGTTCTGAGCGCAGATGATCATCCATTGTTGCGCGAAGGTATCGCAACGCTGATCAACAGCCAGCCTGATATGAAATTGATCGCCGAAGCCGCGAATGGTCAGGAAGCAATTCATCAGTTTAACCAACACCGTCCCGACGTAACGTTGATGGATCTTCGCCTTCCTGACATTAGTGGCATCGATGCGGTGATTGCCATTCGGTCAGAACACCCCGAAGCCCGGATAATAATGCTGACCACGTTTGAAGGTGACGTTGAGATTCAGCGAGCACTCGAAGCAGGAGCGCGTGGCTATCTACTTAAGAGCATGCCACCGAAGGATATGGTCGAAGCCATTCGTCAGGTGCATGCGGGCAAAAAAAGGATCCCGGCTGAAATTGCCTCACATCTCGCCGAACATATGGGCGACGAAGCCCTCACTGAAAGAGAGATCGAAGTCTTGCGCGCTATTGCCGAAGGGAACAGAAACCGCGATATCGCCAATCAACTCTTCATCTCCGAAGAGACCGTCAAAGTCCATATCAAACACATTATGGAGAAGTTAAATGCCTCTGACCGAACCCAGGCGGTCGCCATCGGAGTTCGTCGCGGCATCATTGCTCTGTAGATACCACGAACGAGTTATTCAAAGTTACCTTGATCTACTGATCCGTGACGTCCCTAAAGCGATTATTCTTGACCCTCGTCTAAGTAAGTCATGAGTGTACGGAGCCAAGTCTGCAAAGATTATTTTCCAGCTTCCCAAATGGTGCGCCTGGTCTCGCACTGCTATTCCTGCGAGCTTTGGTGAGCCTGACCCTATTTGTTCAGGCAGCAAATTACTGGAGAACGCCTGAAATCAGTTTATCCGGGTGGATCGTTTTATCGGCCATGATGGGAGTTGGTCTTTGTTTCTTGTTGGGATTCATGACACCCTTGATAGCCTCGATTCTCGTTCTTGGAGCACTTGCCCTCCGACTATCGTGGCTTCCCTCCCCCAATCAAAATCTGCTCAATACAGGTTTGTCTATTGTCAATTTGGTAGTAATCGCCGCGGCCATTGGCGCATTAGGGCCGGGAGCGTTTTCACTGGATGCGCGAATGTTTGGTCGAAGAGAAATCAGGATCAACTGATCGAATCGACTACAAAGAAGGATTAAGGAGAGAGTTCGATGCCTTTCATTACCACGAAAGATGGAACCCAAATTTATTACAAGGATTGGGGCACAGGTCAGCCGGTAGTTTTCAGTCATGGCTGGCCACTGACTGCTGATGCCTGGGAAGATCAAATGCTGTTCCTTGGAAACAATGGCTACCGCTGTATCGCTCACGACCGTCGTGGACATGGCCGTTCAGGGCAGCCCTGGGACGGCAATGAAATGGACACGTACGCTGATGACCTGGCTACGTTGGTTGAAACGCTCGACATCCACGACGCTATTCACGTAGGCCATTCAACTGGCGGTGGAGAGGTGGCGCGTTACCTGGGACGTCATGGGACAAAGCGAGTTGCGATGGCAGTCCTGATAGGTGCCGTGCCGCCAACTATGTTGAAAACCGAAGCCAATCCCGGCGGACTGCCAATCGAGGTGTTCGATCAGTTACGCGCCGCTGTACAAAGCGACCGGTCGCAGTTTTTTAAAGAACTCCCTGAACAATTCTACGGAGCAAACCGTCCTAACTCGAAGGTCTCGCAAGGTCTGAAAGATTTCTTCTGGCTGCAATCAATGATGGGAAGCCACCAGGCTATCTATGACTGTATTAAAGCATTCTCAGAAACAGACTTTACGGAAGACCTCAAGAAGATCGACGTACCCACTTTATTCATTCACGGCGACGACGATCAAATCGTCCCGTTTGCGGATGCAGCACCACTCGCAACGAAGTTGGTAAAAGGATCTACATTAAAGGTCTATGAGGGTGCGCCACATGGTCTGTGTTCTACCCTGAAAGACCGTGTAAATGCCGACTTACTAGCCTTCTTCAAGTCGGCTCAACGGTCCAATGCAAGCTCTGCGTAGCACCTGTCGAGTCGGCGTGGCGCCGGTTAAGTCCCAAGACAGATTCTCTGTTACAGTTCGAGACTTAGCCGGCGCTGCCGGCATCAACCGACTGAATCCCTCAACTCTTTAGACCGTGATCTTTGAAGTGCGTTTGGCTTGGCGACGCTTTGTTAAATATTGCACGCCCTGATGATACAAAGCGTCCGGGCGTGCCAAAGTTGCTTGCTGATTTAACAAATCGTCGCCGGGCCGACAGATGGTCCATTTTTTAGTACCTCACGTCGATCTGACTGGATAAAACCAATCCAAAACCAATTTCATTGACACATCCAAAAGCTCACTACTAATATCCTCTGCGAACTTGTCCATTTAGAAGCTTTCCGCCGAGAAGTTCTTCGACTTTAATCGAATGCCAAACAAAACTTTAGGAGGACCGCCATGCGAAGTGCTCTGATCAGTTCCTTTGCCAGACGAAAAGGGTGGGTGTCTTGTCTCCTCATAATCCTTGCTGTCGCTTCAATTGCACGTGCCCAAACCCAGATTACTACCGGAACGATTCAGGGGACGGTGTCAGACGATAATGGTGCCGCGATACCAGGAGCTAGCGTCGAAGTAAAGAACACGGAAACTAACTTCGTTCGAACAGTGTCCACCGACGACCAGGGAAGGTTCATCGTTCTCCAGTTACCTCCAGGTAAGTACACAGTCACCGTTACAAAGAGTGGATTCGCCACTCTTATTGCCGAAAATGCAGAGTTGACAGTCGGACGAGCGTTGAATCTTCCGCTGACCGTGAAAGTTTCTCAGGTCCAGGAAACCGTCACAGTTACAGCCACGCCAACAGTTGATACCACAAAGACAGAATCAAGTACGACGCTGAACGAACTCGCTGTAAGTACGACTCCGATCCTTGGAAGAAAGTTCGAAGACTTGTTAACGCTCACACCTGGTGTAAGCGTGGTCCAGGGACCAGACGGCGACGAAATAACTTTCGCGGGACAGCGCGGCGTTTTTAATAACGTGAGTCTCGACGGCGGAGACTACAACAACGGCTTTTTTGGCGAGCAACTTGGAGGTCAACGAGCAGCAATCGACATCACGCTCGAGGCAGTTAAGGAATTTCAAGTTGTAGCGACTGGAGCAAATGCCGAATTTGGTCGAACTGCCGGCGGCGTTATCAACGTGATCACGAAGTCGGGCACCAACGCCATCCACGGAAGCGCTTTTTACTTCCAGCGCCTTGAAGGTCTTACCGCTAACACTTCTGATGGCAAGCCTCTGACGGATTTTCATCGTGAACAGTTTGGCGGCACTATCGGTGGGCCAATTAAGAAAGATAAAGCTTTCTATTTCTTTGCCTTTGAAGGAATCAGAGAGAACCTGACTCGAGGAAATTTGAGTGACCCTATCGGAGACACGCCGTGTCCCGTTTCGGCTCCGACCATTGGCGCCAACGAAGCTCTGATCAACGCCAACGCCGATTGTCAGCGGCTTGCGCTGATTAACTTCTTTCGCGCCTCACGTAACCAGGAAGAGGGTCTTCCGGTGGACCACCCAATCAAAAATTATGCGGTCCTGGGAAAAGTCGACTGGGAGTTGAACAACGCGAACAAGCTCGCGCTGTCGTACAACTTCGACTATTCAAAGAATACCAATCAAACTTTTGATGTTCCTACGTATGGTAATTCTGCGAACGGAATCGAAGGCCCGTCAAAAATCAACGTTGTTAATTTCAACTGGATTACCACGGTTTCACCAACAAAAGTAAATGAAGCTCACTTCTCCTATTCGCGAGAGCTTCGACCTCGAGGCGCGATAGACTCGAATGTTCCAGCTGACACGGGCATTGGATTTGCCCCCAGCTTCCGGTTCGGAAACCCGTTCTTCCTGCAGCCAAATGTTGACGAACTCCTCTGGCGAACTCACCTGAAAGACAATTTCTCTATCATTTCAGGCAACCACACGATTAAGTTTGGTGGTGAGTGGATCCACACTCTAAACGATCAAACATTTCGCGGCTTCTTTACCGGCAGGTACTTGTTTGATTCGACCTCTGGTTTCCTGCGCTACACTTCGGCCCAGGCGCCTGGAGGTTTTGGACCAACAGTCCTGGAATGCACCGATTCGAGTGGAGCTGTTGTAGCCTGGCGAACACAAGCACTGGGTGAAGCTTGCCCCGCAGGATCGGGTACCGGCGGACCACTTCTCCTCTACTTGCAGAATGGAATCTCGACAGGAATAGCGGGAGTTCCACCGCCCGGAAAAAACGTCGCAAAGAACGACGACTACGGGGTGTTCATCCAGGACAGTTGGAGAGCCAGACCAAACTTGACTCTCAACTACGGTTTAAGGTGGGAAGCGCAGATATTGCCCGATCCAGTAATCCCTCCCACTCAAACAGCTTATGCGTCGCTGCTAAACAATCCGACTTTTCCATCAGACGGCACGCTTCATAGTCCCAAGAAGGAGTTTCAACCGCGAGTTGGACTTGCCTGGGATATTTCGAAGAAAGGCACTTCAGTTCTACGTGCAAGTTACGGAATTTTCTATGGCCGTCAAAATATGTTGTCGCAGGTGGGTTCGCTGACCGATAACGGAGCGCAACAGTTTGGCGTGACTTGCGCCAGTACTTTCGCCTTCACTTGCTTTGGCGCAACCACGCAGCCACCAACCTGGCCCAACATTGTGCCGGTGGCGCCGGCCGGCGGTATTCCGCCTGGCGCTTCCATACGCGTGTTCAGTAAGGATTACGCAAACCCGCGCATCTATACAACCAATGTTCAGTTTGAACAACAACTCGCTGACGATTTTACGTTGTATTTCGACTTCACCCATTCTCAGGGTGTCCACCTGACGCGATTTATTAACCTCAATCGGGTTGGTTTGTTCCCCGGTTTCGGCGACGTCTTCGTCACGAGTGCGGTAGGAAAGTCTAACTACAACGGGTTTACTGCAGGCATCAGAAAGAGATTCACCAAACATTATCAGCTGGAAGCGAACTACGTGCTGTCAAAAGACAAGGACGACGACTCAAACGAGCGCGATCCCTTTACTGACAGATCATTTGATCCGCTTAATCTGAGTCTTGACTACGGGCTTTCGGATCGAGATATCCGTCACAAATTCAATTTCTACACTTTTGTAGATATGTGGCGGGGCATTGAAGGAAATTTCCGGATTCAGGCAAGGACGGCGCAACCAATAACACCGGGAGCCAGAACTGCCACCAACAGAAATACCGCACGAAAAAATAATGAATACTTCTCTTTCGACTGGCGTATTCAACGGCCTTTCAAATTCGGAGAACAGTTTGCCATTACGCCGATCATCGAGATGTTCAATACCTTCAACAATGCAAACAACATTAACCCGCTGACCTCGGTCGCGTTGTTCAACTTCGACGGGTTCTTACGTCAAGGGGTGGGAGATCCGCGACAAGTTCAACTCGCCGTCAAGTTCACGTTCTAAGTAAACTAACACTTGGAGCATGCATCCGGCCTGGGATCTCTGGATCCCAGGCCTTTTCACTGGACGCGCGACGCTCGGACCTGCCTCTCTCTCGCGCGGTCTTCTGCTTCTCTCTACGTTTCACTCTTCTCGGTTTGGTAAACACAACATAAAGTTCGAGAGGCACCTAATATGAACACCTGGTCGTCGCAGAGAGACGCAGGGAACTTTGGGCTACTCGGAACGCAGCGCAGTCACCGGGTCAACTCTGCCAGCGCGACGAGCGGGCAAGAAACTCGCCACCAATGCCACCACGAGAAGCACCACCGGCGGAACCGCGAAGGTTACGAAGTCTGTCTGACTCACTCCGAACAGCAAACTCGACATCAACCTCGTTAGGCCAAACGCGGCCATTAGTCCGAAGCAGATTCCCACTATCACCAACGTCAACGACTGGCGCAAAATCATTTGCAGTATTGCAGCAGGCGCGGCCCCAAGCGCCATACGAATACCAATTTCCTGCGTGCGTTGAGAAACCGAGTAGGCAATCACTCCATAAATTCCTATGACCGACAGCAGTAAAGCAACAACCGCAAACACACCCAGTAGGAAAGTTGAGAACCTACGTCGCCCCAATGATTCGGCTACGCGATCACTCATGCTCTTAACCTCGAAAGCGGGGATTTCCGGATCGAGCGATTGAATTTCTTTGTTGATTGACGAGATCAACTGAGACGGGTCAGATGATGACCGGACGACGAGAAACATCGTTGGAATTGGTATTTGTTCGTGAGGATGGTAGATGCTGATCGGCGGCTCATTATCTACGCTGAACTCCTTCGAATCTTTTACGACACCAACAACTGTCCGCCAGGGTTCTTTGTCACCACGCTCGAGTCTTTTACCGATGGGATCTTGATTGGGCCAGAAGCGTTGGGCCAGGTTTTCGTTAACAATAACGGTTTCGGCCGCACCCTTCACATCGCGCTCGTCAAAGTACCTTCCTTTAACAAGAGGTACTCGCATCGCCGAAAAATATCCTGGACTGACGAAACGTTCATTCGACATCACAAAGTCGGTCGGATTCTTTGGCACGTAACCTTCGATGGTGATCGGTCCCCACGCGAGCGCAACTGAACTCATTGGCAGCGAGTACGAAGTGCCGGCAGCCTCTACGCCAGGAAGAGCTTTTATTTTGTCGGTTAGCTGTTTATAGAAAGCTAAGACAGCTGGACTCTTATATTTCGAGCCTGGCAGCGAGAGTCGAAACGACAGGACATTATTGGGATCGAACCCTGGACTAGCGTTCTGAATATGCGAGTAACTACGGACCAGCAATCCGGCGCCAATTAAGAGAACAATTGAAAGCGCAACCTCAACAACTACAAGACTATTGCGAAGACGATGATGACTTGCTCCTCGCGAACCGCGACTGCCCTCTTTCAAAACCCTGGTCAGATCTACTTTCGACGAGCGCCACGCCGGAGCCATTCCGAACAGAATCCCTGTCACTACCGAGATTCCCAGGGTAAAAATTAGAACACGCCAGTCGACGCCAATCTCGTTGAGGCGAGGCAATGTATTTGGTCCAACAGATCTTAAGATCATGGTTCCGGCAACAGCCAGCAAGAGTCCGAGCACTCCTCCGATCACTGCCAGCAAAACATTCTCAGTTAGCAATTGTCGGATTATTCGCGATTTTCCGGCGCCAACCGCTGCTCGCACCGCAATCTCCTTTTGCCGTGCGGCGGCACGTGATAGCTGAAGATTCGCAACGTTCGCACACGCGATCAGCAGCACAAACCCGACGGCACCGAGAAGGATGAAGAGTGGCCGGCGGACCTCGCCAACTACCTGCAACAACAACGGGACGACACTAATCAGAAAGCCACTGCTCGGCGGATAATTCTCCGGGTATTGCTGCTTCATCGTGCTGACGATGCGATCGACATCAGCCTGTGCCTGGGCCAGACTCACACCGGAACGTAATCGGCCGAAGATGTTGTAGTCCTCGTTCGTACGGACATTTCTCTTGCTCTCTCCCATCGGTAACGACAACAGCAACTCCGCGTTGGAAATCTTGTTGACGGTTGGCATGACCTCTTTATTAAGGGTGAATCCAGCCGGCATCACTCCAACGATCTCGACCGGATTACCATTTAACGAAAGAGACTTTCCGATCACATCCTGAGATCCACCAAAATGACGTTGCCAAAAAGCGTAGCTAAGGATCGCGGTTGTTGGCTTTCCCTCCCCATCTTCATCGGCGCTGAACACACGGCCCAACACTGGCTTCACATCGAACAGGGTAAAAAGAGATGAGGAAACCCGTGCGCCTTCGATTCGTTCTGGTCTGCTTCCGCCAGTCAGGTTGAAACTCGCATCGATGGTGGCGGCAACTTGTTCAAAGACGCGGTTCTCGGCTTTTAGGTCCAGGTATTGTCCCGGCGAGAACCAGTCTTGAGCGACATTTAGGCCGGGACTTCGTTGCCAGAGGATTACCAATCGATCAGCATCCTTGTAAGGAAGCGGCTTGAGGAGGAGCGCATTAGTGACGCTGAAAATTGCCGTATTAGCTCCAATACCAATTGCCAGGGAAAGTACGGCGACAAGGGTGAACCTCGGGTTGCTCAACAGCAGGCGAAGGCCGTAAGCAACGTCTTTCTTGATTGTTTCCATCGGTCAGCGCTCCTCTCGGGAATGGCTGGCATTCTATCTGACTTGTCGGGTAAGCAAGCAAGACTTTTGATTTTGAATTCGCCGAAAACTTGCAAGTTTACTGACAGCTACAACCGATCTCTGGGGTACTGGTTCAGTACCATCTCTGGATAACTCTTGACATTTTGTCCGCCTTGATTAGAGTCATATCCACTCGTCCATAGCGAAACCAATTTTTGAGTATTTAACCTCCTAACTTTCATCAGCAAAATTACTTACCATCGAACCCCAGCGAGAAATATAAATGCTCGACGAAAAACAAGAACAAACCTATTTCTTAAAATCCCTTCTTGAGGCAAACGTCGACGGTATCATCGCCTTTGATCGCGAATTCAGGTACACCGCTTGGAATAGGGCAATGGAGCGACTGTCGGGTGTGAAACGGGAAGAAGTACTCGGCAGAAACGCCTTCGAGGTTTTTCCGTGCCTCAAAGAGATTGGTGAAGAAAAGTATTTTCAGGCGGCATTAGATGGAAATAGCATCGTCGCCGAAAATCGACCATACCGCGTTGCGCAAACCGGTCGCACAGGTGTGTTCGACGGTTACTACTCCCCTCGTTACGGAGAGGACGGCGATGTTGTTGGTGGCGTTGCAATAATCCGTGATATCACCGAACAAAAACTTGCTGAGCGATCCGCACAGGAAGCCCACAAGCGACTTGCCTTTCACGTTGAGAACACACCGCTCGCAGTTATTGAGTGGGACCGGGAATTTAAGGTACTTCGCTGGTCACCCGCTGCCGAACGACTGTTTGGTTGGAGTTCGCATGAAATAATGGGTAAACGCTTCAGCGATTGGCGCTTCGTTGTCCCGGAAGATGTCGAAGCGGTCCATGCTGTTGAGCAACGTCAGGCTACCGAACAGGAAGTACATGGTGTTTCTCGTAATCGTAATTTCAACAAACTTGGCACCGTGGTTCATTGCGAGTGGTACAACTCGGCACTCTATGACGAGACCGGAAAATTGATTTCAGTCTTATCTCTCGTGTTGGATATCACGATGGCCACCCGCATCGAAGAAGCCCTGCGAAAATCAGAGGCTCAGTACCGGCTGCTGTTTGAGTCGAACCCTCACGCGATGTGGGTTTATGATCTCAAGACACTTCGCTTTCTCGCAGTCAACTCCGCAGCGGTTCGGCATTACGGCTATACGAGGCCTGAATTCCTGGGGATGACTGTGGAGGATATTCACCCACCGGAAGATTGCGACGAACTCAGCGAACACCTGGTGGTCGACTCGTTACGTGATCAAGCTTATCAAGCCCGTCACCGCAAGAAAGACGGGCTCGTGATCGATGTGGAGATTACTTCTCACCCGCTCGATTTTGGCGGTCGAAGGGCAGCGTTGGTTCTGGCAAACGACATCACGCAGAGAAAGCGTGCCGAACAAGCATTACTTGAAAGTGAAGATCGTTACCGCGACCTGGTTGAAAACAGTCACGAGCTGATGTGCACTCATGATCTCGAGGGACGTGTAATTTCGGTAAATCCCTGGGCGGCAAAGATCCTCGGATACAAACAGGAATCGCTGGTTGGAATGAATATTCGCGACGGACTGGTGCCTGAGTTTCGCGATCAGTTTGACGAGTACATTAACCGCGTCACGACCGAAGGCTCAGCGCGGGGTGTGATGCGGATCCGCACTGCATCCGGCGAAACTCGACTCTGGGAGTACTACAACACGCTGCGTACACAAGGAGTAGAAACGCCGATCGTCCGAGGTATGGCTCACGATGCTACGGAACGACGAAAGGCACTGGACCGCGAGAAAGAGGCGCGACTCGAAGCTGAGGCGGCGAACCGCGTTAAAGACGAGTTCTTATCAACCCTTTCGCATGAACTGCGAACACCCCTTACAGCGATCATGGGTTGGTCCAACCTTTTGCTAGACGGCGAAGTTGCGCCTGAAAAGCAGCGCCAGGCAATCGAGACAATTGCACGTAATGCAAACTCTCAATGCCAGCTAATTGATGACCTACTCGAAGTGTCGCGCATTATCACCGGTAAACTGCGGCTGGATTTTGCGCCCTGTGCACTCCAGCCGATCATTCAAGCCGCCGCAGAAAGTATCAGACCAACGGCCGAGGCAAAGGGAGTGCATCTCGAGTGTTCGCTGCCGCCAGACATCGACGTTGTCTATGGCGATACTGAACGGCTGCAACAAGTGGTTTGGAATTTACTTTCGAACGCCGTCAAGTTCACGGCTGCGGGTGGCTCGGTCCAAGTCGAGCTCAAGCAAGTTAATTCGCACGCGGCTATCACTGTCCGAGACTCTGGTACTGGAATAAAACCCGATTTCCTGCCTTATGTATTCGATCGGTTTCGCCAGGCAGATGGTTCAACTACGAGAGCGTTTGGCGGATTGGGTCTCGGGCTTGCAATCGTTAGACATTTGGTCGAGCTACATGGTGGAAACGCATCTGCGGAAAGCGAAGGCGAGAATAAAGGCTCAACCTTTGTCGTTAAACTTCCGCTGGTGCAATCGATGGACCACGTGCTCCATCCTCTGCACCCTCCGGCATCGCGAATACCGGTTGCCTCGCGCAATCAACCAGCAACAGGATTAAGCGGCATCAGAGTACTGATGGTCGATGATGAGTTTGATGCCCGCGAGCTGGTCGTAACCATGCTAGAGAAAGACGGCGCCCAGGTAAGAGCGGTGGGTTCCGCCAGAGAGGCACTTGAAGAGATTGGCGCTTGGAAACCTGATGTCTTGATTGCGGATATTGGAATGCCTGATGAAGATGGTTATGGTTTGATACGCAGAGTGCGCGCTCTGTCAAAAGAGCAGGGCGGTCAGACGCCGGCACTCGCGTTGACTGCTTATGCCAGGACCGAGGATCGGGCGCGAGCCCTATCAGCCGGATACCAGGTCCACCTCTCGAAGCCGGTTGATCGATCTGAGTTAGCGGCTGTAATTTCTCGTCTCAGCGTTGGGGTTCGGTAGGTTTTCGAATAGCTTTTCGGGCCCGAACTTAACAAAGCGCCGCCGGGCCGGCGCTCCAAAGGACAACCGTATGAAACTTGTAGCGTGCTACGTATTGTCAATTGTGTTATTGCCATTTTTCTCGCAATCCTCACCAAAGCATATCGTCGATCTCACATATCCTTTCGATGCGACAACGGTCTACTGGCCCACAGCGGAAGGTTTCAAACTCGAGACTGATTTCGAAGGAGTTACTGATAAAGGTTATTTCTATTCGGCGTATCGTTATTCGGCTGCCGAACACGGTGGAACTCACCTGGACGCGCCTGTGCACTTTGCTAAAGGCAAAAACAGCATTGACCAGATCCCGCTTGAGCAGTTAATGGGTCCGGCGCTGGTGATTGACGTTACCCGCCAGTGTGCCGGCAATGCAGACTATCTTGTGAGCGTCAGTGATATCGAAAATTGGGAGAAGCAGAATGGGAAGATCGGGACGGGCTCGATTGTTTTGCTAAAGACTGGTTTTGGGAAACTCTATCCTGACCGGAAGAAATACCTGGGGACAGACGAGCGTGGCGCAGAAGCAGTTGCGAAGCTCCACTTTCCCGGTCTTGATCCGGCAGCTGCGAAATGGCTCGCGCAAAACAGATCGATTAAAGCAATTGGTCTCGACACGGCGAGTATCGATCGAGGGCAATCAACCATGTTTGAGAGTCATCGCACTTTATTTGAAAACAATATTCCGGCCTTCGAGAATGTTGCTAACCTGGATCAGCTACCAGTGAAAGGCTTCACTGTCATCGCGCTGCCGATGAAGATAAAGGGTGGTAGCGGTGGGCCACTGAGGATCATTGCTACCTGGTAGGTAGATACATATGCTTTGTGGTTTGTGCTTTGGTTCGTGGCCGTCTCATTTTCACCGGGCTTTACCCGACAAAGTCAGTACCGATTCGCGGTAGCGTCGGGTGAGTCTCCAGTTATCGGGAAGTCGTATCAGCTCGAGACTCACCCGACGCTACCGCGAATCGGTACTGACCTTTGCAAGGCCCGGTGCGAATGAGAGCAAAACACGAAGCTCAAACTACGAAGTACTGCGGAAGCTAAGGTCAGGCGAGATCGAAGAGTAGTACCTCTGACTGTTCAAGAGCGGTCACCGATAGAAGTTTCTCACCCATAACCACAACTCCGTCACCCTGTTCGAGGCGCTCGTCATTTAAGGTCAACGAACCGTTGGCCACTTGAAGCCAACCGTATCTGGTTTCGCTTAGCGGATGTTCCACGCTGGTGTTCGGATCTAACACCGAGGCAAAAACACTTACGTCCTGATGCACCTTTACTGAACCTTCACGTCCATCTTCTGAAGCTATCAAGCAAAACTTGCCGCGTCGCTCGTCGACCGAAAAAGCCTTTTGCTCGTAACCAGGAGCCAGGTCTATCTCGTTGGGCAGGATCCAAATCTGGAGGAGGTGGACCAATTGGTCTTTTGATGCGTTGTGCTCGCTGTGCCGCACACCCGTTCCCGCCGTCATCCGCTGCACATCGCCTGGCTGAATTACCGAACCATTTCCCATACTGTCCTCGTGTTTCAGCGCACCTTCGAGAATATATGTGATGATCTCCATGTCGCGGTGACCGTGCGTTGGAAATCCCATGCCTGGCGCGACAAAGTCTTCGTTGATTACGCGCAGTGTTCTAAACCCCATGTAACGTGGGTCGCGATACTGATCGAAAGAAAATGTGTGATAGGTATTCAGCCATCCATGATTGAAATGGCCTCGCTCCTTAGACCGCCGGATCGTCAGCATGAAAGACTCCTTGAAACTACACTTCCAGGTGTTCTTCGTGGGCGACAAAGATTGTCGCCAACTCGTTCAGACCTTCGGCGTCTTGATCGTCGAATCTACCTACCAGCTTACTATCGAGATCAAGTACTCCCAGAACCTGTTCTCCGTCGAACAGCGGGACCACAATTTCTGAATTTGAAGCTACATCGCAAACTATATGGCCCGGAAATTCGTGCACGTTTGGAACAATGATCGTTTCAGCTTGCGCGGCAGCAACTCCGCAAACGCCTTTACCAAGCGGAATCCTGACGCAGGCGGGCTTGCCTTGGAATGGACCAAGAACCAACTCGCCTCCGTGAAGAAAATAGAAGCCCGCCCAGTTAACGTCTGGCAGCGAGGTCGCAAGCAAGGCCGCGAAGTTGGAAACGTTCGCGATGAAATCGAACTCACCTTCGAGTAGTGCCCGCAGCTGAGTGGCGAGTTCGGCGTAGAGCTTCGACTTCGCCGTAAGCGCCGGCTTTTTCAACTTCTTTTTAGCGGTTTTGGCTGTCTTCTTAACGGCCGTTTTTTGTTTCTTAGTGGCAGCACGAGTAATCATGGGGTGCTCGACTCCTCTATCGAATTCTTTGTTAACGGGTTCTAATACTGATTACAACTGACTTTGACGCTGGAGTATTGCTTTTCTCAGCAACGCTACGGATTGGGACTAGTACGTTCGCTTCAGGAAAATAAGTGGCTGCACAGCCGGACGGGATGTCGTAAGGAACAATCGAAAACCCTTTCGCGACTCGCTCTTCGCCTTCAAAATGACTAACCAGATCTACTTCCTGGCGCGCCGACAACCCCTGCGAGGCGATGTCGGCAGGGTTCAAAAAGACGACGCGCCGTCCGTTACTAATACCGCGATAACGATCGTTCAGACTATAAACAGAAGTGTTGAACTGATCATGACTGCGAATAGTCATCATTAAGAATTGATTTGCTTCGAGTTGATGTGCCGGCAAGTCGTGGACGGTAAATTGTGCTTTACCGCCAGGTGTCTGGAACACTCTCTCGCGAGCGGTGTTAGGAAGATAAAACCCGGCATCGTGGCGCACTCGCACATTATAGTCTTCAAAGCCTGGAATGACTTTTTCGATTGCGTCGCGAATACGGTCGTAGTCGGCAGCCAGTCCTTCCCAGTCTACTGTTGAATTCGAACCCAGGGTTGCTCTCGCCAGCTTCGCGACGACCTGAGGTTCGCTTAAGAGCTCATTTGAAGCGGGCTGCAACTGTCCCAGCGACATTTGAATCACTCCCATCGAATTTTCCGTTGTTACAAACTGTGGACCAGTCGACTGCTGATCAAGCTCAGTGCGACCAAGGCAAGGTAGTATTAAGGCAGTCTTTCCGGTAATCAAATGGGATCGGTTGAGTTTGGTTGAAACGTGTGCAGTTAACCGACATTTACGCAGAGCCGCAGCTGTAAATTCAGTATCCGGCGTTGCTGAAAGGAAGTTGCCACCCATGGCGAAGAAAACTCTTATCCTGCCTTCGTGCATTGCCTGAATCGAATTGACCGTGTCGAGGCCATGATGTCTCGGAGGCTCGAACTTGAATTGCGCGGCGAGACGATCAAGAAACGCGGCAGTAGGACTTTCCCAAATACCAACTGTGCGATCGCCCTGAACGTTGCTGTGCCCTCTAACAGGACAAAATCCCGCGCCGGGAAGACCGACCTGACCGCGCAGCAACATGAGATTTACAATCTCCTGGATGTTCGCAACTGCATTGCGATGTTGCGTCAACCCCATGGCCCAGCAAAAGATCGTCCGTTTCGACGAAACAAAAATTTCTGCAGCCTCTTCGATCTGATCTTTTTCGACACCACTGTGCGAAGTTATCTGTTGCCACGAAACATCCTTCAGACCAGCAACAAATTGCTCGTAACCCGCAGTCGAATCGTTAATGAACTTGTGATCGAGAACTGCACCAGGCGACTGCTCTTCTCTTTCCAGTACAGCCTTTGAAATACCTTTGAGCAACGCCACGTCGCCGTTCACTCGCACCTGCAAAAACAAGTCGGCCAGCTTCGTACCACTGCCGAGGAGCCCGAGCACTTCTTGAGGATGCTTGAAACGGTTCATACCGGTTTCGTGAAGTGGATTGATATGAACCAGCTTGCAGCCATTGCGTTTGGCGTGCAGCAAAGATGTCAGCATTCGCGGGTGATTTGTGCCCGGATTCTGACCGATGACAAAGATAGCCTCGGCGCGATCAAAGTCATCAAGCGTGACCGTTCCCTTCCCAACACCTATGCTTTGACTTAACGCCCATCCGCTCGACTCATGGCACATGTTTGAGCAATCGGGAAGATTGTTGGTGCCAAACTGACGGACAAACAGTTGATATAGAAAGGCTGCCTCGTTGCTGGTTCGTCCGGAAGTGTAGAAGACTGCCTGGTCTGGATGATCGAGAGAGTTGAGCTCCTCAGCAATTAGTTTGAAGGCTGCATCCCAATCAACTGGTTCATAGTGGTTGGCATCACGTTTGAGAAGCATTGGTTGTGTCAGGCGGCCTTGACCCTCAAGCCAAAGATCAGACTGTTGGGATAGTTCTGACACGCTCCATTTCTCAAAGAAGTCTGAGGTGACTCGTTTACTGGTCGCTTCTTCAGTGACGTGCTTGACTCCGTTTTCACAAAACTCGAAATGTGAGCGTCCATGATCGGGGTCGGGCCAGGCGCAGCCGGGACAATCGATTCCGCCCGGTTGATTAATCTTGAGCAAGGTCCCAAAACCGCGAACCACGCCCATTTCCGATCGAGCAAATTTGAATGACTCGAGGATAGCAGGCATGCCTGCGGCTATTGTTCCCGGCGGACTTATATCTGGAGGTTCCGGCTCTTCGGGTGTTTGGGCCGATGGTATCGACTGATTTGGGTCGTCGTGGTTCATTAGCTAATAGTTTTGTGATTACCTGCGATTCACTCTTACAAAGTTTCTTGGCTCAATGCAAATGGCTACAGGATGAGATATACCAAAGAACTTGTACCACAGAGAAGGACGACAGCTTCTTATTGACTTCCCCACTCTCTTTAGCTTAAAAGCTGTTGCTCCTCTTGATCTGAATCTGAAACATTGTTTTTGCTTCATGCAGTCGCAGCTTTTGCGGTTACGACGCGGTGAACACGCAACTCTTCGAAACTCCGAGGACAACATAATGACCTTTTCCCGTCATGCCCGATCCCTATTCGTACTGGCTTTTTTCTTTTCTTCAGTAAGTTTGACAGCCTTTGCCCAGCTCAAACCTGGTCGCGACCCAAATCAACCGATAGACCAGGAATACACAGATAAGATTCGTGAGTACACTACTGCACCATACTTCAACTCGCCATTGACCGACTATCTACCTGCGTCGGCAAACATTCCGACCCCCAAATCTGTGCTCGGTGATGTAGCGGGAGCACCTGGGAAATTGCCTTACGCCGAAGATGTCTACAAGTACATGAGGATGTTGGAACGCGCCAGCCCAAGAGTCAAAGTCTTCTCCATCGGAACAACGGAAGAGGGGCGCGAGATGATCGCGGTAGCAGTGGGATCTGAAAAGCTGTTGGAGAAGCTTGACGAAAATCGCGCACGGCTTACGAAACTGGCTGATCCACGAAGCATCAATATGGACGAAGCCGAGGCCGACAAGCTCGTGGCTGCGTCATTCCCAATTTATTACATTACAGGAACTATTCACTCTCCGGAAACTGGATCTCCCACAGCATTGATGGAACTCGCATATCGACTGGTCGTCGACGACAGTGCCTACATTCGTTTCATTCGCGACAACGTCGTAACGTTAATCACTCCGGTCGTTGAAGTTGATGGGCGAAATCGCATGGTCGATATTTACAACTGGCATTTGGCCCACCCAAATGACAACTGGCCTAACCTGGTTTACTGGGGACACTATGTTGCACACGATAACAATCGCGACGCTATCGGTCTTTCCTTAAAATTAACCCGCAACGTTCTGAATACATATCTTCATTGGAAACCACAAGTTCTTCATGACTTGCACGAATCTGTTCCCTATCTATATGACAACACCATCGGCGATGGTCCATATAACGCGTGGGTGGATCCAATCCTGACTGATGAATGGCAGATGATCGGTTGGAACAACGTCTCGGAAATGACGAAGTTTGGAATGCCCGGGGTATTTGCTCATGGAAATTTTGATACCTGGTCGCCGGGCTATCTGATGTTTATTGCGGCGACCCACAACGGTATCAGTCGCTTGTACGAAACATTTGGCAACGGTGGGGCCGACACACTCGAGCGCACTCTTTCGCCAAGCGAATATCAACGCACCTGGTACAGGCAGAATCCGCCACTACCGAAGGCTAAGTGGTCGCAGCGCAACAATAACAATTATCAACAGACCGCCCTGTTGACGTCACTTTATTACTTTGGAAATAACAGCAAACTGTTTCTGAAGAATTTCTTCTTGAAGAGCAAGCGTTCGATCGATAAGCCAAAGAATGAAGGTCCAGCCGCTTACGTCTTGCCGTCAGACGATCCCCGTTCCGGTAACCAGGCAGAACTCCTCAGAACTCTTCAAACGCAGGGAGTCGAGATCAGTAAAGCGACTGCGCCTTTTACGGTTTCAGTGCGTAAAACAAGTGGCGCCGCGGCAAGACCTGCCGCTTCACCCACAGCTTCGCCATCGCCGGCAGCGAAGACCGAGGATCGCACTTTCCCGGCCGGCAGCTACATCGTTCGGATGGACCAACCTTACAGCCGCATAGCAGACGCTCTGTTGGACTACCAATACTGGGCTCCAAACGATCCCCAGACGGACATCTATGACGACACATCATGGACCATGGGAGAGCTGGCGAACGTTACGGTTGTTCGAGTTACTGATGCCAAAGTGCTTCAGGCCCCGATGGACCGCGTGACGGGAGATGTTCGTTCACCCGGAGGCATGAACAGTTCAGGTTCGGTCTACCTGGTCAATCACAACGCCGATAACGCACTTGTAACACTGCGTTACAGGTTGAAAGATGTCGAGATGGAAGCGGCCGAGGAGCCGTTCGAAGCGGCCGGAAATAAGTTCAATCGCGGCTCGTTCATCATCCGTAAAGCGTCCGGCGACGACCTCAATCGAATAGCGAATGATCTGGGGATCAAAGTGTACGCAGTGGCTGACGCTCCATCAGTAAAGACTCATCCGGTGAGGGCGGCAAGAGTTGCCGTCATGCACACGTGGTTAAGTACGCAGGACGAAGGTTGGTACAGGATTGGACTGGACCAATTGCAAGTGCCGTTTGCGTACATAAGCACCCAGGATGTCGCGAAAGACCCAAACCTAAAAAGCAAATATGACGTGATCCTATTCGCGCCCGTGGGCCGAGGCGCGCAAGCCATCATCAACGGAATGCCGATGTATGGCAATCCACTTCCCTGGAAGAAGACGCAGCTAACTCCAAACCTTGGCAATACCGACGAAACAGACGACATGCGACCGGGTTTAGGTTGGGGCGGCCTGCAAAACCTGCAGAAGTTTGTGAAAGATGGTGGATTGTTTATAACCGTCGATGACACCTCGGATTTTGCTGTGAATTATGGATTCACGGCCGGTGTATCTGTAAACCGATCTTCACGCTTGCGAGCGGTTGGAGTAATTCTCAGAACAAAGACAGTGGATTCATCGAGTCCAATTGCCTACGGCTACGGCGACTCTCTCGCGATGTACTGCTCCAACGGACCCATCTTTGGACTCAGCAACGGAGTCGGTGGTCGTGGCGGTCGACCCGCAGGTAGGGCAACGGGAAGAGGGACGCCAGACGATCCTGACGTGCCACAGGGACGGCCGGCCGCCGAATTGCCGGAGCCTCCAGCACGAGTCGAGTTGTGGGAAGTTCCTCCGGTTACAGATGAACAACGCCGTAATGCCATCGGCCTGATTCCACCAAATCAGCGACCGCGAGTGGTTCTGCGTTATGCAGATAGCCGCGACCTTTTTGTTTCGGGTTTGCTGGATGGCGGCGACGAGATTGCGCAACGTGCTGCTGTCATTGATGTGCCAAGCGGAAACGGTCATGTTCTTCTGTTCTCGACCAATCCATTCTGGCGCGGGCAAACTAAGGGAAGTTATTTCCTGGTATTCAATGCGATTATGAACTGGGACAGCTTGAACGCAGGAAGGAAATTGGACCAAAAGTAATCGTCTTACAAGAAAGCAAGGAGGGCCGCCGATATTGAAATGTCAGGCGGCCCTTCTTTTTATCTTAACTCTTCTTTGGCGGCAACATTTCCGCAAGCGCCTCGAACGAATCATGGACCACTATATATGACTTTCGCAGTTCATCGTCACTTCCAGATTTGGCGTCGGCGCCATATTTGTTGAGTGACTGATCAAACCTCGCCAATTCTTTTTTGAAATTCTCAACGTTCTCAGCCTTCGTTCCCTGCGGCACGCCCAGGTTTGCAATTCTTTGGCCGAGTTGAATAAGTTCCGTCGACTTCGAACGGATCGTTGCCATGTCGTTTTTCGGAAGTGCTTCATGTTGCAAATGATGAAGGACGTGATGAAATTCATCGTATTCTTTTACGCTGAAGCCTTCAGCGTGAGTAGGAATTACCAACAAGAGACTTAGCGAGACCGCCGCAAGGACCGATAGTAGTTTCATCTTAAATTCTCCAAAGGGTGATTTCTGAAAAGAATACTCGAACCTCCTGTCTCAACACCACCGGCTTCAGAGACTGTGTTAAAGGCAAGAATAATCCACAGATTACGTCGATTACTCAGATTCTTTCATAGAACAGCTTGATGCAATTCCGTTCTCAGAAGGAATCTGTGTGATCGGCGCAATCTGTGCATGACCATTTTATCTGGCTGAGTTTTCACACAGTCTCTGAAGTCGGTGGTGTCGTAAAATAAACAACGAGCTCTATTTATCCCAGTCTTTTAAACCTTCGACAACTCGCAAGACTTCACTGCGCTTCTTCTCGAATACGGCGAACATGAAGATTATCGTTGCTCCCGTCATAATCCCCGCGACATACCACAACCATGTCCACCCAAGATTCGCAGAAGCAAACCAGATCATCGTGATGATCGACAACAACAGGAACACTGCCCCAAGAAACAACAAACCCCGTATGCGAAACACGATACCGGAAAATATTCCCGCGAGTGAAAACACACTCAAGATGAGCGGCAACCACGGCGAGTTTTCAACACCATTTATGAAGATGTCCGCAGTCGAAGACGCGTAGATTGTTACCAGCGAGAGATAACGAACACTCGCCAACTGATCATCGCTCAGTTTCTCTTCGTTGAGATAAGCAGCCACCAGCACCGAGAGCGCCACCGGTATCAACCATAATTGCGGATGCTGGAATAACTGCAAGTCAGCCGTGCGGTGCCAGAGATACCAGAGTCCTCCATTGCCCGCGATCGCGGCAATCACACCGAAAGCGAAAGACTTTCGCAGTATTGACAACAGCCCGTATAAACCTCCCACCAGGAACAACAGCAATGAGAAGTCGACTTCCGAGGCAGCTGCCCAAAAGCCTAAGACTGGTAGCAGTGGCAGAAAAGCACCTGTCCGCGAAAGTGGCTCAGCAATGACGACTAACTCTTTCCTACGCAATGCTTCACTGGTCGCAACACCCAGATAAGCTATCGCCATGACAACAAAAGGCCAGTACCGCTCAAAGAAGCCGGTGAACAGCCATGGCAAAGTCAGTCGAACATGAAGGAAGAGGAGCGCAAGTAATACTTCTGCCGCATAAACATAATTGGCGCGCATTCTCTCAGACACTCCAAGTGGATCGTAATCACCAGACCAGGCAAAGAGCACACAACAGATCACCGCCGCTATCAACGTAACCACGACCGCCAGCAGCGCTGCAAAACTCACCACCACCGATCCATAACTAAGCTGATCGACCACTTCTGCGCTCAAGCTAAAAAAGAGGGCGGCTCCGCCGACAAGCAGTATCCATGGCATTGTGGTCCGAACCGAGTAAAACCAACGTTGGTCTCGAGTTCTGATCCGCTTGATCATCAAGGCGTAGACGGCCGTAAAAACAAGCACGACGCTCATCAAAATTACAGACCGATTGTAAGCAGCGCCGCCGCCACCCGGTGATAACCAGGACCATGCCAGTAACGTCAGGCCAACCAGGAACAATGAAACTACTACAATCTGCCACTCAGAGCGTTTCCATTCTCTCCAGAGCAAATAGAACGGCAACGAAAGGGTTGCGACGGCGACTGCAGCGGTCAGCCTCATCACGAATGAAGCAACACTCAAGTTGATCCAAAAAGAAGCGCCAATCACCCCGGCCGCCAGAACAATAGTGAATGCTAAAAACCAGGTCGGCGGCACAGCGTCGCGCTCAACCAGTTGTTGCATTCGAAGCGCTTTGACAAACGTGATTAGCTTCGTGCGGTAGTGCCACACGACTGCCGTAAGAATCGTGTAGCTGGCCACGAAGATGGTGGACCACCAGATAAATATATTCCCGGAGTCGAAGGACGCTGACTGCAACAATGTTGAGCCGGCTAGCAAACCAATGAAGTAAAGAGCGGGTGGCGCGAATCGGGCACTCTGGTCCCACAAACATGCAGTCAGAAGCACAACTACTGACAACATGGCCGGCCAAACTAGAGATTGAGATTTGAAATCAAGTGCGGGAAAGCGCAGCCAAACAATTCCAGTCAGCGTTATTAAGGAAGCGAGCGCTACGACCGTATGAAAAGATACTTGCGAATCTACCGGCGCTTTGGACCGCGCGCGCAGATCCAACGCCAACCAGATGACACCCAGTAAACAAGCCGCGATGATGTTGGCTTCCAGAAATGGAGCAATCGCAAACCGATCGAGTAGATGTTGGTTGAACCACCAGATTGCGAAAGCTCCACTCGCCAACGAACCGGCTGCGAACAGGCAGTCTGGTCGGCGAGTCTGCCAGTTTAGAGTTGCGGCAAGCACGCTAATCGACACGATGGGTCCTAGTGACCACCAATCACTCGCGCTCGGATCCGTTAAAGCAACAAAAGAAAATAAAACGGTTAAAACTCCCAGTGTCGACGCCGCATGCCAACAGTGGCTGGTCCAGCGATTATAGAGAAAGAGATTCGCATAGCGCCTGTACCGAGGGTCGTTCTTCCCAAATTGTGTTGCCAACAACATCAACCATGAAGCGACCGCAGTACCAATTGCCAGTGTATGTAAGCCGGCAAATCCACTCTGGCGGGTCGCCATGAAGGCACATAGGCTAACTATCTCCATCAATGCAACCGCAATCACCAGAGCCGTCCGTCGCGATCGATGTAAGAAGGAAATCGCTACAACGCTCCCAAGAGTCAGTACAAAAGCGAGCCATCCTGTAATCGAGCCGCCTGCTATGGTCGCTAGTCCGGCAGTTTCAGGTCTCACGAGCAGATTGATGACGAGGGCGACAACTAACGTCAGATTCAACGCAACTGCGAGCAATACCTGGACCAACAACAAGCTGTCTGCGACCTTTGCTGAGCTCTGGTCCAGGTAAGGCAGCCACTGGTTACGAAATGCAAGCCAAGGTAATGCAAAGGCACTGAACGCGATCGCATTCAACTGGACCACGGTTTCAAAGACCATTCGATCCATCGGGTGATGACCACCGACAATCGTTAGTAGATAACCAAGTGTGATAGTCGTGTTAAGTAAAAGCGCAGACCAGAATGCAAAGCGCGGTAACCGTTCTCGAATTGCATAACCTGCGAGAGCTAACACGCCAAATGCTAGAGGCACACTGTAAGAAACTGTGTCGTTAAGAAGTGCAAATAGGCCACTCGCTGGGCCCTCAACTGGCAGGTAATAGATAGCTCGTAAAGCCGGATAAAGCGTCAACACTAGCAACGGGGTAATTGTTACTGCGAGCAGAGTGCGGCGAGCCTGAGGAGCAAACGATTCAGAAAAGTCGAGGCCGAGGAATGTTGTAGAAGTAAAACGTTTCCGGCACCAGATCACAATCGAACCGCCAATCAGGAAGAGTGCGGCGAGCCATCGCCAAGCTGTAGCAGTCGCAATCTGTTTTTCAAATAAACCGGCTATCAGCGGTACAGCGCTGGAAAAAGCGACTAAAGCGCCAAGTAAATATCTTTTACTGTGCCGTTGGTAGGCGTGAGCCAACATCAGCATCGACACGAATCCCAGCACGATCCACGAACCCAACGACAGCGCTTCAGCGTGTGGAAAACCGGCAATATTAAAGCCGGGATAGTCACTGCCACGAGCAGCCAATTCCTGAGTCACACCCGAGAACGACCCATAAGCAGCAAGCAGTAAGAGAACGGCAACCAAACCCCATGAAATTATTCTGTCGACCGCGTACCTGCCGTCTACAACTCTTTGCAGGTCAGCAAACCACGTGGATTCGTTTCCGCTCGTCAACGCGGGACGGCTCAGAACCAACCGCAATGTCACCCATGCAAGTCCAAGAACAGCTAGCACAGTTCCCTGAATCTGTAACGCCGCGGGATGCATAAACGCATGCGGTAAATAGGTGTACCATTCGTATTCTTGTAAGGCTGCTTTAACCGTCAGCACTGCGCCCGAAGTGACTGCCATCTGAAACGCTGTAAAGAGAAGTCTTCTTCGATTCAACCAAAGTAAAAGTAGCGTTATACCCGCAATCCAGAACACCCGCTGAGACTGCATCCATGTAACCTGCCACGGATTTGCTTGAAACAGACTTAAGACCGCTATCCCGCAAGTTATCAATGCAGTTGCATTGAACGCTTTGACCAGGATTCGTAGCGATTGGAATTTTGTGGAAAGAATGGCCGAGACAGCGAAGAGCGTTGCGTGGACCAGGAATGCCGTCTGCCAGGGAAATGTCAGGCCCAATGAATGAGAAACAAATTCATCGAGCGCAATCAGAAGAAGCGCAGACCCTAACCAGGAGAATGAACGATAGCCATACCGAACCGCGAACCAACAGCAACTAAGCGCATAAACAAGGTAAACAAGCCATAAGCCGTGGTGTGCAGTGTAATACGTCGCAAGTACCAGACTGACGACTCCCAGCGAACACGCTGAAACGATATAGTTCTCAGCATCTTTTTGACGGCCTCGCTTAAGCAAAAACTCTGCACCGGCTACCGGAAACAGGAAAACTCCAACCATCACGTTTCCACTGCTTGCCGTCAAACACGCATTCAGAAGCGAGGTGACACGCAAGTTGTGCCATGCAACTCCTCCCGTACCAACTTGGAAACCAACTAATGAAGCGAGCGCAAAAAATGGAATCGCTACCAGATGGGCCAACGGCAGATCTAAAGCAAAAGCGAGTATTGAAATTATCGCAAAATTCAGCAGGGCGGCTGGAACGACACTGGACGGATTAGGCCATGCCAGGAAAACACCCATTACAACGGTAAATACTCCCAGCACAGCGAGTGCGCCACCTGCTGTGCGAGACGCGACCAATTTATCGTCGTTGATCCGGCGCCAGAGAATCGTTCCAGTCGCCAGCATCGGCACACCCCACAATGTAACCAGCGGAGCAAGATAGAGCAGACTAAGAGACAGCATTCCGGCTTTGTACAGCAATAGCCCAAATGGCAATGCCGCGGCAAAACTCATGGCACCGAGCATCGTGAATACAATCGTCGTTTCCGACTCGTCGATCTCACGGTCCAACAGTACGACCTTTAACGCCAGGCCCATCGTCACCAGATAACAAACAACAGGAAACGCTCCCAGGAGAAATAGAATGTCAGGTTGAGTCTCGATAGAAGCAAAATGGCGAACTAATAATTGCCCCACTGAAGATCCTAGAACGCCGGCCGAAAGCAGGTGAGCACATCCTGGCGTGATAACTCGTCCCGCAAAATAGACCAGGCAGAGAAAGATTGCCGGTGCAATCAGTTCGCTCGCTAAGACTAAAACTCCTCCAGAGTTACCTGACGACACGGCGGCGATTGCGAGAAAGTTCAATGGCACCAGGAGCGTTGCAATCGTGAGAATGCCTCGACTGGTTGTTGGCAACTTCCAACGATGTTCCGTGTAAAGTCCGATGCCGAAGAGCACGGCAGTTACAGTCGTAAAGATGAGAAACTTTAGGACTGGGATTTGTGAGATCTGGCTCCATAGACTAACTACCAGCGCCGTAGAACATCCTATGATCAGTAGGCCGCCGATTATCTCGCCCCAACGAATATTGCTCTCCTCCATAAATGAGTTGAGCATTTCGGAAAACGATCGCTTTGGTTTCGGCTCAGGTTTCGTCTCAAAAGAGACAGTTGGGCCATTATCTACCTGGACCGCGGATGGTGGGGTGATCGGTGATTTGGCAAACTCCCTGTCTGCTGGTTGAATAACTGTCGGAAAAGGAACAGACTCGGCATTTTCCGAGACTTCGGCGTGCAGGATTTCCGATACCGATGTAGCTATTTTTACATCGCGGTAGTCTTTCGTTGTATTTTGGAGTTTTGCACGCTCGATATCGATCAGTTCCACCAAATGACGGAAGGTGTCGTCGTCGAGAGAGCCTGCTAGATGAAGTTTTGATAGTTGTCGCTCGGTTACTAATAGTTCGCCTAGAGCTTCGTTCGACAATTCCCTCTCTCCTGTGGATGCGGAAGGAAAAGTCTCTGAAGTGCTTCTGAAAGCACGGACCACTGATTCGCCTATTAACCAAACTCCATGTCCCAACGCCACCATGACGCAGAACACCAGGAGTAAAAAAACCAGTAACACAAAAAGTCCTATCATGTCGCACCTCGGCGGCTAAACCAACTTGTTACATGCTCGCGTGAATCGGCGGCTCTCCATTAGATGTTCAGTTGCTTATAATCACCGTCGCGAGTTTGGAATCAAAATGAATCTTTTCGAAGCTATCTTTTCCGAAAGACGTGATTCGTGTTCTGTCATATTTGGCGGCAGAGAAATCAGTTATGCTGATCTTAAGAAAAATACTCTGCGAATGGCAGAGTCAATATCGCTGATGGGCGTTAGGCGCGGCGACCGGATCGCGTTTCTGTTGAGTGATTCACCAGAGTTCATAAGTGCGTTCATCGCCACCTGCTCGCTAGGTGCAATCGCTGTACCCGTTAATGCGGCTCTGCGGCCCGAGGTTCAATGTTCAATCCTTAACAACTCCGGAGCCCGTTTTGCCTTTATTGAGACCGAGAGCCGCCAGTTATTCCTGACAGATGCGTTCGAAAAGTTGCAGCACCTCGAGACATTAATCGTTGTTGACCGGAAAAACAGCGGGAACCCGGCCGAGTTTGAGCAGATATCGCGAAAACAAGTTACCTGGCCAGAGCTGGATTCTAACCCTCCAGCACGGGAGATGATTTCCCCGGACCTCGACGATCCGGCCTTTATCCTTTACACCTCGGGGAGCACCGGGGAACCTAAAGGGGCCATCCACACTCAAGCCGACGTCTTTGCTACGAATGAAGGTTTCTGCAAACAAGTGTTGAAGTTAACACCGGCCGATCGACTCTTCTCGTCATCGCGACTGCCTTTTGCATATGGCCTGGGCAACAGCTTTTCTTTTCCTTTACTCAACGGCGCCACCACGATTCTTTGCGCACAAAAACCGACTCCCGAAGTTATCGAAGAAATCTTTTCAAAGCATCGACCAACCGTCTTCTTTGGTGTGCCCGTTGTCTACAATTTGTTGTTAGAACATCACAACAACGGGAACAAACTCGATTGTTCGAGTTTGCGATTTTGTGTTTCGGCTGGAGAGGCGTTACCCGCTCATCTTGGCGAGACATGGGAAAAGACCTTTGGAGTTTCGATACTCGATGGCATTGGCTCGACTGAAATGCTCCACATGTTCATGTCCAATCATCAAAACGAAGTGAAGTACGGCAGCAGCGGCAAAGTTCTTGATGGTTACCAAGCGAAGTTGTTAGACGCTGAAGGAGCTCCAGTCAATGCCGTAAACGAGGAAGGCCATCTTTGGATAAAAGGGGCCAGTGCAGCTCGCGGTTACTGGAACCGTCCGGAAGAAACTGCTCGCACATTTGTAGATGGTTGGGTTAGGACCGGTGATCTTTACATTCGCGACCAAGATGGCTTCTGGTTTCATATGGGGCGCAGCGACGATTGCTTCAAATCCAGTGGACAATGGGTGTCGCCAATTGAAGTTGAGGGCGTTTTAATGCGGCATGACAGTGTGGCACGAGTCGCCGTCGTCGAAGATTTTGACGACGAGCAGCTTCCGTGCGCGTGTGCTTTTATTGTGAGCCAGGATGTAGAATCCAACTACTCAGAGATTGAGGGCGAGCTTCGTGCGCTGGCAGCTGCGTCGCTGCCGAAATTCAAACGACCACGCAGGTACATATTCTTGACAGAGTTACCTTATACAGCGACCGGCAAGATTCAGAGATTCAAGCTAAGACGCGACCTGCGTGAGCGGCGTTCCCAACAATATGACAGATAAAAGTATCCAGGAGACGTACGCTCCCAACCTTGCCTGTTTTGGTTGTGGACCAGCAAACCCCAGCGGATTGCATATCAGAAGCTTCCCTGACGGAGAAGAGGTTGTGGCTGAATGGGACCCAAAGCCGGAGTACGAGGCCTTTCCGGGCGTTCTGAATGGTGGAATCATAGGAACACTGTTGGATTGTCACTGCAACTGGGCGGCAACCTGGTATTTGATGAAGAGGACGGGCGCCGATAAGCCGCCTTGCACTGTAACTGCTGATTACGCCATCACGCTTCGACGTCCCACCCCTACAGACGGAACAATTAAACTAAAGGCACGAGTGATCGAAGCGACTGATGATCGCGCGGTCGTAGAAGGCGAGTTGATTGCCCATGATAAGGTTTGCGCGACGTGCAGAGGAACATTCGTGGCCGTGAAACCCGGACACCCGGCTTATCACCGTTGGTAATAGTACAAACATCAAGAGGTAATTTGTGGTCCATTTAACTCATCGTCCGCGCCGGTTGCGACGTTCCGATGCACTTCGTTCACTCGTTCGTGAAACTCGCTTGTCTGCGGACGATTTCGTTCTACCACTGTTTGTTTGTGGCGGCTCTGGAGTCCGAAACGAAGTCTCTTCGATGCCCGGCGTCTATAACTTGTCTGTCGATGAAGCTACTAAAGAAGTCTCAGCAGCTTTTGATATTGGAGTCCGCAGCATCATTCTGTTTGGCCTACCGGAAACTAAAGATGAACTAGCATCTGGAGCATTTGCTGAGGACGGAGTTGTACAGCAGGCCATCAGGTCAATCCGGCGATCGACGCCCGAAGTAATCATCATGGCGGATACCTGCTTGTGCGAGTACACGTCGCACGGCCACTGCGGTGTTGTGAGGAACGGCGAAGTGCTCAACGACGAGTCACTCGAATTACTTGCGCGTACCGCGCTCAGTCAGGCCGAAGCCGGAGCTGATGTCGTGGCACCTTCTGCAATGATGGATGGTCAAGTCGGCGCGATAAGGGAGACACTTGACGATGCTGGGCTCGAAAACACTGCCGTGATGGCGTACGCCGTTAAGTATGCATCAGGGTTTTACGGTCCATTTCGTGAGGCCGCGAACAGTGCTCCATCGTTTGGTGATCGTCGTGCCTACCAAATGGATCCACCGAATGCGCGTGAAGCAATGCGCGAAGCTGAGCTCGACTACTCGGAGGGTGCTGATATTCTGATGGTCAAGCCTGCGACGGTTTATCTCGATATTCTCAAAATGGTCCGCGATCGATTCGATCTACCCCTGGCCGCCTATCACGTGTCGGGAGAGTACGCCTTAATAAAGGCTGCGGCGCAAAAAGGATGGATCGACGAAGAACGCGTGATGTTGGAAACTCTCACGAGTATTAAACGCGCCGGGGCCGATATCATTCTTACCTATTATGCTCGTGAAGCTATCCGAGCGCTTCCATGAAGTCGACCCAAATTTTTACTCTTGTATTGTCGTCCTTAATCACCGCAGTCTCACTCGCAGCGGCGGTTACTGCCCAACAAGCACAAACACCGCCACCAGCGGTCCAGTCGGAGATTGAATGCGGCTGTGAAGACGATCCAACGCTCAACGTTCTCGCGATCGTTAACGGCGTAAAAATTCGTCAGGAGGATTTGAGTCCTGATACCAGGTCAAGAATCAGGTTGTTGCAAGACACAGTTATCGACGCTCGCAGTCATGAACTCGATAAGCTGATCGCCTCAAAGCTCCTTGAAGCTGCCGCCACCAGTCGCGGACTAACTCCGCGCAAACTGTTGCAGATAGAGGTGACCGGAAAGGTTGCGCCTCCTACTGATGCCGAAGCCCAGGAGTTTTACAAACGAAATCAGCAACGAATGGTCAAACCTTTCGGGGATGCAAAAGCCGAGATACTCGCTACGTTAAGGAGCCAACGAGAACTCCAGGAAGCCCAGAAGTTTGCCAACGCATTACGGGCAGCTGCTGACGTCAAAATACTGATTGCTATGATCAGGGCGCCTGCGAATATTGCCGAACGCTCGCGTGTCGTCGCCACTGTCAACGGCAAGCAAATTACCTCAGGAGATATCGAAGACAGTCTGGCGCCACTGATCTTTCAGGTTAAAGTTCAAACCTACGCGTATCGCAAAGCTGAAGTCGATCTGAAAATAAACGATCTTCTCCTGGACCAGGAGGCGAAGAAGCAAGGCGTGGCTCCGCTAGCTCTTGTTAGCAGAGAAATCAGCGGCAAGTTGCAAGTGATAACGGAAAAACAGGTGCTTGACTTTTATAAACAGAACAAATCGGAGTTCAATCAGGAGTACTCGAAGGTCCAACTGCAGATTGTTCAATATCTACTGACGCAGCAACAACAACGGTTGGCCAACGAGTATGCCGATCAGTTACGTGGTCGGGCTGTGGTCCACCTGTTTCTCAAACCACCCAGGCAGCCAAGCTTTTCAATTTCCGTAGCGAACCAACCGAGTCGCGGTAAAGACGACGCTACAGTGATTGTCGTCGAGTTTATTGACTTCGAGAATCCGCGTTGTGCGGTTCAATTTCAAATCCTTGAGCAACTCATTAAAGAGTTTGGAACACAAGTGCGTTTCGTCGTGCGAGATTTCCCCGAGCCAACACACAAGTACAGCCTGAAAGCAGCTGAGGCCGCTGAAGCAGCGTACCAGCAGGGAAAATATTGGGAGTACGCTCAGAAGTTGTTTAGCAATCAAGGTGGTCTGCAGATCGATAAACTTAAGAAGTATGCATTGGAACTTGGACTTGATAGAACTAAATTCGACGAGGCCCTTGACGATGGAGTGTTCAACGACCAGATCCAAATGGATATCGTCGAAGCTAACAAAGTTGGCGTGATTGATACACCAACATTCTTCATCAACGGCAGGCGTACAAATGGCAACAGCTATCCTGAGTTAAAGCTAGCCATTCAAAATGCGTTAGAAAACTAGGAGCCAAAATGCTTAAATATCACATCGAGTGGCTCCTCGCGGGAAACCTATTTAACTCTCACTGCTTCTAAAGCCAAAACCGCTGGAGAGAACCTATGATCAGGCTCCCCGATGTTCAGCGAAAAGGTCAACGGAAAGCCCTCTTTGCCGCTTCAAGTCTTGTCTTGCTGCTGGCAACCCAATCCCTCGCCCAATCGGGCCGGCGTACAAAACCATCACCAGCACCAACCCCAACGCCGGAACTACAACGAGATCCAGCCGAGGAGTCTTCGCGGAGCAACGGACGGGCGTTGACGCAAAAAGTCTCTTTGCTGGTTGGCGGCAACTTCAGCTCGAAACATCTTTTGAGCGAAGACGCTATTCTCTTAAACATGATTAGCCACCTTAGCGAGTCAAAGAACATCAGCGCAACGTCTCTCGGTTTACTCAAGCATAGTGAGGCAACCAAACGCGCAAAGATGGAAAGTGAGCGGTTTGTCGTGTTGGTAGAGTTCGATGTAGATGAGTTTCAGAGCGGAACTATTATCTTGAACTCACCAGATCTAGACGTGAAAATTCTGGTGTTTGCGCCTCAAACCGGCCAAAAGAAGTTCGAAGGCAAGGTCTATTACAAGGCCGTCGGTGGACCAATGTTGAAGAGAGATAACTGGCCGAATGGCACTCCGATTAGAATTACAACGGAAGCAGTAGGCATTGAGGCAGCTGAACAGATCCACGATTGGCTAATCGTTGAGGAAACGAGACGAGCGCCCGTTAAAAACTAAGTTCAGCCAGCGCCGCTTGAATCCGTTCCAGTCCCACCTTTAATGACTCAGTATCTCCGGCAAAGCCCAGGCGGAAATGATCCGGCATTTCGAAGAAAGTTCCAGGCACAACTGAAGTCTGATAGTCCTGTCGAAGCAATCTACAAAACTCATCGACATCGCGGCCCGGTAGCCGGGGAAACACAGTCGTTCCAAACTCGGGGCGAACAACTTGAAGTTCTTGCGCACAGTCTAGAAATTCAAAAACGAGTTGTCGATTTCGATCCAGCAGCGCTTTCGCCTTAGCACCTAATCTGTCGAGCTGCTGAAACGCCAGAACGCTGAGCCGTTCACCAACGTGGACGGGCGTAGACGCAAACAGGTCGTTTAGCAACCACATCTTCGTTGCTAGCTGCGGTTCGGCCAGTATCCATCCACATCGCAATCCGCTTAGACCAAAGGCCTTCGTCAAGCTGCTCGTAATTACAAATTCCTGGCCCAGGTGAAAAGCCGTCCGGGGGTTGGGTTCGAACAACGTTTCTAAGTAGACCTCATCAACGAGCACACGCGCTTTGATCTCACGAGCCAGTTGTCCGATCTGTTCGAGTGTTTCCTGGTCGACCAGCACACTGCTTGGATTGTGCAAATTCGTAAGAACTATCAGACGCGTATCCGAAGTTAGGTTCGCTCGGAGGTCATCCAGCTCGATACCGAAATTGTTTTCGAATCGTCGCGAAAAGCGTCTGACATCCGCACCGAAGTAACGCGCAGTGGCCAACATTGGTTCGTAGGCAGGATATTCAAAAAGAATTTGGTCACCCGGCTTGATCAGGGCTGCCATGGCCAGGTGGTTGGCGAAACTGGTACCGGCGGCAGTGACAATCGACTCGGTCGCAACGTCGTACCGCTGACCAATTGATTCCATCAATGGTCCATAACCATAGCCACCACCGGTCAGATCGAGATCATCCAGCGATACCTCGAGATCATGAATACTTAAATTACCTATTCCGCTCGTGGCGAGATTGAATTGAGCTTGAGAGCTGGTCTTCGCCCAATTCATGTAGTTTGATTCAGTTACTTGACGAGCGCTCGTCACGGCCTCGACCTCCTGCCCAGATCATATAAGCAGGAATACCTGCCAACAGAATTGCAACACCAATCACTGTATTTTTCGGATTATGGTAAATGGTGTTTATCACCACCAGCCAACACACCAGTATAAAAAGAATCGTCGAGAAGGGATGTCCGGGAATGCGAGTACCCGTTTGATTCGCGTTACCTCTTCGTCGGAACACGAAAATGCAGCAGGCGGTTAATCCAAAGAATATAAAGTCCATCGAAACTACGTAATCAAGGATCTGCTCATACTTGCCAACCAACGCGATCACGATTGCGAGTGCACCTTGAAGCGCGATTGCTACCACTGGCGCCTTTGTACGGATGTTGATAGCTCCGACACTCTTAAAAAATATTCCGTCCTTGGCCATCGCAAAATAGACACGCGGCGCGGTTAACATACTCTGGCTGAGGAATCCCAAGGTTGAAATGGCAATGCCGGCGGCGATTGCTACGGCTCCGATATCTCCTAAAGCGAGTCGCATTACTTCTGAAGCTGGAGCTTTGGAAAGCGCAAGTTCAGACACGCCTAAGACTCGAAGATAGACCACATTGGCGGCCAGGTATAAGACCACTACGCCACCCACACCAAGAATCAGACCACGAGGTAAATTCTTCGAGGGCTCTTTGATCTCGCCTGCTACAAACGTCGCTGTTTGCCAACCGCCATAGGAGAAAAGCACGGGGACCATTGCTGCTCCAAATGCAGTTAACAGTCCAAGAGAAGGCGGTTGGTCCAACAGGGCAGTTGAACCCGGCGCACTCTTAGCCAGTAACAAGCCACATCCCACCAGCATCAAGATTGCAAGAATCTTAAGCACCATCAAAACACTTTGGACCGTGCTTCCCGCTCGCACACCGAGACAGTTAATGAGGGTCAATGCAGTCAAGACAGTTGCGGCTACTATCGAGTAGTTAAGATGAAGCCCTGTCAGCTCGACAAAGTAACGCGAGAAAGTGACGGCTACCGCAGCCATTCCTCCCGTCTGAATAACAAGCAGCAACACCCACCCGTAAAGAAAAGCAACACCCGGATGAAATGCTTCTCGCAGATAAGCGTACTGTCCTCCAACCTCGGGTCTGACGGCGGAGAGTTCGGCCCATATAAAACTGGCGATCAGGGCAACCAGGCCGCCCACTACCCATGCGCCAAGAATCAAAAAGGGTGTATGAACTTGAATGGCAACGACGGACGGATTCATAAAGATGCCGGATCCGATGATGCCGCCCATAACGATCATCGTCGCATCAAATAGTCCCAGCCTTCGCGAGAGCTGTGATGAGGTTTCTAGTTCTGTCTTTGCCACAGGAATGTACTTTGTACTTCGTGCGTCGCCGCCAATTATTACAGAACCACGAGCGCGGCAACTTTACTATCTTCCAGAGTGAATACCCATTTCACCGGTCTAGTTCACGCCGTCGCTTCGTTCGAGTTTCTGAAACACTTGTGGCTTGAAGACTGTGTAAAAACTCAACCCTCTCATTCTCCTCCAATGCTTCAGCTTGGGGTCCAGCGCGCTCGCGACTACATCAGGCAACCGTTTTAACGGTTTCTCGACACATTAACCTGTGAAGACACATGAAACCCGTAAAAACGGAGGGGTCTGACTAATTCTGCATGACCCGAAGCTGAAGCTTGGGGAATGATAGGGTTGAGTCCTCAAATAGTCTCTTAGCTCCGTGCGGCGTCTTTGCGCTACCGTAAGAATTTCGCTAACCTTTTGCTTTTTGTTCTAAGCGTTGAAATTGATAAGGAAGTTTATACATTGTCTGCTCGTGCCGAAGCCATCATAACCGCTGGTCTGAGACCGGATCTATTCGCCGGTCAAACCGCCCTCTCGTCTAGTAGAACCCTTATATTTGCTGCATTGGCAGCACTTATCATTGCAGGCTTTGGTTTTCGTATTACCGGGCTCAGCGCCGAAGGACTCGGCGAGGACGAACTTAACAAGCTCAATGCCGTAGCCGATTATCGAGCTCACGGACTGACGGGAGCTAACGGCGAACACCCCATGCTCATGAAAGCTCTGCAGGCGGCAAGCATCGTTCTCATCCAAAAATGGAATGAGAGTTCTTTCGTTGCAAATAGACCTGCCGACCAGATCTCTCCAGAGACTGCATTGCGACTGCCCGGAGTAATTGCGGGTGCTTTAACTTCACTGCTCATCTACTTGATCACCGCAGAACTCTTTGGTGCCGAAGTGGCTCTGATTGCCGCCGCCCTCTGGGCCTTCGATCCCACCGCAATCGGCTTCAACCGAGTAGCCAAAGAAGATACCTTCTTACTCTTCTTTTTCCTACTGGCAAATGTTTTCTGGTTGAAGGGCCAACGGATCGCCGAGAGCACGACCGAAAGTCCAAACCGTTACTACTGGTTAGCAGCCGCCTCTTTCGGAGCGATGGTCGCCTCGAAGTATGTCCCGCATCTATTCGGGATTAGCATGGCCTACTACTGGATGTTTCAAAACCTTCCTGAAACAAAATGGCGATTAGGTAAAGTCCGAATTCTTACTATGTTCGCCATAATGGGCCTGGCGTTTTTGGTTCTTAGTCCAACTATCCTATTGCCGGAGACATGGCGAGAGATGGGACAATTTGCCGGCAGCAAACGCGTCAGTCACGATGGGTACGAATTTATGGGCCGGCTTTACACGCAGGGATTTAGTGATTGGCTTCTGGGGATCCCGGTCTATTTCTATCTAGTGTTTACCTGGGTAAAACTTCCCGTGTTGACTGTGGCTGGTTTCTTGATCGGACTACCATTGCTTTTTCGGCGCAAGCTTGGTGACGGTCGTTACTTCATCCTCTTTTGGATGTTCCTTTGGTTTATTAGTTTTGGGTTTAGCGGTGGAAAGTTTACCCGGTATTACACCACCGTACTTCCAGCGGTACTCATCACTTCAGCACTTGGAATTCAGTGGGCGGGACGATGGCTGGCCCAGCGATTCTCCGGGAATTGGTCCAATTCGGTGGCCCAGTATTTACCGGCAGCCCTGGCCGTCCTCGTAATCACATGCGCGGTGATCAGTTCTGCCCAGGCAGCACCGCATTACCGGTTGTTTACTAACGTGCTTGGCGGAGGATCAAATTCTGCCGGCTACTACTTTCCGCACGATGAGTTTTACGACGCGAGTTTGCGCGACACGATTGTCGAAATTGCCAGGCGAGCTAATCCGGGGGCGAAAGTCGCCAGCGAAAGCGCGTCAGTTGCTTCGTACTACGCTCAACGAGCTAAGCGTCCAGATCTTGTTGCGTTGTCACTCTCGGATGCCGAGCATCGCAAGCAGCTTGGTCCAGGAGACTTCATAATTATCGCGCGAGGACGCCGTTACTTTAGTAACGATGCAATAATCTCAGCGTTGGCAAAATCGAAGAGCCCCGACTTTGAGATGTTCCTGGGAAGTATTCACTCCGCCGACGTTTATGTCGTCGACGACAAGGTTCTGGAAATCCTTGGAGTGCAGCGGCCCGGCGCCGCTTTTTAAGCCCCTATCCTTCGCTAAGTACGTGATTATTAACGGCCATTGCAACCCGGATCACACAACTCACTTTGAGTGAAAAGCGGCGCCGGGCCGCCGCACTCCAAGGTTAGTGACGCAGCTCGAGTTCGATGGGTTTGGCATCTTTCGCGTCGTAACCTTCGGGCCAATTTGAAATGTTTACGCCGTAAAGCCAATCTGACTCCGGTTCAACCGCAAAACGGACCGCCAACGGCAAACCTCTCATTGCCTGCAGTCGTAGCATTAACCCCGTCGCTTTCCACTCCTGAATTAACGTCTGTCCTTTCGATTCAAAGGGGACCAGACGCGAACCACAATTCCAGCCGTTGATATACAAAGTAACGCGCGTACGCACAAAGTCCCTCGTCGCATCAATTGGTGAAACAGGTTGAATATGCGCTCGAACAATGATCTCACTTACTCGCCTTCGATCGGCGCGTGCAGGAATGGAATACTCAACGAAACCGCTTCCATAACCCCAAATATATCCTGGACCACCGCCAATCTTTTCAAAGCGCTGAGACGTCGCCATCTGCGGTCTTAGTTGATAGAGAATAGACTTGTCATCTCTCACTATCATTATCGGCGTCGATGCTTCGTCTAAAACCCGGCTCCAGGCAAACTGCCGTGGAATCAAGTGGTGGGAAGGTTCCAGCAAAAACGAAGGCGGCTCTGCCGACTGCAACGCTTCCCATTTTTTCGACGCTAGATTAATCGCATTCAAGAGATTCGTATCGCGCCCACTTGAATAGTTCACACCATAACCCCGGCGCGGATCAGGCGTCAGTATCCAGAACATCGCACCGGCAGCACCCGCGGCCACATTTCCATCCATGAACGCGTTGAACCAGTCGAGCTGAGAAAAGCCATTGTGACCCTCAACTCCCATTCCGAATTCGCCAAATACGAGTGGTTTGTTGATCGAAAATGAGGCTGCGGCACGATTCTCAATGAACTCACGCAGCGCCTTCGGCGAGTCAACAAAACTGTCGTGATCATCTCGGGGATAATTATGAACGTCGCAATAATCGATGGTCGGCAAGTTATGGTCCGCTAACCACTCGCGACGTTCAGCGGCGGACCGATAACCCCAGTCACCAGGAGCGATGATATGGTTCGGATCGAGTTGCTTTAGATACTGGCTCATCTCCGCAATCCAGGCGCGTCGCTCAGCCCATCGACCAGTAATCACTTGCGCTTCATTCATTAGCTCCCAACCAAAAATAGTTGGGTCATCACGATAGGCAACTCCGGTGACGGTGTTTCGCCTGGTCGCCAGTTTTTCGAGGTGAGCTCGATAAAGGCGCCGCGTTTCCGGGTTGGTATAGAACAGAATTGCTTTTTCATTATTGATTCCAAACGGAAACCGGTCGTCGGCCGCGTCATTGATTCCCGCCCAACGTAAATATTGGGTTACTCCGCCGGTGTCGCGCCACCAATTGACCAAACATAACTGGACCAGCAGACCATTCTTTTGGGCCTCGGAGATCACCCTGTCGAGATGGACAAACGCCTCTTCATTCCATTGATCAGGAGTAAAACGAAAAGGATGGGTCCGGGGCCAGTCTGCAAAGTCGGCCATCGGCCTCACATCGTTTGGACCACCTTCGCCATAAGCCCACACTCGAACCACTTTAATTCCGGCCTGCGCCGCCTGACGTAAAGTCTCGGGCATGAGTTCGCGATCCTCATCGCGATACATCACGGCGACATTGGCGCCGACGAAGCGAAAGGGCTTTCCATTGATTACAAAACGGGTGCCTCTGGCCTTTACAAACTTGCTTGCAGGCGAGGTATCGGGCGAACAGGAAGCGGTTAAAAAAAGAATCGCCGCGCTCGCAAGCAATGCCAGCGCGGCGATAGCTAACGACTTTTTACTCATCTAAAGTACTCTTATCGACACCACTAAAACCGTGCGCCCACACGCTCAAAGGATTCACAAAGTTGACAGCCCGTCCAGATATTAAGCTCTCAACGCGGACTGGTCATTCGAATAAAACCGATGATTGCGCAGACGGCGCCGAGTACCACAAATAGGTTAAAGAATGCTCCCACACCTAAGGCTGCGGACAGGTCGACTGGTGATTGAGTCATGCCCATTACTACGAACAAACCGAAAAGCAAAAACTGCAGGTGATAGAGAATCAAACAAACAGCTGCATATGAAAACCATCGGGCTGGAGGTCCAAATGCCGCCGATCTGGCAAAGCCCAAAACCGCAGCAATCAACCAGGCAACTCCACCAACGATTAACAGGATCAAGACAACCGCGATGAAGTAAGTAGGCTGGGTTGCTCGCAGTTGCTGAAAGAGCGTCAGAAGCGGAAAGAACATTTTGGTGGATTGTCTCCTTCTACGTTACTGAACTACAAAAGCAAGCGCCGTCTGCGCACATCAGCCGCTTTTGTTGTGCACAAACGGCGTACTATAGATGTCGGCTAAAAAGCGCACGTTTCTACAACGGGAATCAGGTCGGGCTGGTTCCTGCGAAAAACAAGGCCTGCCTACTGGGTGATATGAATTTCCTCTTCTTTATTTACGTGGCCCAGGAAATAAATCAGCCCGCAAACAAAGGCTACCGCAGCCAGCGCCAGCGCAATCCATCCTGAGGTGTGACCACCGGCAGGATTCGGGTCTGTCACAAATCTGTAAAAGTAAAAGATCGCGCCGAGTGCCGCTGCGATTCCGAGGAGCACAGCCAGAATATCCTTCAGGCTTTTCATGTTGAACCTCCAGCCTAAATATTCACTTAGAAGGTTAGGAAAAAGCCGAACTTTTCTCGATATGATGGAGTGATGTTAACGCCGCTCAACCGGGGAAAGCAAGTGACATTAACTTAGCTTCACGGTTTCAAAATTAAGCGCTTGTCGCCGGCACGTCGCGTTACTCGCTCACGGTCGAAATACTCGAGGAGCGGTATGGCATATTTCCGTGAAACTCCTGCGAGTTCTTTAAAGGCTGGCACATCAATTAATCGCTCAGGTCCGTTCTGCTCCGCAAACCCATGTAATTTTTTGACCAGTTCGGCGATTGCCTGTTGGTGCATGTACATGTCGTTAGCAACGCGAACGATACGACCCGAATTTAATAACAGTTGAAAAAGTTTTTTGGCTTGCTGTTGTTGATTCGGCGCAATCCCCGCTTTGGTCATAGCTTCGTCGACGTTAGGAGTTTCGACGCCGGCCTTCAGATAAACCTCTTCCAACTTATACTGCAGCCCTAGATCCTCTTCCGAGAGTGCGACGGAATGCTCACTGGTCCTGATAATCTCTCGCTCAACAATGATGACCCGTTCATTTTCAAGACTTCCAATTACTCCAGCAAAAACCTCTGGCTGCGAACGCGCAAATACTCTTTCGCGCAATGTTTCACGCAACATACCTCTCGATAGCGGTTCGCGCTTATGGAAAAGACGCAGCTCTTGAAGCGAATGGTCCTTCAATCGTTGAAAATTGGCTGGGGTTAAAACGACTCCATTAATTTCAATCAAAAGATGATTTCGAGTTGCATTCGAAACTTCACGCGAAACAACAGCTGACGTCCAGCCTGTCATGGCGATCAACTCAGATAGCCTGGTACCGCGTTCGTGTGATGCAGAAACAAAGGCGACAAGCTTTTGGGCCGGTTCAGTACCGTCTAACTTCAGTAAGCGTTCGAAGGTTGCTTGATTATCTTTGGCCCGGTGCTTGGTCGCCATCGGATCAAGCACCACACCTCCAGCAATCGTGTGCGCTGGTGAATAACTCCGCACGATAAATCGATCTCCGTGGAGTGCAATAATCGGCGATTCAAGCCTTAGCTGGACCAGGCCATGTTTGCCGGGTGCGATTTCAGCTGCGTCTAACACTTTTACGCGGCCGAGTACTTCCGCGGCTCCAATATGAACTCGCACACGTGCTCGCGATTTAAGAGCCCTTGGGGCGTCTTTCAGGACGTCGACCCGGGCGTCCATGATTTGGGTAGGTCGAAGCTGATCGGCTGTCGCCAGGACCATGCCTCGCTCCAGATCCATAACGTCAACGCCGGCGAGATTAACAGCGGTTCGTTGACCTGCCTGGGCGCGAGCAACAGTTCTCCCATGAACCTGGGCGCCTCTGACGCGTAATTTTTTATTGACTGGATGAAGTTCCAGCTCGTCGCCCTCTTTAATCTCTCCCGAGATCAACGTGCCTGTCACGACCGCCCCGAAACCTTTGATCGTAAATGCACGGTCGATCGGCAGGCGCGTAATAAAATCCGTCGATCTGGGACGAATCTCTTTAGCAACCTCTGTAATGGAATTTGTGAGCTGGTCGAGACCTTCGCCCGTCTTCGAGCTGACCGCGATAATCGGTGCACCTTCAAGAAACGATCCGGCGACTAACTCGCTCGCTTCATCCTGGACCAGTTCGAGCATCTCATTATCAACCAGGTCCCGTTTGGTAATGACAACAATGCCCTTCTGAACGCCAAGCAGCCTGCAGATATCGAAATGTTCCCGCGTTTGTGGCATCACGCCTTCGTCAGCTGCAATTACGAGAGCCACCAGGTCGATGCCGTGTGCACCAGCCAGCATGTTCTTGACGAATCGTTCATGCCCCGGCACATCCACGAATCCTAACCGCAGATCTTTGATGACCAGATCAGCGAAGCCGAGATCTATCGTGATGCCGCGTTTCTTTTCTTCTGGAAGACGATCAGGATCCTTACCGGTAAGAGCTCGGACTAACGCACTCTTCCCATGATCAATATGACCCGCGGTGCCTACAATAATCGAATGTTCCAACTTTGAAGCCTAGGATAAAGGATTAAATGGGCTTTGGCTTTTGGCCTTTGACCTTTGGCCTTTGGGCTTTGACCTTTGAGCTTTGAGGTTCGTGCTTAGGGAGGTAAATTCGAAGTCCAAGACCAAAGTCGGAAGACCTAAGACCTAAGACCTAAGACCAAATACCAAAGCACAACCCCTAAACTCTTCAGCCCCTCTTCGCAATAACATCCTCGTAAAACTTTATGTACTGGGGAATTACTACGTCGGTACGGTAACGTGAAATTGCAGATTCACGCGCACGCTTGCCCATCTCAACTCTCAATTTTTGATCTGTCAGCAGTCGCGCCGCATCCTCCGCCATCTTATCCACGTCGCCCACCTTGCTCAGGTAACCAGTCTCGCCGTCCGTAATCACCTCAGGAATTCCACCCACCCTGGACGCAATCACCGGAACCTCACACGCCATCGCCTCAAGAGCCGCAAGACCAAAAGATTCCTGCTCAGACGGTAACAGCAAGACATCACTCACCGATAGATAATCAACAATCCGCGGTTGCTTGCCAACGAATGAACAGTGTTCGTAGATCCCCAGACAACGTGCTCGATGTTCAGCATTGGTTCGTTCACTACCGTCGCCAACCATAACCAGGCGAGTCTTAATGCCCTTCTGTAAAACTCGAAAGAGTATCTCGATACAATCCACCGGCCGCTTAACGGGTCTGAAGTTTGACACGTGAACCAACAATGGCTCTCCGTCTTTTGAAAGCGACTCGCGCAAACTGTCTACCGGTTGGCGACTGTAATCGGTTTGGCAGACGAAATTAGGAATGACCGTTATGTCGTCGACGTGAAAAATCTCGCGCGTAGCTTCTTTAAGATAATTCGAAATCGCTGTTACGCCATCCGACTGCACAATTCCATAGCGCGTAATTGGCAAATAAGATCTATCTGCGCCAACCAACGTGATGTCGGTTCCGTGAAGAGTGGTAACAACCGGCAAACGACGACGAGGTTTGAGCGACTCCCTAGCGAGAATCGCGCTGATGGAGTGTGGAATAGCGTAGTGAACGTGTAGCAGATCGAGATTTTCTTCCTCCGCTACAGTCGCCATCTTAGTTGCAAGCGCAAGCGTGTAAGGCTGATGCTCGAAAAGCGGGTACGACATCATTTCAACTTCGTGAAATCGTACGCGTTCGTTTAATTGAGTTAGTCGTGTAGGAAGGGACGAGGCGATGAAGTGGACGGTGTGCCCGCGCTCCGCAAGCTCTTTACCCAGTTCTGAACCAACAATTCCACTACCACCGTAAGTCGGATAGACAGTTATTCCTATGTTCAAGGATTTGGGCCTACTTTCCGAGATTCACGCTACGGTTCACCAGATTCGTTTGATGAAACATGCGAAGAATACTAAGCCGAGGTTGAAAGCCCAAATCCTACCTAAAAAAGCTGAGGCAGGCGACCCTCGCTATCGCCTGCCTCAATCTCAACTTGACTCACCTTGTGAAGGGGGGCAAGTGAGGGCGGGAGTATAAGCCTGAACCCACTTTTTAGCAAGACTTCTTGCAAGCATATTTGACCCTAATTTGCAGAGTGGTTTAGAAGTGGCCATAGGTTCATTATTGAGAGCTGCTTAGTGACCTGCTTTGTTGTCAGAAAGCAGCTATAATGGCCCCAGAATTTTTACGGATCAGAATGCAGAAAGAAGTTTGTGTAATGCCAAAGATCAGCGATATTGAAGAGACTCCAAATCCAAACGCCGTTAAGTTTATTCTTCGAGAACCCGTCAGTAATGGCGTGGCTCGCTCGTATAGCTCCGCTTCGCACGTGGAAAATGATGAGCTTGCAAAATCATTATTCGATGTGGGACATGTCGTTTCGGTCTTTTACATGGACCGGATGATTACGGTTGAGAAGGATGAGGAGGGTGATTGGGACGAATTGTTGCCCGCCCTGGCAGTTCCAATTCGTGAAGCCGCGAGTTTCGCGCCATCCGCTCAAGCTGCAGCTGCAGCCGTCGGTGGATCAATAGCCGCGGTAGTTAGTGACGATCCTCGCCTGATGAAGATCAACGAGATATTGGATGAAAAAGTGCGACCTGCATTAATGGGTGATGGAGGCTACCTGGAAGTGCTTGGGTTACAGGAACACACCCTCAGCATTCGTTACCAGGGAGCCTGCGGCAGTTGTCCCAGTTCGTTGACGGGAACTCTGATGGCGATTGAGGGAATGCTCAAACAAGAGGTGGATCCGGAACTCGAGGTTATCGCAGTTTAGTTTAGGAACACGCGTCAAAACATTTGGAACCATCCGCCAGCTCAACCGTGTAACGTTGCGCTAGTTTCCATCCCGCCTTCTAAACATCAGGAGCGTAACATGTTCAGCCGGCTCTTCCTTCTGTCCTGTGCCGCGGCTGCTTTTATTGGCATCAATGTGGCAGCGTTCGCTGCAACAATCCCTCAAACTTCAGCGCAAAAGAAAACGACCAAAACAAGAACTGAAGAAGTGGACGATGCCGCTGCGCAGCGCCGTACCATAGCCATCTCGTTGATCACGACCCTCGCTGATGAAGCTCGTGCGTTCAAAGATCAAACCCGAAGAGCCAGGGTCCAGGCACGCGCCGCCGATATACTCTGGGATACGGATCCAGAACGCTCCAGAGAACTCTTTAGACGGGCATGGGATGCCGCCGAGGCCGCCGACGCCGAAGCCCTGCGTTTGCGAACAGAAGACCTCAAGAAACAACAAGCAGGCGGTGGATCTGCCGTGCTCCGAGGTGGTCCAGACTTGCGTAGCGAAGTGTTAAGGATCGCCACCAACCGCGATCAAAAACTGGGTGAGGAGTTTCTTAAAGCGTTGGAAGCGGCCCAGGAGAAGCAAAACGCTGACAACAGTGCGGAGTTACGTCAGAACGGGCAATCTGGATCCCTGGCAGCTACCAAACGACTCCAGGTGGCCCGGCGCCTGATTGAGGATGGCCAACCGGAACGAGCCCTTGCGTTCGCCGCGCCCGCTCTCAATCAGGTAAGCATTGAGTCAATATTTTTCCTTTCCGCACTTCGTGAGAAGAACGCTAAGTTAGCTGACAACGCTTTCGCTTCGCTGCTCACCGGTGTCTCGCGCGATCCGCAATCTGACGCCAACACTGTCTCGGGATTGTCGTCGTATCTCTTTACACCATTTGTCTACGTAACATTTGAGCCTAATGGAGGAGCAAACCAGAATCGTGGTGCTCCAAGTACTGCTCCTAACGTGGATGCTGATCTTCGCACAAGCTTTTTACGTGTTGCTTACCAGATCCTGATGCAGCCATCGCCAGCGCCGGACCAGGACCGCACAACATCCGGAATCACCGGCAAATATTTAGTAATCAAACGCCTTCTTCCAGTATTCGATGAATTTGCAGCAGACCTTGCGCCGGGCTTGCGAACGCAAATGACTGCGCTCGCTTCCTTTGTGCCCCCCTCAATGCAACAAGGCGAGAACCGAGCACTAACAGTTGGACTTGGTAAGGAAGTCGAGGAAGGTGATCCTTACCAGCGAATGCAGGAACGTCTTGATCGCGCCAAAACAAGTGAAGATCGGGATGCTATTTACGTCGATTATGCCGTGTCGCTGACTGATCGTGCTGACTCGAAGGCTCGCGAGCTAATCGACAAGATTGAAAATGCTGAGTTGCGAAAGAGTGTTAAGGCATACACTGACTTCCAGATCACGCGAACTGCGATCACCAACAAGGATGCGAATGAAGCAGCCCGGATGGCGCGTGCAGGTGAGTTAACATCCATACAAAAGGTTTGGGCATTCTGCAGCGCAGCACGTCTTGTTGCAGGTGCCGAGCGCGCACGTGCAGTTGATTTGCTCGAAGAAGCGCTGGCTGAGAGTCGACGGATTGGTAACAGTGATCCAGATCGAGCGCGCGGACTGACGGCGGTGGCCTCGGGTCTAGCCGAACTGGATCCGGTTCGCGCGTGGGAAACTCTCGCCGAAGTGGTTAAGTCTGCCAATGCTGCGGACGGCTTTACAGGAGAAGACAGTCGGATAACAACACGTCTCCAAACTAAGTTCATGACACAGGTGAATACTACGTCGGCAGAAGGCTTCGATCTTGTGTCGGTATTCAGACCTTTGGCTCGCGCGGACCTATTCAGAGCCGTTCAGATGGCCAAGGGCTTCACAGGTGAAGCACCTCGTGCAGTGGCCACCCTGGCAATAGCGCGTTCAGTACTCGAAAACAATCGCGCGCAGGTCGCGCTCGGTGGGTGAGGTACATGATGTTTATTACGGCTTTGCAAAAAAGTCGGATTTAGCCGAGCCGCCGCTACATTACCGGGAGCGTCTTAGCGATCAAGCACAGTTGACCCTTTCAAGAGTAGATGTTCATGGACCGCGTCAGCAGCGCGAGAGGATCTTCGACATTTAAGGCTTCTCTCACGAAGAAGGGCTCGCCGGCGGCCACCCCAATTAGGGATCCGAAGTATCCCATCCGCACTTCAATCTCATCCAGGAATCCCTTCTTACTAATTCTCGTCGCCGGCTCTTGCGAACCCTCGCTAAAAAACTGCGAACCATAAGCCTTAATCGCATCCATCTTTTCTCCAACGAATTCTGAAACGTCAACCACGAAAGATGGGACGATGCGGCGGGAAAAAAGCGAGTGCATGATGGCCGGCATGGGTACGGCGGAAAGACCGGCATCCTCGTCATACCGACGCATCGTCGCTAGTCGCGCGGCTTGCCTCACGATGATCGAGGTGTTGGCATGGTCCGGATGAGGATCATCTTCATGCGTAGTAATGATGACTTTTGGTCTAAACGTTCTGATGCTGCGAACTACAGCGACACGAGCCTGTTCGGTGGGCCAGACATGACCGTCTGGTTGTTCCAGGTTTACACGCGCGTCGAGTTTTAAGATCTTTGCTGCGTCAGATGCCTCTCGAGCGCGTAACTGAGGAGTCCCTCGAGTGCCCATCTCCCCTCGAGTCATGTCGCACACGCCGGTTTTGTAACCCATCGATTTCAGCTTCAGCAGGGTGCCGGCCACAGACAGTTCTGCGTCGTCTGGATGGGAAAAAAAACCTAGCACATCAAGATTAACTTGTTCCTCACTCATGCTGGAGGTTTAGCCTAATCTCCGCCACCGGTCAAGTTTTGGAGTGCGGTGGTCCGGCACGCTTTTTAACCCCCACCACTTTCCAAGCCCATATTCCAACTCAGCAGCGAGCAAATGGAGATTCGAAAAAGCGGCGCCGAGCCGCCGCACTCCAAGGGTTCGACAATGAAAATGAAACACTTCTAAATACGAGTGACACGTATTGCGAGGAAGATTATTTGTAAAACTTACTGGAATAGATCCCAGTTAAATCTGTTCAGGAGAAAGAAAAGTATGGCAGTCCTCTTGCTCATAACCTTACCTATCCTGCTTCTCGTCTATTCACCAGGCAGTCTGCAGACAGCTCGTGATCTGAGGTCCTCAAAGGCAATTGATACCGAGGAAGCAGAGCTGCTGGAAACTGGAGAAGCTAAACACATCCGAACGCAAAGACTATCCACGAACAAGATCAAGATTATTTCCTATAACATTCGTTGGCGAAGCGGAGACGAGCTCAAGAAAATGATCCAGTTCTTTCGAGATGATCCGGAAATTGGGAACGCGGCGATTCTCGGTCTACAGGAAGTCGATCGACGAAAAAAGCGCAGTGGAAATACCAATACCGCCAAACTAATCGCCGACGAACTCGGGATGCATTATGTATGGGCAGCTCCCCCCTCACCGAAAAGCAATTCAGAGGAAGAAACTGGAGTGGCAATTTTAAGTAGCTACCCAATTTCCGATGTCCAGCGAATTGTCCTTCCTTACGAAGGTCCAAACAAGAGGCGTCGAGTTGCCCTGGGAGCCACCGTGAATGTCGAAGGTCGACAGTGGCGTGTCTACTCGGCGCATGGCGAAACCCGACTGGAGTTCGACAAGAAGCTTGAACAGATGGGAAGCCTCATAAAAGATCTTTCTCGATATCCGGCGAGTATGCCGGCCATAATTGTCGGTGATTTCAACACGTGGGAAGGCGGATCCGATCGCAAGACCGCAAAGCTTTTTTCCGACGCAGGACTCAAGACGCCGTTCGGAACAGATTCGACCTTCAGCCGGAAAATCCTTTTTGTACCAATTGAATTTCGGCTTGACTGGGTTTGGTTACGTGGTGTTGAAGCCGCAGAGTTTGGAATTGATAAGAAGCTCGGTATTTCAGACCACTGGCCGCTTTGGACCAACATAAATCTGCCACCACTCAGTCAGAATTAGGTCCACGCTCTGACTTAGCTGATTTCAAGTAGCTCGAAACTGGACCAACGTCTTGCGCAACGTGCGCATTCCCATGTCTGGCGAATATCTGGTATCTTGAGCGACAACTCAGCCTCGTATTTCTGATTTTCGATTAAGTAAGTCTAGAAGAAGCTCTATTTTGGAGTAACCCGTGAAGTGTCCAAACTGCGAAAGAACGGTTCAGTGGTCCAGAACGCGTTGTCCAGCTTGCCGAAATAAAATGTTGCCCTGGTATGTGGCGACGGGAATCGCGTTAGTTATAGCGATCTACGTCGCGTTTCTCGTACTTGAGAGAATCTTCTAATTACCTGACTCCCCATTCCCAAAGGCCAAAAGAAATCTTCTTATCGAGGGGTTTCCCTGCTTGTTTCAGACTCAGCGCTATTTGACCTCGGTGGTGAGATTCATGAGAGATCAGGTAGCCCAGAAAAGCTCCGACATGAGGTTTGAATCCCTTAACCTTACCAGTTTCAGAACTCTGATTGAGTAATACACCAATTGCTTTTCCCGAATCGGTGAGTGCCTTTTTCAACAAGTTCTTATTGTTCGCTTCAGTTTTTTCGAGCTTGTTAAGTCCGGTTAAGAGCTCCGGTGCGGCTGATTTCAACCACATCAGACGAACGTTGTGGATGTGAGCAAACTGTTCACCGATGGTCCGACCTTTTGAGGCCGACTGACTGTTGAGCGAAGCAGGGTCGACGGCATCAAGCATATAAAGGTTGATACGATCGCTAATGTGCCAGGTGTCCAGGAGTTGGTTTTCAGGCATGGAGGTCCTCTGTTGGAGTTGGGGATTTGGATCTTGGTGTAGGTCTTACGTCTTAGATCTTAGATCACAGACAGATTCCAAGATTAAAATCAAAGTCCCAAGGTCAAAGGCCAAAGACCAAAAAATAAAGACCAAAGACCCAACACCATTACCTCACCACAATACTATTTATCGACAACGCGTTTCCAGTAGCCTTTTGCAGGTCAGCTATCGATTTATTCAAATCGGTCTGCGCTTTCAATTCCATACTTCGCGCGGTCGTTAACGAGGTTTGTCTCTCTAATACCAGGAAAACCGTCGATTGGCCTGCATCCAGTTTCCTTTGCTCACTTGCATACTGCTGTTCATTTGCCTCGCGAGTCGCAACTGCTGCTCGCAAGCGCGCCTCTGAACTCCTCACCGCCTGCAATGCGTTTCGCACTTCAACCTGAATCGTCTGTTGGAGTTGTTCACGTTGAGTAGCAATCCTTTCGCCTTCGACAAGGGTTCGGCCCAACTGTGCTTCTGCCGTCCGATTTCGCAGAGGCAAACTAATTTGAACTCCGACTTTGAAGTTGTTATACCGATTCGCCGCGAGGTTGTGGAGCGATTGTGTGTACCCTCCCAGCAATTCGGGTGCGAATGTCTGCGGCGGCACGATCGGCAACGGTTCCAAGCCCGCGAGCACGGATAGCTCATCGACCCTTTGCCGAACCTGAAGGCTGGATGCGGTAAAAGGATTCACTCCAGCGGTGCTAACCGACCCTGCCAATCCGGTGATACCGTAAGTCCCCACAAGATCTACGGCAGGCTTGGTCTGATCTTTGAAAAAGCGTTGATCAATCTCATTGATTTCACGGGTCACCGTCGATTGCTGAAGTTCTGGCCGATTCTCTTCAGCGGTTTTTAAAGCTTCGGGCAGCGTAACCTGTGGAACTGTTAGCTCAACAGAATCTGACGGCACTATTGATTCGGTCCAGATCGGAGCCTGGTGGTCTTCCGCGATCAAATTCTTCAAGCTGTTCTCAGCGCGTGATACTTCTTCCAACGCACTAAAGACGCCCTGCTCGTAAGTTGATATTTGTGACTCGGCTGCAACGATGTCAATTGGCGCAAGCTGGCCTTCCTCAACCAGTCTCTTATTGTGATCGAGCTGAGTGCGCGCTGCGGTCACCGCATCACGTTGCACTTGCAGGCTGCGAAGTTGAAAAACAAGATCCCAGTAGGTGCGCTGAACACTCGTTATCGTTTCAATCGCGCGTTGCCGAAATTGTGCATCGCTTAACGATAGATTCTTCTTCGCGATCTCTATTTGCCTGCGGCTGTTATCGAAATGTAGACCACGCAACAGCGGCTGTGTATAGCTAAAGGTAAGCTCGGTTGGATATTGTGGATTCAGCGCAACGAATTGGTTGTTGGTAGTCAATCGAACCGAAGAGAAATCAAGGCGGTAACTCCCGCCCAACGTTGGTGAGAGTCCTTCGAGGCGAGCTGTACCAGTGTAGTCGCTCTGAGTAGTTGATCCATTTTGCCCGCCACTGAGAAAGCTGGAAATCGGATCCTTAATCCGCTCGTAAAAAGCCTGCGTATTGAACCTTGGGTCATACGCGCCACGAGTGCCAAGTAGATCGAACTCCGCTATCCGGACGTTCTCTCTAGCAACTTCAATATCTTTATTGTTCTGAAGTGCCAGCGACAGCGCATCGCGAAGACTCAAAGGATGCTGACGGGTGATATCGACTCCGACGCGAGTTAGCTCCGGCATTGGCTTCGGTGCAGCCTTAAAATCTGTTGCGACGGGAGGAACTTCCAGCTCCTGAACCTTGGTAGGTTTTGGCTCCTGGGCAGATAGCGAAGATGCCAGGATAAGAGTCACTGTAATGATTAACGTTGACCGATTGATCAGTCTACGTATAACAAGGCGCCGCCGGGCCGGCGCACTCCAAGATAAATTTCTTTCCATGGTATTCACCCTACTGCTTTGAAATAAGTCCGAATAAAGAAGCCGCGGTGCTGGCAATCCGGCGTCGCGCACGTCCAAAAACAGCGCTCCCGCCTGCTCCTATTCGCGCCCAGACCCTACTGCGAGCCAGGTCATCGAACAGGGAGTAGAAAACCGGGACCGCCAAAAGTGTCAGCAGCAAGCAAAGCGATTGACCGCCGACAACCAGTACTCCGATTGACCGATTTGTGCCCGAGCCTGGTCCAGTGGAAATCGTCAGCGGCAACATTCCCGCTACAAGTGCGATCGTCGTCATGAGAATTGGGCGCAGGCGATCTCGGTTCGCTCGGATGATCGCCTCTAAGCGTTCCATTCCGCGCTCTCTGAGTTGGTTCGTATGATCGATTTGCAGAATGGCGTTCTTCTTGACCACACCAAACAACAAGAGCAAGCCCAAGCCCGAAAATATATTTACTGTCTGACCCGTCATCAGAAGCGAGAGGATGCCAAACGGTATTGCGAGCGGAAGCGTAAGTAGAATTGTTATTGGGTGCACGAACGATTCAAACTGGGCCGCCAAAACCATGTACATGAATACAAACGATAAAAGGAACGCCAACCCGAAGTAATAACCCGCTCGACCCAGTTCCTTTGATCGTCCGGCAAGACCCGTCTTATAGGCAGAATCAATATTGACCTCTTTCGCAAACTCGTTGAGCTTTTGAATGATTGCCGCTTGCGAACCACCTGGCTTAACATTCGCGAGCAACATCACCTGTCGTTGCCGATTCAGGCGGTCAATCGCCGATGGCCCAGTTCCCTCTTCGACACGAACAAGATTGTCCAGGCTCACCCAGCCCACCTTGGCCGAAGAAACGATCATCCGCTTCAAACCTTCAACACTGGTCCGAAACTCTCCGGTAGCGCGAACTCGAACATCGTACTGATCAGTTCCGGCATTGAATGTTGATACCTTTTGCCCCGCAACCAGAGTGTTCAGAGCTTGCGCAATGTCGCCAACCCTGACGCCCAAATCCCCAGCGCGAGCTCTATCAATCACCACTCGCAACTCGGGCTTGCCGGTTATTAAAGTAGAATCTGCATCGACGACGTCGGGAATCGTCTTCATCTTCTCGAGCAGAGCGTTCGAATACTCAGTGAGCTTATTAAGATCTGGACCGCCAATTACATATTGAATGTCCGCATTACGAAAACCTCCACCCGAAATTGCGGCGACCTGCTGGACGCTGGTTCGTAACTGACCGGGATACTGCTTGACATATTTCGTCAACACCTCATCACGCGCTCGCGACATGAGTTTTTCCTGGGAAATGCTTCGCTCTTTAATTGGCGACAACTTCACATAAATCGTGGCGACGTTGACCTGCTCCTGTTGACCGCCGCCGATCGTGGTCAATGTGTCAGTCACACCAGGTAACTTTCGCAAATCAACCGCAATGCGTTCTGCCAGTGTGCTGGTTGCGCCAAGTGTCGAACCCTCAGGTGCTCTGACGTTGATTTCAAACTGTGCCTGATCGTCCACCGGTAAGAAGTTCTTACCCACAAACATAAACAGCGGCACGATGCTTAAAATTACCGCCACGCACGCAACCACGATGACCCACCGGTGCGTCATGGACCATGTCAGGAGCTTGGTATAAACCTGGTCCACTGGCCGATAGAAACGAGACTGTTTGGAACCATGGTCGGCCGGCTCGGTGTGTTTCTCTAATGGCTTCTCTTTTTCGTCATCGCTTCGTTTGATTAATCTTGCCGCCAACATCGGAGTCAGCGTGAACGAAACTAGAAGAGAAACAGCGATCGCAAATGATGAAGTCAAACCAAACGAAGACATGAAACGGCCAACAATTCCGCCCATGAACCCAACGGGCAGAAACACAGCAAGCAGAGATAAAGTCGTGGCCATGACGGCCAAACCAATCTCCTTTGTACCCTCAATCGCCGCTTGAAAAGGTGGTGTCCCCTTTTCTTCGATGAACCGGAAAATATTCTCGAGTACCACGATCGCATCGTCGATCACGATGCCGACCATAAGCGTCAACGCCAACATCGTTATCTGATTCAGCGTGAATCCCATCGCCGCCATTAAACCGAAAGTGGCGATGAGCGAGGTGGGAATGGCCAAACCTGCAATAACAGTAGATCTGAAGCTCCATAAGAAAATAAAGACAACAATCGCCGCGAGGATACTGCCTTCGATAAGGTGTGTCTGAATTGCCTCGATAGAAGCTTTGATGAAAATTGACTGGTCGCCAACTACCTCGGTCTTGAAGCCGGGCGGAAGAGTCTTGGCTATCTCGTTCAGCCGTTCCTTTACTGCATCTGCGACAGCGACTGTGTTTTGACCGGATTGCTTTGAAACGATCAAAGTTACCGCCGGTTGACCGTTCAATCGTGCTTCGGTGCGTGGCTCTTCAGCGCCATCTTCGGCATATCCAATATCGCTGAGCTTGACTGAGTAGGTTCCCCGACTTCCAACGATCAAATCATTGAAGCTCGACGGCTGAACAATGCGCCCCATCGTGCGCACGGTTAACTCACGCGTGGCCTCGTTGACGCGTCCGCCGGGAAGCTCCATGTTTTGTGCGCGCACCGCATCCGCAACTTGCGCGACTGTTACATCAAACGCGCGCATCTTATCCGGATCGACCCAGATCTCTATTTCACGCGTTCGGCCACCAACAATCTGTACATCACCGACACCATTAATGGACTCGATCTGCTCCTTGATTTGCTTGTCAGCGATATCTGTTACTTCGCGCAGTGAGCGCGGCGCCGAAACCGCAATTCGAACCACTGGAGCCGCGTCAGTATCGAGTTTCTGAACGATAGGCTGCTCAGCCGTTACCGGAAGGTCGTTCACAATCAGATCAATCTTGTTGCGAACCTCCTGCGCAGCTACGTCGGGATTTTTCTCCAATAGAAAGGTGATGAAGACTTGCGACACACCCTCCACGGAGGTTGAACGCAACTCGTCGATGCCTGAGATTGTGTTTACCGCACCTTCAACCTTATCGGTTATTTCAGTCTCAATCTCTTGCGGCGAGGCCCCCTGATTCACGACTGTGACGGTGATCGTGGGAAGATCGATCTTCGGAAAAAGGTCGACTCCGAGAGACTTGTAAGAGAACAGTCCGACGACAGTGAGACTCAGAATCAACATTGTCGCGAACACCGGCCGGCGCACACATATTTCAGCTAGTTTTTGCATATCGCTTTAAGTAAGAGTTAGCGGTTTACTGCTTTACAGGGACTCCATCGCTAAGTTGCTCGAGATTGCTTGTAGCAACCACTTCGTCGACGGCGACACCGTTTTTAATTACGACCAGGTCTCCTTCAGTCTGTCCAATTTGGACCAACCGCTGCTCAGCATGTCCGTCCTTTATTACAAAGAGCCGACTAACCCCTGTTTCGGTTATCACTGAACGTTGCGGCACAAGAACCGCCGCGACCGGTCGAGGTTGTAGGATCCTGACCGTCGCAAACTGTCCTGGTTTAAGTGCGCCGCTGCTGTTGTCGATCTCGGCTTCAACCGTCAGAGTCCTCGACTGTGCCGAGACATTCGGGGCGATCCGGGCAACCTTGCCGGCAAAATTCTTGTCGGGCCAGGCGCTGGTTGTAATCGACACCGACTGACCAACCTGAACATTTGGAATTGCCTGCTCAGGAATGTCGATCCTGATACGGAGGGGATTAGTGCGAACAAGTGTTACCACCTTTTGCTGAGGTGAAACATATTCGCCGAGATCAGCTGTTCGCTCTACCACTGAACCATCGATGGGCGCCAGGATGTCGGTATAGGAAAGATTCTTACGTGCTAACGCGAGTGCTGCTTCTGTATTGGCGACATTCGTGCGCGCCACAACTACCGCAGCGTAATTTTGACGGGCCTGGGCCAACGCTGCGTCGTACTGCTCTTTCAACTGATCACGGTGAGAGCGCTGCTCATCGTAAAAGGAACGAGAAACGTCTCCCGATTCAATGAGCTTTTCCGCGCGCCGCAAGTTCTTATCGGCGAGTTCCAGAGCGACTCGGGCTGCATTAACCTCAGCAACTCGATTTGGGTCAAACGACTGATTGGACCGTAAGCCGATCTTTTCTTCAGCTTGTCGGACCGAAGCCTTTGCTTGTTCAACTTGAGCGGCAGCCTGATCAACCTTCAGCTTTAGTTCTGTTCCGTCCAAACGGACCATTAACTGGCCGCGACGAACGTAACTACCGATCTCCACGCTTACAGCGACTACTTTGCCGGAAGCCTGCGGCGCAACATCTGTTTGCTGATCTCCTGCGAGACTGCCGGACGCTTCGAAAAACTCGGGCAAGTCGCGTCGAATAGCGGCGGCCGTCGTAACCTCGATGACTTTTGGAGTGTTGGCGTTAGCAGCCTCGTCTTTTCTCGCGTTAGCTTTTGAGCCACCGCAGGAAATAGCGAAGGCGCTGACCAACAGCAGCGTCAGGCAAAAGATCACAACTTTGAAATGCGAAACGTATGACATCGTCAGTTCCTTAATTTTTCTTATTCTCAACTCTTTTCTGGGGACGCGAAGGCGAAGCAACACCGTTGAAGAGGATCTCAGTAAAGAATTCAGCCGCCTTCTCATTAGAAATGTTCAACAACCGTCGTTGGGGATCCCAAAGATTATTGTTGAGCGAGTGGTGCATAACCATTCCGACGAACGATCGAACTATGATTGCCGGATCGATCTGGGCGAACATTCCTTCCTTTTGTCGCTCGCGAATATAGGCGCCCAGGAATTCGTAGACTTTCCGCACAAACTGATCGAAGAACATCTGAGCAAGTTCATGCTTCTCGAGAGCCGAGTGAAGCAGGAGACGCTGGAACTCCGGATCTTTTTCATGATGTTCGAGTGCACCGAAGGCCAGGCAACGGAAGACTTCGCGATCATCCTTTTGACGGATCGCTTCGGCTGCCATTTGTTCTGGTTCGAAGTTGGGACCGGAACACGCCTTATGGTCAAGGATTGCTGCGTACAGCTCTTTTTTAGTGGCGAAGTGCCGGAACACCATGGCTTCTGAGACTCCGGCAGCCTGGGCGATTTCCTTGGTTGTAGTGCCGCGAAAGCCCTTACTAGAGAAAAGGCTTACGGCGACAGCGAGAATCTGGTGGCGCCGTTCTTCGCCGGCCATTCGGGCGGATGCGACAACGGGCTGAATTTCTTCGAATTCGGAACCTTGCTTGCTCAATCCTGTCTGCTCCTAAACGATTTCACTGGCTCTTTCTGTAAAGTAAGTACTTACTTACCATCGGGCCTTGGATGCTGTCAACTAGGAGATAGTTGGAGGAGTATGGGGCATTAATTTCGGCGGTTATTGATGGGCGAACGCGCTTTGATCGTGGCTAGCTCGCCGACTAGGAGAGTAAAAGCTCTGCCGGCCCGGCGCACTCCAAGGTCAAATTAACCTCCTTGGGTTGTACTAATCCCGATCTTTTCCGCTATTGTTTTCGTACCAGTTCAACACAAATGGAGAATACGTAGTTGCTACAGTGCCATTAACTCGACTGTTTAATTGACCACGTATGTCGGCATAACGCTTGCTCTAAGGCAAACGAAACTTAGGTCGGAAGAAGGAGAAAACAAGATGCCAGAGAATGGAAGTCTGAATGAAGCCACCACCGGCTTATCACAAACCGCACAAGAGTATGGACAAAAACTTACTGACGTAGCCTCAAACGCGCGTGACTACGTAAGCGACAAAGTCACTGTGGTCGGAGAAAAATTGAAAGATCTACAAAATCAAGATCTCGGCGAGTTAGCTGAGAACGCCAAAGAATATGCCAGAAAGAAACCAGGACAAGCTCTTCTGATTTCGGCGGCAGCGGGCCTTCTGCTCGGCTTGATTATTCGAGGCCGACGCTAAAACCTAATTCTTAACATGCTTAGCAAGGGGGTGCGTGTTATGGCAGCAAGCGGGACAACTTTAGTTACCAACGGTAATTCGAAAATGGCAGAAACCGAGAGCTTGCCCGATCTGTTTGGCCGACTTGGGGAAGACGCAATGCGACTCTTGAGTTCGCAACTTGCGTTGTTCAAGGTCGAAATAAAAGAGGAAGCAACTGTTTATGCACGCGGCGCCAGTTTGATGGCAGTTGGCGCCGTAATTGGTGCAATTGGGTTTGCACTTGCCAATGTCGCGGTCGCATTTGGAGTCTCGACATTATTTGGAAATGCAGACATTAGCCAACCAGCTAAGTATGCGCTCGGGTTCTTGATTACCGGCATCTTCTACGTCTTGATCGGCACCATTATTTTGATGGCTATGAAGAGTCGATTGGCAAAACAAAAACTGATGCCGGCCCGAACAGTTGAGGAACTGAGAAAGGATAAGGAATGGCTGAAGAAGGAACTTTAGGATTGGCTCGAGCCCAGGATGAGATCGGTGAAGACCTTTCCAAGGAGCAACTTCAGCGTGAACTCGATCAAGCTCGAGACTCAATTTCAAATACTGTTACAGAAATAAGGGAAACCGTGGCAAATCAAGTTCAAGCAGTGAAAGACACTCTCGACTGGCGAGAACAGTTTAGACGAAGGCCCGTAGCCTGGAGCGCAGGCGCGTTAGGCGCAGGTTTTCTCGTCGGGTATGGAGTAGCGGCGGCCATTAAAGGTGATGACCGAGACTTCGAGGAGACCGCAGATTACTACAGCGGTAGAGCCAGAAGTTATGCGGCCCAAGCTCTAACGGCGAGCCGGGTTCCGTCGCAGTCAGTTCCCGAAAGAGTAGAAGACGAAGGACCGGGCATTCTTGAGAAGATCACAAACTCTAATGCTTATGGTCGAGTTCGTGAAGAAGTGGGAGACATCGGCGACACCTTCGTTAAGGAACTGTCCAACACGGCGAAGCAAGTCGTTTTGCCGGCGTTAGTTAACTCGGTTCGAAACTTCATCAGTGGGTATCTGCCGTCGTCGACGCAGAAATCGACTGCGAAGTCGGAAACACCGCGAACTGGTGGTGCAAACTACGAACCAAGACTCGAACGCACCTAAAACGATGTTGACCAGTTTTTAAGGGCGAGTCCTCAACCGAGGGCTCGCTTTTTTTATTGGGGCACACTCTTGCAAAAATCTCTGCGTCACTCTGCGAGATCTCTGCGTCACTCTTGCGTCGAAATCAGTGATTGACCATAAGGCAACTCAAGAGAGACTACGCAGAGATCTCGCGGAGTTACGCAGAGTCTTGCCAAACCATAGAGTCAGCTCTCGCACGCGATTAAAAGTTGACTTCGGTGAACATTGGCAAATAGACTTCGACCATTGTTTCGCAACGCTGCTCACCAAGTTAAGGGACGTATTTAATGCACAACTCAAGTTCTGCCAGCTTTGCGGTAAGAAAAGCCGTATTCCTATCCTCCTTACTATTGCTTCTGATTGCTTGCCCCATCATCAGCGGACACCAAGACGATCCTGACCGCCGGCGCGCATTTCAAATGTATAAAGATGGCAAGCATGCCGAAGCGTTGCCGGAATTCGAAAAACTCGCTGTTGCTTACCCAAAAGATCCGGTAATTATCGAGACTCTAGGTGTTTTGCTGATCACGCAAACCTACTCACTGCCGGACGCACCAGCCCGGAAAGCCGCCCGGAAACGTGGCAGAGATTTACTCGTATCCGCTGAGAAATTGGGTGCAAACGACGACCTCCTGAAATCGTTTCTCGAAATGATCCCTGAGGACGGTGGCGAAGATCCAACTTTCTCAAACCGGAAGGAAGTGGATGATGCAATGCGTGAAGGGGAAGCAGCATTTTCCCAGCGCGACTATCCCAAGGCCATCGAGATGTACCAGCGTGCACTGCTATTCGATCCGAAACTTTACGAGGCGGCCGTCTTTTTGGGTGATGTCTATTTCGTGACCGCTGAACAACGCAAAGCCGGCGAGTGGTTTGCACGCGCGATTGCGATCAACCCTGATCGGGAAATCGCTTACCGTTATTGGGGCGACTCGCTGATGAAACAGGGACGTGTTACTGAGGCCGGTGATAAGTTCGTTGAAGCTTACATCGCTGAGCCCTACAACCGCGCAGCCGTCCAGGGTGGACTAGGGGCCTGGGCTCAACGAGTCAACGTTAGTCTGGCACACCCGGTCGTTGAGATTCCGACCAGTGTAACCGCCAGGGAAAACGGCAACACCACGATTAATCTCGATCCAAAGGTTCTGGGTGATGATAAGGGTAGCGCAGGCGGTGCTTGGATGATGTACGGTCTAATACGCGCGAGTTGGGCGACTAAATTTGCAAAAGAGTATCCCAACGAAAAAACGTATCGTCATAGTCTGAAAGAGGAAGCTGCTGCGTTGCGTGCAGCAATCAAGGTGATTGGAGATTCGGACGAAAAGAAATCGGGAGCGCCGGATCCCTCGCTGCTAACAGTCGCCAAACTTGATCGAGAAGGCTTATTGGAAGCCTTCATCCTCCTGGCCATGCCCGATCGCGGCATTGTTCAAGACTTTCCTGAGTACCGGCGCACAAACGTCGACAAACTGCGTCGTTACGTAAATCAGTACGTCATGAACGCCGGCGAAAAATAAGCGGGCAAAGGAAGGGATGCTCAACCCTCATTTCTCATTGACCAATAAGCTTTAATCAGTGCTTAACCTGAGCTATCAGCTCTTTCCATTCAACCCTACTCTCCCCCTGCCCTGCCTCCTATCTTACCGTTTTCCGCGGCAGCTTATCGGCTCGCATCGCGGTGTTGTAAACAAATGCTGCCATGATCGTAGCGGCTTGTTTCATATCGTCCGCTTGAATGCGATCAAACACATCCTGGTTCGAGTGATGTGTGCGAGTGTCATACTCAATCTCGTCCTGAATAAACTGGAAACCCGGCAAACCGATGGCGTCGAATGACAGGTGATCTGTACCACCCGTATTGGCGATGGATAGCGTATTCGCTCCCATATCCTTGAACGGAGCCAACCATTGTCGGAACAGAGGACGAATTGATTCGTTACCCTGAAGATAAACCCCTCGAATCTTTCCAGTGCCGTTATCGAGGTTGAAATATCCACTGAGGCTCTCGTACTCAGGCTTGCGGACAAGGACCGGTGTATTGTCAGTCGAAGGAGCTCCAGCACCACCACCCATCACGTTACCGCCGGTCGCCGGAGCTGCTGACGTCGCTGGATTCTGCATACTCCCGAAGTGTTCCGCGACATATGCCCGCGAACCGAGGAGACCCTGCTCTTCTCCACTCCAAAGTGCGACCCTGATGGTCCGACGCGGTTTAAGCCCGAGCGCTTGAATGATTCGCACCGCCTCCATCGCCACTGAAACACCGGCGCCGTTATCTGTTGCTCCGGTTCCAGAATGCCATGAGTCCATGTGTCCGCCAAGCATGACGATCTCGTCCTTCAAATCGGTGCCCGGTATTTCTGCAACCGTGTTGTAGCCCATCGGATCAGCGTCTTGCCAGGCCACTCCGAGATCGACAGTCATCTTTAACGATTCGCCTGCCTGAAGCATTCTCACCAGTCGATTGTATTGTTCAACTGCCAACACCAACTGGGGCGTTACCTTCGGAGCCCGTTTGTCATACACAGGAATGCCGCGCAGCGGAGTGGTTGAATTTGGATCGGGAACTGGTGGCGGAACGGATGCTGACTGCACAAAGATGGTCCCACCATCGCCTCGGCTGGGATCAATCAACATCGCGGCGCCTTCCTGTTGAAAGAATCGCAGCTTGTTTCCGACAAATTGAAAGAGAGCGCGCTGGGCTGCGGCGTTTGGACCACCTGCGCCAAAGTTTCCTCTTCCGCCACCCGGTCTCGGCTCAGGGGCATCAGCCAGCGCGAGTAAATCTTTTTCATTCATCCTGGAGCCGAGCGCTTCGAAGTGGGCCGGCACATCACGAGTTACAGTTGTGAGTACAATTTTTCCATTCAGCTTTCCTTTGTACTTCTCCAAGTCGGCGTCGGTCCGAGCGTCGACGTAGACCACTTCGGCCGTTAATGGGCCGTCTGTACCGGGCGACCATGCCTTAGGATAAGCAATCAAAGGAATGGCCTGAGGCGCAACAACCTGAGCTGAGAACCTGGTCAACGACCATCCTCGTCCGAACGGTCCCCAAGCTTCGAGGTGCGCATTTTGAAGTCCCCATTTGGTCATTTGATCTCGCGTCCACTCATTTGCTCGCTTCATGTTGGGCGACGCGGTCAAACGTGGACCAATCACGTCGGACAGGTAGCTCAGAGTTTGCATAACTTGTGAACGATTCATTCCTTCATCTTTGATTCGCTCGATTGGATCGTTTGGATCTTTTACCGCCTGCTGAGTGGATTGAGACGCGGGTTGTTGAGCAGCAATTTGAGATAAAAAGGTGACTGGCGAGGCTATGAAAATTAAAATTAGAGCAACAGCTGAGCAGCGCTGTACGATCATCGTAGTTCTCCTCGAATTGTAGGTTTTGCCGCTCACAGTTCGAATATGAGCAGCGTCAACGATTGGAAAGGGACGCCTTAATACTGCACCGGTGGGAGCAAGGTTTGCAAGCGCAGCATGTTCACTTGTATGGAACTGTGGCTAATTAATTGGATGTCGCTGGACTGCCCGGGCGTGAGGGTTCCAACTTAACAATCGGTTCCGCCTCAGCATCGGATTTGTAGCCGCACTCCTCGTTCGCACAATAACGGAACGTTCCCTGTTTCTTGGTGGTCTTTTCCAACAAGAACGGCGCGTTGCATTGCGGGCAGGTTTCGTTTACGGGCTTGTCCCAGTAAACGATGTTGCAGTTTGGATACTCCGAGCAGCCGTAAAATGCTTTGCCTCGTTTTGATTTCTTGACAACAATCTCGCCTTTGCAACCGGGCCGAGGACAAGAAACACCAACAGTCTCCTGCTTGATGTACTTGCATTTCGGGTAATTAGAACACGAGATGAATTCACCGAAACGTCCAAAGCGCTTAACCAACTGCGCTCCATCGACAGGACATTTCTCGTCGAGCGGGACGGGTGGAGGAGCCGCGACTCCCGACTTCCCAATCTTTCTGATGTTCCGGCATTCCGGATAACCCGTGCAGCCGAGGAATGGTCCAAAGCGGCCGCGCTTCATCTGCATCGGCTTACCACATAATTCGCAGGTCTCCGGTTCAGCTTCCTCGGCAGACTGTGACGCGGGATCTGATCCATTGGCGCCGTTCTCGCCTGCCGGTGGCTCAGCGTCACGAGTCGCGTCACAGCTCAAACATCTCAAGTATGAACCGAAGCGTCCCCACTTCTGGACCATGCCAGGCGTATTACATTTCAGACAAACTTCTTCGGTCGGAACGTTCTTCTCTTTTATGTCTTTTACGTAGACCTTAAATTTGTCGAGATCTCCTTCGAACTTCTTATAGAAATCGCGTAGCGCCGTGGTCCACTCAATCTTGCCTTCTTCAATCTCGTCCAGCTCTTCTTCCATTTTGGCGGTGTAACTCTCATTGAAGAGCTCGTCGAACCCGCCATCGATCAGCAAATCGTTAACTGTTTTTCCAAGGCCCGTCGGATGGAAGCGTCCCTGCAATTTTTCAACGTATTCGCGCTCCTGGATCGTCGACATGATGGCCGCGTAAGTCGATGGCCTTCCGATGCCTTTTTCTTCCAGCGCTTTGACTAACGTTGCTTCAGTGTATCGCGGTGGAGGTTCGGTAAAGTGTTGCTCCGGGGTGATCGAGTTTAGAGCCAGCGTTTCGCCTTTTTCGACTAAAGGCAAGGTGCGTTCAGCTTCCTCGTCATCATCTGCTTTTTCGTCTCGACCTTCCTGGTAGAGTTTGAGGAAACCGTCAAACTTCTGGACGGAGCCTGTCGCGCGAAACAGGAAGCGGCCTGCCTGTATATCGATCGTCGTCTGATCGAAAATCGCAGCAGTCATTTGCGAAGCTACGAAACGTTGCCAGATCAATCGATACAGTTTTAACTCTTCAGGATTCAGATACTGAGCCAGCGACTCGGGAGTTCGCCCGACTTCGGTAGGGCGAATTGCTTCGTGAGCGTCTTGCGCATCTTTCTTCGAACGGTAATGCACCGCCTTCTCAGGTAAATAACGATCGCCGTATTGTCTCCCGATGAAGTCGCGCACTTCCGCAAGTGCCGTTTCCGAGACTCGCGTCGAGTCGGTACGCATGTAGGTGATCAGACCGACGGATCCTTCAGATCCCAGCTCAATTCCCTCGTAGAGTTTTTGAGCCAACATCATCGTTTTCTTAACCGCGAAACCCAACTTTCGCGAGGCTTCCTGCTGAAGTTTCGAAGTGATGAAGGGTGGAACCGGGTTTCGTTTCCGCTCTTTCGTCGTCACTTCTGTCACAACGAACTTTTGGTCTCTCGCCTCGGTAACGATACTTTCGGCGCTCTCTTCATTTTTGATCAGTATTTCGTTCTTCTTGACGTCCTGATCAAAACCACTTGTCTTTACCGTTTGCTCCTCGATTTTGAAGAGCCGGGAATCAAACGCAGGTGGAATCTTTGCCCCGAGGTTGGCCGCGATGGTCCAGTATTCAGTTTTAATGAACTGTTCAATTTCGCGTTCGCGTTCAACAACCATTCGCAGGGCAACTGATTGAACTCGGCCGGCGCTCAAGCGACCGCCGATTGTGCGGCACAAAAGAGGCGACACCTTGTATCCAACCAGACGGTCCAAAACGCGGCGCGCTTGTTGAGCATCTACGAGGTTCTCATCGATCTGTCGTGGTCGCTCAAATGCTTCGTTAACGGCCCGCTTTGTAATCTCATTGAACATCACGCGGTACGCCGGTTTTTTTGGTTTCTTTGGCACTATCTCTTCAGCAAGATGCTGGCAGATAGCTTCGCCTTCACGATCCGGGTCAGCGGCGAGGTAAACGGCGTCTGCTTCTTTAGCGGCTTTCTTGAGTTCCGCTACGATCCTTTTGTTATTGCGCTTCTTTGAGTCGGGGATCAGTTCATAGGTAGGCTTGAAGTCATGCTCGACGTCGACTCCTAATCCCTTCGAAGGCAGATCTTTGATATGACCTATAGAGGCCTTAACCAGATAGTCCTTTCCTAAGTATTTATTTATGGTTTTCGCCTTAGCCGGCGATTCCACTATTACTAAATTCTTTGCCATTAGTTCTCTTTTAACTCCATACCAGCGCTGTGTGCTTTGCCTGGTCCATTGAGCATCTCGATATTTATAATTTCCTGACGAAGCACTTTCCTGGCAATGCTCTAATCAACTCTCTCATTTCCAACGACAATAACGCAGCCGTCAAGTCCGGCATTCTCAGTCGACTAATATCGACCAGTGAATCAATGTGTACTGGAGTGTCATGACTCAACAGTTTGAAAACCGAAGTTTCGGTTTTAGAAAGTCCCTCCGGGACGAATGACAGTCTGTCTGCCAGCGACGATTCCCCTGGCCGATCACTGAAAGGTGGCGGCAACAAGCTGGCAGCAATCTGCGGGGGCAATTCCGTGGCAACATCCTGCCACTGCTGCACCAACTTGGCACCGGCTCCCTTAATCAGGTAATTCGTGCCAAAAGAGTTTCTTGAAGTTATGTTGCCGGGAACGGCAAATACTTCACGATTCTGTTCCATTGCCAGACGCGCGGTTATCAAAGATCCGGAATTCTCTGCCGCTTCGACGACTAGTACTCCGAGACTCAGTCCGCTAATGATGCGGTTCCGGTACGGAAAGTTTTCCGACACCGGCGGAGTGCCGAGCGGAAACTGCGTTACCATAGCTCCGCCACTATCCAGAATGTCGATCGCCAGCTTACGGTGATCGCGAGGATAAACCTGGTCAATACCAGTCCCCAAAACGGCCACCGTACGCCCACCAGCTTCGAGTGCGCCTTTATGCGCCGCAGCATCAATTCCACGAGCGAAGCCAGAGACTATCGTGACGCCGCGTTGCGCGAGATCCCGTGAAAGCATCAGAGCCGCATTCTGGCCATAGGTAGAACATTTACGCGATCCTACAACTCCAATGCAGGGACGATCCAAACACTCAGCCCACGCTCCTTTTACATATAGGACAATAGGGGGGTCATAAATCTCACGTAAGGATGAGGGATACACTCCGTCGTCAAGCAAGAGTATGTCACCACCCAGGGCCTTAACGGCAGCAATCTCCATCGTGGCTGGGCCTTGTAGACTTCGAGCTATGATGGAGTCGATTGCTTCCGGAACGAGACGTATCTGTTCGAGTTCTGCTCGAGTTGCGGCGTACACCGCTTCAGCGTCTCCGAAGCGTTCAAGTAATTTGGCAGCGGCGCGAGGTCCGATGCCCGGCGTCATATTGAGTTCGACCCAATCTCTAATCATGTGAGGATTTCCTTTTGTGAGTCTTGTTACTTGCAACTTTCAACTTTAAAAGAACTGTATTCCGTGCCCAGCAACTTCCGGCCTGGCGGAGGCGTGTAGGAATCGAACCTACCTGAGCCCGCTCTCGCGGTCTCACTTACGGTTTTGAAGACCGCGCCATTCACCAGAACAGATTCGCCTCCGTTCTAGGGTTCGGGCTCAAAACCCTACGCGCCCTCAGGCTGGACTGTCAAGCTGGTTGTCGAGGTTGGCTTTCCGGGGTCCCCCTGGATTCTGGCAAGAATTGTTCGAGTGGATCGACGGCTTTCAGGATCGGTCGCGCAGCCCCGGAGAGTCGCTTTTATTGTTCTCTCAGAGGGTTTCGCATGGTGAGGTTAAGTTCGATTGGTACACATCTTTTAAAACTAAATAGCGCCTTTCTGAACCTTCCAAAGACATATACACGCCCCGTTATTGGCCACGTTTCTTTTGAGTCTGTCCATTCGCCGACCGCGGCCAGGATGGCGCTTGGCAGATTTATGTAGATCTTCAAGGGGTGTTTTAGCGTCAGCGGCCGTTTGTCAGGTAAATCGAACCGTTGCGCGTAATCGTCTATGCTCACGGATGTACCGTTTACTTCCATTCCCTCAAACATCAAGAAATCAATGGCGCCCTTTTGCGTGACGGGCGACACGACCACCGGAATTTCCAGAGTTATTCCAAGTGGAGTTGCTTTAATTAGTTTCGGGTCGCCGAATTTAATCAGGTCTTTTTCACCGAGTTGATCTGCATCCTTTTGCTGAGGGGTCTTTTTCACTTCAACGACAGCTCGCTCAACTTTATAGCCTCGGATCTCCTTGGGGAAAGGTTGTGTTTGGGCGGAAACAGACGTCATATAAGTAGAGAGCACGCTAATTTTAAGGATTATCGTAGCTATCGTTCTTGGCAAATTCATTTACACTTTGTGCTTTCGTAATGACCCGCCCTTACACAAGACGTAAAACTTCGACAGTACAGTACCGAGAGCGAAGCGACCGGATGGAACACTCAACGTCATAGCCTGGATTCTTCTATTCGTTCTGTTGAGTGTTCCATCCGGTCGCTTCGCTCTCGGTACTGTAGTAATCGCCTCCAATGCTCATCAAATTAAGAGTTTGTGTAACAAGGCTCGCAGATTCTCAGGGATTGGCGCATAGTTTCTCCGCTATTCTGTAAACCAAAATCCTAGGTTATCCGGCCTAAAGACTTTTCAGACCCGTCCGTCACTCCAGCTGAGGGTGACAAAGTACCAAGCACAAAGGATTAAGCGCAAAGAAATCGACGCAGAGCGTCGGGTGAATTTAGGATTTTGCCGGCCTTTTCAAAGCCGCGACAGATACCCAGTTGTATTTGTCCTGCCAGGAAAACAAGAAATTCTCATTTGTTGCACGAATGGAGTCCCAAACAGGGCCGGATTTGACCAATTCAGCTCAACAGATTACTATCCGAACGAACGTTCGAACGTGCCAGCTGATTCGTGAGGCCTCGAGGAAAATCGATGATCAATTTTCAGACTTCCCCAGACCAGTACCACCACTGGAAACTACAGCTCAACGGACCTGTTGCCGTCCTCTCTATGGATGTTCAGGAAGACGAAACCCTGGCTGAAGGCTACAAACTCAAACTCAATTCTTACGATCTAGGCGTCGACATCGAGTTGGCTGATGCCGTCCAGCGCCTTCGATTTGAGCACCCGGAAGTTCAGGCAGTAGTGGTGACGAGCCTTAAACCTCGAATATTCTGCGCCGGCGCCAATATCTATATGCTCGGGACATCGTCGCACGCCTTCAAGGTGAACTTTTGCAAATTTACAAACGAAACTCGTTGCGCAATTGAAGACGATTCGCGCCATTCAGGCCGCCGCTACCTTGCTGCTCTGAATGGCACTGCATCCGGCGGTGGCTATGAACTAGCAATTGCCTGCGACGAAATCTATCTGGTAGACGATGGAAACTCAGCTGTGTCACTGCCTGAGGTCCCGCTACTTGGCGTCTTGCCTGGAACCGGTGGTCTCACCCGTCTCGTAGACAAACGAAAGGTACGCCGAGATCGCGCTGACGTATTTTCAACCTTAGCCGAAGGCTTAAAAGGTAAACGGGCAAAAGATTGGGGACTGATCGATGGGTATTTCCCGACCAGCAAATTCCAGGAGGGAATTGATCGACGAGTAAGCGAAGTAGTGACTGACGGAAGTGTTAAGACAACCGGAATAAAACTCAATCCGCTCTCGATTGAACAAGGGGACAACGATCGTGATTACGAGTATGTAAAAGTGAAGCTTAATCGCGAACAACGATATGCGGACCTGACGATTCATGGACCAGGTGACAATCAGCCGGCGACGGTAGCTGATATCGAAAAACTTGGTGACCGCTACTGGCCGCTGCAAGCTTATCGCGAGTTGGACGACGCATTGCTCTATTTGCGGGTTAATGAACCATTGATTGGACTGGTTTGCGTACGAACAGTCGGTAGTGCGGAACAGGTGCTCGCCGTGGACCAAACTCTTGCAGCCAATCACGAGCACTGGCTGGTACGTGAAATTTTACTAAACATGGCACGCGTACTTCGCCGGATGGATCTCACTGCTAAGAGTTTCTTCGCCATCGTAGAGCCTGAGAGTTGTTTTGCCGGTAATTTATTAGAGTTGCTACTCGCCTCCGATCGAAGTTACATGCTGAATGATCCGGAAGATCATGAAACAAAACTCGCTGTGTCGGAACTAAATGCTGGTCCATTGCCAATGAGCAACGGACTAACACGTTTGCAGTCGAGATATCTCGCCGATCCTGAAAGGCTTGAGCAGATATTTAACAGTGTGGGCCAATTCGAAGCTGACGAAGCGGAAAAACTTGGCCTGATCACATTTGCACCAGACGAACTGGATTGGGAAGACGAAATCAGGGTCGCCATTGAAGAACGGACTTCTCTGTCACCGGATGCGCTAACCGGGATGGAAGCGTCGTTGAGATTTGCCGGCCCCGAGACCATGGACACCAAGATCTACGGACGATTGACCGCCTGGCAAAACTGGATCTTTCAACGCCCCAACGCTGTCGGCGAAAAGGGCGCATTAACAAATTACGGGAAACCGACCCAGGCGCAGTTTGATTATAAGAGGACATAACGGTTGGATCTTTGGTCTTAGGCCTTTGTGCTTTGATCTCTGTTCGTAGGTATTTGAGATAGCTCACGGCCGATCAAGAGCAAAGGTACAAAGTTCAAAGTTCAAAGATTAAAAACCAAAGACCTAAGACCTAAGACCCAAACTACACCAATGAACCTTTACGATCGCATTCCAAATAACGTAAATCTCGCAGAGGATAAAAAACTGCAGCGCGCCCTCGAGAAATGGTTGCCAAACTACATTGATTGGTGGCGTGAAATGGGTCCTGACGGCTTTCAGGAAAAGGAAGTTTGGCTGCGCACGGCCGTCGATGTCGGGTCTGAAGGTTGGGCGCATTTTGACTACGTCCGTATGCCTGAATATCGCTGGGGTATTTTTCTTGAGCCACCGCAGCCTGACGCCAAAGTTGGCTTCGGAGATAACTACGGCCGACCCGCCTATCAGGAAGTTCCGGGCGAGTTTAGAAATTCCCTGCGGCGCATCATCGTGACGCAGGGCGACACCGAACCTGCGTCCGTCGAGCAACAACGACAGTTAGGAAAGACCTGCCCGTCACTCTACGACATGCGCAATCTCTTCCAGGTCAACGTCGAGGAAGGTCGCCACCTGTGGGCCATGGTCTATCTACTGCACGCATACTTTGGCAGAGATGGGCGCGACGAAGCTGATGCACTCCTCGAACGAAGGAGCGGGAATCCGGATAAGCCTCGAATCCTGGAAGCCTTTAACCAACCCTGTGATGACTGGTTGAACTTCTTTGCATTTACGATGTTTACCGATCGAGACGGAAAGTATCAATTGTCTGCCCTTGCTGAGTCCGGATTTGAGCCATTGGCCCGAACCTGCCAGTTCATGCTGACTGAAGAAGCCCACCACATGTTCGTTGGCGACACTGGCCTGGGCCGCGTTGCCAGGCGCACTGCTCAACTGATGAAACAAGGAGACGTCTGGGAGCTTGGCGGAATTCCTCTGGATATCATTCAGAAGTACATCAACTTCTGGTTTAGTTACTCGCTCGATCTGTTTGGTGGCGAGATCAGTTCCAACTCCGCTGATTTTTTTGCTGCGGGACTTAAAGGTCGTTACAAGGAGCGAGACCAGTATCAGGACCATTTTGCCGCTAATGAAATGTTCACGATGATGGTGGTTGAAGATGGCCATTTGAAACCACGAGAAGTACCGCTGAGAAATGCGTTGAATGAACTGCTCCGTACTGAGTATGTGAAAGACTGTGAAAAAGGCCTGGCCCGTTGGAACAAGGTCCTGGCTGACGAGGGTGCCTCCGAGCGACTCTATCTCCCTAACCCAAGGTTTCATAGGCACGTCGGCGAATACGCCGGACACTATTTTGATCTCGAGGGCAAACTGATTTCCCAGGAAGAGTTTGAGAAACGAAAGATAGAATGGCTGCCCACTCTCGAGGATCGCGAGTATGTTCGGAGTTTAATGTCGTCCGTGACCGAGCCCGGGAAGATTGCCAATTGGATTGCCCCGCCAGCCGCCGGCATAAAAGGTAAGCCGTTCGAGTTTGAGTATGTGAGGCTTTGAGATAGAGCTTTTGGATATGAGACTAAACCGCAGACACTGAGACGCGGAGTTTCGCGAAGATCAAGATGTATTCGTTATGAGTACAACAGACTTTTCCCGGTATGATCAAAAGTTGGAGTTCATCCTGCGGACTGCGGCAGGAATCTTCGCCGAAAAGAGTTATCACTCGACCTCGATGCGAGATATATCGCGCGCCACTAACGTCAGTCTCGCTGGTCTTTATCACTACTGTTCTTCTAAGGAAGAGTTGCTCTTCTTGATTCAGGACAACTGCTTTGGCCGAGTACTTGCGCGTTTGGATGAGCGACTGGAAGAGATTGAAGATCCGGTTGTTAAGTTACGGCTCTTCATTGAAAATCACCTCTCGTTCTTTGCCGCCAACATGGCGGAAATGAAGGTCCTGTCCCACGAAGCCGAATCGTTACGAGGTGATCTTCACGCCCACGTTTCAGGTAAGAAAGACAAATACACTAAACTCGCGCGTCACATCCTGAGCGAGCTGGACCAGGCACAAAAGCAGGACGAACGCGTAGATCTAACAGTGGCGACTTACGCGCTATTCGGCATGATGAATTGGATCTACAACTGGTATGACCCTCATGGAAAGTTGACCGTCCCAGAACTGGCCGGAAACTTGACTCAACTATTCTTAAGCGGTTTTGCGCCTGCAAGTTTTTCTCCGCAGTTTGCGGCACACTCGGCAACAGGGCAAAAGGAAAACCTGAGCATCTGGCGTGGCTCAGATAGTATTAGATAGCGAAATGAGTTTAGCTACACCCTTTCGAGTTGGAGATTAAATAATGACAGACGGGCACGCAGCTGCAGCCAATAACCGGTCGCTGATACAAGTCGATATTGACAACGGAATCGCTCAAGTAAAACTTAATGATCCACCGGCCAATACTTATAGTTATGAAATGATGCAACAGCTCGATCGAGCCATTCTTGATTTGCGAATGGACGAGAGCGTGCAAGTTATTGTCATCACTGGTGCTGGTGAGAAGTTTTTCTGCGCAGGTGCCGACATCCGCATGCTTGCCAATGCCACTCCAACCTATAAATACAACTTCTGTTTGCATGCAAACGAGACTCTCTCGCGGCTTGAACAAACTCCGAAACTTGTCATCGCTGCGATAAATGGACATTGTGTTGGCGGAGGTTTAGAGGTTGCCATGGCGGCTGACTTACGTATCGCACGAAAAGGCGCAGGCAAACTTGGACTCCCAGAAGTTTCGCTTGGAGTTCTCCCTGGCACTGGAGGCACGCAACGCTTAACCCGGATTGTTGGTAAGTCAAAAGCGATTGAGTTAATGATTACGGGTGCGTTGTTCGACTTTGAGCGCGGTCTGGAATTGGGAATCTTAAACCAGATCCTCGAAGCCAATTCGGGCGAGGAGTTTCTCGCCAAGATCACTGATTATGCAGCTCAATTCACGATCCCAAACAAAGCCTCGTTAGCGGTTGGCCGAATTAAGCGTAGTGTACAAACGGGAGCCGAAATCTCGTTCGAATCAGCTTTGGCTCTCGAACGAGAGATGCAACAGCAGCTGTTTCAATCGGCTGACGCTCGTGAAGGCATCGACGCCTATGTCACAAAGCGCAAGCCGGACTTTAAGGGGAAATAAATCTTCGTTGTCAGTGGTCAGTTGTCAGTTGTCAGTTGTCAGTGACAACCGATTACGAACCAGTGATCGTGCGACTACTGACCTCGGACCACGGACAATTGACCACGGACAACGGACTACGGACCACTGACAACGAACAAAATGGCTGAACACATTGACGTCAAAGAATCAGAAGGCATCGTGACGATCACTCTCAATCGTCCTGAAAAACTCAACGCCTTCATCGGTCATATGCGACGAGATCTCGCCGAAGCTCTCGAGCATGCAGCAAGTGAACGCTCCGCTCGCGTGGTAGTCATCACCGGCGCCGGTAGGGCATTCTGCGCCGGCGGCGACGTCGCGTTCATGGCCGAACTGATGGAGCGCAATGATTCAGAAGAGTTTGCGCGCATCCTGGGAGCTGGTCGCCGAGTAATTCTCGCGATTCGGCAAATGACCAAACCGGTGATAGCGGCTGTCAACGGCATTGCTTCAGGCGCAGGATGTAACCTCGCCCTCGCCTGCGATTTTCGCATTGCCTCAACCGACGCGAGCTTTAGTCAATCATTCGCCAAAGTCGGACTCCACCCGGATTGGGGCGGAACATTCTTCCTGCCGCGTTTAGTCACTCCTAATAAAGCGTGTGAAATGTTTTTTCTCGGTGAATCAATCGATGCGGCCGAGGCGCTGCGACTGAATATCGTCAATCGAGTAGTTGGACCAGAGGAGCTCGAAGCTGCAACTCTTCAATTAGCTCAACGCTTACGAGCCTCGGCCCCGGTTGCGCTTGCTGCGGCTAAACATGCTGTTTACCTGAGCGATGCATCTGATCTTGAAGAGATGCTGCGTTATGAGACCGAATCGCAACTCCGCTGTTTCGAATCTGATGACGCTCACGAAGGCATTCGCGCGTTTTTGGAGAAGCGGGATGCGAAGTTTACAGGACACTAAAATCAAAGCCCCGCAACCGGCGTTGGGCCTGAAGTGTTAAGGGTTTTCTCTGTGAAACAAACCGACAACTTCTTGTTTTTCTGACGATGTTTTTAGGCGAGGACATTTCAGGGAGGCAGTAGGCAGATCGGCGATGCGAGACCGGTCAGTACCGAAGGGCGGTAGCGTCGGGTGAGTCTCAAAATGCTGACCACTGCTTGATCATCGAGACTCACCCGACGCTACCGCGCTTCGGTACTGACCGCTCTCGCAACTTGATCGTTTGGTTGCGGCCTGAAGCGCGCTGTGCGATCTCAGCGTTTTCTGCGTCTGCTCAGGTGAAAACTTGAGCCCTCTTTCTAACCACAGAGTCACCGGAAACACAAAGATCGCACAGAAAAGAACTACAAGGAGTGACTTCCATGACGACAACACCTTCTGACAGTCTGACAGGCAAAGTCGCACTGATTACGGGCGGCGGTCGTGGCATTGGACGCGCTATCGCTCTCGCTTTTGCAAATCAAGGCGCAAGGGTGGCTGTCGCTTCACGCACCGAAGAGCAAGTAAAAGTCGTTGCAGCGGAAATTAAGGACCTGACCGGCAGAGAATCCGTGGCGCTCGTTTGCGATGTTGCGGACTCGAAGAGTGTGGACCAGATGTTTGCAACGCTACGGGAACTGCTGCAAGGCGAAGTGGACATACTCATCAACAACGCCGGTATGGCTGAGAGTGCGACGATTGTAAATACCTCCGACGAGTTATGGGAGCGCCATCTTTCTATCAATCTGTCTGGGACTTTCTTCTGTACTCGCGCCGCCGTTTCTTCGATGGTTGCAAAGGGATGGGGCCGCGTAATTAATATCGCCTCAATCGCGGGGAAAACCGGGGCACCCTACATCACAGCTTATTCAGCTTCAAAGCACGGCGTTCTCGGGTTAACTCGCTCAGTAGCGCTTGAGCTTGCTAACACTGGCGTGACTATCAATGCCATCTGCCCTGGGTACGTCGAAACTGAAATGGTATCTCGGGGGATTGATCGCATAACTTCGAGAACTGGTCGTTCCGCAGAAGAGGCGCTCGAGTCACTCAGAAAGATGAATCCTCAGAATCGTTTTGTGACTGTTGATGAGGTCGCGTCTCTGGCCTTGCTGCTTGCTTCGGATGACGGTCGCGGCATTAACGGTCAGGCCATTAATATTGACGGTGGAACGGTCCTGGTCTAACCCGCATTAACAGGCAGCAATTGGCGCGGTTGCGTAAAGAACCAAATACCATCGGCTGAAGAGACTGGGGTGAAACGTCAACCGTGCCCCAGGCTAAAGCTTTGGGGTGAATGAGATGATTTGTCTTTTCTTAGAGAAGACTCCACCTATTCGGACAACTTCTGCCAAAGCTCGTAGACCAACCTGACGGGCAAACCGACGATGTTGAGGTAATCGCCTTCGATCTCCTCGATGAAAAGTGCTGCCGGTCCTTGAATGCCATAAGCGCCCGCCTTACCTAATGGTTCTCCCAGCGACACATACCAATCAATCTCCTGTTCAGTCATCGCAGCAAACCGGACGCGCGTCCTTTCAAAACTGGTCACTGTTGGACCATTGACTCGCACTAGACTGACGCCGGTAAGGACTTCATGCCACTTTCCACTCAGAAGGCGAAGCATCCGTTTCGCATCTTCATCGTCTTCCGGTTTGCCAAGAATCTCACGCTCGATAACGACTGTGGTGTCGGCGGCCAAGACAAGGCCAGTCTCAATTTGCTCAGTCACCGCAAGGGCTTTTTCCTGAGCTAAACGTTGCACATAGTCGACGGGATCCTCGCCTGGTCTAACCGACTCGTCCACGTCCGGAGTCCGTACTTCGAAGGGCCAGCCTACTGCTGTCATAATCTCGCGCCGGCGCGGACTTCCGGAGGCCAGCATGACTTTTTCTAAGTCTAATCGTCCGATCAATTTAGCTCCCGTTTGTTGTGCTCTGGATTCTTCGCTACACTGCTAAAGCGCTGAACTATTTATCCTCGAGTTCGAGTCAGTCGAAGATCGCAGATGCGGAAGGACTCGTCAAATGGATAATTTGCTTAAAAGCTTACCCGCTGTTGTGGCTGCGAGCGGTGGTTCCCCAGAGGTTTCGCAGGCTGCGGCCTTTGCGGCTTTCACGCACTGTGCCGGCGAAGGTTTGAAGAGTCACGCGGTGCCTCGCCAGTTGAATGACGACGGCACACTTGTGATCGCAGTTGCGGATGTGTTGTGGCAGAAACAATTGAGGTCAATGGTGTCGCAGTTGATCTTTAGGACCAACACTCTGTTGGGCAAGGCAATTGTTAAAAATATCCAATTTGAAATTGATCCCTTGCTATTGAAAACTAACAGGCAGACCACTGCAGTTCCGGAGGAGATAAAAGAAGCTGATCTTCCACTGGAACTACTGGCCGCCGCTAATTCTATTCATGATAAGGAACTGAGACGAAAGTTTCTTAGAACTGCTGTCACCTCGATCAAGCGCCAGGAGAAAAAGTGATTCATGCCGATAAGTGAGAATGACATTGCCAAGGTGGCCCAACTGGCCCACCTGGAATTGCCGGACGATGAACTCAAAGTCTTTGTGCCTCAAATAACTGAGATCGTCAGCTATGTTGAGCAATTGAATGCACTCGATACCCACGGCGTGGAACCCGCTCTTGGCGGGTTAACGCCTGATGGTGAAAAGACTGATTCGTCCCGTGCCGATGAGGTCCAGGCTTGCCTTGGACAACGAACGGCTCTTGCCGAAGCTCCGGCTGCTGCCGAAGGACATTTCAGAGTTCCCAAAGTACTTACTTAAACTCAAACTACATATGTTTCGTGAACCAGTCGAGTTTTCTCTTAACGCCGCTGAAAAACTGAACGATACGCTGAATGCTTTTCTTCAGATCGATCGCGAAGGGGCACTGCGACGTGCTGACGAATTGGAGGGCAGCACGAGAGGTTCACTCTCCGGATTGCCAGTCGCAATCAAAGACAATATCTGCGTCAAGGGATTGCAAACCTCCTGCGGCTCAAAGATCCTGGGCGCTTATCACCCGCCGTACAACGCGACTGTAATTGAGCGGCTTTATAACGCCGGGGCCGTGATCATCGGCAAAACCAACTGTGATGAATTTGCCATGGGTTCTTCGAACGAGAATTCTGCATTTGGTCCAGTACGAAATCCCTGGGACACAAGCAAAGTGCCCGGTGGTTCGTCAGGGGGATCTGCTGCAGCAGTCGCTTCCGGAATCGTGCCCGTTGCATTGGGCTCTGATACGGGTGGAAGTGTTCGGCAACCAGCATCGTTGTGTGGCGTGCTTGGTCTGAAACCAACATATGGTCGCAACTCACGTTATGGCCTTGTTGCTTTCGCCTCATCTCTGGACCAGGTGGGTATATTCGCTCGCAAGGCTGAAGATGTTGCACAGGTGCTCAGCGTGATTGCAGGCCGGGATCCTCATGACGCAACTACGGCTGATGTACCTGTACCTGATTACAAGAAAGCACTCAGTGGAGATCTGAAAGGCGCTCGAATTGGTTTTCCCTCCGCGCTTTTTGGTAAAGGTTTGGACTCTGAAGTTGCTGCAGCCGTGAAGGAGGTCGTTGAAGTCTATAAAGAACTGGGAGTAGAAATTGTCGAGGTCGAATTAGCTCATGCCAGTTATGCGATCGCTGTCTATTACATAATCGCGACCGCTGAAGCCTCTTCAAACCTTGCCCGCTTCGATGGAGTACGGTACGGATTCCGCGCTGAGGATGCAGCTGAACTCCGTCAGATGTATAGAAAGACTCGTGAAGAGGGGTTTGGTCCTGAAGTGAAACGAAGAATCATGCTCGGCACTTATGTTCTTTCTGCAGGCTATTACGATGCCTACTACCGGAAAGCCCAACAGGTCCGGACGTTGATCAAGAACGACTTCACCACAGCGTTCAAACAATGTGACGCGATCATCACACCCACTGCTCCGACTCCAGCCTTCGCGCTGGGAGAAAAGGTCGATGATCCATTGGCGATGTATTTGAATGACATCTATACCGTGACAGCAAATCTTGCCGGCATACCGGGGCTGAGCGTTCCGTGCGGACTTTCTTCCGGTCGTTTGCCAATCGGTTTCCAACTTCTTGGTCCATATTGGTCGGAACCGACGTTACTCAAAATGGCAAGTGAGTACGAACGTGTCAGACCGTTTACTGAGCGGCCCAAAATAAACGCTGAGGAAAGTTAGCTCTTAACCGGGGTTGGATTGCGAGGCGCCGGCGTTTTTTTATCCGGGATCAGATCCCCCGTAAAAATTTCAAGGACACCTTTGGCGGTACCGACAATTGGGGTTGCATCAAGGCCAACATGGATGGCTCCAGGGATAAAACCTTTGCGCTTAATCTCGTAGCCAGCCAGTCCGACTGCCAGCACCGTACCGACAACCGGTATCGGTTTAATCAGACGTTTTGCCAATCGCCAACCACCAGCTCTTATCACTCTTCGTTTTAGTGTCATCGGTTGTGTTATCTGATTATACATAATGCTGACAATCGCCGTTCAAAAGGATTTATGCGTCTTGCAAAAAGACGGATGCTGACATTAGGCACCAGTACAGTACCGCGAGCGAAGCGACCGGATGACATACGCAACAAAGCATCGTGATACCCATAGCGAACCATTAAGTCTGTCATCCGGTCGCTTCGCTCGCGGTACTGTACCGGTCGCGTCCTGAGATGTGTAAACCAGTGTCGAAGTAATCTCGTTCTATCATCAAAAAAGCCTTTTCCACTATTATCAAATTTCGAATGACAATTGATCGTCAATTACGTGCTAGCATTGCACGGCCCAACAACCAAACAATCGACACTTAGATGCGCCTAAAGCTCCTTTTTTCTCTCGTCGTAATAATTTTATTAATTCTGGCCCTTGGTTCCTGTCGCGGAGGCTCCTCGAGTAATCGGCTGCTGATCTACACCCCACACGGGCAGGATCTGTTGCGCGATTTTGTGGCACGCTACAAACAACAGAACCCAAACGTCGACATTCAATTCCTCGACATGGGCTCGCGCGAGATCCTGGAACGACTTCGGGTAGAGCGAAATCGACCGCAGGCGGATCTTTGGTGGGGTGCCTCGCACACGACTTTCCAAACAGCTGCCGACGAAAATTTGCTTTCAGAGTACCGTCCAACCTGGGCTGACAAGGTTCCCGTATCTTCTCGCGACCCAAAGGATCGTTGGTACGGCACATATGAAACACCTCAGGTCATCGCTTACAACCGCGATGTCGTCTCGGCGAGCGAGGCTCCACGTGACTGGGACGACGTGCTCGATCCAAAGTGGCGCGACAAAATTTTGATTCGAAATCCAAATCCTTCTGACACGATGCGGGCAATCTTCGGAGCGATGATCTGGCGTTTCTACAAAGACACTGGTTCGACTGAAAAGGGCTACGAGTGGCTGCGAAAGCTCGATGCGAATGTCCATGAATACACCGCTGACGGGACGCTCCTGATGCAGAAACTTGCTCGACGTGAAGGTTCACTCACACTATGGGACATGCCTGATGTGCGTCTTTCTCAAGACCAGAAGAACTTGCCCGTCGCCTACGTTGTTCCCGCGAGCGGCACTCCTGTAATTATTGACGGTATCGCCGTCGTGCGCGGCGGTTCAAACGAGGAAGAAGCAAAACGATTTTACGAGTTTGTAACAACACCGGAGAGTCTGGTTTACGCGGCACATAAGTACTACCGCATCCCGATTCGTACTGATCTTGATCGCTCCCAGTTGCCGGCCTGGATGAACGAGCCGTTTAATAGCCTGCCCCTCGACTGGGACCTGTTGCGACAGCAGGGTGGCGATTGGTTAAGATACTGGGACACCGAGATCAAGGGCAGATCACGTCATTGATCCATTCTTAATTGAAAATTATTGCGTGCCACTACTTTCAATACAAAATATTTCTAAAAGTTACGGAGAGACAAGAGCTGTAAGGGGTGTCTCTCTGAACGTCGAACGTGGCGAGTTCTTTGGCTTGTTGGGTCCATCCGGATGCGGCAAGACTACAACTCTGCGGATGATTGCCGGACTTGAAACTCCAGACTCAGGCTCAATCCACTTTCAGTCAGACGACATCACCAATCTACCACCTGAGAAGCGCGGATTCGGCATGGTCTTTCAAAACTATGCACTCTTCCCTCACCTGAATGTGTTCGAGAACGTGGCTTTTGGACTGCGCGCGCGTCACCAACCCAAGAATAAAATAAGCGAGCAGGTGTCCAGCGCATTAGACCTGGTCCAATTACCCGGTTATGAAAAACGCCGGGTCGATGAACTCTCCGGCGGACAACAACAACGTGTTGCGATAGCCCGAGCGATCGCAATCGAGCCTGACTTGCTTCTCTTTGACGAGCCTCTTTCAAACCTCGACGTATCACTACGAGAAGAAACGCGTGGTGAGTTACGTGAGCTCGTAACAAGACTGGGTCTGACAGCCGTTTATGTTACTCATGACCAGGAAGAAGCCTTTGCTCTTTGCGATCGAATCAGCGTGATGGTTGGCGGCCAACTGATGCAGACGGGTAAACCCAGAGAGCTGTATGAGGAACCGTCGAACATCGCCGTGGCTCGTTTTCTTGGCAGGAACAATTTGATTCGCGCAATGAGATTGAGTTCAAGTAAAGAAAGCCAGGGAGAATTTAAGACGCTTGAGGGCGGCCACACTCTAAGAATGCCGGTTAAACACGAGGAACTGGCACCACTAAATCAACCGGTCGTGCTCGCAATTCGCCCGGAGCATGTCAGGCTGGTCAGACACAGTGAACCAAATGAGAATCAATTACCGGCCAAGGTCAAAGAGATTGTCTTTGCCGGAGCAACGTCATCACTTCGCGTCGAGGCAAATGGTTTGACCCTGGAAGCTCTCGTACTTGAACCCAACGGCCTCAAGGTAGGAGATCAGTGCAACGTTGTTCTCTCGATGGACCACCTGATGTTACTAAAGGATCAATAGCACCACCGGCCTATCAAACTTGCCAACTTCACGCTCAAAAGTTTTTTCCGCCCGGCTTCTACTTCTCTTCATCACTCTGATCGTGATCATTTACGGAATCCTGTACCCGAATCTGGCCGTGGTTACAGAGTCACTTATGCGGGATGGCTCGTGGTCGCTGGCAAACTATCGCGAAGTCCTGTCGCAACGCTTCGTTCTCGAAGCTACTATCAACAGTATCGTTCTATCAGTCGCCACGGTGCTGCTTTGTGCACTCGTTGCTGTCCCGTTGGCGTTTTTGTTCGAGAGATATTCTTTCCCAGGTCGGCGTATATTCGCAGCGCTCGCAGCTCTTCCGCTTGTCCTGCCACCCTTAGTCGGAACTGTGGCGTTCATCTTTCTTTGCGGCGAATCGGGCATTCTTGCACGATTGTGGCAGCACATATTTGCGACTCAAAACTCACCATGGACACTTAGAGGCTGGGTGGCCCTACTGCTGTTTCATACCTACACGATGTATCCATTTTTTTATGTTCTGACGGGAGCGGGCCTGCGCCGGATCAATGCGAGCCTGCCTGAAGCTGCTCGAAGTCTTGGAGCCTCGAGAGTCATCGTTCTCCGTCGCGTATTGCTGCCACAACTTAGACCATCGCTGATTGCAGCCGCTCTGCTTACGTTCATGACGTCCATGGCGTCTTTCAGTGCGCCGTTATTGTTTGGAGGAAATGTTCGGGTCCTAACTCTGGAAATTTTTACTGCTCGGCAACGTGGCGATCTCCAAACGGCCGGCACTGAGACGGTGATCCTGGCAATAATCTCGCTTGCCGCACTTGTTGTCTTTCAGAAATATGAAGGCACAAGGCGGTTTGTCGCGGCGGGATTAAAAGGGACTGCGCGCAGACGCGAACCAATCGCCAGCGGCAAATCCAGAACCCTGGCCACAATCGCCGGGATAACATTCTCAATACTGTTAGTGTTGCCGGTTCTAACTCTAGTCGTGGTAAGTTTCGCAAAAGAGGGATCATGGACCACCCAGACTCTGCCGTCGGTTTACACGCTCGCTAACTACCAGCGCATTGCGACGGAACCGCAGTCGGCGGAAGTGTTCATCAATAGTCTATCAATGTCGGCCCTGGCAGCGGCAGCCGCTTTAGTGTGGAGCTTTTGTGTTGTCTCACTCCTCATTAAAAGGACCGCCCGCGGCAGCTTCGGAGAAACCTGGCGACGGCTACTGTCATTGATCATTCTGATTCCGTGGGCTCTGCCCGGAACGGTTGTTGCCGTCGCAGTGGCTGAAGCCTATGGGCAACCGAGCGCCTTGCTTGGTTCGTTTGTACTTGTAGGTACATTCTGGATTTTACCAGTCATCTATTTTCTCAGATTTATGCCGCTGGTCGTTCGGGCAGTTCAAGCGAGCTCAGAGCAAGTCGATAGTTCGCTCGACGAAGCGGCGGGGTCGCTTGGCGCCAATGCGTTCCGTCGTTTCGTCAAAGTCACCCTGCCACTGGTCTGGCCGGGAGCCATCGCCGGAACTCTGCTGGCATTCGTAATTGCGTTGGGCGAATATGTAGCATCGGTGTTGGTATTCGTTCCGGCGAATAGACCAATCTCTATTGCAATTGCGTCGGAACTAAGAGACTTCAATCTCGGCGCCGCAGCCGCGTACGGAGTAGTGTTAATTGGCATCATTACGATCAGCATGTTTATTGCTGCGAGACTCGAGCGCTGGCGCAGCTGAGCTTTAAGAGTTTTATATTTAAGGGAAAAGGACAAACGTTAATGGCATCGATTGGCTTACGGAGAAGCACCCTCTCTATCGCGCTTCTATTCGTATTGCTCTCCAGTTTACAGCTCCCGCTTTCTAAGGTAGTCGCCCAGGGTGACGTTAATGACGGAGCAGGTCGCGCCGAGCTTCATCAGGCTTTGCTTGATTTGACCAATCCGTGGACGGTCATGTGTGTCGCGGCTCATCCTGATGATGAAGATGGAAGTACCCTGACTATTCTCCGTCGCAAATATGGTGCTCATACGGTGACTCTGTTTTCCACTTTTGGTGAAGGCGGCCAAAATGCGGTAGGACCAGAACTCTATGAGGAATTGGGGGTCATTCGTGCGCGGGAGACGATGGCCGCGGCGAAGGTGCAGGGGTCAGAGCCACACTTCCTTGGTCTGCGCGACTTTGGTTTTTCAAAATCAGCTGAAGAAGCGTTTCGCGCGTGGGGAGAAAAAGAAGCCCTGCGAAGAATGGTGTTGCAGATCAGACGTTTGCGACCTGACGTAATTATTACGAATCACGACACAGTCAGCGGTCACGGTCATCACCAGGCGACCGGACGTTTGATTCTCCAGGCCTTTGACGCGGCGGCCGATCCTAAACAATTTCCAGAGCAACTGAGCGAGGTAACTATCTGGCAATCGCAACGCCTCTTTGTGCGAGGCTTTCGCGGTGCACCAGCTGCTACTTCTCCCACTGACTCGAACAATCAGGGTGTAACAATCGATCCTAACGAAATGGATCCAATTCGAGGCACCACTTACGCCCAACAAGCTCTTGCCGCACTGCAACAACATGCGACCCAGGGTCCATGGCCCAAGTCAATTGGCCCAAACGGAGGCCGTATCATTCGTTATAACCTTGTGAAGCAAACTGCAACTGCGGCTCCGTTGCCCGCTAATGCCAAAACTCCGCTTGACGGTTTGCGGCTACCGGAATCCGAAGCCACTCGACTCGTCGCTCCAACCATCGAAGGAAAGCCACTCACGGATTTTGTCGACAAGCGTTCTGTCGTTCTTGCCGCTCTTGTGAATGCACGAAAGGCCGGCGCTTTCACGGTGTCGAAGGAGATTGGCGATACCGATCCTCAAAGATTTCAACTGATGGCCGATAGGCTCGACACTGCACTAGCAACGGCCGCGAACGTTTCACTCACAGTTAGCTCGGGTGATCGAGTCCTGGTTCCGGACCATCGAACTCCATTCGAGGTGACCCTGACTAACTCAGGCGAGCAAGAAGTGTTTATAAAAGACATGAAGTCGAAGGGTTTGGCTGTTGAGAAACAGCTGGATCCGGCTGAGAAGTTATTGCCAGGAACTGAGACTTCCCAACAACTGCTGGCTCTGACTCCTAAGACAGCAAAATTTAGCGTACCGGCTGCGGAACATCTTTATGATGGTCGGCTATTTGGGGATCCGTTTGAAGTAGATGCGGACGTTGAAGTTGATGGTGCTCAATTTTCTGTTAGCGCAAAAACGTTGGTAGATGTTGCACCGGCCGTGGCAGTTTCCAACAACAATCCAACGCCGTGCGTCGAGACACCTGCGACTATCATGGCGTGCGAAAGCACGTCATTGACACTCAAGAACAATCTCGATACCGCATTTAGCGGATCGCTGGTACTCAAGGAAAATGATCTGGGTCACGAGGTGACTGCGGAAAAACCACTGTCGCTCGGACCGGGAGAGACACAGACCGTAATCAATGGACCAATCAACACGACATTGCCTAATCGGCAAAGATATCAAAAGAACCGATCAGGAGGAGCAATAGCGGCTGCAGTCAATGGCGCGGATAAGAGTGAGATTTCGTTACTCAAGATTCCGATGGTTTACATTCCAGCGGTTGTAACAGCAGGCACTCGAGTCGGCTACGTACCGAGCACTGATCCAACTTTAAAGAACTCGTTGACGGCCCTGGGCGTCGAGAAGGAAGAACTTACGGGCGAGACGATTGCGAAAGCTGATCTCTCGCGCTTCAATACGATAATCATCGACAATCGGGGCTATGAGATTCATCCGGAACTAATCAAGTCAAACGACCGCTTGCTGAAGTTCGTCGAAGATGGAGGAACACTGCTCGTCTTCTATCATAAGACGAATGAATGGAATCCAGATGAGCGCCGCGCTCGACCGCAGCTGGCGCCTTATCCAATCATCCTTGATGATGAGCGTGTGACAGAGGAAGACGCGCCTGTTCGATTCCTGGAGCCAAGACACCGTCTACTTACCTTTCCCAACGCGATCACACAAAAGGATTTCGCTAACTGGGTTCAGGAGCGCGGCCTATATTTTCCAAAAGAGTGGGATCCACATTATGCAGCGCTCTTATCGACAAACGACAAAGGTGAGAAACCATTAACTGGTGGACTGTTGGTCGCAGACTATGGCAAGGGGCACTACATCTTTACGAGCTTCGTTTGGTATCGCCAGTTACGTGCCGCAATCCCCGGCGGCTATCGTATGTTTGCGAACATGATCAGCTACGGCCGGCACTAACCATGGGGTGCGCCGGCCCGGAGGCGCTTTATTATCCCAAGGCGCTCATGGCACAGGTATGCGTGATCTTTAACTAGCTGGTTTTAATTGAAGGGCTTGTAACTGGAGAGACTAAAAAGCGCCGCCGGGCCGGCGCACTCCAAGGTTAGGCGGGTGTGTCAAGGATTGGTTCCGGATCGACGCTGGTTTCGCTTTCGAGTTTTACGCGGGCTCGTTCGAGGAATGTTTTGATCATCTCACGCACGCGATCCTGCATTTCCGCGCTGATTCTTCCCTCGCCAACCAGCACTGCAAACCGGTGAAGATCCTTTGCGTGTTTCCTTCTGAGTTCGACTTGTTGAACGATTCGGATGAGAACTTTGTGTCCTCGCTCCTCGAAGGCGGCTGCGTAGCGCAGGTAATTCTTCATTTCAGAACGGGCAGGAGACCATTCCAGCCGCTCAGGTGAATCTTCGGTCTTTTCAACGGTGAATGACGCGTGCACGGCGCCGATAACTGGAACTTCAGCACGAACCATCCAGCGCATGATTCCGTTGGCCTCATTTCGAATCCCCTCAATACCGGGCATCAAATCAGCAAAATTACGTAGCTCGCCAAAGAACTCTCGGGCTTTCTCGATAGTTGTCTGTAATTCCAGTTGATCCGCGTATGAGGCTTTGATTCGAAACATTGATTCTCCGTTAACCGTTTTCCTCAAAAACGTTGATGCGTGAAACCTCTAATTTGGTTTCCCGTACCACAATTGCTACGTTACACGACTAAAACCGCAGAGTAAATAACTAAGTTGGGCAGGAAAGAATTATTTAATATGGATATTAAGACTAGGTGTCCCCGGTGCGAGCGCGGGCGGCTAAAATCATGGTCAGAACTATCAGACGACGAGCAAATAGTAGCCAACCGGCTTCCAGGGTCGGTTGAGGTACCCGCGAATGAGCGAAAGACCACACATCGCTGGTGCACCGAGTGCTGGTTTGAAGAGAAGGGACGCAACACCACCCGGAATGCTTGATGGGTCCATGGTCCGTGGACTACGGACTACGGACCACTGACCACTCACTTAAGAATATTATTGTAAGCACTGCGGATGGCCTTCATCTGGTCCATGAGCGTTTCCTGTAGCGCATAACTGGATTCAAATCCCAACTTCTTCGCCACATCCATTACAGACGTATGATCGGGATCCGGCAGACGCGTTGATCGCCCCACCAGTAATCGCAGTTGGTGATCCACTGATCTCAGCAAACTGTAACCCAAACTCAACGCCGAAAAATCATCGTCCGTAAGTGAACCTTCGCCACGCAAACGCTCGAGTGTGAAAGCCGTCGACCTGTCGTCACCTTCATCCGGAATCTCATCACGCAGCTGCAAGTACCGCGAAGCGAAATAGACGTCCAGCATTCCGCCTGGTCCATACTTGATATCGATCCCTTCATGTTTCCCCCGGATGCCTTTTTCCTGCTCGAGCCGTTCCCTGACTCGTTTGGCCTCGCTTTTTAGATCTTCAATGTCGTATTTGAGAGCGGTCTGGTGAATACGATGCCGCGCGTGCGTTTCAATCATTCTCCCAAGCTCCAGGTCACCACCTACAGCACGTAGCTTCAAATAAGCCAGCCATTCCCACGGCGCACTCTGCTCTCTTAAATAATCGAGAAATCCTTCTGAACTGATGACCAGTGGTCCATCCTTACCATGTGGTCGCAACCTCACATCAACGCGATAGAGATATCCCTCTCTTGTGATACTGGAGAGCGCCGTAATCATCAACTCCGCTAGTCGTGCATAAGCCTCATCCTGAGTGAGAGAAGCCACTGGCGAAGGAACAAGAGAATCATAAGAAATCAACAAGTCGAGATCTGAACCATAATCCATACCACCAGTACCCAACCTGCCCAGGCCCAGAAATGCCATTCGTGGTCCAGCTTGCAACCTGCCATAACGACGTGCCATTTCCCGGCGGCCTATTAAAAATGCGACATTGATACTGGCGATCGCTAATTCAGTTTGGGCCCGATTCGTTTCGAACACAGAAACCTTGTTTGTGGCATCCAGCTCACCAATTCCAGTTAACAACTCAGCCCACCTCAGCCGGAAAGCCGCAAGCTCTGCTGGAAAACTGTTCTCAGCATCGATCGCTGCTCGCAGAATTGCACGATAGTCGCGACGCAAATAATTTTCAGAGGCCTTACCCAGCGACCCGATCAGACCAGGGTTGGCGGAAATAATTTCGGCAAAGAAATCAGACGACCCCGTTAGCAACGTGAGCGCTTTCAAATTCTGCTCACTGAGTTGCTCTTCTGTATCACTCTTCTCCAGGGATGCGGCAATTCTCGCGACTTGCATCAGTGAGCGATGTGGATTTAGCGACTTCTCAGCAGACTCCATGAGGGCCTGGGTAAGCGTTGGCAACGACAAACTCTTTCGCAGGTAGCTGTTGAAAACTCGAGCTGCGGAAGTGGCCGCACTCGTGTCGCCTCGGGTTAGCAGCTCTTCGTCCGAGACTTCATTGTTCAAATCTTCTTCAGGGCTCTCTGTGTCACCAAACAGTCGATCGTAGGTTCGGCGCACGTTTGAGGTATGGAGTTTTAGCGCACCGGCAAAATCAACTTGTGACTCGGGCCCTAAGAATCCCATACGCCGAGCAATCAGATCCTGCGCTGCTGAAGCTTCAGGTACAGTGTGGGTCTGTAGCCCCTGTTCCATCTGCAACCGGTGTTCGAGGGTTCTCAGAAAATAGTATCCGTCTGACAATGCAGTACGCTCAGGCTGCGTGATGAATCCTCGATCAGCCAGTCTGCCCAGGCTCACGAGCGTGTGCGGAACTCGCAACCAATCGTCACGACCGCCATGGGCCAATTGGAGCGCTTGCGCGATAAACTCGATCTCGCGAATGCCGCCGCGACCTAATTTCACGTTGAAGCCGCTTTTCTTCTCAACCTGACGATCGATTTTCTGCTTAGCCAGCCTGACGCTCGCGAGCGCATCCCGCACAGAAACATCAGGGCGAAAAATTTCCGGCGTGACGGCAGCTTTAAAACGCGCAAACAGTTCGGTAGATCCTGCCGCCGCGCGAGATCGAATCAAAGCCTGACGTTCCCAATCCTGGGCTGACTTTCGGTAATAACGAGTCGCCTCGTCCAGAGAGCAGGCAAGAGCGCCATCCCGACCATGCGGACGAAGACGAAGGTCAACGCGATATGCCGCACCTTCACCGCCCGTTTGTCCGACCAGTCGAGCAATTTTTTCAGATAACTTTACAAAGTATTCCCGGTTGCTTACCTCACCCCGCTCGCCGGAGCCGGAGGTTGTCCCCTCATCGGAATAGAGAAAAACGAGATCGATGTCCGAAGCATAATTCAGTTCCAACGAACCAAGTTTGCCGAGTGCGAGAACGCAAAAGTCCGCACCTGTTAGTCGTCCGCGTTGATCTGCTCGACGTGGAAATCCGTATCGGTTATCCAGTTCCTGTCTGGCCAGGCTAAGAGCGTAGTCCAAAACGGCATCAGCAAGATTCGAGAGCTCTTCCGTTGTCTCTACCAGCGTATGTGTTTTCCGAATATCGTGCAGGTAAGTGCGTAGCAGTTCGCGGCGGCGAAAACGCGCCAACAAGACATGTGGATCAAGGGACGAGTTTGTGAGTGCGAATCTTGCAAGAGCTTCACGTAACTCGTCGGTGGTTCTGACGCGGGGATCAGCCCGTTCCCGAGCCAACCACGAAAGGTAATCTGGATTTTGATCGAGAGTGGTCGCTAGCAGCGGACTCCATGACGCAATCGCCAGGACGTCAGCAAGGAGTGGTGTTTGATTTAAAAGATTCGTGTAGGCGCGTTTATTACCAACAGCAAGTTGCTCGAGCAGCCGGCGGGCGCCGTTCGGATCGGGCAAGTCACGTAAAAGGAATTCCACTCGGGAGTCTGCAGTTTGCACATTCGCTATTCTATCGCCTTTTGGAGTGCGACGGCCCGGCAGCGCTTCGTGAAATAGGACTCTTTCAGTTCAGAATCCGATTTAACAAAGCGTCGCCGGGCCAGCGCACTCCAAGGTTTTAGATGTCGTAGTAGAGCGAAAATTCAAGTGGATGCGGTCGCATACGCAACGGATTAATCTCGCGATCGCGTTTGTATGTTATCCACCGTTCGATCAACTGCGGACTGAAAACGTCGCCCTTGAGCAGGAAGTCATGATCGGCTTCCAACGCCTTCAATGAGTCATCGAGCGAGCCGGGCAATGTCGGGACGTCTTTCAACTCCTCTGGCGACAGGTCGTATATATCCTTCTCAAGTGGATCACCCGGATCGATTCGATTTTGAATGCCATCGAGTCCGGCAAGAATCATCGCAGAGAAAGCAAGATAAGCATTGCAGGACGGATCGGGTGGCCGAAACTCGAGTCGTTTGAGTTTCGGATTTGCGGAAAACATCGGAATACGAATCGCTGCCGATCTATTTCGAGCAGAATAAGCCAGATTCACCGGCGCCTCGAAACCTGGAACCAGTCGCTTATAGCTATTCGTTGTAGGAGCTGCGAAAGCCACGACGGCGGCGGCGTGCTTCAAGAGTCCACCGATGTAGTAACGCGCCATTTCCGACAAGCCAGCGTATCCATCACCGGCAAAGAGCGGCTTCTCACTCTTCCAGAGCGACTGGTGACAGTGCATGCCAGAACCGTTGTCGCCATAAAGTGGCTTTGGCATGAACGTGGCCGACTTGCCATATTGATGGGCAGTATTGCGAACTACATACTTAAAGATTTGGAGGTTATCAGCAGTCCCTAAAAGAGTTGAATAGCGGAAATCAATTTCGCATTGACCGGCGGTTGCTACTTCGTGGTGATGGCATTCGACAGTAACACCACATTTGCCGAGCGTAAGTGATATTTCCGAACGCAAATCAGTAAGAGAATCTGTCGGTGGAACAGGAACGTACCCTTCCTTCGCTCGAATGCGAAAGCCTAGATTTGAGCCTGAAAATTCGTTTGCATCACGACCGCTATTCCAATGAGCTTCATCAGAATCAACTGTGAAACCAGCTGAGTGTTGCTCGTTATGAAACTTAACATTATCAAAAACAAAAAATTCGGCTTCAGGACCAAAATAGGCTGTATCAGCGAGTCCCGTAAACTTCAGATAACTCTCAGCTCGCTGCGCTACTGCACGCGGGTCGAACGGATAACCCTCTTTGGTTATCGGATCGACCGCATTTCCAATCAGGCAGAGTGTCGGCTGCTCGGAAAATGGATCCATCCACCAGCGAGTAGCATCTGGTACGAGAAGCATGTCTGATTCGTGGATGGCAGCCCAACCACGAATGGATGAAGCGTCGAAGCCGAATCCATCTTCGAACTGCTCTTCACCGAGTTCGGCGATCGGGAAGGTCAGGTGTTGCCAGGAGCCAGGCAAGTCAGTAAAGCGAACAGAGACAAACTTGGCGCCCTGGTCGGAAGCAAATTTCAAGACAGTCTTAGGGTTCATGTGATCTCCTGAAAGATAATGGGAGTGTTAGGGGTGCTCTTCGCCCCGAGGTGGTAGTTGGCGCGAAGTGTTTGGGGTGCTCGGTGGCTCTTCGAAAACAGGCGTGCGTCACGGAACGACGGCTCGTAAAAAGCTGCCATTATAGTGAGGCGAGTTGCGATGTCAAGACATGCCAAGACATGCCAGACCGGGTGGTGTCTTAGTTTAGCCCTACTCTGTGTGCAGCCTATGTGTTCGCTTCGTGTGTGTGGTGGGGGCAAAAGTAATTAAGAAAACCATCGCTATTAAGATGAAGAGAACACCAAAGGTTGCACAGAGTGGGAGGATCCAGGTGGAATTCCATTTCGTGACCTTGCGCTTTCCAGCACTCGTGGTTTATGTAGGTCCACCTCAGCGGTCGGTTGAAGCGACTGTAAAACCAACAATTTTTCTTATTATTTGAACCGTACTTTTTATTCGGTCCAGTTGGTCTTTGTACTGCGGATTACAAATTTTCTTTCGCCCTCCACGCCCAGGGATTCTTAAGAGCCGCTGGAGTCTAGGACCACCCAGAATCGAAAGAGGCCAAAAACCCTATACTTTCTGAGGGTTTAAGTCAATCAAGGGCCTTTTTTGAAACAAAAAAGTTATAGACCCTCTTTACGTTTTCTGTTACATTCGCCGACTAAAGCGTTCCACCCAGCACAACTTCCGCAACTCGTATCGAGAAGGTGTATTACCGCGTTTTGGGCAAAGGAATCC